>JABAOH010004650.1_pt1 | contig 116540 bp, 122 predicted proteins | sample 7062181 | NCBI WGS metagenome assembly JABAOH01 (sample SAMN14538630, study PRJNA623070) | marine sediment metagenome | biome: marine biome [ENVO:00000428]; feature: marine pelagic biome [ENVO:01000023]; material: deep marine sediment [ENVO:00002113]; isolation source: pool of 5 deep marine...
CTCATCGGAATGACCTTTCCAGTTTTATTTAAAAACTCCAACTCAAGATTTTCAAAATCCTTACCAGAGTATAAACTTCCGAAGATCTTATTAACAATAAATTTTTTACCAAATTTTTTTCCTTCATCAGGTAATTTGATTATTTGGTTTAGAGAGAAATTCATCAACTCTTTTTTCTTAAACTTTAAATGTTTTAAAGCTGAGTCATTTACATCAATAATGTCACCTTTTTCATTGGTTACAATTACCAAATCTTTCATTGTATGAAAAATATTATTTGCAATTTTTATACGTGATATAGATAAAAATCTATATCTTCTAATCGCATAGGCAACAAGAATGATGAAAACTAATGAAAACAACGAGGTCATAGGAAAAATTTTTAAATTAAATAATGGAGGTAAAAGATTTGTTCCCAAACCTGCAGATCCCAATAAAAGTGTTCCAATCAATAAAACCTTAATCTGTTTCTTTTCTAATATAGAAAGATTACCATAAATATAATTGTAAAACAGATTTGGTATCATAAAAATTAACATTAAAACTAGCCAAATAATAATAAATAAAGAGTTACTTAATAATATAACACGAAATCCATATTCCGTTGCTTGAACGTTTTGAATTGATAATGAAAAAATAAATAAAAGATATATAAAAAAACCTATTAAATATATGGATGGCAATAAATATTTAAAAAACAAGTTATGATATTTTGATATTAATTTTTGTGGAAAAACCAAGGAAAAATGAAGAGCAAAACATGGGCTTAACCACAAAAAACTATAGCTAAGCCTACCCCAAAATAATGCTTCATCAGTTGTAATTGATAATCTTGTGAAAAATTCGCTGATATTAAAAATTACAACACTTATTACAAATAAAATAAAAAGCCTATTAATATTATTTTTTGGATTTTTAATAAAAAGATAAAAACCAATACATAGATTTAAAATCCCAGCAAAAAATGTTATGAATAAACTTGGATGCATTCACTTCATAATTCAATTTCAGCTATTTATTCTATTCTATCTCTTATCTTTTACAAATTCTTCTAATTTATAAATCTCAAAAAGTTTATATACATTTTACTAATCAAATCTCTAAATAATGGTAAACATTGATCTCGTTCATGCACCAGTCTGGAGTCCAATAATGCCTCCACATGGAATAGCATGTTTATCATCTTTTTTAAAAGAAAAAGGACACTTTGTTAGATGTCTAGATCTCAATGTCGAAATTCCATTAATTTATAAGATATTTAAGAAAATGCTTTCAATACCTGTCGACTTTGAAGCAACAATTGAATCTTTATCATATCCCTTTCTTATCTCTATGTTCTATGATGAAGGAGACCATAAAAATATATTAAAAGAATTAATTAGAGAAAAAACCTTATTTGAAAATGATAGTTTAGATTCCTATGTAGATTGGATATTGCAAAATAAATTAATAAAAACTATAAAAAAAAAAATTAATGTATGGGTAAATAATATACTCGATGATGATCCGCAAATTGTGGGATTCTCTACTCTTTGTACCAATTTTCCTTTAAGTTTGATTATTGCTAGAGAGATAAAAAAAGAACGAAGAGATATACTTACAATTTTGGGTGGACCACATGCTTTTTGGTTAAATAAGAAGATAATGAAATTTTTACCATGGATAGATCTAATTGTAAAGGGTGAAGGGGAACTAGCCTTTTTAAAAATAATAAGAAAATTGAAAAATAATTCTTATCCAAAACAAAATATCATATTTGAACCTTATTTAAAAGATATCAATGATATCCCGCATCCAGATTTCGATGATTTTGACATTGAAAAATATATTTATGGTGCAATACCAGTTTCAATGAGCCGAGGTTGCATAAATAATTGCAGGTTTTGCCATGAAAAAAGGTTCTGGAAGATATACAGATTTAAACAACCTGAAAGGGTTGTAGACGAAATTGAAAAAAATTTAGAAAAATATAATCTGGATTCGTTTTTTTTCTGTGATTCTCTTATAAATGGAAATAAAATATTACTTGAAAAATATTGTGATCAAATAATTTCAAAAAAAATAGACATATATTGGATAGCTCATGCAGGAATTAAAAATATTGATAAAAAATTGTTAAAGAAGATCAAGATGTCAGGTTGTGGATGTCTATTATATGGTATTGAATCAGGAAGTCAAAAAATCTTGAATAAAATGCATAAAGGAATAAATTTAAAAGAAATCGAAAAGAAATTAAAATTGACAATGGATCAAGAGATATGGCCCCTTACATATTGGATAATTGGTTTCCCTGGAGAAAGTATCATTGATGTTGAGAAGACAAAACATTTTATAATTAAAAATAAAAAGAATATCGGAGGTGCTGTTTTTCATAGTTTTATTTTATCTCGGGAAACACCTATTTATAGTAATCCACAAAAATACAGAATATCAATAAAAAGGAATCGATTATTTAAAAAAATAGATTATTTTTTATGGTCACGTAATTATACTGTCGAAAATGGTATAACCCATAGAGAAGCCGTAAATCAATCCATAAAGTGTAGAAAAGAGATAAATTTTGACTTAGGTATTTCATTGTTATTTCCATTAAACAGAGAGCTTTATCCCTTATTTTACGAGGAAAAAATATCCGGCAAATTAAAGGATAAATGGTACGATACATCAAATTATAATGAAATTTTAGATCAATTTTTATAAGTTTTTCCAACATGTAATGTCAACCAAGATGCGGTAACATCATTTGACAAGATAATATCTACAAAAAGAGATAAAAAACCGTTTTTAGTAACCGACATAAAGTAACCTTTTCTCCCTTTAGAAAATGTTACCGATGTCCAGTGACTTTACACAACAACAAATATAATTAATGAGTCAGTTTAAAAATTGTATGATATAGAATCGTTATATTTTTTTATTAATTTTATTTTTTAATTAACACACCAATAATATTAATGTTTTATATATACCATAATGATATTTTAGTGGTAAAAATGAGCTGTTCCTACAATATTACATTATCAAACAAACAAGATCAATCTTATAATGATTATATATTTTCTACATCATCATTGCCAATCAAAAATAAATTTTTAAAAATTTGGAATTTAATCAATGAAAAAACTGGTCTAAATATATGTCTTAGTAAAAATCTCAATGAATTAAGAAATTTGGTAATATATGATGTTCTTGATGGAAACCGTTCAACTATATGTTCAAAGTCTATTGTTGATGAAAGATTAGAATGTGTTTTTTATGTATTAAATTTGATTCATATACTAAAAGCATTAGGAACAAAGGTATGTTATTTTATGATTCATACGTCTTACAATCGGGAACGAGGCGAAAAAGAATTCGATCGGTTATTGAAGATAATCTCATATGGGGCACTCTTTATCAAAAATTATGCAATTAAAAATGATATTCGTTGTTTATGTATTGGATTTGAAAAAAATTATAAACTTTTACAATTATTAAATGAGATTATGGAATTAACAAAAAATGGTAGTTTTAATGCCTATTTTTTATTTGATTATAATGAAAAGTGGTTCTTAACAGAAAATGCAAAGCATATCTTTGACAATCTACCTGATATAGATGTGCATATCAGACATACAAAATTTCAGGTCTCAGGAGGTTGGATTCCAGATAAAATGTCTCATTCAGTTTTTCTTTATAGCCAGAATGGTACAACTTACAGTAATTGGGAATTGGATGAGATGATAGTCCTTGTTGCTCTAGCGTTATTGGCAAAGCTACTTCACAAAGGGGAGGTCTTAAATAAAATTTATAAAGGAAGAGAAGAAATAATTAAACGATATGAACAAAGGGAGTTACAATTATTTAATAAAGTAGTTATTATTCGGGAAGAACCGAAAAAATTATTTTTAATAGGGTCACCTATAGGTGTTTACCAGATTTACTATTAATGGTTAAGTAAATAAAATATAGTAATGGTAATTTAATAAAAATTTTTGGAGTAGGATTATCAGGTCTTAGTACCGCAATAACACTTGCTAGAAACGATGTAAAAGTTGAAGTTTTTGAAAGGAGTTCCAACATCTGTGGACACTTTAATTCCGATTTTCAATGTTTGCAGAATTTTGGAATTGGAAATGATGAGTTCTTCTATGAGTTTGAAAATCTTGAAATAATTCTGAAGCTATATAAAGATTTATTTAAGAAGAATAATTAGATGTTCCCCATGGCTTTGATGGTATGTTAAAGACCGCCTCCCTATTCATAAACGTAGAGGTGAAAAAAATTCAATACTATGCAGGATTAGATATTAATAAAAAAACCTGATTTCAAATACAGTGGCAAATTACTACTATTTTTTACCTATATTTTATATTTATTTTTCGGCTATGTCTATTAAATATTAATAAATTTTAATTCCTAATAATATCATAATCTATTAAATTAGCAGAAGTTAAGTGACATTTTGATTTGAAAGGTGGCGGAATAAAAATATATGCTTGTAAGATAAATTATGAATAAAAAAGTAGTTACCATTGACTGCAACGATGCAGTCTTTGATGCATGTCTTAAATATCGGAATAATAAAGTTGTTTTGTTGTAACTTATAAAGAATCTAGTGTTGGTATTGTAACGGAACGTGATTTAATTGAAAGAGTTATGTGTCTTTGTAAAGAACCCGCAAAAACAAAGGTTAATGAGATTATATCTTCTGACATTAAAACAATTCAATCATTTAAGACGGCAGAGAGCGCATCGGAGAGAATGAATAAATATAAAATTAAAAAACTTCCTGTCATATCTGAAAATAATATTGTTGGTATTATTACCATTACAGATATAGCAAAAGTTAGACCAGACCATACGAAGAGATTTATTGAATCATGGATAAAACCTCGATGGAATGATTAGATAGTTAATTTTTAGAACTTGGAGAAATAAACTAAAAAAATTAATCCAGCGGAAGACGTTATTTTTCCAAGCGACCTCGTATTTTGCGTAGAAATTAAAAAAAAAAATCTTTTTTACAATAAACTGGTAACCATACATCAAAGCCGATTTTCTTTTATAAAGAAAAGGAAAAGAGATATGAAGTTAAAAAGGTTCTTCTACTTAGTGTTACCTAAATCAAAGTATATGGATTTATGGATTATCTAACGAAAATTGCATGGTTGACTTTATACAGAGTTTCTTTATATTCTAATATTCTCTCTTATTGTCTTGTCTTTATCTTCTTACCAAAACAAGAGTTATATCGTCATTGGTATAGCCATAGCTACGAGCAGTTCCAGGTAAAAAGTACTGCCGTCTAAAAGGTTTATGGATGTTGAGGATAGCGAGAGCTTGGTTGAGTTTGTTGTTAACAGCACCAAATGAACTTGGAATATTATCCATTAGTTGATCAAGAATGATCCTAGTAAGTATTCCGCCCTCAACCCATGCTCCATACCAAGCGATGTAGGCACGGAGAGTTCCTGCACTGTTAACATAAGGGTAAATCCAATAACGGATTTCTGCATCATAGTCAAACCAATTAGGCACATCCACACGAATGGGTATGCGTATGTAGATAAATCTCCTTGAATCGAAACCAGGCCACATATCCCATGTGATGATGGGATCGCCCCTCGTCGATACTCTCTGGATAGACCTGACAAACTCCTTAATCTCATCTTTCAAGTCACCAGGATAAGAAGAGACAAATGGAATTATTAGCTCGTTATTAAACCGTCGCACAATTAGAATAGAGGAAGTCCGATCGTTGATAAAGTTGCCGACATAAGAAATCCAGTTCCTTTTGGTCGGATCACCCGGAGTAGTGGGAAATATTGCATAGCGGCCAGCAAACCTGTTATGCTGGAACAAGATTACCTGTCCTGCAACCTCACCTGAACTAGCATCAACATAAAGAGATGATATTCTATCATGAAGATGCACATTGCGTAGATAGCTTGAGTAAAATAGCCGGTAAACCCATCCTGGTCCATGGTTGAGAAGTGCTGAGTTACCGTGATAATTAGCATGCCGGTACACCCTTGCCCAAATGCTGTCCAACTTTTTTTCTTTTTTTGATCCAGTTTTCTTAGATGATGTGAGTAACTCAATTGCCTCAGTCACAAGTCTCTCGGTATCTTTATCAAGCGATCCTCCAATTGTTAGCCGGTTGATAGCATCCTCAACAAGAAGTTGATTGCCTTCTGAAGGGTCCTTTTTGCATTTTTCTGTGAGAATAGATAATACATTTTTGGGGTCTTCCTTTTCAAGCTCGGGTAAGAAGTGATATATACTATCAAATAAAGATGTTCCTATTATATAATCCTCACTATTTGTTTTGATTTCTTCAATGGTTGGCCTGACTTCATGAAACATGGGCTCAACAAACTGTAATTTAAAAGCTGGGTTACCATCAGTATCTTCTGCAATCCATTCTTTCTGCTTTATGTTTTTGGCCTTCTCAGAAAAATTCTTCAATCCCTCATGGTCCATTAGCATTCTTTCTAATTCTATCTTATTCATTTTTTTTATCCTCCCTTCTATTTTTTTATTCATTTATTATATTTTATTAAATATTTAAAAATTGTAAAGTTTATAAAAATAACTTAAAAATTAACGTAAAATACAGGTAAAATAGTGGTAAATATTAATAACAAATTTTTTTTGTTTCTCAGTTGCTGAATCCATTAGTTCATCTCCATTTTATTTTTTTGTAAGGTGTCTGTCGTAAACCTTCTCTTAAAGCTTCCCGTCTTAAGAAAGATTTAAGTTTAAAGGTGAAAGCTGCCTTAATAAAAAATGGAGTTAATGGTGGCCTGGATGAAAGTGAGAGATAAGCATACTTTGGACTGCTTGAGAACTTGAAATTATTTTAGAATACTTTAGTTGATTTTTACGAAGATAGGAATAACAATAATTAAATAGAAAAATACTATCTAACTCAAAAAAAGATTGGAAAAATGGCATTTTTAACAAAATATTGGACTATAGTTTTACCCTTAAATTTTTTCATTACTGCTTTTGGCTTTCTTTTATATATAGCACCTAGATACGGAAGTTAAGGAGGTCTGAAATCTCAATGGAGGGAGGTAGACTAGTAAAAACAACTGATTTAAATTAGACCTCCCTAACAACTACTATCTAGAATTATTCAATTATCTGGATTCTAATAAAAATACTGGTAAAATAGTAGTAAAATAGTAGTAATAATAGAAGTAAAAAATATAATAAGAAAAAAAGAGAAAGAGATTTAAATTAGATATATCCCTATTTATCCTGTTGCATATTTTTTGATAGATAATATCCAGAATTAGAACAATAGGATGAAAACAACATATATCGCAATTAGCAGGTGAATTTAACTAATGTGTCATCTCGTTCTGCTGCATAAGAATAGACAGCTTGATTACTGTAAGAAAAGATGTTAGAAATATCTACATCCACTGTTGTAACATTTGCAGTTGAAATATTATGTCCAAGCCAAAAAGGAAAAATAGTATTAAGTGGAATATGAGCAATTTGATATGGCATTTAACCTTCAGCAATAATTTCAGATGTGGCCGTGATATTTTCAAGCGCGAGTATAAGGATATTTTATAGAATAGCCGCATGAGTTATCCACTTCTCCATCCCAGTAATTTTAAATAATCTTAGTTAATGTCGGATAACCTATTATGGGGGTTTGAAATGGAAGAAAATAGAATTTCTTATCATAAATCGGTTCAGATGCTTTATAAAAAGATTAAAAAAGATAATATGACCAACATTTGGGATCGATATCAAGCTCAAGGTTTTGGTGATCCAGATAAACGTTGTCCCTTTTGTATGGGTGGGGTGCGCTGTGATTTATGTTCCAATGGACCATGTCGCGCTGACGTAGAAAAAGATAAACGAGGAGTATGCGGCATTACTGGTGACGGTATGGCTATGCGTATGATGTTACTGAGAAATGTGATGGGTGCATCTACTTATCATTATCATACTGTTCAAACTGTAGAGACACTTCACGCAACTGCCCAGGGGAAAACACCATTTGAAATAAAAGAACCGGAAAAATTGAAAGTTTTCGCAAATATATTAGGTATTGATAATTCAGATTCGATTAATGAAGTTGCCATTCGTCTTTGTAATTTTGTAGAAAAGGATTTTAATAGAAAATATTACGAACCAAGTCAGATTGTTGAAGTGTTAGCAACAAATGAACGGAAAAACATTTGGAAAAAACTTGATATATTTCCCGGTGGAATTTATAGCGAAATGATGCTATCAACAAGTTCATGTCTTACTAATGTAGATGGTTTTTATAAAAGCTTAGCATTAAAAGCTATGCGTCTCGGTATATCAATGGCTTATCAAAGCCAGATTGTAAATGAATATTGTCAAGACATTCTTTTTGGAATTCCACGACCGCATCAAATGAGGGTAGATTTAGGAGTTCTGGATCCTGATTATGTGAATGTGCTTCCAAATGGGCATGAGCCCTTCCTTGGTTTTGCTATGGTTCAATTAGCTCGAAAACCAGAATGGCAGAAAAAAGCGAAAGCTGTTGGTGCTAAAGGGTTACGTATTATTGCAAACATAGAAACTGGACAGGAGATGATTCAAAGATGGGAAATGGATGATGTATTTTATGGTTTTACTGGAAATTGGATTATGCAAGAAGCAATTCTTGCTAGTGGTTGTGTAGATCTTTTTGTAGCTGATATGAACTGCTCTATGCCAATTGATCCGATTTATGCTGAGAAGTATAAATTCAAACTCATTCCAGTAAGTGAATTGGTTGCTTTTGAAGGAATCGAGGAAAGAATTAATTATACTCCTAATAAAGCAGAAGAACAAGCTATTCAACTTCTTCAGATGGCTATTGATAATTATAGGATACGCAGGGATACAATAGAACCAGTAACTAAATTACCTATAAATGATGCTTTAGTAGGATTTTCAACAGAAAGCATTCTTGAAGCTCTTGGCGGTAAACTTGATCCACTACTCGATGCGATTAAAGCGGGAACTATATTTGGGGTTGCAGGAATGGTTTCATGTACAACATTACGTGATACAGGACAAGATGTACATACAGTTCACATTGCAAAAGAACTCATTAAAAAGGATATCTTAGTGCTTTCAATGGGCTGTGGCAACGGTGCTGTACAAGTTGCTGGTTTATGTAAACCTAATGCAAAAGAATTTGCAGGACCTGGTTTAAAAACGATATGTGAACAATTGAATATTCCCCCTGTTTTAAGCTATGGTACATGTACTGACACAGGTCGTTTAGCAGATTTATTAGCCGGAATATCTAAAGCTTTAGGTGATGTTCCAATTCCTGACCTTCCTGTAGCTGCCGTAGCTCCGGAGTATATGGAACAAAAAGCCACAATAGATGCTGTTTTTGCCCTTGGATTAGGACTTTATACCTATGTCAATCCAGTTCCAACAGTTACAGGAGCACCTAATCTTGTAAAACTCTTGGCTCAGGATTGCAAACAGGTTACTGGAGGTATTTTGAATGTTGAACCAGACTCTATCAAGGCTGTTAAAGGAATTATTAATCATATTGAAAACAAGAGAAAAAAATTGGGAATCTCAAAAGAAAGGGCATTTGCTACTTCATGATAAAAGTATTTCCTAAGAATATAGAAGATAAAGATGTATAGATTAAAAAAAATGTTCCCAAAATTGGTAAAAAATCCCGATGGAGACGCTCAATTATCTATAATAATGACCTAATTTTTCATCTATTTCTATTGCAATTTTCGTGAGCTGTTTAAAAATCCTATCAATATCCTCCTTGATTTCCTCAATACTTTTTTGTAAACTACCAGAGCGTAACCTATACCTATTATATTCCTTAATAACCAAACCCGTAGAAATAAAACTATTTAAATGGTGAACAATAGCACCTCGTGAAAGAGCCAATTCCCTACCGATATCATCACTACTAATGCCTTCATCATTTCCGCATGCTTCTTTTACAAGCAGCCGAAATATCTTTCCTGCTGATTCCTGTTTATCTCTTTGTGAAAAATATCCAAAGGATTTAGAGATAAAATCAATATCCTCATCAAGATCACCAGGTGCAGGTGATCTTATCTTTTTAACTAAAACCATTCGTGGCATAAATATCAATAACGAATTACGATTATATAAATTTTTCTTAAAAATACCTTATTTTGTTTACTTTAAATAATTAAAAATATAAAGTTTATATATATGGTTTTCTATTACATTTCTGTTTGCTTTGAATAAACAAAATTCAATATATTATGTAAATAGGGAGGTAAAAAAGTATGGCAATAAGAAAAGAGAAAAAAAACAAAATGATTGTAAGACCTGAAGAAAAGAGAGATATTACTACAAAAAGACCATTTGACTTGTGGACAGATATGGATCGATTGTTTGATGATTTCAGGTCAGATTTTGAAGACCTTTTCTGGCCTTGGGGACAAAGAAGTGGACCATTAACAACTATGACTCAACGTCGAACTCCACCAATGGATGTTGCAGATATGGGTGATCATTATGAAATGCGTTTAGAAATGCCAGGGATTACAAAAGACAAAGTAAACATACAGGTAACACCAAATAGTATTGAAATAAAAGCAGATTATGATGAAAGCAAAGAGGATAAAGGAAAAAACTGGCTGCGCCGTGAATGCAGTAGTGTGAGTTTCCATAGAGCACTTGAACTGCCCGAGGAGCTAAAAACTGACAACGTTGAGGCTGAATTAAAAGATGGTGTTTTAACAGTAAACTTACCCAAAGTTGAACCAAAACCAGAATATAAAGCCAAAAAGGTTCGTATAAAATAAGATTTTGTATCCCATCATCTCTTCTTTTTTTGTTTTTTTCTTAAACAAGTTTTTAATAAATTAGAGTATGAATAAATGAAAAATAGAACCAAATTAGAATTTAAATCACAATGCTTATGTGAAATAATCAATAAAGATAAAGCACTAAACAAATAATCCAGTAACTATTTATTTTAGACAATAATCTCAATATGGAATTTAGGAGAGAGATGTTTGTGGCTATATTAGAGAATTTAGTTGATAATGAATCTGCACGTTTTCTTATTATCTTTATAGGTACAATTATTTTTGTTTCTATTTCTTATTTTGTATTAAAATTTATTGTGAAAAGAATTACTGGTAGAAAAAAAAGTTACGGGGAATTTATTTTAAAAAAGCTTTCTAGACCAGTTCTCTTAATTATTTTCTTTATCGGATTATATACTGCTTTAAAATCTCTTACCATTTTAACAGAGTATTACAAATGGATAGATGGTGGTTTTTTTGTTATTGTAACTCTGCTATCTGCTGTCTTAATTTCTAATATAATAACTATTATAATGCTTGGTTATTTAAAGATTAGAAAAGGATTTGAAAGAACACCTGGGCTACTCAATAAAGCATTGTCGGTAGTTATATTTCTCATCGCAATCATTGTTATTTTAGGATATTTTAAATTAGATATAACCCCAATGATAGCAGGAGTTGGTCTTGGGGCACTTGCTATTGGACTAGCACTTCAAAGCACTCTTACTAATTTTTTTGCCGGTGTTCATATTCTATCTGACCGACCAATTAGAGTTGGAGATTTTATCGAATTAGACGAAAATACTTATGGGATCGTTGAAGATATTGGTTGGAGATCAACAAGAATTAGAATGCTTACCGATAACCTTCTCATAATTCCAAATAATAAACTTGCTGAAAGTAACATTATCAATTATTCAATGCCAAAACAAGATTTCTCAATTTGGATACCTTGTGGTGTAGCATATGAGTCAGATTTGAATAAAGTTGAAAATGTAACTCTTGAGGTTGCAAAAGAAATCCAACTAAATGTTCTAGGTGCTGTAAAAGATTTTGAACCAATTTTTAGATATAGAGAATTCGGTGATTCAAATATCAATTTTATTACCATATTGAGAATTGAAGAACCAATAGCAAGATTTGTTGTCAAAAATGAATTTATCAAAGCTCTAAAGAAACGCTATGATAAAGAAAAAATAGAAATATCCTGGCCAATTAGAAAAATTTATAACATAAAATAATGGAGATAAATTTATGGTTAGATTTATTAAAAAAAGTGCAAGTACAAGAGGTCTCCCACCAGGCTCTATTATTCATGTTGGAGAGAAAAAAACTGAAAAGATTAAGATTTCAATTATAGATTATTCTATCGGAAAATATGATGAAAGAGAAGTTGAAAAAGTTGAAGAATGTTTTCAATTTAAACTTAAACCCACAGTTACATGGATAAACGTCGATGGACTTCATGATGTAGAGGTAATTAAAAAACTTGGAGATTGTTTTGATATTCATCCGCTTGTTTTAGAAGATATTGTTAATACAGACCAACGGCCAAAAATGGAGGATTTTGAAAAATACATTTTTTGTGTAATTAAAATGCTGTATATTGATGATAAAACACATGAGGTTCAAAGCGAGCAGGTTAGTTTAATCCTTGGAAAAAAATATGTTATATCTTTTCAGGAGAAAGTTGGTGATGTTTTTAATTCAGTTCGTGAACGTATTCGCAAAGGGAAAGGTCGTATTCGAAAAATGGATTCAGATTACCTAGCCTATTCTTTATTTGATGCAATTATTGATAACTATTTCATTATTCTTGAGAAAATCGGTGAAAAAGTAGAAACGATAGAGCAAAAGGTTGTTTCAGATCCTGAACCAGAAATTCTTCAACAAATTTATAATCTAAAACGGGAGATGATTTATCTTCGAAAATCAGTCTGGCCCCTTCGTGAGGTAATTAATGGTTTGTTACGTGAGGAGTCTAAATTAATCAAGAAGGGAACTCATATTTATCTTCGTGATTTGTATGACCATACAATACAAGTAATTGATACAATAGAAACATTTCGTGATATGATTTCAGGTATGCTTGATATTTATATGTCAAGTGTTAGTAATAAAATGAATGAAGTTATGAAGGTTCTAACTATTTTTGCCGCAATTTTTATCCCACTTACATTTATTGCAGGTGTTTATGGTATGAATTTTTATTATATGCCAGAATTATCTTTACCATGGGCATATCCTGCTGTTTGGATTGTGATTATTTGCGTTGGTGTTTCTTTATTATTTTATTTTAGGCATAAGAAATGGTTATAAAAAACTAAAATCCAAAATTTTAATATCCGAAATCAGTCCCAAAAAACAACTAAGAATTAATACAATTGGGCTTTAAAGGACTAAACAATTATTTAACTAAGAAGATATGTAGATGAAGAAGGTTGATTGAAATCATTGTTTTTCCTTTGATTTTGGTATCCCTATCCATTTTGGTGTTATTTTCATGTATTCTCTATAGGCCTTTCCGTACTGTCCTAAAGTTATTACTTCTTCAAAAGGTGATAAATATATCATGATCGAGATAAATAATATTGTTAACACTAGATATACCCAAGAGATGCATGCAATAGCTATACTAAAATAGACTAAAAAAAAGCCTATAAACATAGGATTCCTTGAATAACGATAAATACCTTTAGTAACAGGTTTATCAATCGGAGTAGTAGCAAAATCTATCATTGCCACAGTAACCAAAACCATACCTGCAAGGTAAACAAGTAATCCGATATAAAACCAAATTGTTCCAAGTTTTAATGGTACAAAAATACTATAAAAAAATGAAAAAAACATACCTATAACCAATACCTGTGAAATAATTATATCTTTCCTTCTTTTAAAAGAGGGGGTTTTTGACATCCTTTTAGAAAATAGAAACTTAATGCCTGAAAACCAATAAATCATCAATGGAATAATTAGAATCCAAGCATTCCATAAACCTAACTCGAAAACTGGAATAATTGACATGTTTTTCCTCCTTAAATAAAAATTCATATCTATTTTTTGTTAATAAAACCAATGTCATTTATATTATGGATGTTTAGTTGATAAACGCAGAACTATTATTTTTATTGTATTTTGGTATTGCTTTTGATTAACCTAAAGAAATGCTTTTCAGGATTTTGTAAATCTATATAATCTAATTTAAAATATATCTTATATGATGACAGATGATAATATTACACGAAACGATCTAATTGCTCCTTGTGGAATGAACTGTGCAATATGTAGTAATTACCTTGCATTTAAAAATAATATAAAAAGTAAAGCAGTTAAGATACCTTATTGTTCTGGTTGTCGACCAAGAAATAAAAAATGTGCTTTTTTAAAAAAGAGATGCGAATTTCTTACAAATAATAAAGTAAGATTTTGTTATGAATGTAAAAAATTTCCATGTGATAATTTAAAAACATTAGATAAAAGATATCGATTATTTTATAAGATGAGCATGGTTGAAAATCTAAAATTTTTAAAAGAAAATGAAATTGAAAAATTTTTAGAAAAAGAAAATAAAAAATGGAAATGTCCTAATTGTGGGGGAACTATTTCCTGTCATAATGGTATATGCTTTGAATGTAGTTTAGATAAATTAAAACATAAAAAGAAAAAGTATAGATGGGAAAACGAATAATAGTTAATAAAAGGAACCTTTGACTTATAAATTAAATGAAAGTAATAATTTTCCAAAGACTCCTACATTTTAGAAAGTTTTCCTTTTGGAAAAGCAATTTGGAAATAGAGTGCAAAACCTTGTAATAAAGTTGTTTGTGCTAATCCTTTTGAAATCGATTAAAATATGAAGATTATTTTTATGAAATGTAATTAAAATGATCTAAAAATAAAGTCTCAATCCCGAAATGGGATATATTTTTTAATATTATTTATTTTTTAATTTTTTTAGTTTATTTTTAGGCTTCTATTCTATAGGCTGAAGTGTTAAATAAACCAAAAATACATTTCCATTTATCCATTTTAATAACGGATCCTGATAAAGATGATCTTCCATTATTAAAATTTCTGTTTTACCCCAACCAAAAATTAATTTTGACTTAATAGTAATTTCCTCATAAGGAAGGATACTTGGAATATTACCAGATGTAAATCTTCCTAAAATTATATTTTTACCATACAATGTGATTTCCCAATTTACATCTTCTGCCACAGCTTTACCTTCATTTTTTAAGACAACATTTAACCAAAATAGTCCACCAGTAATCTTGCTTACAACAACGTTAGGTTTATATATAGTAATATTAAACGGTAAGGACCAAGTCCCTTCTGTTCCAAAAGTATTTTCTGCTATTGAAGTAATTGAATAATTTCCATCCTCAAGAAATATATGTGTAACAGTTATTTCTTCTCCAGATGGATGGGGGCCATACCAATCATCACTTCCATCACCCCAGTCAACATAGTAACGAACATCAAACTCACCAGGATCCTCTGTAACTATACCAAATTCAATTTCTTTACCAATGTCGCCTGTATCAGGTCCATTTATTACCGGGGGTAAGGGTCCTGATGACACAGGGCATGCAACTAAAGCAAAATCAGCATCAAGGGCAGTTGTTTCAATATGGGAGTCTTCAATAATTTCATCTGCATAGATCTGAACAGTCCAAGGACCAGGTTCTGGATCTTGAATAAATACACATTCTACTGTGTTTTTAGTATCGGCTTCACCACCAGGTTCTGACCAAACCTCTGTATAAAGTCCATTATTTCCCCAATAAAATTCGCCTGAAGGTGAAATAACCTTAAGTGTTAAATCGTTGATTCTGTGTTGTTCCTTCACCGAAGGATTTCCAGGAGGATCTTTATAAGACATTGTAACTTTTAATTCAGGAGCATCAGCTTTAACAGCAAGGACATATTCTAGAACCTCAAAGGGTTCAATTACATCAGTTTCATCGATAATAAATATATCATCACGGTAATCATACAGTTTTTGAACATTAGGTATACCCCAGCCCTGATGCATCCTTGTTAAATCATGATTGGTTCCAGAAAATGGGTATTGCTCTGCAGTATTTATCAATGCTGCTTTTGCAGTTACCACATGTGCCTTATTTTCAAAAACACTACCTTGTGGATCTACATCATTTCCAAAAATGCCATCATCCCACATTTCAAAAAATAGACCAACATAACCGGCAATCATAGGTGTGGCTCCGCTTGTTCCGCCAAAACTATATGTATAATCTTGGTTTCCAGGATAACCTACAGTTAGTATATCATCATAGAAAAAGGCAAAAGTTGGTTTAATTCTACCATCAGAAGCAGGTCCAGTACTAGCACCATAACACCAGCAATCATCCTCTTTAGTGAGTGTATCATAATGATAGACAGCTCCTCCTGAGACAATATTTTTTGCCCAAGCTTGAGGTCGTGAATTTTGATTTCCAGCATTACTTTGTGACTGACAAAGTAAAATATCAAAATCAAAAATAGCTGCATCTGTATCAGCTGAAACAGTGGTGTATTCTGTAGTACGGGCACTACCAACACTTGCTGTTTGAAAAACTGCATAAAAAGGATCTTCAATTAATTCTCCAGCATGGTCATAACGATTTTGTCCTTCAAGGCCAATAACTCCATAATCTGCTACTATTCCTTGTCCTTCAGGAAGAAGCCCTCGAGCATTAGGATTACCTGTTCCATCACCAAACAATATACCTGCACATGCGGTGCCATGTGAGTCACTCCCACAAGCTCCTCCATGAACAATTAATGGATGATGTTGAAAATCGACATGGTTAAGGTTAAATCCAGTATCAAAAGATTCACCTCTTACATCCTTACCAGTATATCCTCCAGCAATCTCTATATAATTTGCTCCACCTATCTCGCGGCCCTTATCCATATCAACTTCATATTCACTCCATCGATCAACAAATAAAACTTCATCAAATCGTACAACTGCAAAGAGTTGTTCAGGTGTTAATGTAGCTTCAACTAAAACCTTTCCTGCATTTTCCTTTATTAATGTTCCCCCAATTTCTGATATCTTATTTGCAACAACTTGTTTCATATCAACAGAATGGACCTGTATATTATAACGTTGTAGAGGGTACATTTGACCTGCATTATCAAAATTCTCTATCATAAATTCTTCAAGTCGATAAGCTGGATGGTATTGACCAATCCAGCGAACATATGGTAATGTTGCAATCTGTTGTCGCACTAATTCGTTCATTTCAACAAGATATGCATATTGGGCAATATAATGGTGAACTGTACCACCGAGATTTGTAATTGCCGTCTTGAATTCTTCAAGAGGTTGTGTGTAAAACTGAACTATGAATAAATGTGTATCTGAACCAGCTGCTAAAGTTGAATCTATTTCTGGTAACCCTTCAATAGGATCAAATTGTGCATATCTAAGTCCAATATCATAAATAGGCTGGACTGTCCTAACAATTGTCCTTCCACCATCTAAACTTATAGAATAAAAATTTAATATTTCTCCATCTTCCATTTCTTCTTCCCATAATCTTAAAAGTATCGTTGAATCTGGAACAGCTATAATTTTTTCATTAAGAATTTTATTAGTATGATTAAAAAACTCTTCTTTTTGTGTAAACGTAGTTCCATGAACCGTCATGATTGTCGCAAGGAATAATAGACATATTACAAACACCAATTTAAAATTAACAATTCTCTTCATTTTTCTTTTCACCTCCACGATAAAAGTGTATATTTAACAAATGTTAATTTTTATAATACATATAAGTGTTTCGTAAGAATTATTAAAAAATTTTATAAATCTTTATAAAATTAGTAAAAAATATATTAATTGGGTTCAAAAAAATGATTATCAGAAAAGAAACAAAAGAAGATTACAAAAGTATATATGAAGTCAATAAAAAGGCTTTCAATCAAAATGATGAAAGTGAATTAATCCAGCGTATAAGAACAAGCAAATATTTTATTGCTGAACTTTCATTAGTTGCAGAAGAAAATGGAAAAATAATTGGACATATTTTATTTTCAAAAATTAAAATAATAGGAGAAAAAGAATATGAATCACTCTCTCTTGCCCCAATGTCAGTTCTACCAAAATTTCAAAAACAAGGGATAGGAGAAAAGCTTGTAAAAAAAGGATTAAAAAAGGCAAAAAATCTTGGATTTGATTCAGTAATTGTTATAGGGCACAAAGATTATTATCCAAGATTTGGATTTGAAAAAGCATCAAAATGGAATATTAAATGTTCATTTGAAGTTCCTGATGATGCGTTTATGGCATTTGAATTAAAGGTTGGAGCTTTAGAAAATAAATCAGGGACTGTACAATTTCCTAAAGAATTTGGAATTAAGTAATAAATACATTGTTTATAAAAAGAAATCTTGTAATGAAAAATTAAACAATAATAAAAATTTCCCAAAAATCCTTGCATTTAAGCAAAAGTGATTTAGAATGTTACCATATATTATTTTACATAATTCAATCAGTTTAGATGGTTCTTTATTGAATTTTGATGTAAACATGGAACTACATTATCAAATTGCTGGTAAATACAAACCAGATGCTCATTTAATAGGATCAAACACCATTAAAACTGGGATTGAATTATATAGCGAAGGAATTGTTAAGGAAGAAAATAAGGATTTTAAAAAACCAAAAAGAGACAAGAATCTTCCTTATTGGATTATTATAGACACAAAAGGAGCTCTCAAAGGTTTACTTCACACTTGTAGAAGATTTGAAATTTGTAAAGATGTTACTGTTTTAACATCAGAAAAAACACCAAAAGAATATGTTAATTATCTTAAAGAAAGAGATTATGATTATTGTAGTATTGGTAAAAATCATATTGATATAAAAAAATCTTTTGAGTTTCTAAACCAAAGATACAATATTAAAACTATTTTAACTGATACAGGTAAAATATTAGGAAATCTTCTTTTAACTCAAGGTTTTGTTAATGAAGTTAGTTTATTAATTCATCCTGTCATTGTTGGTGAAAAGGCATATAACATTTTTTGTAATATTAATGAAAATATAAACTTAGAATTTTCAAAAATTAAAACATTTAATAGTGATTATATTTGGATTGTATATAAAATAAAACATTGAAAAATTTATAAATATATCAAATAAATGTTGTTTATAAACACTATCAGATTTATTGTGTAGACAAAAAATGCATTATCCTAACTAAATATATTTATTTTGAAAGTAAAGTTTAAAAATAAATAAATAAAATTTATGAAATTATTTTTCTTCCTTTTGTATCATTGTTCTATAGCAAGGATAGAAATTTTCTATTTCTCCCAGTTGCCATAAAAGAAAACCAAGATCTTCCTCCATTATATCTTTTTTTAAGTAACTTTCATTTTTTTCCATGTTTCGCCTCCTTCTTTGTTATAATATATTTAATACTTCCTCTATTTATTATTTTCGAATTGGATAATTGAATAAAAAAATTATATGAAATATTTTAGCAGAAATTTATTCATATAAAAAACATTTGTTGCATTATAAAAAATATTTTCTAAGTGATAGGATTATGAAGATAGTAAATATCAATGATAAAAATTCAAAACCAGGCGCCTTAATGTTTGGAGGTTTTGGCTTTTTTTTAATATCAGCTCCATTTTCATTAAAATAATTCGGTTCAAAAATATTATCATCTGAATTCTCAAGAGTTATACCAGCAATATCATTTTCTTCAATATTATTTATTGTTATATTATTATTTCGGGAGTTTTTTAAATAAACACCCCAAGTATTTTTTATAAAATCATTATTAATTATGCTATTATTAAATGAAAAATCAAGATAAACACCATTTCCATTTTGGGAGCAATTATTTTTTGAAATATTATTATAATTTGACCATCTACCCAAGTATATTCCTTTAAAATTATGTGAAATATTATTACTGGTTATCTTAATATTTTTAGATTCAAAAATCACAATACCAAAATTCACATTATTATAAATCGAGTTATTTTTTATTGTAATATCAGAGGAGTTATAAATCCGAATTCCTTCCATATTATTTGAAAAAATATTTTCAGAAATATTAATAAATGAATGCTTAAAATCATTTATTAAAATTCCAATTTGATTATTTTGGATTGTAAATCTTGTAAGATTAACCCCAGATGATTTTATATAAATTAAATAAATTCCCGAGAAATAACCAAATATTACTTTATTTTTATTTTCGCCTACAAGATTTATTGATTTATTAATAACTATATTTTCACTATAACTTCCAGAAAAGATAAAAATTGTATCTCCATCAGACGCATCATCAATTGCATTCTGAATAGAAGTATAATTTCCTGTTTTTAAACCACCAACATATAAAATATTTCCTCCTTCTGCTTTACAATAACTATCAAATATAAAGATATTTGATAAATAGAAAAATAGGGTTACAAGCATTATAATATTAATAATTTTCAAGTTCAAACTATCACATTTTTCATTGTATTTTTAAATCAAAGGTAATATCAAATATTTTTCTTATTTTAAAACTTGTTAATAAAAAAATAAAATAAAAAAGAAAAAAAAGAGAGGTTGTATAATCTATGGACCTTGAACTGAATCAGGTAGTAAAACCTCGCCTATAATATGTATAACACCGTTACTACATTCAACATCTGCAGTTGTAATTGAAACATTGTTTACAGTTAAATTAGTATCATCTAAGGCAATGGTTATATTTGTTCCTTCTATTGTTACATATTCACCAACTGATAAATCTGTGGACATAAATTTCCCAGATAAGACATGATAAGTTAATACTTTTGTTAGATTAGTTGTATCTGCAAGTAAATTAGTGAGCCATGTTTGATCAAGTGCTCCAAAGGCTTCGTCTGTTGGAGCAAAAACTGTAAATGGTCCTTCACCCTGTAAGGTATCTACCAGGTCTGCAATTATTAATGCATTAGCTAAGGTATTGAAACCTGCAAACTGTGCCATAGCTACTATATCCCGGAGTGTGACAGTTATATCCATTTCATAAGGATTGCTATCTTCTCCATCATCATCTGTAACTATAAGTTTTACAGTATAGGTACCTACGGTTGCATATGAATGCTCTATCGGACCTGATTCATTTGATGTTGTACCATCTCCAAAATCCCAAATCCATGACGTTATTTGACCATCACTATCTGTGGATTTATCAGTAAAAGTTATTGTTATATCTGCATAAATACCAGTTGTTTTATCCACTTCAAATTCTGCTTTTGGTTTCTTATTTTTTGTTTCTTCTTCAACACAACCAGTTAAAAATCCTACTAGCAACGACATAATGATTATTATCACCAATAGTTTTCCTTTCAAATCAACTCCTCCCATAGATATTACATATATCTATATTCTCTACATAGTGGGTAATAGAACGGATGAAAAAAATAGTATATATCCTTTTCGAATTATTTTAGTAAAATAATCTTTGAATACTTACAGTTATCTTCATTAATCGTTTTTAAGGAATAATTTTATAATTATAATTAACATTACAGGTGCTGGATGCAATAACCTTTAGGATTGGAGGTAGCCATTTTGACAAAAATAACCGCACAAGAACTTGCTAAAAAACAAAAAGAAATATCTGTGGCAGAATTTTTCGAAAGAAATAAGCATATTTTAGGATTTGGAAACCAAACAAGAGCTCTAATTACAAGTGTTAAAGAGGGAGTAGATAACGGACTTGATGCATGTGAAGAAACAAATATTTTACCAGATATTTATGTTGAGATTAAAAATCATGAAGATGGAGAATGCAAAGTAATAATTGAAGATAATGGACCAGGTGTTGTTAAAAAACAAATTCCTCACATTTTTGGAAGGCTCTTATATGGGTCCAGGTTTCATGCAATAAGACAGAGTAGGGGACAGCAGGGAATAGGAATTTCTGCAGTTGTTTTATATGGTCAGCTTACAACAGGTAAACATGCCAAAATTATTTCGAAAGTAGAAGAGGGCAGACCAGCAATAGTTACAGAACTTGCAATTGATACAAATAAAAATCGAGCAGAAGTAATTAGTAATACAACAACTCACTGGGATAAACCAACTGGAACCAGATTTGAAGTTAATATTATAGCTGACTATAAAAGAGGTAAAAGATTTGTGTTAGATTATCTTCAAAGTACATCTATTGTAAATCCCCATGCCCAAATTATTTATAGGGAACCAAATGGAGACGAACACATATTTGAAAGAACTACAGAAGTTTTACCGAGAAAATCCATTGAAATAAAACCACATCCCTATGGTGTTGAACTTGGGACATTAATTAAAATGACTAAGAACTCCAAGAGTAGAAAATTATCATCATTTTTAAAAACAGAGTTTAGTAGTATGGGTGATCGTACAACAAATGCAGTAATTGAAAAAGCAAGTTTAGAAAAAGATCTAAATCCAAAAGACCTTAGTAGAGAACAATTTCTTGCTTTACATAAAGCCTTTAAAAAAATTAAAATCATGGCTCCATCTACTGACTGCCTTTCCCCAATTGGTGAGATGCTTATAAAACGATCTTTAAAGCACGAAACACAAGAAATTTCACCTGAATTTATAATAACTGCATCTAGACCTTCCTCTGTATACTCTGGAAATCCATTTCAAGTCGAGGTTGGGCTAGTATATGGCGGTAGTTTACCAAAAGATGACCCAGTAAAATTGTTACGTTTTGCAAATCGTGTTCCACTTTTATATCAACAGGGGGGCTGTATAACAACTAAGGCAATATCCTCCATTGATTGGAGGAGATATGGCCTTAATCAACCATCTGGTAAAGGAGTACCTTCAGGTCCTGCAATATTTTTAACACATATCTCATCTACTCAAATTCCTTTTACCTCTGAAAGTAAAGAAGCAATAGCAGATATTCCTGAGATTGAAAATGAAATAAAACTTGCTTTTAGAGAATGTGCAAGAAAGGTTCAACATCATATTAATAAAAAAGTGAAACGGGCAAAAACAAGAGAAAAATTTGAATTAATATCAAGAATTTTACCTGAAATTGCAAAAAAATCTGCTAAAATGCTTGAAAAACCTGTCCCAAGTCTAGATAAGGTAATTACCAAAATTATGGATGTTGTTTGGATAGAGGATATAATAGAATATGAAAAGGTTCAAAGAGCCCCAGTTCAAACGACATTGATAGAAGATTCACCTAAAGAAAAACAGAGAGAGGGAATCATAACAAAAAGTAGGATTTTAATAATAAATTATAAAAGATCTCCTCAAAAATTCAATCTTTATGCAATAATACCAGAAGACGCAGTTGTTGGAACTGTTACGCCTAAACCTTCTAAAATTACGAATAATTATATTAAGTGGAATCTTGAAACAATTAAACCTTCAAATAAGGTCAATATTAATTATGAACTTGCAGGTCTTGATACAGGTGATTTTGATGAAAATGATCTCTATATCGAAAATATAAATCCAACCTATGTTATAGGTGCTGATAAATGGGAGGGTGATTAATTCTATGGATAAAGATTATACAGAAGTTATCACAAAAATTAATGCAGTTGCAGAAAAGATATATAACGATTTTCAAAAAATAGAAATTCCATCATTAAATCTGCCAACTCGTACAAAATCAAATATTAAATTTAATGAAAAATTTAATGTATGGAAATATGGAAAAGGATTAACAGAGAGATCAGCAAAGTCACTTGATGGAGCATATATGCTTCTTAGAACAATGTACATGGCAGATTTTATAAAAGAGATGATCAAGCTTAAAAAATCATCAACTCTTAGAGAAATGTATTATATTTCAGAGGGATGGGATTTAGCTAAATTTCATTCACAACAAGAATCAAATTTTCTTGCTGAAGACCTTGAAGTTATCACTGCATGTATGAGAGAAGATTTCAAGCTAAGACCTGAAGAAGACGGTGCAAGAGTAATTGGAAATATTACAATAGAAGAATTTACAAGAAATAATACAAAAAAGAAAATTCATTGTCAGGATGATGTAGGCGATGCAGGATATTCTATACCGTATAATGTTGAACCTGAAAAATTAACCTTTAAAAGTGCTGATGCTGATTTTGTTATAGCAATTGAAACAGGAGGTATGTTTGATAGACTTGTTGAAAATGGTTTCGATACATCAAATAGGGCAATTCTTGTTCATCTGAAAGGACAACCTGCCAGATCAACAAGAAGATTTATTAAAAGATTAAATGAAAGATTAAAAATCCCGATATTAATCTTTACAGATTGTGATCCTTGGAGTTATAGAATTTTTGCAAGTATTGCATATGGCGCAATTAAAACTGCACATATTTCTGAGTATTTAGCAACTCCTGCTTCACTTTTTTTAGGGGTTACACCATCTGATATAGAACATTATGATCTTCCAACTGATAATCTTACAAAAGAGGATATAAATGCATTAAAAAGTGAACTATCTGATCCAAGATTTCAGGATTCATTTTGGAAAGGTGAAATAAAACTCCAACTTAAAATGGGTAAAAAATCTGAACAGCAGGCTCTGGCTAAATATGGTCTTGATTATGTAACAGATAAATATTTACCTGAAAAACTTGCAGAAATGGGAATAACAAAAAAATAAATAAATATTTATTAAAGTTCATTAGGTGGAATCATAAGGGTTCTTAATCTTAATATACTATGGTTATCAATTTCTATATATGTTTTACTAAATATTCCACCAGCTTTGCCTGTCGGAAAAGTATAAATGTAAACTCTTTTTCCGTCGATATATTCAGGTTTTGGTTTCTCAAGGTCTATTCTTTTCTTTTGTAATGAAGTAAAGTGAAAATAAAAAATGATATTTAATAAAATAAATATCAAAATTATAACAGCTACACTAATTAACCATGCATCCAATGATATTAATGCCCAGTTATGACCTGCTCCAAAGATAAATATTCCAAAAATAACAATTGCGACAATAATTATAAATATAATTGTAAGTAGTAAAAACAATTTTATAAATCTTGTATATCTATTTCCAAGTTTGGTTTCTTCATTACGAAGTTCAACTTGGATTTGTGATTGAGTCATGTATATCTATTATTATGTATTGTTTTTATAAGTTTTTAATCTTTTCTACTTTCACATTTTTAAAATAAATCATCAATTTATTTAGTGATTTCCCTCTATGCGAGACCTTATTTTTTTCTTTTGTTTCCATTTGAGCAAAGGTTTTAGTACTACCCTCTGGGATAAAAATAGGGTCATAGCCAAATCCATGGATTCCCAATTCTTTGTCAGATATTGTACCAGGGCATTCTCCGATAAAAAGAATGGGATTTTTTCCAGGTTCGCCATAAACATAAACAGATCTGAAGGTAGCTTTTCTGTTTTTTTGATTTTTTAAAAGTTTTAGAACTCCCCCTAGGCCAATTTTATAATAAACATATGCAGAATAAACACCTGGAAAACCATTTAAGGAATCAATAAAAAGACCTGCATCTTCTAAGATAAAGGAGTTTTTAAAAACTTTTTGAATATGTTTTGCACCAAAAAGTGCTACTTCTTCTAATGAATCAGATTGAATTTCAGGATAACCAAGGTCTTTTTGAATGATTTTTAAATCTAAATTAGATAATTTTTCCTTTACTTCAAGCACTTTTCCTTTATTACTAGTTATAAAAAAAATGGTTTTCATCTATACCTTCCTCTTCTAACTATTTCATTAATCTTTTTAATAACAAGACTTGCATCATTTTTTAATACGCTTTTATAACCTTCAATCACATAATCAAAACAGTTTGAAAATCTAGAATGTGTAGATTCAATAGCCTCCATTAAAACATGTAAATCAACTCCCTTTGCCTCTATTTCTGAATTAATTTCACCCAGACCAAAATCAATAAAATGAATTTTTTCATCAAGAAGAATCATATTTGATGTTGTAATATCACCATGAATTATATCATTTTTATGTAATTTTCCAATGCTTATACCTATTTTTTTACAAATATCTGCACGTTCTTTTTCACTTATTTTGTTTAAAATATCCTTTATCCTTTTTCCTTTTAGATGTTCCATAGTAATAATTCCATTTTTTAAATCAACATCAAAAATTATTGGAACTGAGACTCCATTTTTTCTTGCCTCAATCATAAGTTTTGCTTCTTCTTTAGTTCTATATGAAATTAATTGATTATCGATTTCTTTTATTCTATATGATTTACTAATTCTTTTCTTTTGAACTACATCATATGCCATATAACGTGATTTGCATATTTTTGCTTCAGCACCCTGATATAACAAATTTTTAGTCACGCCAAGTCACATCTACCATATCTGTTCTAAATCTTTGATCAATAAAGGAATTTTCAACCTTCATTCTAATACCACTTTTATACATTAAAATTCCAAGCCATGCAATCATTGCACCATTATCAATACAGAGTTCTTTATCAGGTACAAAAAATTCTGCATCTCGCTCTTCTGCCATTATTTTAACCATTTCGCGTAATCTTTTATTTGCTGCAACACCGCCCCCAAGAAGGACTTGATCTTTTTCTGTATGAGCCATCGCTCTTTCTGTAACTTCTGTAAGAGCTGCAAATGTTGTTTCTTGTATTGAATAACATATATCTTCTAAATCTTCCCCATTTTTATTGTACTGTTCTGCTGCAGTTAATAAGCCAGAAAAGGCTATATCCATTCCTTTAATAGAATAAGGTAATTCCAGGTATTTTTTACCTTTTAATGCCAATTCTTCAATTTTTGGCCCACAGGGAAAATCAAGATTTATGGTTCTACCAAATTTATCAAGGCAATTGCCAATTCCGATATCAAGTGTTTCACCAAAAACTCTATATCGACCCTCAGCAAATGCAATAACTTGAGTATTAGCACCAGATGTATATAATAAAACTGGATCTTCGCATTTTTCAATTGTTCCTCTTCCTATTTCAAGATGAGCAACACAGTGGTTTACTCCAATTATTGGTATTTTTATAGTAAGAGATAAAGCGCGAGCAGCTGTTGCGGCAGTTCTTAAACAAGGACCAAGACCTGGACCTTTTGAAAATGCAATTAAATCAATAACAGAAAAATCAATGTCTGCTTTTTTTACAGAATCTTTGATTAAATCAGCAATATATATTGTATGATGATTTGCTGCTTCACGGGGATGAATACCACCTTGTTTAGGCCTATATATTTTAATTAAATTTGAAAAAACTTTACATTTATTATTATCAAATTTAACAATGCCTGCACCTATAGAATGAGCAGTTCCTTCAATACCAAGACATATCATGAATAAAAATTGTAAATAAGTATAATATAAAATAAATTTGGTAAATTAAACTATTTATCCATAACACATTTTTAGTGATATAGAAATAAAATACCTTTTTTAAACATAATGAAAAGAATTATAATCATTGTACAAATAATTGCAATTAAAATATATAACCATGGAATTTCAAAAGGCTCCTCATAAATAGTTAATGAACCATGATAATATATATAATCAAATCTTTTATCCCCATTGATATCTAAATATGATTTTCCATTTATTGTTTTTATATTAGTAATTTGCTCTGTTTGAACATTATATAAAATATCAAAACCTTCATCAGAATTTGTATTAGCAGCAATATATAATGTTTCTTTTAATGTAATAAGGGATATATCATCAGAATATTTGGAGTTCGATCCAATTCTTTCTTCGATTTGATCAGTTACACCATCATTATCATCGTCAGAATCTCCGGTATAGACATTATCAGGTGAATCTTGATCAGGTATACCATCCCCATCTGTATCAATTGGATACTCATTTGGATCATCGGGATTAGTTCCATAAGATTTCTCTAATTCATTTTTATAGCCATCACCATCTAAATCAGGTAATTGCAAAATGCTTACAATTAATGGATCTGACCAAGAACTTTCTACAAAAAAAATGCTTCTATGTTTAACTCTTACCTCATATACGCCATATGAAACCCATGTATAATTTTGGGAAATATTTGTTTCAAATGAACTAAACTCGATCCAATCACTAAAATTACCTTCCCCCCAATCAAACATCCAACTGGAACCAACTTCTGTTGTATTTACACAATAATAATTTTCCACATTAATGGTACTAATAGTAGGACCATTAGGCGGAGCAGGAGTAAACAGAAAAGAGCCATACACAACTATTGTTAAAGGGCTAATTATAATTAAAAAAATACAAAAAAATATAACAAAAGATAAAGATCTTTTGATATTAAACTTGTTTAAATTCCATGTTTTTATCATTTTGTGCATCCCATTAAAGAATATAACTAGTAATAGTTAGATAATTTTAAATTTTTAGGTCAACCTTTCTAACAATTGAAAAATCAAAACCAAAATATATAAAGGTTTTTGGTTAATTATTATCTAAGATCTAATGCCAATTTCTATTTCAGATTCATCAATTTTCCATTTTTTAACAAGATTTCCAGATGGTTTATCAATAAATTTAATTTCTTTTGACCGAGTTTCAACTTTGATATAATCTTCCCAACTTTTTAGACTCTCAATTTTACTTTTTTCAACTCTGATTTGAGATGTTATTTTTTCCTCAATATCCAAATCTAGTTCCTTTCTCATAGATTGAATACGTCTAACAATTTCTCTAGTAAATCCTTCTGCAAAAAGTTCAGGAGTAAGTTTTGTTTCTAAGAAAAGTATAACATTTTCAATATCAGTTTTAGCAAAATCTTTCTTTTCGCTTTCTACAATTATAAAATCTTTTTCTGTTAATATATATTTTTTACCATCAGAAGTGATTTCAATATTTCCTTTTTCTATTAACTTGTTATAGAGTTTTTGTGTATCCATTTTCTCGATGGATTCTGAAAGATCTTTTACGTTATCTTTATATTTTGGACCTAGAACAGAATGATCTGCTTTTACAGATTTAATTAAAAATTTTGATGTATCTTTTTCAAATGAAATCGTTTTAACATTTAATTCTTCATTTAGTAAGTCTACAATCCCAATAATTGAATCTTTGACTTTTTTATCACATACAATTGTAGCACTATTTAAAGGATAACGAACCTTAACTCCAATTTTTGATCTGAGCGCCCTTCCAGCTTCCACGAGGTCTCGCATTATTTTCATACCACTTTCAAGCTGCTTATCGATTTGTTTTTTATTTGTATTAATATAGTTACATAGATGAACACTTTCAGGCATATTTTGTGTTCGAAGATTCTGGTAAATTTCTTCTGTGATAAATGGAATAAATGGTGCCAAGAGATTTGAAAGGCCTAAACAGATATCATACATTGTCGAATAACCTGCTAGTTTATCCTCTGTCATTTCTTCAATCCAGAGACGCTTTCTTGACCTTCTTAAATACCAATTACTAAAATCTTCAATAACAAAATTTTCAATTGACCTTGAAGCCTTATGAATTTCAAAATTTTTAAAATAATTTTTTACCTCAGAAATTGTTATATTAAATCTGCTAAGAATCCATTTATCTAGTGGTTTTCTTTTTTCAAATGCTATTACATCTTTTTTTAAATCAAAACTATCAAGTGATGCATATGTAGTAAAAAAGTTGTATGAATTCCAAAAAGTTAAAATGAATTTCCCAAGTGTATCTTTAACAGCTTGTTCAAAAAATCGAGTAGACATCCAAGGAGCATTTGCTGAAAAAAGATACCATCTAAGAGCATCAGCGCCTTCATTATCAAGGATAATATCTGGATCTACATAATTTTTCTTTCGCTTACTCATCTTTTGATTGTTTTCATCTAAAACAAGGCCTAAAGTTAATACATTTTTATAGGATCTATCATCAAATAAAAATGTAGAAATTGCCAAAAGCGAATAAAACCAACCTCTTGTTTGATCCAAGGCTTCTGAAATAAAATCAACTGGAAAATTTTCTTTAAATTCTTCTTTATTTTCAAAAGGATAATGCCATTGTGCAAAAAAGGCAGAACCTGAGTCATACCAACAGTCGATAACCTCATTTTCGCGTTTCATTACTGATTTACATTTAGGACACTTAACGACAAGATCGTCAACTAGTGGTTTATGCAAATCATAATCTTCTGGAAAACTTTCACTAACAACTTTTAACTCCTTTATACTTCCAATGCAAATCTCATTATTACATCTATTATTTGTACAAATCCAAATAGGAAGTGGTGTTCCCCAGTATCTATTACGTGAGAGTGCCCAATCCTTTACATCACTGATAAAATCTCCAAAGCGACCTTTCTGTAAATGCTTTGGATACCAGTTAATATTATTATTATTTTTAATTAACGAATCCTGAACATTTGTCATTGCAATAAACCATGATTCCATTGCATAATAAAGAAGAGGAGAATCGCATCTCCAACAAAATGGATATTCATGTTTATATGTATGAATTCCTTCTAATTTTCCACAGCCTTCAAGGAATTTAATAATACTTGGGTCAGCATCCTTTACAAATTGACCTTTCCATTTCTCAACTACAGGTGGAAATGTTCCATCAAGATTAACTAGTTGAACAACAGGCAAATCATATTTTTTACCTATATTATAATCATCCTCACCAAAAGCAGGAGCAATATGAACAATACCAGTACCTTCATCTATTGTTACAAAATCTGCAAGAACAATATACCAGCCCTTTTTTTCAGACTTTGCATAATCAAAAAGGGGTTCATACTGGATTCCTTCAAGTTCTTTTCCTGAAAAACCATCAAGAATTTCGTATTCTTGACCCTTTAAAAGAGCAGCAGCACGTTGTTCAGCAAAAATTAAGATTTGACCATTATAACGAATTTTAATATATGTTTCATTGGGATGAACGGCAAGTGCAACATTTGAAATAAGTGTCCATGGAGTAGTAGTCCATGCAAGAAAATATGCTTTCTCGCTTTTAAGTTTAAATTTAACAAAAATAGAAGGTTCTTCTACTGTCTTATAACCTTGAGAAATTTCATGGGCTGATAGAGCAGTTCCGCAACGCGGGCAATATGGAACTACCTTATGGCCTTTATATAAAAGCTTTTTTTCCCAAGCTTGCTTTAAGGACCACCAAACCGACTCAATATAATCATTGGTTAATGTAACATAAGGATGTTTCATATCAAGCCAAAAACCAATACGCTTGGTGTTTTCTACCCATGCTTTTTCATATCTGAAAACACTTTTTTTACACTCTTCATTAAATTTCTTAATACCATATTTTTCAACATCTTGTTTATCCTTAAGACCTAACTTTTTTTCAACTTCAATTTCAACAGGCAATCCATGTGTATCCCATCCTGCTTTTCTTAATATATAATGACCATTCATAGCTTCATATCTTAATACTAAATCTTTTACAACTCTAGTTAAAACATGACCTGGATGAGGAAGACCATTAGCAGTTGGAGGGCCTTCTAAAAAAACATAAGAGGAGCATCCTTTTTTTTGATCAATAGATTTTTGAAAAATATTGTTTTCTTCCCAAAATTTTAATATATCTTTTTCTAGTTTGTAAGGGCTGTATTTTTTTGAAGGCGCCTTGATCATTTATTTTTCACCAAATTATTATATTATCATTAATTTGATTCTGCACCCTAATGACAAAAGACTGTTAAAACCATTTCCATCATAAATCATACTAATATGACCTTATATCGTCGGCTTTCATAAATTCTCTAATAAGTGATGTTGCATAGCAGCCTTTTTGAAGTTCAAACCTCAAAAATAAAGCCTTTTTTACATTATTTACTTCATCTTTAATAAGTTTAAAATCAAGATCTTTTATAAATCCAATAATGGATCGTCTTGATCCTGATGAAGAAATATAAGGGATATAAGGGATAATAAAATCTTTAGGATTAATTTTTTCCTTTTCAATTATTTTGTTTTCGATTTCGCCCATTTCTCCTTTTGCAATAACTGATTCACTTCCAAACAACACACCACTAATTACTGCTTTTCCTTTTGAAATTTGTTTGTTTATTTTTTCAATATTTCTCTCATGTACTAAAATACCAGTTTTATCAATTAGCCCTCTTCTAAGTGGTAATATTATATCACCAATAACTGCATTATTTAAAGGCAATTTTTTATTGATTCTCTCACTTAGTACTTGATTAAAAAGATAAGACTGATAACCATTAATAAACATAGTAAGCAAATTTTTAGGAAGCTCTTTTAATGCACCAACAAAATCGTCATGGTCATTTACTAATTTGTTTAACATTGCTTTTTCAAAATTTAGACTATCTGGGTAAATCTTTAAAGCCAACTGAAAATCATATGTTTCTTGTAGATTTTTACGTAAATTGTAAATGTCCTCATCTTCTCCCTTAATTGGATTTGCAATATAACTAATTACAGCATTTTCAAAATCATCTTTTACAATATATCTTCCAACAATATGAGTAATTGGTCTTATAATACCAAAACGTTGAATTCCATAAAAATTAGGAAATCCTTTAAATTTGTTAAGATAAGATAATATTTTTTTGATATCTACCGATTTAACGTTTTGATTAATGTTTCTAATGATAATTTCAAATTTATTTCCAATAAGGTTACCAATTTTCACAGGTTTATTAGATCTATAAATATTATTGAACTCAACATCTTTCATCTTTATCTTTAATAAATCATCATTTGATATTTTATAAAATGACATTAACTGGGTAGTTTTTGCTCTTTTATCTTTTGTACCTGCAAAACCGATTCTTCCCCTTGAAATATGAAGCCATTTAGAAAAATCTCTTATTATTAAGTTTGTTTCATAATTTTTCGAAGTAACATTTGCTATTACAAATTTCCCATTTTCTGATTCTAAAGGATAATTTGAGATTTCATTTACAATAAAATCTTCAGGTCGAGTGCGAAGCTTTCCTCCTATTCCTTCAAAAGGTGTTAAAAAAGTGTTAATACCAATTTTTTTTTCAGCGTCTAATACATGCATCTATTTTTTACTCTTAGTTTTTATTTCAAAATCTTTATTAAATGATTTTATTTCAGCTTGTAAGTATTTTACCGCCTTTTTTAATATATCAACCGGATTTCCATTTGTCACTCTAATATACAAATGTTTTTTATTTGATTCAGGATGATCAGACATATAAGAAGCATAATCTACTTCTTTATAATTTAATAAAACCTCTGTAATAGGATTTAAAATGGTTTCAGTTTCACCAGTTATTTCTAGTTCTAGTTCTTTAGAAGACTTTTTAATCATTTTTACTTCCATAAAATTTCACTCTTTTCCTATATAAAATAATTAATCTTAAAGCTTATGTAAATCATAGTTACCATAATCAATTGCTATTTTTCTTCTTTCACTATTGTTGCAGTTATTACATTTAAGCTTATTTCCTATTATATCAAGAGGATGTCTACATTTATTACAAACCGCTTTTATGACTCCAAGATCTCTATCTTTGGTTGACAGTTGCAAACTTGGTTTAACTTGTGTTATTTTTGCTCTTATAATATCACCTGGAGAATATTCAGTTGCTGGATCCTTTACATAAGATCTTGATATTTCAGAAACCCGAATTGTTCCATCCGTATCACCAGATATAGGTCTATTTTTTCCGATTACATGAAAAACATCAGCAATTACCATATTTGATTTTATTGAAATAGCTTTTGCCAAAACAATGTCACCTTTTTTTATTTCCACAGGGATACTTGTTAAAGGTTTTACAATTGCCCTTTTATTTTTTTGATCAACAAAATAGGAACCAACCCTTGCAGCTCGAATAATGCCATCTTCTTCAAATGTTCCTTCACCTGGGAGAAGTTCTTCAGAAGTTGAAACTTGATCTCCAGGTAAAACTATTTTGTTTTCAACCATTTTTTCACCGTTTCATTGTAAATAATTTTAAGTTCACACAATCTACTTTCAGTTTTAAAGGTTGTGGTATATAATTTTTGGATTGTACTATAAGAAAATAATATAAAAAGAACATCTTATAATATTAACACTTGTATCTATAAGAAAAAATGCAATTAATTGTCTTCAATGCTTTCCAACTGGAATGGTTGTAGTATTGGCCAGTACTCAGAATCATCATCAGGCATTACAACAATACCTTCTTTTTTAATGTCTACTATCTCTCCAGTTTGAAAATCTGGCCATTCACGCCATCTAACTCTTTGACCTATATGCATCATAGAGTAAATATATGATTAGAATATAAAAGTTTAGTATAAGAACAAAAATAATACCTTAAAACAATAACAAAATAATTTGATGATTCTTTTTTTTAATAACCCTATGTATTTTTAGAGGGGATTATATCTATAATAACATCTCTATATTAAGGTTTTGAGAAAAGATATGAATTTTTAGCCATACCTTTATAAATAACATATATATTTCGATTTTTCTACTCTCATTTATTAAAAGTGAAATAAAATGGCAAGAAAACCAGCAAGTATGTATAGATATGTCAGAGGTAAACCTTCAACTAGAAGGGAATATATGGGTGGAGTTCCAAATCCGCGTATTACACAGTTTGTACTAGGAAATAAAACAGATAAATTTCCAATTCAGGTTTCACTTTATGTTTTAGAAAAATGTAATATCAGACATAATGCCTTGGAATCTGCTCGAATAACTGTAAATCGAGCATTGGAAAAAAAGGTTGGTTCAACAAATTATAGACTACAAATCAAAATTTTTCCACATGTTGTTTTACGTGAAAATAAACAAGCAACGGGGGCTGGTGCAGACCGTGTATCTCAAGGAATGCGAGCTGCATTTGGAAAAGCAGTTGGAACTGCAGCTGAGGTAAAGCCAAATCAATCAATTATTACTGTTGAAACAACTGAACATTTTATTGAACATGCAAAAAGTGCACTTAGAAAGGCTGGAATGAAAATACCCTCTCCTTGTAAGGTCTCAGTTGGAAAAGCAGCTTAGGTCTAATTTTTTTAAATATATTTTATTATAAAAGGGAAAATTATTGCAATAAAAATTAACAAAGAAATTGTAACTGATATATTTCTGACTATTCTATCCCTCATTTCATCAGATATTCCTTTCTTAAATTTTTTTATTAAAGAGCCCATTACATCGTTGAATAAAAATCCTCCATCTAATGGGATCATAGGTAAAACATTAAAAAGTCCAACAGCCAAATTCAACCAGAAAATCCAGTATAAAGCACTGGCAATTATCCAAAAAATAGAATCAGGCAATAAACTCAATGGTCCTGTTATAACATATTGATTCGTAAAAGGAGCAACAATGGGGTTATATCCTTGAAAATATCCAATTAAAGGAATCACATAAAAAATTAAAAATCCTCTTGGAAAATCTGTTAAAAATGGATTTTTAAGGATATCTAAATTTTCTTTAACACCAATTAAAGAATATATTCCATTGTAACCTTTCCCTTTGTATATATTTGATCCAAAATATATATACCTGTCTGCAAGTTTTATTTCTTTTGTATAATGGGCTTTATTATAAAACCATGAAATAGTAATTGTATCATTTGCATTTGTACTGTTCATCACCTGAATATATTTTATATATCTTTCATTAAATGTTTCATATTCAGATAAATAGGTTCCATTTATTTCAGTCACTATTGCTCCTGTTTTAATACCAATATTATCTGCTGGTGAATCTTTATGAATTTCTAAAACACCAACTCCCTCAGCCGCTGGTTGAACAGCTGACATAAATATAAAAGAAAAAAGTAAAAGGCTAATAATTACTACAACAAAATTTGCAAGTGGTCCAGCTGCATAAACCCTCATTCTTTTTTTTGTTTCTGCATTTTTTAGTTCTTCTTCATCAGGTTCCACAAAAGCTCCAATTGGAACAACCAAATAAAGAATTCCAAGGGATTTAACTTTTAATTTTTGAGCAAAAGTCAAAATTCCATGAGAGAATTCATGAGCAATAATTGCTATAACTAAAGCAAGTAGAATATAACCTATATAATCAAGAGGTAAAATAGGATTTATTCCTGGTAGAACTAAAGCTATTTCAGGTCCAGGAATTGCTGCCTTTTGTTCTGGAGAAAATCCAAAAACTGTCCAAGCCTGCCATATAAGAATAATTACCATAAAAACCATTAAAATAAAACAAAAAACGATTCCAAAGGAGCCAAATGCCTTCCAAAATCTTTTCTTACTAGCAATTTTTTTAATAAATTTTCTGCCCCGCAATGTTCTTAATAATAATGCAGGTCCATAAAGAGAAATATTATACTTTTCCAATATTCCTTTTTTATGTAAAGAATAAGTTATTATAAAATATAGAAAAACTATTGTAAAAAAAATTAATAAACCATCTAATATTGACATGATTTAGTGAGGGAATAAATAATACTTATTTATAACTAACTGATAGTCTTAGGTTTTATTATTTAAAATATATATTTTGATTTATTCTATTTAATGATTTGATAAGTTTTTTACACCATTTTAACTTTTCAAGTTTTTTAGAGTGATCTTTATTATTTTTAAATGAATATTTTCCAATTTTTGAATTAAAATCAAATCCTATTAAATAAATAGTTTTTGCCTGGAAGTGTTCTGCTATAAAAACAGCTCTATCACCATCTGTAAATCCGCCAAAATTAAAGATATTTTCATATTGATCTGGATTTATCTGAGTTGTACCAATTATATCACCATTAAATTTTGGAACATTTTTTTTGATTTTTTCTATATTATCTCCATGGGCATGAACTATTAATAAACTACCTTTATTGTTTGCATATATTTGATCAGAAATTTTTCCGTCTAAATCTGTAACTATTATATCTGGTTTTATATCATATTTTAATAAGGCAGAAGTTGCTCCATCTGCAGCAATTGTTATTTTATCAATATAATACCTTTTTTTACTGTTTAATGACCAATCCAAGGAGGGGCCAGCACCAAAAATAACAATATCTTTACCAGTAATTAAATTTTTTAATTTTTTTAATAATTGAAAATTTTTATTTTCTAAAAGTTTATTTAAAATATTTGCAGATTTTTCCTCATTTTCTAAGGGGTAATTGAAATTCTTTGCGATTTTATTATAAATAGGCTCCCATTTATTATAAAACATTTAATTTTAATTTTCCTCTATTAGTTTAGACGTTTGTTCCTCTATTTCAAATTCTTTTTCTTCAGTTGAATGGATTTCTTTAATGTAATGGTGTGTAATAGCTCCTACAAGAGCAATCATAATACCTGTGCTTGTATAACCAACGAAGCTGATTGTTAAAAAAGGATTCATGTTAAAGTTAATTGGCCAATTTTCAAGTGCGCTGTATAAAGCACTAAAAACAGCTGAAGATATAAAACCAAATGCAAATAAAGAAAATGGAGCTATCCAATAGTTCCAAGGGGTTTTTTTATCTTTTACATAAATGTCAACAACTCTTCCAAAAATAGCAATTAATCCAGCAAATACAATGCCCCATATTATTTTAGTTATGAAATATAATGCTGGAAGAAGCTCTACTTCAGAAGTAAAAGTAATGTTTGTTACTTCATAATATGCCAATATTCCAAATGCAATAATAATAACTGTAGCAATAATAAATGTATAAATTGATAATCTACCAGTTAAAAATCCTGATTTTATTTCGCCCAATATTGCTTCAAGGATTCTTTCCCATTTAAAAACTCTAATAAGTAAATATATTCCTAAAGTGAGCAATATTGCACCAAATCCACTTGCAGCCATACCAAGTAAAACAAAAAATGCCCAAACAATTAAAACCAAGGCAATAGGTAATAAAAATTGCTTTTGAACCTTTTCGTCATCTAAAATTTTTACTATTCGAAAATATGTATCTTCAAGTTCTCTACTTTGTTTAACAGAAACCCTTTTTATAGAAGTAATTTTAATTCTGGATTGAATAATTGGTAAAATATATTCATCTTCAGCCCCATCAGTCACAAGGATAATATTGTCAGCATTTGTCTTTTTTATTACATGTTCAAGTTGTTGAGAAAGAATTTCATCAGATTTAATTCCAACATTCATATGGCCACAGATAGTAGCAATTTCAATATCTTTTTTTTCATTTTTAAGAGTATTATATGTTGAAATTGCTGAATATATTGCATTTAGATCTGAATCTTCTGGATCGGTTTGGCCTAGATTTTTTGCCGCCTCTATATTATCTCTTAGTCCAATTATAGGAGTAACTACCTTTGCTTTTCTCCCAAAATCATCATCCCGATCAACATTTAAAATAAGGGTTTTCATGATTTTCTAATTTAGGCATCAATTAGTATTTATTTAAGAATTTTACTATTAAAATTTATGAAAAAGAACATACAATAAAAGTAAACAATAATAAAATAAAAATTTTAAGTTAAATAAATTACAAATCTAAAAGCTTAATAAAAAAAGAATCCTCTTGATTAGTAATAATTAAAAAACAACTTTATATTGCCATATCTAAATGAGTGAAAGCAAAATTATTCCAGAATCAAGAAAAATTACAAACTTACAATTTATTGTAATGATGATAATTGCAGTAATTGTATGGGCTTTTGCATTTCCTTTTATAAAAATAGGACTTGAAGAATTATCCTTTATAAATTTAACAATTATGAGATTTTTAATTGTCTGTATAATTTTTATTATTATATTTATTTTAATGCCAAAAAAATTTTCAAAACTCCATAGAAAAGATATAATACCAATTTCAATTTTAGGTTTTTTTGGAGTTATTGTTTATCATTTTGGATTAAACTATGGTGAACAATTTATTTCACCAGGTATCGCTAGTTTAATTATTGCAACAATTCCCATTCAAATAATAATTTTAGCTAGAGTTATATTAAAGGAAATAATTACATTTAAGAAATTTATTGGCATAATTTTGGCGCTAATTGGAGTGCTTATTATTTCAATATGGGGTAAAGCTGAATCTACTCTTGAAATAGAATATATCTTTGGTGCTTTAGCAATTCTAATAGCTGCAATAATGGCAGCGTTATATACAATAGCTGGAAAAAGACTTCTTGAACGCTATAATGGTTTATCTTTAACAGTATATGCAATGTTATTTGGTAGTATTGGATTAATTCCTTTTATAAGTCAATCATTTATAATTCAAGTTGAAAGTATGACACCAAAAGCATGGTTTGCTGTGATTTTTCTAGGTTTATTTTCAACAGTAATAGGTTATGTAATATGGTATATTGCTCTTAAAATAAAAAGTGCAAGCGAAATCAGTATCTACCTTTATGCAATACCGGTGCTTTCAACTATAATTAGTTTTTTTTGGTTCAAAGATGAAATTACATTAATGTTTATTGTAGGTGGTTTTCTTGTTTTAATAGGTTTATTTATAGTTAATAAGAAGTCAAAAAAAATTTCAAACAAAAAAATTGATTAATAAAATTGTATTTTCTAAAAATTATGTCAAAACTTCTATATATGAAAAATATCGAAGGTAATTATATCAAAGAGTTTAATGCAATTGTTACAAAAAACAAAAAAAACTACATCTGTCTAGATAGAACTGCGTTTTATCCAATAGGAGGCGGACAACCATCAGATATAGGTTATATAGAATGGAACGATAAAAAATCTGAAATTGTTGAAGTCATAAAAAAAGAAGACACTGTTAAACATATTATAAATGGTGAAAAGCCACAAATTGGAAATAAGGTTCATGCAACAATAAACTGGAATAGGCGTTATAGTCATATGAAAATGCATACAGCTCAACATGTAATATCAGGTATTATTTTTGATAGTTTTCAAGCCAGAACAGTAGGAAATCAAATACATGCCAATTATTCTCGAGTAGACTTTCACCCAGCAAACTTCACAAACAAAGATTTGGAAAATATTGAAATCAAATTTAACAAGATAATAAATCAAAATCTGCCTATAAAGATATATGAAGAGGAAAGAGAAAGTTTAGAAAAAAGGGTAGATCAACAAAGAGCGCATCTTGACCTCTTACCAAAGTTTATTACAAAACTTCGTATTGTCGAAATAGAAGGTTTTGATATTTGTCCATGTGCAGGAACCCATGTGCGAAATACAAACGAAATACCAAAATTAGAAAAAATAAAAAAAGAGGCAAAGGGTAAAGATAAAACTAGGATTATTTATTCTCTTTCAAAATAAAACTATAATTGAATCTTTATTTCAACATCCTCTATTTCATCAACACCTTTTAATGATTTTAACATTCCACAAATAGTATTTTTTATTATTTCTGTTGGGAAATTTGTTAATGGAATTTGTTTTCCATTAACTTTAATACTTATATTTTCCATATTTTCACTCCTTAAAATCTCCTTTTTTATTAATTCAATTAGCTCTTTAAAATTTCCTGAATATGTCAAAATTGTATTTTCTCTTTGTTTGATATCACCTAATCTTATCTTTGAGATAAATTTATCTTTTGCACCTTCAATTAAGATTAAATCATACTTTCCAATATTACAAATCTGGTGTATTATTGTTTTAATTTCCTTTTTTTCTTTTATTAAGAAATCTGTTTCTTCTCTTGAGGAAATGACCACAAGTTTTGAACCTGCTTGAGCATGCTCAAATGAGTCTTTACCCTCTGTGTCAATATCTATTTTTTTGTCAGATATTTTTATACTAGCTATTTTAAATCCTTCCTCAGATAATTTTTTAATAATACCTTTAATAAGCGTTGTTTTTCCAGTATTAGATCTACCATATATCCCAAAAATTACAGGTTTCATTATTATGAATATAAGTTAGGATTGTATATTTTTTGCTAAAATAGATTAAAACCATAAATTCAAAATATGTTTTTTGGTTAACCAATTTTGATAATATTTATGGAAAATAAAGCTTATGTTGCTCTTTTAATATCCATTATATCTGTTTCATTTGCAGCAATATTTATTGTCTCAATAGATGCACCAGCTCTTTTAATAGCTTTTTACAGATTGCTCTTTACAACTTTACTTATTTTACCTTTTATAATTTTTCATAAAAAAACTAGATTAGAATTACTTAGTTTACCAAAACATACAATCTATATTATGATTGGAATAGGAATTATACTTGCAGCTCATTTTGCACTATGGATTACATCTCTTAAATTTACTTCAGTTGCAAGTTCAGTAATACTAGTTACTGCTCATCCTATCCTTGTTGGGCCAATATCACATTTTTTTTATAAAGAAAAGCTTTCAATTTTTAATTCAACTGGTATTGCTATCTCATTAGTTGGCGTTTTTATACTTGTTATTGGAAATTATGGTCTAGGTTCCCTGTCACAAGATTCATTAGAGGGAAATATTCTAGCAATTCTTGGAGGTATTGCTGCAGGTTTATATATCTTAGGGGGAAGAAAAGTCAGAAAAACTGTTTCAATTGCATCATATGCTTTCATTGTTTATTCAATTGGAACAATAATTTTACTAGGAATCTGTCTATTTTACAATACACTGGTTTATAATATAAATTTAAAGGATTTACAAATCATCTTTTTAATGGCGATTGTATCAGGGATATTTGGTCATACACTGTATAACTGGTCCTTAAAACATATCAGGGCCTCTGTTGCATCTGTTGCTTTATTAGGAGAACCTCTTGGTTCAACAATATTAGCGTTTATTTTTCCCTGGATTAATCAAACACCGTCATATTTTACAATTTTAGGAGGAGCAATAATTCTCTCTGGCATTTATCTAACTGCAAGACAATCAGAATGAGATAGAAATTATTATAAATAAAATATTATTTGCGTTTAGCTCATGGCAGAGGAAAATAAAAACAAAATAATTACAATTGCTTTAGCAATAGTGATTATAATAGCTGTAATAACTGTTTTATATGTGAGCATAGTAAAAGAAGAAAATAAAGAAACATTTTCAGGAGAAACATCAGAGGAAAGTGATCAAGAGGGAGAAGTAATACTACAATTTATTTATGGGGATGAAATCACCAAATATACACTTAAGGATTTAGAGGGATTTGAATCATTTACTGGTTTAGGTGGATACATCAATGCTATTAATGTAACTACAGGACCATTTGAACTAAAAGGTGTCAAAATATCGACTCTCATTGAGGAAAATGAGATCAAATCTGAAAACTATAGCATTTCTATAAAGGCAATGGATAATTATACTAAAATATACGATTTAAGCTATATCAATGGAGATATTCCAGTATATAACGAAACAGGAGTACCTATTGAATCTGGGGAAGTAACAATGATATTAAATTATAAATCAGATGGAGAATATCTAGATAGCTCAATTGGACCACTTAGATTAGCGTTTGTCTGTGAAGATGGTTTTACATCATCAAAAATCTGGATAAAACAAGTTGAATACATGGAGATAATAGAAAGTTAAAAAAAAAAAAATTAATTCTAACACAAACTTTTTTATTTTCCTGTTACTAAACCATAACCTTTTTTCATTAATATATCATTTCCAATAAAGGATTATGAGAGAAATAGAAGAACTGATAAATAAGGCTAAAAAGTATAAAAATGTTATAGTTCAAAAAAAATTAAAAAGTAAAAAAAATACAGTTGCTTATGTAACAATTAAGGGAAAACCTCGAATTTTAAAATGGTTTACACCTGGACTTAAATTACATATGCAAAAAGAATATAAAGTTTTAAAAAATGGAGAAAAGAAATTACAAATTCCATTTGTTTATGAAATTGATAAAAAAAATAATGTAATAATATTAAATCATATCTTAGGTGAAAATCTATGTGATATCCTAAATGATGAAAGTACTATTTTTTCAGAAAAAGAACGATTAGTAAAATTACTTGCTGATTGGTATATAGATTTCCATAATTATTTCAAGAGCGGAAATGTATTTACAATTCATGGAGATGCAACTCTGCGAAATTTTGTTTTTAATGATAGGATTTGGGGTTTAGATTTTGAAGAATCAAGAAATGGAAAACCTATTGACGATATTGCAGACATGTGTTCATCAATTCTAACAACAGATCCTATGTTTACAAAAGAAAAATTTCAACTTTGTAGAATTTTCACAGACTCATATTTAGAAAAAGCTCCTGGAAGAATAGCAAATATTGATGACGAAATTGCCTATTCAATTCTAAAAAAAATTCAATGGAGACCAGATCAAGAAGAAATTCTTAGAAAACAAAGTAAAAAAATTAAAGAGAAAGGCATTTTTAATGAAAAACATTAAAAATAAGTGTTTTATTTAATAATTAAGAGGGATGGATATGCCAACTGAAGAATCTATTGAGGATTTGTTAGATAGAGCTATTGATGAAGTACTTTCTGAAGAGAAAAAATCACAAGAAGATATTAAAAAAAGAAGGCCTAAGCCATTTAGATATTTAACAAGAGATGAGGCACAAACTGAATTTGAAAATCAAAAAACACAAATATCTGTAATGAAAGAAGAATCTAAACCTGAAATTTTTGAAGATAAATTCTGTATACTAGGATTAGGTGATATTGAAAGCATTGAAAATGTCCTAAAAAGACATGAAGCAAGTAAAATATTTAAAGATAAATAAAAAAAAAAAACAAACCTCTTTATCGTCATAATTTTTAAATATCTATTATAATATGCCTGCACCGATGATTCTGGGGAAGGAAAAAACCATTCCAATTATTGCAATGATTCTACTTTTAATTGGAACTATATCTGCAATTTTTGTTCAAGCCACTCAAATAGATAAAGATACAATAAAGATCAATGGAAAAGAATACACTATTGAACAAATATTTTATATTAGTTCAATTAAAACAATTGAAACAGATGAAGGTACAAAAACAGGTGTTGCACTTGAAGACCTAATGTATAAATTAGATATCAATTGTCCCGAATGCCATATGTATACAATTAAAGCAAGTGATAGATATCAGCAAACAGTTGGATGGAATATTTTAAAAACTGGTGTTTTAACTTATAATAAAAAGATATTTTTTCCTGATACCGCCCATTATCTTTGGGTACGTAATGTTATTGAAATAGAGGTGAAATAAAGATGAATAAAAAAAGACTTTTTTTTGGAATTATAATTTTTGGATCAATCTGGGGTTTTTCCGAATGTATTATTGGATCTTTATTTAATGATGCTGGACTTCCATCAGGCGAGCTAATGGTTGGTTTTTTTGCAATTACTTTTCTTGCAGTTAGTAGAATATATTTCCGGCAAGCTGGGATGCAAATTGGAATGGGATTATTAGCAGGAACTCTTAGGCTTTTTAATCCAATAGGCTGTCATTTATGTTCTGCAATTGCATTGATTGCTGAGGGTGCAATTTTTGAATTAATATGGTATAAACTTTCTTATAATTTAAATGAATTAAAAACACTTACAATGCAGGTTAGTATGGGAATAATAACTGCTTATATTGTTTTTATAGGAGGTTATATTGTAACACAGATTTTATCACCAATAATTGCAGGTACAGGTCTTTTTATTAATAATTTAGTAATACTAATGCCAAACATACTCGCAAGTGGAATTTTACCTGCTCTTATTGGAGGGTTTGTATTACCAACCGTTTTACTTGCTAAAAAGCTTGACCTTTCATTGAAGGACAAAATATATTATCCAACTACCATTGGTATTTCAATTATTTGTTGGTTTATTGTTATAGGAAACTGGTTTCTTGCATAGAGGAAAAATATGGAAATACCAAAAACGGTTAAGATTCTAAAATTCTATCCAGAAAAATGCGATGGGGTTAAAGCATGTGAAAGAGCATGTTCACAATTACATTTTAAATCAGATGAAGGTGGTGAAAAGTCAGCAATAAGAATTCATAAGGATAAAAAATCCTATAAAATGCATGTTTGCAATCACCGTGGTTTATGTTTAGATATGTGTCCTGTTGGAGCACTTACACGAAAAAAGAATGGTATAGTGTGGCTTGATAAAGATACATGTATTGGCTGCCAAGCATGTGTTGGCTTCTGTCCAATTGGTGCTATGAGAAAGTCTGAGGCAAGAATTGAACCTTTTAAATGTATTTCATGTGGAGCATGTGTTCGAGCATGTCCTAACAATGCACTTGAACTTGTTGAAGTAAAAATCGATGAAATTAAACAAGTTGTTTATCATAAACAGGGTGTTTAATATGATTGAAGGGCAGATTTCCACTGAAGATTATGAAACAGGTAACACTAAACATAAATGGGCCCTTAAAAAAATCAAATTTGCCCATAGAGTTCTTTTTAATTACAGATATAAAAAAGGAACATTACAAAAAGGATATGCCAATCGAGCATTATATATTAATTTATCAAATAAAGAAATTACTGAAAAAAAAGTAACAGAAGATATGAAAAAGAAATTTACTGGTGGACGGGGTTTTGGATTAAAACTTTTGTGGGATTCAATTAAGGAAACTACAAGGTGGGATAGCGATGATAATGAGCTTGTAATTACCACAGGTCCTCTTTGTGGATGTACGCAATACCCCGGTAGTGGTAAGTCTATTTGTTTATCAGTTTCACCTGCAACCAATATAATCTGTGATTGTAATGTTGGAGGTTTCTTTGGCCCTTACCTAAAATTTGCCGGCTTTGATGCATTAGAAATTCAAGGAAAAGCAAAAGACGAGGTTGTCATAGTAATAGACGGAAAATATGGTCAAATTTCTGTTGAAACAGCACCACTTGAAGAAAAGAATTCTCATCTATTAAATGAACAACTTACATATATATATGCATCTGAAGATAATGATAAATCTCGTCAAAAAGTATCAGTGATCTCTGCAGGAAAAGGTGCAGAAAACAGCTGGTGGGGCTGCCTTAATTCTTCATTTTATGATATCAGACGAAAAGTTACACGTATGAAACAAGCTGGACGTGGAGGTCTTGGAACAGTTCTTTGTGATAAAAAAATAAAAGCAATTGTGGTAAAAGTTGATAGATTTACAGGATTAGAAAATAATCCTGCCGATCCTGCAAGCCTTGTAAAAGTCGGGATTAAACTTCATCGTGAAATCCGTGACTTGGACCGCTATCAGTGTAATATGAGAACTGTCGGAACAGGTCATCTTGTTGAAATTATGGATCAATATGACCTCTTGCCTTGCGAGAATTATCGTTTTGGAAGTTTTCCAAAAGCATCAAAAATTTATTCTACCGAGTTTTATAAACTTTTTACTAAAATTATTCCTGATGGATGTTGGCATGGCTGCACTATGGCATGTTCAAAAACTGTTGATTTCTATTCTGTAAAAACAGGCCCATATAAAGGTCAAAAGGTTACAGTCGATGGGCCTGAATATGAGACAATTGCAGCTGGTGCAAATATGAGTATTTGGGATCCTCTATGTATCCTTGAGTTTAACTTTTATTGTGATACATATGGAATTGATACAATATCAACAGGAACAGCAATAGCTTTTTATATGGAAATGTACGAATATGGCATATTAAGTAAAGAAAGATGTGGAAATCTTGAACTTAGTTTTGGAAATTTTGAAGCGGTTATGGAATTTTTACATAGATTAGCAAGTGGTGATAAAGATGAATTTATTCAAATTGCATCAAAAGGTATTCGAAGGGTCAAAGATTGGATTATCAAAAATGGCTGGGGAAACGCAAAGCTAGTTGAAGATTCAGGAATGGAAAGTAAAGGACTTGAATATTCTGAATATGTTACAAAAGAATCACTAGCAATGCAGGGAGGTTATGGATTAACTCTAAAGGGTCCTCAACATGATGAAGCATGGCTTATTTTTATGGATATGGTTAATAACGCTATACCCACTTTTAAAGATAAAGCAGAAGCACTCCATTATTTCCCTATGTGGCGAACTTGGTTTGGTTTAAATGGATTATGTAAACTACCTTGGAATGATATTGAACCTGAAAATAATGCAGAAACTGATGAACCTGCAAAGGTTCCTGAACATGTTCAAAACTATGTTGATTATCAAAATGCTGTTACAGGTTGGAATATTTCAAAAGAAGATTTAATACTTCAAAGCGAAAGATGTTATAATTGGCAACGTGCAATGAATGTCTGGATGGGAAGAGGTAAAAGAAAAGATGATTGGATTCCATATAGGTCCATGGGTCCTGTTACAGAAGTTGAATATATGTCAAGGATAGACAGATACGATAACATATTAATTGAAAAACTAGGGCTTTCAAAAAAAGATATTGAAAAAATAGAATTAAAAGAAAAAATGAAACTATTATATGATTATCGTCAAAATCAGTATCAAAAACTTGCAGATGCCGTATATTTTAGAAGAGGATGGACACCTAATGGGATTCCTACTCCTCAAAAAATGAAACAACTTGGTTTAAATGATCCAAAAATGTTAAAGATTCTTCAAGATGCTATTGATAAAGATGAAAAAGCAGGACTTAATGTATGGGGTGGAAAATATAGTAAAGGTGAAAAACCACCAAGTATCCAACCAAAATATTGGGAAAAATGGTAAATTCTTATGAATATTGAAAAATCAGAAAAAATAAAAGAAATTCTTAAAAAATCAAGTGTTGGTATTGCTGGTCTAGGTGGTCTTGGATCTAATGCTGCAATTGCTTTAGCTAGAGCTGGAATTGGTCATTTGGTTTTTGTAGACTCTGATAATGTAGATGAAAGCAATCTTACAAGGCAATACTTTTTTTTAGACCAAATAGGTAAACCTAAAACTCTTGCATTACAGGATAACATTAAAAAAGTTAATCCAAACTTGATAATTGATTCCTATGATGAAAAACTTGAAAAAGGTTTAATGGAAAAAAGATTCAAAGATGTTGATGTTATAATAGAAGCACTTGATAATGCTGAGGCCAAAATTGCATTTATTGAAGAAATACTTACAAAGCTACCTGACAAACCTATTGTTGCTGCTTCAGGTGTTGCAGGATATGGTCATTCTGAAAGAATATCTACGAAACGTTTAGGAAACCTTTATCTGTGTTATGATGAATACGCTCCTTCAAGTGATGATGATGTACTTTTGGCTCCCCGTGTTGCTCTCATAGGAAATTGGCAAGCAAATCTAGCTCTTGAAATTATTTTAGGTGAAGATAAGTGAGCATTGAAGTAAATGGTAGAAAAGTTGAATGGGTGAAAAGAGAAACAGTAAAAGATTTTTTAAAAAGAATGAAATATACATTTCCACTTGTTGTTGTAAAATTAGATGAAAAAATAATTCCTAGATCAAATTTTTCAAAGATAATTATTCCAGATAATTCCAAAATCGCTGTTATTCATATGACTAGTGGAGGATAAATCACGTTACTACATTTATCAGGAGAAACAAAAAAATTTCAAAATGTTATAATTTTTTCTATAATTAATAAAAAATTATTTTTTTTGATTTAACCTTTAATTATTAGCTAATTGAACTAATTACCGTTAAAATTGAAAAACTAGATGCAAATACAAAATATGTAATATACATTAAAGTCCATGATGACGTGTTTTCTAATATACGTGTTTTTTTATTATCCCTTATCATCAAATAGATTATAAAAAATCCAGGAATTGCTAGAAAGGTAAGTAACCATAGATATGGTTGTAATATGCCACTATGAATTAATAATGGTATATAGGCAAAAGGAAAAAATAGAAATGGAAACACCATCAATGCAGCTTTTTTAACACCATAAATGTTAATCATTGTCCTTGTTTCTGATTTTTTATCAGCTTCACTATCTATGATATCTTTTGTAATAGATCCTCCTATTAAAAAAAGCATAGCAATTATTCCAATAATCAGTGGTAAAGGCTCAAGGGCATTACCAAATACACTCCAAGAAGCAAGAATGCCTAAAAGGCCACGGGGTAGTCCAATCCATGCTTGATTTAAAAACACAATATCCTTTAATCTGGGTGGAAGAGAATAAGTTATAGTAAAAGTTGTTATAAGAAGTATAAATAAAAAGAACATTTGATTGATAAATATTGAAATAGAAATAGCCATTAAATAAAGAATAACAGCAATTACTTTTGCTTCCCTACTAGATATTTTACCTTTTGGAATAGGTCTGTATGGTTTTGATATTTTATCAGTTGAAATGTCTGTTATTTGATTAAGGGTATTTGATGCTCCATTCAATATTGCAAGCGCAATACTAGCAGGAAAAATTGTGGTATATAGAAACAATAAAAGATTTCCCGAATTTTGATTATAAAAAAAGCTTGCTATCATAATTGATGAAGAAACAATAATTGGTGCAAGCAAGGTAAACGGACGAATCAAATCAATATAGACTTTGAATCTCTCTATTATATTGCTGATATTCATTTTTTATACTCCACAGATAAAGATTCTGTTTTTTTGACTTATAAAGCTTGTTTGACAGATGTTATCAAAATTTAAAATAAAATAAAAACAAAGGTTCAATATTCCAAAATAGATTTTATAGCGTTATTATATTCATAAAACAAAGTAGGATGATCAAATGTCACATTTCAGAGGATTTATAGCAGTTGATATAGAAGCATTTCCAAAACTTGTAGAGTTTGTAAACGAAATTAAAAATTCAGGAGCAAATGTTAAAGTTGTAGAATTAAAAAATATTCACATAACATTAAAATTCTTAGGAAACACTGATGAAAATCTTATAGACAAAATTGAAAATATTATAAAAGATTCTGTAAAGGAAATTAATCCCTTTGAAATACAATTTAAGGGAGCAGGTGTTTTTCCAAATCTTAACTATATGAAAGTTATGTGGATCGGAATAGAGCATGCTGAAAAAATCGGTGAAATTGCTAAAATAATTGATAGTAAAGTTACTAAACTAGGCTTTGAACCAGAAAAAAGAAAGTTTTCAGCGCATCTAACAACTGCTAGGATAAGATCTGCAAAAAATAAAGAAAAACTACAAAAAATAATTGAAAAATATAGAGAGGTCGAATTTGGAAAGTTTAAAGTAGAATCTATAAAACTTAAAAAAAGTGATTTAACACCTCAGGGACCAATATATACCACTTTAAAAGATGTAAAACTCTAGTAATAGGTGGTGAAATAGATAGGTCCTTGGATTATTTTTTTAGGAGTTATTAATATTGCTTTACTTTTTATCGGGTTAATATATTTTATACCCAAAGAAAAAAAAAGATTTGATTTACTAAAGAATATTTATAATCAATATCCTTTTTTACTAATAATTTTTGGAGTTGTAGGCTTTCACTTATTTGAAGTAAATATAATTGACAAACAACTTACAAACTTTATAGGTATTGATTTTGCAGATAGTATCAGATTATTAGAAGGAGATGCAGTTTTTTGGTTTTCACAAAATTGGACTCCTATTCTTGTTTATTTTTTTGTAATTATTTATATTACAGTTTATACCTTTACATTATGGTTTTCACCTTTATATTTTATAATTACAGATAATAAAAAAGCAATGAAAACACTTGCATATGGTCTTTTATTAATCTATATAGTTGCCCTTCCATTTTATCTATTTTTACCAGTTACAAATGTATATACGTATTATAATGTCAGTTCCGCTCTAGAGCGTGTTATTCCTTCTGTTGAAGATTTTTTTTATTTTACTACAACACAAAACAACTGCCTACCATCGCTTCATACAGCTATGACAATTTTTATTGCATATTCAGTAAGTTTAACAGGTAATAAAAAATTATCATATTTTGTGTATTTTATAATGATATCTGTTATAATTTCAGTTATTTATTTATCAATCCATTGGATTATTGATGTAATTACTGGAATTTTACTATCAATTGGGGTAATATTCATATTGAGAAGATACATTGTGAAGGAAGAATATGACAAGAAACAAAATTGAAAAACAAGTCTTGGAAAAGATAACTCCTTCTCAAAATTATAGAAAAAAACTTCATATAGTAGTTGGAGAAATAAACTCAAAACTTACTCTTGAAATAAAAAAAAGGAAGCTACCGGTTTCTATTGAACTAGTTGGATCAACAGCCAAGGATACCTATCTAAAAGATGATTTAGATATAGATTTTTTCATTAAATTTCCAACAAAATTAACAAAAAAAGAAATTGCAGAAAGCACTCTTTCAGTAGGTAGATCAATCCTTGTAAATACAGAAGAATCATACGCAGAACACCCCTATATAAGAGGGTATTACAAGAATTATTATGTTGAAATAGTTCCATGTTATAAAATTGAAAATGCCTCACAGAAATTATCAGCAGTGGACAGAACTCCACTACATACAAAATTTGTAATAGAAAACCTTGCTGAATCGCAAAAATCTGAAGTTAGGCTTTTTAAACAGTTCTTAAAGGGGATTAATTGCTATGGTGCAGAAGCAGAAATAGAGGGATTTTCTGGCTATTTATGTGAGATTTTAATTATTAAATATCTCACATTTGAAAAACTATTAAATAGTTCGAATAAATGGAAAAAAGGAAAAATAATTTCATTAACCAACGAAAAATACCCTGAATTTAAAACTCCATTAATATTTATAGATCCAGTTGATACAAATAGAAATGTTGCCTCAGCACTTTCTAAAGAAAAATTTAATCTATTTATAAAAGCATCAAATGAGTATCTTAAAAAACCTAGTATAAATTTCTTTTTTCCAAATAAAATAAAACCATGGACTTTAGATAAAATTTCAAGAGAAATTCAAAAACAAAATTGCAAATATATTGGATTAAAAATTAATAAACCAGATACTATTCCTGAAAATCTTTACCCTCAAGCGCGAAAAGCATCAAGTTCGATAAGAAATATAAGTAAACGGGCTGATTTTCCGATTTATGATATAAAATTTTTTATTGACGACAACAAAAAGAAGATTTATTTTATAGTAAAAACAAAAAAAGAACAATTATCAGAAACTTTTACACATGTTGGTCCACCCAAAAAATTAAAAAGTCATACAGAAGATTTTGTAAATAAATGGAAAAATGATCCAAAAGTTACAAAAAAACCTTACGAAAAAAATGGTAGAATTTATGTTGAATTAAGAAGAGATTTTACAAATATTTCTGACTTTTTAAAGGATCAAGTAAAAAATATTCGTATGGGAAAACACCTTGATAAAATAGTTTGTGAAAGATATGAAATTCTTGAAAATAAATACCTTATTATAGAAAATCTCAGAATATTTTGGACAGAATATTTAGATAATAAGATGTCATGGGAAAGATAAAATGAAAACCATAGGAGTTTTTACTAAAAATTTTTCTCTTTATTATGAACTCTTAAAGGTTCTAAAAATAAGAAAAATACCCTATGTTTCATTAAATTCTCTAAATAATATTCCTAGTAAAATAGGAGTTATTTTAACGTCTCACAATGAACTTCATGATATAAAATCTCAAAAAGTTATTGCAGTTGATGCATATGATACAATTGATCATGCAGTTGACCTTGCAATTCAGCTTTTAATCGGAAAAGAATTGTATTCAAAGGTTTTTATTGGTATTGACCCTGGAGAACAACCAGGTATTGCAGTTGTTGGTGATGAAATTCTTATGCAAAAAATTAATGTTGAAACACCAGAATATGTTGTAAACGTCATTAAAAGAATAATTAAAGAGTATCCAGCAAATGAAACCATAATTCGAATTGGTCATGGATCGCCAATAAGTAGAAACAGAATTATTAACTCTTTAATTCCACTTGAAATACCAATTGAAATCGTTGATGAAACCAAAACTACTCCTCAACAACAAGCTAGAAAATACGATAGAGATACTGAAGCTGCTGCGGCAATTGCCTTAATTAGAGGAGGAAAAGTTCAAAAAAAATTACCTTTAGCACCAACTAAAGGAGAAATAAAAAATCTTCAAGAAAAAAGTAGAAAGCTTACAAACGGTGAATTTTCGATATCAGAAAAAACAGCAATGAGAGTTTTAATGGGTGAAATAAGTTTAGAAGAAGCAGTAAAACTTGAAAATAATAATGTAAATACTAAATCTAAAAGCTAAAAAACAAGACAATAAATAATTTTTTTATTATTTGAAAATATTATTACGTTAAAAAATAAATTATGGACCTAATTCTTCTGGTCCAAAACTCATGAAACTTGAAGGATCATTCATAGTATTAAATGAGGTATTAATCCAAGCATCACTTCTAACTACCTTAGACCATCTAATCTCATCCATTACTGCATCAGCATACATTGTTCCTGCTTCAGGTCCGTATCTCCCAATTTCATCTGTTACAGGTATATCCCATAAATAATCTGCATTATATGTTTGTTGATTGAAAGATACAACATTACCATCAACATAAGTATATAATTCATTAATACCTCCTAATTTAAAAACTGCTGTTAAATAAACCCATTGACCTACATCCGAATAGGAATTATAGGTTTCCCCATATGAATTAACATTCCATGCTTTATAAGCACCAAGCCTAAATTTTCCACCATTATTAAAACCAATATAATAGGATACATAATCAGGACCTTGTGAATTATATTTACACATAATTATACTATCAATAGATTTGGATTTAACCCAGCCTTCCCAAGTCATAGTAGTCAAAGAACCATCACTTGGTTGAGCCATATCACCACAATCAATATAATCACCTTCATTTGCTTCAAAATCCCTAGCATCTCCTACTTTACCAGATACTAAACTTGTCCCATGGTCATTACCATCATCAAAACCAGCACTATCTCTACAGCTATCATCCATATGCCAAACATGAATATAATCATCATACCAAACTCTTTCAGGATATTGTTGATTTGCACAATCTGGATTACCATAATACATATAAAAAACAGTGTCCACATCACCATCAAGATCAGGTATCTTCACCCAAGCAACAAGCTCACCAGAAGAACCATCATAATATTCAATCTCATGATATAATCTATTTGCTACACCAGAACCATCCATAAACAAAACATCATCACCATCAACTTGAGCCTTATCACGAAGATCAGAATCAACAACACTAACCAAAACAGGGAAATCAGAAAGATCACCCTCAACTAAATCATGATCAATAGTAATTTTCTTACGATACAACCAACCCTCATCAAAAGGATCAAAAACCATAATAGGTTGAGTCTTAAAGCTAAAAACCTCACGAGTCCAATAAGTCCCATCAGTAACATTCACAAACCAAGTATAAATAGTAGAATAATCAAGACCACCAACATCAACAGTATAAACTCCATCACCAACACCACTACCACTACCAGTACCAATATCAGGACTAGTTTCAACAGTATAATCCATTAAATCACCCTGAAAATCCTTCAACCTAAAACTAAGCTTAAAAATATCAGCAGGAACCCAAGAATCCCCATCAACCGGTAAAGTATTTGAAACAACAGGAGCAACAGCCTCAGTCATAAAAGAAAAAGTCTTCTCAACAGTATTATACTTATCCTTAACAACCAAATGCCAAGAATACTCAGTATTACCCTGAAGACCACTAACCGGGACCTTATAAACACCATCCTTCTTCCTACTACCACTACCTGAACCAATATCAGGACTAGTGGTGACAGTATAGCTCATACGATCCTTCTCAGGATCACTAATCCTAAAACTAAGCTCATCAAGAGAAACAGAAACATCCTTTGCACCATTGGCAGGACTTTCATCAGAAATAACAGGATTATTATTAGGAGGAATAATCCACTGTATCATCTTTGCATTAACATAGGTAAACGTTGAATAACCAATAAAAGCGTAAAGATTGAAACCTCCGATAGAATAAGTAAGACCAACACCAAGAAAACCTAAAGCAACACCAGACTGAGCACCAAATCCAACAAAACCCCTATTCATAAGTAAACTACCAACCTGTGTTGCACAATAATCTGAACCAGCCCACAAAACAAAACCACGAGGCCTAGGAAGCAAAAACAAAGGAATAGGAATACCACGACCACCACTTGCCATACTACAAAAAAATAATGAAGCAGAAGCACTACCCAGTCCAGGAGAATTCCTAAATAAATCAATAACCTCCTGAGAAACAAAAAACCGCTGAAAATTACCCATTTTACTAAAGACATTAATAAAACTCTTAAGAACTGAGAATTTCATCTCTAAACCAGGCCAATTTTCAAACCAACTAAGCCAAGATGGATTCAATAAAGAAAGCACCTTATTTCTGGACATACCCACAGGTAACAAACCATTATTCTCCAATAGATCAACAAAATCAGACTTCAAAATCCTTGTTTCCTCGGAAAAAGGTTCATAAACAATCTTATACTTTAAAACCTCAAGCATACCTGCAATATCTTCAGCAACCTCAACTTCCAACTCAACATTACACTCTTTTGAACCTATTTTATCAAAAGTAAAAAATGTACAAGAAGATAATTCCAGATTATCGCTTTCTAAATTAACTTTAATTGATTCTCTTTTAAAACTTCTACCAAATATTCCAGGTGTCATACAAACACCCACAAAAATAATTACAATTGCCAAAACCAGTGTCTTTCTAAATTGATTTTTCTTCATGATCCTCCCCCATATTTCACATATTCATATCAAATAAGAACTATTTAAATTATTTATATAGAATTATTACAAAATATCAAATTTTTAGAAAAAGATGTTTTCTATCTACTAATATTTTTTAAAAAGATATAAAATCAGATAATTAAATTATTAAATTTTGATAGATTTTTTACAATTTTTATTTCACTTTTTTATCAATGTAAAATAGTAAATATAAAAAACAAATTCGGAAAAAATAATAATTAAAATTAAAAAAAAATTTGTTAATATACAAATCTTTCCAATAAACTGTATAATTAATTGACAAAACCCAAACGTTTATGAAGCTCTTTCTAATGCACCTTAGGAAAGAGTGATGAATGTTAAAAGAGCTCTAATCACTTTATCAGATAAGGGAGGCATTACTGATTTTGCAAGAGAGCTTACTAATCTTGGAATAGAAATTTTTTCAACAGGGGGAACAGCATCTTTTTTAAGAGATTCAGATATAAAAATAACTGATGTTTCAGATATTACTAATTTTCCTGAAATTTTAGATGGTAGAGTAAAAACACTTCACCCAATAATTCATGCAGGAATACTTGCAAAAAGAGATAACAATAAACATATGCAAACTTTAGGAAAAAAAGGTATCAAAACTATAGATCTACTAGTCTGTAATCTTTATCCATTTGAAAAAACAATTAAAAAACAAGATGTAACTATAAAAGAGGTAATTGAAAATATCGATATTGGTGGCCCAACATTAATTCGTGCTGCAGCAAAAAATTACAAAGGTGTAATTATTGTAACAAACAAGAATCAATATCAACCTGTAATTAAATCTTTAAAAGAAAAAGGAGATTTAAGTTTAAATGAAAGGGAAAAACTTGCCATTGATGCTTTTTCTTACACAGCTCAATATGATGCAATAATTTCTACTTATTTAAGGAATAAATGGACCGATATAATACTACCCGAAAATATTAATATCGCTTTAAGAAAAAAACAGGAAATTAGGTATGGGGAAAATCCCCATCTAAAAGGAGCTTTTTATAAGTCTTTACCAGAAATCACAGAACCTTGTATTACAAATGTCATTCAAATGCAGGGAAAAGAACTTTCATATAACAATATACTTGATGGAGATTGTGCAATTGAAGCAATAAAAGAATTTTCTGATCCAACCTGCATTATAATAAAACATGCAACACCCTGTGGTATTGCTTCATCAGATAATTTGTTACAAGCATGGAAGGATGCATATGCAACAGATACATATTCTCCTTTTGGTGGAATTGTTATATTTAATAGAACAATAGAAAAGGATATTGCAAATGAACTATCCAATATATTCTTAGAGGTAATAATTGCACCATATATTAGTAATGAAGGATTAAAAATTTTTAGTAAAAAGAAAAATCTAAGGCTTCTAAAACTTATTGGACTTGATAAAAAAATTCAAAGAAAAGGTTTGGCTTATAGAAATATTGTTGGTGGATTTTTATCTCAAGAACGTGACGTGAAACTTATTCCAAAAGATAATTGGAAGATTGTTACAAAGAAAAAACCTACAGAAGATGAAATTAAATCAATGGAATTTGCAGTTAAATGTGTTAAACACATAAAATCAAATTCAGTAGTTTTTGTAAAGAATTCACGAACAGTGGGAATTGGAGGGGGACAAACCGCCCGTGTTGATGCAACATGGATTGCAACTCATAAAGGTAAAGAAAATATCAAAGGTTCAACTATGGCTTCTGATGCATTTTTTCCATTTAGAGATGCAGTAGATATTGCAGCTGAAGCAGGTGTAAAAGCAATTATCCAACCCGGTGGATCGATTCGAGATGATGAAGTAATTCAAGCTGCTGATGAACATGGCTTAACAATGGTATTTTCAGGTCAAAGATATTTTAAACATTAAAATAAAAATAGGAATTATTATTGAGAATTTTTACATTTTTAGTAGATATCTTATTATTGGAAATGTATTTAAAAATAGCTTAAATATTCTCAAGAAAAAGTTGTTTATTATTTCTTTACTTCTTGGTGTTTTAAGGTAGACCGGAAGGGAAACAAAGTCACTTGAGTTTTCACTATTAACAATTATTACCTCGTCAATAAACTCTGTTCCGCCATCTTCTGGTGCTGTTAAATTAACATATACTGTAATTATATTTCCGGTGGGAAGATCATTACCATATAAAGGATCAAATATCCAATTTCCCCATTCTGGATATGATTCTATATGCCAATCAAGAAGAGTACCAGAATCCCCAATATTTTCAATTGAAAGACTAGTTTGTAATGTTGAGTCAGGTTCTACGTTTGTCCATTGTAGTGATCCAGTGCACTCTAATTTAGGTTCCAAAATTATAGTTGGATACCCTGCTGCTTTCCAAGCAACTATACCTCCAAGCATGTTATAAATGGTCCCTGTAAAATCATTTTCAACAAGTATTTCAGCCGCCATAAGGCTTCTAACTCCAGAGTGACAATAGAGAACTAACTCTCTACCATCATATAATTCCAAAAATTCCTGTAATTTTATTTCATCTTGTAAATCCGAAAGGGGATGATGACTTGCATTTTCAGGAGGTGGTGTGTCTATAAATCCACTTAACCACTCCTCCAAAGTTCTTACATCAATAGGAGTTTGAATGCCATTTGCAGTATCTGTTAAAAGCTCATATGCTTCTTCAACTGAGATATTTGTAATTCCACCATTTAGTATAGGATAACCTGCATCAATCCATGCATTTACTCCTCCAACCATATTATATACTGTTCCATTAAATCCATTGTTTATTAGAATTTGAGATGCTGTTACACTTCGACCACCAGATTTACAATAAATAATTACAACTATACCGTCATACAATGTCACAAATTGCTCTAGCATTATTGGGTCCTGAAGTAAGTCAAGACAATAATGTCTCGGATTTTCTGGTATTGGAGTATCAATACGTTCATCATTCCACTCATTATTTGTTCTAACATCTATTGGTATTTGAATACCATTATTAGTATCTGTTAAAAACTCCCAAGCTTCTGCAACATCTATATTTATATAATCATTAAGATTTCCTATCTTCTGGTCTTTTTCATAACATGATGTTATTATTTCTTTATTTTGGATATTTATTGCATTTATAATAGGAGCTATTAGTCCCCCTAAGATAATAATTATTATAAATGTTATTAAACTTTTTTTTATCAAATTTTTTTGCATATTGAATTACTCCCCCTGATTTTTTTATAATTATCTTGTAATATATAGAGTGATTTAAATAATTATCGCTCTCTTTTTAAAAATATAACAAAAGCAATTATAATTATATCTTTTTGGTATTAACAGAGGTGTTATTAAAAATTATTTGAGGTTTTTGGTAAAAACAAAGAAGATGGTTTATTTTAGGTGTTTAAAAATTGTTGCATTAATCTAAATAATTGGTAAATATTTGTAAATCTTTCAAACAATCCTTTTGTAAACGAGTTTTTTAATAAATTGTTTTTAGGCATTATAACTGGAAAAGAATCAGACCATACGCTTTGTGCAAGATGTTCATCTCGTGTTTTTACTCTAACTTTATAAAGTCCCATTTTTGTCCAGGAGTGTTCCATACTAATCGATTCACTTGAGTTATATGGACCAAGCCATTTGCTAAAAGTACCATCACCCCAATCCCATCTATAATAAAGTTGGTCTCCATCTTGATCTGTTGCACTAGTAATAAATTCATAATCTATCTGTTGTAATCCAAGTAATTTTCCAGATGGTCTATCTGGCTGATTTGGTTTATGGTTATTGTTTTGATAAAATATAAGTGTTGGATCTCCAAATAAATTGAGTTGATAATAGCACCATCTAATACAAGGATAAATAATACGATGTAGGTTGTCCTCTTTTGAATCCTGATTAGCCTTGCCGATTTCAGTAATGTTTTCTCCAAATATTGCATCAAAAAATTGTCTATGAAAACGTTGTGATGCACCATTAGTGCCTCCTTTTACGCCCCAACCATAGCGTGCATTCATAATGACTGCAAAGGCTGCCTTATCTGTTTTTACAGTGAAATATTCTGCAATACAATCAAATCCATGAGGATCGTCAAAACCTCCTGACATACAACCTTGAGAATAGATAAAACAAGGATCATTATTAGACAAACTATTTACATCGTTATTAACCATTTTCATATTATATCCATATGATGCATGACCATCATGATTAATTATCCGAGTATTATCGTTAATTCTGTCAATTATTTCTGTTTTTGGCCAATAATTATCAGGCCAATCCCGATCATAAAGTGTTTCAATATCGTAAATATTTGAGGGAATCCCGATAGTTTTATAACGATTATGATTTGATCCATTAATCAATTCATCCATGTAATTTCCACCCCAAGTATCTGGATCAGACCATAAGTGTTCCCCAACCATTAACACTTGTCCACTTGAGTATCCACCAGAATTCATATATGCTATTGTTTTTTCAACAAAATGGTCAACTTCATCAGTATTACCCACACATGCACGACCAACATATACCTCTGCATAGAGATCAACATCACCTCCGTCCTCTCCATCAGTAGGTTCTCCCCATTTTTCATCACCATCAAAATTAAATGGGCCATCTAAACAGGCATAATAAAGATCAGATGGCATAAAGGTTTGATCCCCATCCTTCCAAGCTTGAACCCAAAGATCTTTTGTTGGAATTACATCATAATCTCCACCTATAAGGACAAATTCAAGATTATCTTTTATGTATTTATCTTTAATATATTCTCTAATATCTTCTGCTGTTACCAGATCAGAAATCAACCGAATATCACTTAATGTTTTGATCTCTGTTTTCATGCCGTTTGCTTCATGTGCATTTTTTAATGGTAAAAAACTGTTTTCAAATTCATTTGTTGTTATAATTAGAAGATCAATATCACTTAAAGAAATAAATTTGAGTAATGGTTCTCTATACGTATCAATACATAAGGGATTATCAATCTTCTTTGAAACTAGATTTTCATCTTTTTTGAGGCCTCTAAATAATGGATTTATCTGATTATTCTCAATAATCTTTACAGATATTGTCATTTGATTAAAGTAATAGAGAGCTCCTGAATAGGGGATGTATTGGACAGGATATAACATTATGACAAGAATATCATATCCTCTAAAAGAATAGGTATCTATCACTCTGAATAACGACTTTGGGAAAATATTTTTTGAACGATATATATTTTCATCTTTTAATGTATATAATTTTTGATGTATCTCAGAAAGTTTAACGGGTTCTAAAGTTGGCTCAACATTATAACCATTACCTAGATATATTCTGTTTCCAGGATTTACTTCAATATCAATTACTTCTGATCCTTGTGGAAGTAGCAAATTTACTCCATGGCAAGGTAGATTTGGCTCCCCCGGATTATTTGCTCCTGGAGAATTCATCATATTTACTTGATCATAGGATTCACCATTGATAGTAATTTTACTTATTGAAGGTAAGTCAAATTTATATGTCATAACGATTTGATTATTGACATTATACTCTTTTGCTATTGCAAAAATAGAAAACGATGTAAGAAATAACATTCCAATTATTATAATAATAATAGTTATTTTTATATTTTTAATAATTTCACCTTGGTAATTATAACATAATATATTGTTACTTATAAATTTATAGGATAATAGTTGATTTCTGTAATTTATTAAAAATAGAAAATAATATTCAGAACATAATAATATAAATATGAATATTACTGTTTTAATTGTAATAATAAGTAGCCGATTATTAATCTGTTTTTATGAAATTATAAATAAGTCTTTTATTAAATTTAGGTATGGTTTATTTTGAGTAATTTAATTTTTCTAATTTTTTTTCTAATTGTTTTAAGATAAAAATTTTAAAAATTTATATATATTTTAATATTCATTCTTTTTTTATATTATCTATTTTTGGCAATATATTTAAATAAATTAAGCAAAATACAGCTTTTCAATGAGATAAATCCATGAATAGATATACTCTGTTAAAAAAATTATTGATATTTGGTATAATATTTTTTTGTTTTGGGATTAATCCTATCTATAAAGTGAGTTCTTTTTTTGATGAAAAAGGTACATGGACAAACAAACTTTCAATGCCAACTGAAAGAGCCGGGCATGGTGTGGTTTCATGTAATAATAAAATCTATGTAATTGGAGGTTATAATAAAAGTGGTTTTTTAAGTACTGTTGAGACATATGATCCATTAAGCGGTCTTTGGGAAACAAAAACACCCATGCCCTATGGAAGGGCAGAATTTGGGATATGTGCAATTGGTAATATAATTTATATCATAGGTGGATGTCATACAGTAACTGGAGAATTTGATTATATTTATCCTGGAAATGTTTTAAATTCTGTACTTGCTTATGATACGTTACAAGACTCTTATTCATTTAAAACATCTATGCCAACTCCAAGAGTCGGTTTGGGTTTATGCGTCGTTGATGATAAAATTTATGCAATTGGTGGAGCAAGATTAATATGGAACGATTGTTGTTTTTATCTTTATAATGCCTCAAATGTAAACGAAGTTTATGATCCAAAAAATGATTCCTGGGAGATACTTCCACCTATGATAACTCCAAGACATCATGTTGGTGTAGCACCAATTGGTGATAATATTTTTGTATGCGGTGGGAATAAAGGCGATGATCTTTGGCCTCCTGAAGATACAGTAGAGGTATATTCAACAAGTACAAAAACTTGGGAAATATCGACTTCAATTCCTTTGAAATTAACAGGGTTTGGTATAGCAACAATTAATGATAAATTCCTAATTATTGGAGGACTCGGTTATCCCATGAATCATGTTAATTATGTTTTTGAGTATGATCCATTAAACAAACAGTGGAATAATATGAGTTCTATGCTCACTTTTAGATATGGTCTAGGAGCATGTACAATAAACGATAAGATTTTTGCTATTGGAGGTGCAAAGGATGGAGTTCGAACAATATTTTCTGAAAAAAATTACTATTTAGCAGAAAATGAAGAGTTTACTCCTGTGCATTTAAATATTTCTTCCAAACCGATTTTAATTATAACATTTCCAAAAGAAAATACAAAGCTTTCAGGTTCATTGACCTTGTCTGGTACAGCTTTTACCAATACAGGAACAATTAAAAATGTTCAAATAAAAATTGATTCTGATAAATGGAAAATAGTCAATGGAACTTATAACTGGACCTTTGACATTAATACTGAAACTTTAAGCGATGGAAACCATACAATTTCTGCCAGATGTTATGATGGTTCACGTTTTTCTGAAACTGAGATAATAAATGTAACAGTTCAAAACATTCAACAGACAGTTAATAAATATGATACGCCAGGTTTTGAATTTATTTTTACATTTTTTGCAATAGTTTTAATTTTATTATTAAAACGGAATAATATTGGATAGATATTATTATTTTTATATCAAGGAAAAAATTGAAGATATAAAGTTAAAATATTAAAATAGAAATATTTTTATAATTAAAATATATTATAATTATGGGTAAAGGAAATATGAAGAAGAGTCTTTTGGACTCAATTTTTTTAGCATCCCATCCTTTCCTACCTCGCATTTCCTTTACCCAACCAAAAATATAGATAATTTGAATGATGAAATTATGTCCTATCTTTACTATTTCTGAATTGCTGAATTATTTTTTCAAATTCATCATCAGAAGAATCTGAGGGAAAGCTTATTATTTGACTTTTTTTAATATCGGTGCTTATATTATTATTTATTTCGTAAAATAATTTATTTCGATCAATTAACGGTTTTACATTATATTCATAATATGATTGTTTTAATGGTTTTTCTTTTTTTAGAATATTTCTTAAATAAATCAAACCTACTAAACAAATAATCCATAAGATTATTAGGGCAAATATATCAATAAATTGTTCACTAAATCTATTGATATAAATAGTTACTGCCTTACTTTCACTAAAAAAAGCAATTAATGTTCGGTATGAAATGAGAAATAGGCAACTCAATCCAATAATATAACCAGTTACTATCATTATTTTATCTCTAATATTTTTTCCTCCAAATAAGTTGAAATTTGTATAATAAAATTAAATATAAATGTTTCCATTTATATGGAGGAAATTAAAAAAAAAAAGAAATAATTTTATTTTTGATTATTGTTTTTTTCTTGATCTTTTTTTCTTCGTTTATTTGCATAAAGCAACAAGAGCAATAGGATTATGAATGCAAAAATTAAAAGAATAATTAATGCAATATTGGTTTCTTCAGGAATATCAGGATTTTCTGGTTCATTGATAGTTATTTCTAATTCTATTGTAGAAATTGATTCATTATCATCTGCAGTAACAATCAACTTATAATTGCCAATCTCAGACCATTTATGTGTATCATAAAAGTACTTCCCTGAGGTTATGTAATTACTTTCAGTTGTGTTTCCATCATCCCAATCAATGCTATATTTAATTGTATCATTATCGTTATCTATTGAAACAATAAAATAGAGATATTCTATATTTTTGATACCTTCTGTTGTGCCTATGATTTTTAGATTTGAAGGAGGTTGGTTAGGCTCAGAAATAAATACATCTGCTGTATCATTACTAAATGCTCCTTTAGTATCAGTAACTGTTAGAATAACGCTATAATTTCCAGCAGTTGAGTAACTGTGATTAATTATCTCACCCTCTCCTAGGGTTCCATCTCCAAAGTCCCAATGCCATGAGGAAATATAATAATCCGGGTCATAACTTAGAGATGCATTGAAAGTTATTTTTTCATCAACAATTCCAAAATATGGTCCTCCAGCATTTGCAATTGGAGGTTTATTTGTTTTAATTCCTGCAGATCTTGGCCCTTGATTTCCCCCATTGGGAATTTCTCCACCATTGTCTCCCCCGTTTCCGCCATTATTTTCAGACATAATAAAATGAGCTGTAATATTTTTATTATCTGTCATATTTATTTTCACAGGGTTATCATTACCCGTAAGATCTCCACTCCAATGATCAAACATCCAATCTGAATCAGCAACAGCGGAAAGATTAACTAATGTTGCATAAGTATAATTTTCCTGATCAGGATCTTTTATTACACAACCATTTCCAGTGATATTAATAGATAAATTGTAATTTTCAACAATAAAATGAGCAGTAACTGTTTTATTTCCATCCATTACAATTGTTGTAGGATTACTACTACCTATTAAATCACCACTCCAATGATCAAAAAATCTACCCGAATTTGGAATCGCAGTAAGATTTACAAGATCTCCATTGTAATATGGTTCAGGCGGATCAATTTCTACAACTCCACTACCTATTGGATCTACATTTACAGTAATAGTATAAAAAGATTTGATGAAGACAGCTGTAATATTTTTGTTATCATTTACAGTTATTATTACTGGGTTTGAATTTCCTGATAAATCACCTGTCCAATGATAAAAAACATAATCTGAATCAGGAATTGCAGTTAGATTAACAACTGAACCATATAAATAATAAGACTGATCAGGGTCCTTTGTAATATTTCCACTTCCTAAAATGGATATATTTAAATTATACTTATTTTGAATAAAATGAGCGGTAACTGTTTTATCTCCATCCATTAAAATATCAACGTTATTATCGCTTCCAAGAATATCACCAGTCCAATGACTAAAACACCAACCAGAGTCACTAATTGCAGTAAGATTAACAATATCACCACATTTATAACTTTCTTTCTCAGGATCTCTAGTTACAATTCCACTTCCATTAATGTCTATTGTAAGTGTAAAGTTTGTATCATATACAGAAAAACAGGCAATCCTATTATATAATGTAGACCACATCCAACCACATTTATAAATACCGAGTTGGATTTTCCAATTTCCTGTTAGAGCTGAATCATTTAATTTATATGAACAATTAACAACATAATACGATTCATTTGAATAATGTACAATGTTATCTTCTGGATCTTTGATTCTTAATTTTAAAAGTCTATACACATCAGCAGTTCCCTTTCCAAAAACAGTATCACCTACACAAAAGGAGGTTTTTGATGTTGAATAATCACTTTCAAATGTTCCAACTGAATATCGACATGCAGAAACAGGATAGGAGAAAAATACTACTATCGAAAATAAACTTAGAATAAAAAGGGTTAAAACAATATTTGGTTCTAATATTTTCAAAGTTTTTCTACCTTTTTTAGATCTCATTTTCTCATCACCTGGTCACTACCTTTTTTGTAATTTTTCTTTTAAACGTCTTGTTGTACAACTCTTATCTAGTCTATTGACACCTCTTACCAAAAAAATGACGGAGTTAAATTTAACAAAATCAGAAAAAAAATTATTAAATGAGATAGTAAGTTACGTTACTCAAAAAAATTTATTTATAAGATTCATCTATTCACAATATAATTAATAAATTTATATCTGAAAAATGATGGAGGAATGGATGATAAAATGAAAACATATGTAGAAGTGTATATTAGTGCAGATGGAGAGAGGGCGTCAATAATTTCTGAAAAACTTTTTGAATTAGGCCTAAAACCAACCATTGGTGAACATGATTTTGTATATAACTGGAAAGAAAATGTTCCACTATCAGAAGTATTAAAATTTATTGATCGGGTGCAAGCAAGACTTAGAGGGACTGGAGCAATTTTAAACTTTTCAACTATCAGATAAAAACATATAATCGTTGTTAAAATTATTAAAAAAATTTAAAATAAGAAAAAGAATTTGATTAAAAGAACTTCCATACAGTTAGTTCTCTTCTATTTTGATTCCCAGCATAATCATAGGCTACAATTTCCAATTTCTGTTTAAAAAATTTCATTTCTGTCCATGTCCAAGTATATGGAAATAATGTATCATTTTCCTGAAATACATCATTGAGATAAAATTCAACTAATTTTACACCGGAAATATCATCTGATACAAATACATTCACAGTAATATACCCAATAATTATTGGAGAAAAAAATGGCATAATTTTAACATTATTTCTATATATTGCATTTTTTGGTTTTATAAATTGAATATCTGGGAGTTCTGCTTCTATAATTATAACTATTGGATCTGACCATTCACTTTCATAATCTAAGTCGTCCCTGAACTTAACTTTTACATCAAATGTCCCTTCGTCAGACCATGCGTTATAAACACATATATTCTCACCAGAACTATATGGTCCAAGCCAATCACTGGTTGTTCCATCTCCCCAATCCCACATAATATATATATTATCCATTTCAGGATCAACACCAACGGAACAGAACATGTATTCAACATTTGGTATTCCATAAGCTGGTCCTTTAATATCAGATACATATGGTGGATTATTTGGTGCTGTACATCTTGAAATCCATGTATTCCAAATGTTATCACCAGGTGTATATTCTCCATGCATCCAAAATGTTCTGTCATCAGAAGGATCACAACTTACACCACTATAATCTCCCCATCTTCCAGGTGTATATGGAGCAGAACTGTTTTTAATAATTATAACATCTCGCATTGTTCCTAAAGGATCATCAGCTCTTCTAGTGCATCGAGCAATTGAAATGTATTCATTTGGTGAAGAACGTGCAAAGCACATCGCTGCATTACCATAAATATCAGCACTAATTGCTGTAAAAAAGGTACGGATATCTGGTCCTGGATCAATATCACCTGACTGAATTAATTCTGGAACACCATTTGATGGCCATTCATTTGTTTTTATCTCATACCATCTGGCCATTACACGATTGCTTCCTTGATGATGTGTAGCCCAGAGCGAACCATCTCGCCAAACACAACTCCAAAATCGACTATCAAAAGTTTCTGGTCTAGAAGATGTGCCCATTTGAGGAGGATCCTCAGGTGGAGAATAAGAGGGAACCTCTAAATCATATGTTTCTCTCTCAGGATTGCCCAAAGGATCAGTAATAGCATGGAGACGTACTTTAGTATTTGTTGATGCCTCAAAATGCTCGATCATATACATTGCAGGTGCTTCACCATACATAATAGGTATTCCATAAGATTGTGAACCAGTAATTAGCATGTCTCGAGTCTGGCAGGTTCCTCCACTTAACAAAGGTTCTTTTTCTAAGATATATACGAGATATTTTTGTCCACCCGTAAAAAAATCAGCTGTAAGATAAACTGCTTGAGAATCAACAGCAATGTTTGGAGAGTCAATATCGCCTCCAGCAAGATTTGTTACATCTAAACGATATTTATACCACATACCATTAGGATTTGTATCATCAGATACAGCCAGCAAAAAGTATGATTTTCCTCCCGTTGCTCGTTCACAAGCCATTGCCATAAATCGATCAGCGTGAGGATCATATATTACTTCGGGATCAAACACAAAGTTTGTAGCTCCTAATTCCCCCCAGAAACCAAAGCTATCCTCAATTTCATCTTGAAAATCCATAGTACCATCTTTTTGAAAAAAGGCAATCGCTCCATTTGTCATTACAACAAGATGCTCAAGGCCTGACGCAATAATTGGATCAGGTGGTGTCCATCCTGTAAAGTTTACACCAGGAAAACCAAAATCAGATTGGTAAAAGTTGTTTTTATCTTTAATCATTGCATCTTGAATCTGATCATTATCAAATGATGGTGGTTTATGTGATGTAATCCCTCCACTCAGCTGTTCTGCAGGAGTGTGTATTGGCATAGATACAGGTAGGATAACGATAAGTATTAATATAATAATAAAAATTTTCATTATTTTCTGATATCTCATATTTTTCCCCCACAAATAAACATATTTATAATAGGTTCTTATAATATAAAATTTTATCTTATTTTAAGTAAATTTTAAAGTTTATTTAAAAATAAAATTGTTTTTTAAAATTGATCGTAAAAAATTATAATAAAATTGTTAAAATATATAATCTGCTAAAATATCAAATATATCTTAGTAAAATAATTACAATTATATCTGTTTTAATTTTGTCATTGATATTAAAATTTTATTTGCAAATAATCATTTAATTTGATAACCTTATTTAAATAGTAGCTTATATATCTAAATAATGAAGTTTAGTGTAAATAAAAGAGATGGGCCTGCAAGAGCAGGTGAAATAAAAATCAACAAAAAAACCATTAAGACACCAAATTTACTCTTTATAAATACACGACGGTTTAAAGCTCCAGAATTTGCTAATTTAATTTTATCAAATCAATCTGAAAAAACTTATGTCCCATCCTTAATATTTTCAGAAAAATTACTTTTACAAAGAATTAAAGAGCAAAATGATGAAATATATATAATAACTGCAACAAATCATTGCATAATTGATAAAAAAATTGAAAAGAGTAAAGCAAAGTTGTTTATTGTTTCACAGGTTAAACAGCTTTTCAACAATCCAAAAAAATTAACAGAATTTATCATAAGACTACGTGAAAAAATTGGATATCAAAAGGTAATTTATCTACCAAGTTTTGGGGATCCATCAGGCCTAGCACTTCTAACTTATTTAAGTATTGATCTTTTTGATTCAACACCTGCGATAATTGCTGCAAGAAACAATACTTTACTCTTTGAAAATGGAAAATTTCAAAAAGAAGAACTAGAAGAGCTACCATGTTGTTGTCCAATCTGCTCAAAGTTAAAGAAAAAACCATTAGAATTAAAATTTCAAGAAATATTAAATCATAACTATTTTTCATTACAGACAGAAGTAAAACATATAAGAAATGCAATATCAATAGGAGAAATAAGAAATCTTGTTGAAAACAGAATAAGAGCAAATCCACATTTTACAGCTATTTTAAAAAATCTTGATAAAAATTATTATGATTTTTTAGAAAAAAGAACACCGATACAAAATACTGGTAGACTTATTGCCACAACAAAAGAATCCTCTCAGAGACCTGAAATAATTCGATTCCAAAAAAGAATATTTAATCGTTATAAAAAACCGAATTCAGCAAAAATATTGCTACTTCTTCCATGTTCAGCAAAAAAACCATATTCATCATCAAAATCACATATTATGTTTAAAAAACAAATAATTACAACAAATAATCCATATGTGATTCATGAAGTAATAGTTACTTCACCGCTAGGAATTGTTCCAAGGGAATTAGAAATTGTATATCCTGCTGCTTCATATGATATTCCAGTAATAGGTATATGGGAAGATTATGAAAAAGAAATGATTAAAAATCTTTTATTAGAATATCTAAATAAAAATAAGTATGAGGAAATCGTCGCACACCTTCCTAAAGAAATAATAGATTTTATTTATCCAATTATTAAAAAATTAAATATTACTTGTATAAACCATCCAACCTCACAAGATTCACTTGAAAAATTAAATAAAACATTAAATGAAATTGTAAAAAAATATGATAAAGTAAAACAAAATGATAGAGCAAAAGAAGAAATAAAATCCATTGTTTCGTATCAATTTGGAAGAAAAATTGCCCAAACAATTCTAAAAAATTCAAAAGTTAAAGGAAAATATCCAAATAGAAAAATCTTTGAAAATAACATTCAACTTGGAATGATTACAAAGGAACGAGGCTTTATTTCATTGACACTTCCTGGAGCAAAAAAAGTAAGTGAAATAGATAATTATTATGTGGAAATATATGATGATTTCAAACTTATTGGTTCAGTCTTTGCACCAGGTGTAAAAAATGCAGATACAGCTATTAGAGTTGGTGATGAGGTGTTTGTGACAAGAAAAAAAGAAATAATTGCTGTAGGTGTGGCACAGATGAATGGAGAAGAAATGATAGAATCAACACATGGTGAAGCAGTAAAGATAAGACATAGAATTTAAGCTCTTTTCAATAATTCATCTTTTCCACAGAAAGGACAAGAGTAAACAACTATTTTTTTATAAAGATTTTTTCCCTCAGCCCATAATGTAATTCCCTCTCCACAATTTTTACATAAAAAATCTGCATTTATAGATTTTTTTTCAGGAATTTTACCTTCAATAATTGGCGGATTTGGTGATATAATTCCAAAAGCCCCGCAATCAGGACATGTCAATTTTAAAGGTTTTTTATTATTACTTTTTGATTTTTTAATAGCAAAAATACCATTACAAGTTGGACATTTAAAATGAAAAAGTCCTCCTCTAAGTTTTTTTTCAAAATCTTCAAAAGCATCAACTGTTATACCTTTTTTTTGAATTTTTAATAAAAGAAGAACAAATGCAATAAATATAATAGCAATAAAAAGTACAATTGTTATTAAAAGCCAACCTTGAGCATAGATTACATCAAATATTGCAATAATTAATGCACAAATACCAAGAAAAAAAAGGATTAAAAATGGTCCTTTTTCTCTAAATCGATTCATATCTATTACCTCCTTCTTATTCCAAATAGAAAGAGAAAAATTACTATGATAAATAAAATAATTGAGCCAGCAATATAAACGATATTTTCTTTAATCCTATACATAGCATTTTCAGAAAAGATATCTTTTGTTGGATTTGCATTATTTTTACATTCTTCAAAGTTAATTATACCATCATCATCAAAATCCTCATTAGCATCATCTGGGTCTAAAGGATCAAAACCATATTGTTTTTCCCAAATATCTGGCATACCATCATTATCAGTATCTGAAAAATCAGAAGTTATCCAGAAAAATTTTTTCTCAATTTCAGTTGATTTTATGTTACCTGAAAAATCATTAGCTATTATAAAAAACTGATACATGCCAGGACTCTTATACTTATCAACATAAGAATAAATTCCATTTGATGAAATTATCATATTTTTTTCATAAGACCTACCAGTTGGAATATGTGAAATATTAACTTTTACTGTGTTAATACCAACATTATCATCAACAATACAGTTTAGTTCAACATATTTACCAATCAATTGAACTACGGGTTTTGCCTGAAAAGAAATTACTGTTGGAGGTATAAAATCTTGTGTAATATAAAAATCATTTTTTTGTTTTGCAGTATTTTTATTAATTGATGAATCAACAGCAGTTATTTCAATTGAATATTTACCTATCCTATAAGTGTCTGTGAAAGTATATATAAAATTGTCCTCCCCAGCTCTATACATATTTTCATTTATTAATAATTCGGGATTAAAATCTTCTTCATAGCTTATATTAATTGATACTGATTCAAGACCAGATTCATCTGTTATATTTGCTATTATTGATACACTTCCCCCTTGCAGTTGTCTCTTAGGATTAATATCTGTAATTAAAATTCTAGGAAGTATCCGTTCATATTCATCAACAATTAGATAATCAATTGAGCGCAATACATTATTTGTTTCATTTGTGTCTTTCTTTGTGTCATTGTAAATTGCTATTGCTGCAACCTGCCATGAACCAGCTTTAGCAGAACTCCAATAAAGGTAGTATATTTTAGTAATGTTTGAATTAATATTAACAACAGTACTATCTTTTTTATCTTTATCTGAAAAATCCATGGGTTCATTGCCTGGTTCTATATATAGATTTAATAGGTAGTTATTGGCATTACCTTGACCCAAATTTGTAATAACAATACCTATTTCTACTTGGTCAAATTCCATTATTTTAATAGTTGGAAGGATAATTTCTTCTATTGCTAAATCAGGCCATGAAAAAACATCTATTTTTTTAATAAATTCATTATTTGATTCATTTTGTTCATCAATAAGGTTATCAGGATCTACTTTAATTGTAATATTAAATGTTCCAGATATATCTGCAATCCATTCAAAGCTAACAGGGGTTTTTTTGTCCTTATATATTGTGAGAATTGAATAATTTGTATAGACAAGGGCTCCATTTTTACGAATTGATACTGATACATTTACATTTTCAATGTTTGCATTAATGCTAATAATATTTGATGTAATATTGACAATATCATCGATGTATATATTTGATGATAATGGATCGCGTTTTATTTTAACAGTAATATTTACAATTTTTAAATCCGGTTTACCAATATATAAACCATTAACTACGGCTTCGGGTTTATAACCTGCTGCATCCTCCCCACTAATTACAATTGACCAGTTACCCTCTTTATTAAATGAATTACTAACATTAAACCAGTCTGTATTATTTTCGTTTTTAAAATCAAGACTAAAATTAAAGCTTTCATTTTCTACAAAATAAATATAAGCAAATACCCTGACAGCTTTTGCAATAGTTGAAACATTAATATTAACATATTCATTAATTAAGGCAAAACTACCATTTATTGGTTTAATAAACTCTATCCACCATCCTTCAACATAACTAAAAAAGCCAATCTTTGCATTGCCCGATTCAATTAAAGTTTCGTTTTCAATTAAACTATTTCTAAAACCAATATTATCTTCAACATCAAAGTATATACAATAAAACTTTTCAAATGTTGAACCAGATACTTTCCAAACCAAATGTCCTGTTGCATTTTTTAATGAATCAAAATTTAAACTTTCATTAAAATAGTATTCTGTTACTTCACCGATTATACTTCCATTTTGTTGATATTGGACAATCCTTATTGTTTCATTTTCAAAATTCTTTAAATGGATATCCAACGTATTAAGGTGTGCTGTAAAATTGATATAAGATTTAACATATCCAGAACCATTTACAGATAAGATATATCTATAATGCCAACTATCATTCCACCACATTAATTCTTCAATTTCGACAACAACTGACATTTCTTTATAGTCATGGGTTTTATCATCATAAATGATATCAATAGATATAATTTGAGTTCCAAAATTTAAAGGAATCCATTTTAACGTAAAATTATGCGTTTCTTCTCTTGGAAGACTTAAGTAAAATGTGTCGTTATATATTTCACCTTCCACAGTCGAATTAAGTTTTGCATAGATGGGTTTTGTTGTAGCCTTTCCATTATTTTTTATTGTAGTAGTTATAGTTGTTGATTGATTTATAATTACATTTTTTGAAATATCTACTTTTAATATTTTTAAATCAGGACTTTTTTCAGAAACATCGATAGTATCAATCCTAAAATTGTTTATATATCTACTTTCAGATATTCTATTAGGACCCGGAGGATTAACCTCTATACGAACATCTCGTTGGATTTGAGGCCCTAGTTCAGCTATCCAACTTAAATTAATATACGTAGATTCATTAACATCAAGTCCATCTAATGTATAATTTGTAGTTACAACATTTCCATCAATAGAAAGTGCAACAACGATTTTTGTATTAGCAGGAATATTTGCATATTCTTGAGCTTCTTCATTTATAATATTTTTAATTTTAACAATAAATTCAACTTCATCTCCTTCAATAATATTATCAGGTAAAACATAGTTATTAATTATTAAATCAGGTCTATCGTCATCTGCTACTCCTGAAAAAGTTGTAAGATTTAATACTAAAAATGCAAAAAAAATAAAAATACAAGTTATTCTTTTATTGAAAAATACAAATTTCAACATATGACACATACCTACCTGTTTAATCCCCCTGCTCTTCTTAAAGTTTAAAATTAATATTCCTATTGTTGTATTTCTATCTTTCTATTCATGATTAAAATAATAAAAATAATAAAAAATAAGGAATTTAAAATTATATAAACATAAAATATAAAATAGATTCCGGGTTACCTGCAAAATAGGTTATACTATGAAACCAGAAATCCATAAAACAACATTTGTTGCAAAAACTGCTGTTATAATTGGTAATGTCAAAATCGGTAAATATTGTGGAATTTATCCACATGCTGTGGTTCGTGGTGATGAAAATTCTATTGAAATAGGTGATGGATCAAATGTTCAAGATTGCTGTGTTATTCATTGTGATTTAAATTATTCTGTAAAAATTGGAAAAAATGTATCAATTGGACATTGTGCAATGATACATGGTGCAACAATAAATGATGATTGTCTTATTGGAATACATTCAACAGTTCTAAATGGTGCAAAAATTGGAAAAGGATGTATTATAGGTGCAAATGCCCTTGTTAAAGAAGGTACGATAATTCCTGAAAATAGCCTTGTGATAGGAATTCCTGGAAAGGTAATAAAACAAGATATTGAATTTAGAAAAACTGCACAAAAAAATGCAGAAGAATATAGAAGAATAAGTAAAAGTCATCTTGAACAAAAACATATGCATTATAAATAAAAATCAAAAGAGTTAAATTTTTATTTATTTTTTAATTTTCTTCTTGTATAGGGAAGTAAACCTCCTGCATCTCTAATCGCAATTATTTCTTTTGGTAGTTTAGGAAAATAAAACTTTTTATTACCAAGAGTAATTTCACCAGCATCAATATCAAGTTTAATTTCATCTTCTTCTGAATAAACTTCCACTAATTTTGGACATTCAATAAGTATTAATCCTTGATTTATTGCTGCTCTGTAAAAAATTCGAGCAAAACTTTCTGCAATTATTGCTTTAATTCCCACAGCCTTTAAACCAACAACAGGTTGTTCCCGGGAACTGCCACATCCAAAATTTTTACCTGCAATTATTATGTCTCCCTTTTTCACATTTTTTGAAAAGGATGGATCAAGGTCTTCTAACAGATGAGGTTTAATTTCATCATGAGTACTGCAGGTATAAACATATTTTCCTGGAAATAACATATCAGTATCAATATTATCTCCATATTTCCAAACCTTCATTTTTTTATCACCTCCCTTGGATCTGTTATAACACCATATAATGCAGATGCTGCAACTGTTGCAGGACTTGCAAGATAAATTTCTGCTTCTTTACATCCCATACGTCCTTTAAAATTTCTATTAGCACTACTTAAACATTTTTCACCAGGTGCAAGAACTCCTTGATGTGCTCCAAGACAAGGACCACAACCTGGTGGAAGTAAAGTACCACCTGCCTTAATTATAGTTTTTATAATACTGGTATTTATTGCTTTTTCAAGAACATCTTTTGAAGCAGGTAATATAAGAAGCCTAATATTGGGGTTAATCTTTTTTCCATTCAATATTTCTGCAGTTATTTTTAAATCAGAAAGTCGACCGTTTGTACATGTTCCAATTAAACACTGTTGAATCTCTAAACCAGCCAATTCTGTTACTGGTTTGACATTATCAACTGTATGAGGGCAAGAAACTACAGGAGTAATAGTATCTAACTCATAACTTAATTCTTTAATGTACGATGCATCTTTATCAGGATTAATAGGATTATATTCTCTTTTTAAGATTCCAATATAATCTAAGAATTGCTGTGTTACTTTATCAACAAAAAATACAGCATTTTTTGCTCCCATTTCAATACCCATATTAGCAATTGTAAATCTATCATCAACAGTTAGTTGATTAATATCACCATGAAATTCAACAGAACAATAGTTTGCTCCTGATGCAGAAATATTACCGATAATGTGTAATATAATATCTTTAGAGTATACTCCTTGATTTATTTTTCCAAATAAATTTATTTTTATAGTATTTGGAACCTTTAGCCATGTTTCACCAGTAAGTAATAATGAAGCTGCTTCTGTTCTATCAATTCCTGATGAAAATGCACCTATTGCTCCATAGGAACATGTATGAGAATCACTTCCAAGTAATAATTTTCCTGGAAGTGCAAATCCTTTTTCAATAACTAATTGATGACAAATACCTATACCAATATCAAAAAAATTTTTAATTTTATAAGATTTTACAAACTCCCGTATTAATTTATGATTTGTTGCTGTTTTTTCAGAAGCAGCAGGAGTAACATGATCAAGGGCGATAATTGGAAGCTCATTAGAATAAATACCATACTTATTAAGTTCTGGTTTAATTTTTTGAATAATTGCAGCAGTATTATCATGAGTTAATAAATGATCAGGTTTTACAGTTACTATTTGCCCAGGTTCTACATCCTTTAATTTTCCATATTTTGCTAGAATTTTTTCTGCAAATGTTTTACCCATATTATTTTTTCTCCATTTTTTATAATTTTTTAAAATTTAGACAAATGAAATTAATTTTTCTTCTTAAAATTTATGATATTAAATCTTAGATTGTCATTTTTACAATTTGATAAAAATATAAGAAAAATATAAGTTATAGTTATAGTATATTTATTATTGCAAGGGTGCAGATGGAGAGATGAAGTTTAAAAAATTTGTAAAGGGAAATACTGCAGTAGCTGGGGTTATTGAAGCATTATTACTTGTTGGTCTTGTTGCAATAATACTATCCATATTACAGTTATATTATGTTCCAAAAATAATGGATGAAAGGGAGGCAGAACATATGGCTCAAGTTGCCAATCAATTATCACATTTAAAATCTGTAATTGAAATACAATCTACTATGGGTGTGATAAACGAAGAAAATCCAAATCCAAGCAATATAGCATATACTTCAATTTCATCGCCCTTAACTTTAGGAATTGATCCTTTACCCTATTTTATAACAGTTGGAGCGACCGGAACAATTAATTTACTTGATAAAGATGATGCTGGTGACTACAAAATATATATACAACCACCTCCTATTGATTTTCCAAATGGTATTCCATTAACTTCTATTAAATACACTGCAGTTAATTCTTACTATCTAGATGGAAATGATGTTGAATATACTCTTGAAGGTGGAGGAATTATTCTAAAACAGAGTGATGGGGAAGTAATGAAAGTTTTACCTGCATTTAATGCAGTTGATAAAACAATAGATACTATAGATTTATATTTGGATGTTCCACTATTAAAAGGAATGCCTGGTAAAAAGTTTGACCAGAGTTCTTATGGAAATCCTGATAAAATATGTTACATTCGTACAAATTATTCAAAAAATTATCAGGATGAAATATTACTAACACCTGCAAATAATGGAAAAATTTACATTTACACCGATTATACAAATGCATGGAATAATTCTCTAGTTAATGATACAATAGGATTGCTCTGGGATTATTATGACGATGGAGATATAAATGTTGAAATAGATGAATCTACAACACCTAATAGGGTAGTAATAATTCCTAGTTCTAAAAATATTTATTTGAAATTGACTGTTGTTGAAATGGGAGTGCAAATTGGTCCAGGAGTAGTCCAACAAACATAAGAAAGTTTTTTATTATTTAGTATATATCGATTGACATACTCTATAGTGGGAAAAGAATCGAAAAATTAATAAATGTTTTGATTTAAATGAACTCAACTGATTTAAAAATAATTTCAAAACCTGAAAACAAATCTTCGAAAGATAAAGTTAGTAATTCCTCTATTAATGCTAAAGAAAAAGTATTAGTCACCAATGTTAATGGGTTTGATAAATTATTTAAAAGTGGTGGAATTCCTAAAGGAAATTCAGTTTTGGTAGCGGGTGGCCCTGGAACTGGAAAAAGCATACTTTGTAGACAAATATGTTTCAATCTTGTTTCAAAAGGAAAGAAATGTATGTATGTCAGTTTTGAAGAAAGTAAGGAACGTATAATTAAGAGCATGGAAGATTTTGGTTGGAATATTAGAAAATATGTTGATAATGGTGATTTGTTAATTCAAAAGATAAATCCTCTTGATATACTAAGAATGAAGTTTGGATCAATAGGTGGATCTGGATCTGCTACAGAATTATCCTATAAAATTAAACCACTTGTTATTCCTAAAGATTTTAATCCAGATCTTATTGCAGTTGATTCTTTAAGTGCAATTATTGCAGCTTCTATTACAAAAGATAAAAATTATAGGGTTTATTTACAGCAATTATTTAGTTTTTTTGAAGAAACGCAAGCAACTTCTTTATTAATTACTGAAACAGATCCTATTCCAAAAAGATATAGTGAAACAGGTATTGAAGAATTTTTAGCAGACGGTATAATTGTTCTTTATAATCTTCAAAAAAAGGATATCCGAGAAAATGCAATTGAGATTTTAAAAATGAGATATGGACAACATCAAAAAAAGATAGTTTTAATGGAAATAACAGATAAAGGAATAAAAGTTTTTCCAGATAAACGTGTAACTTTAGAATAAATTTTTTAAATTTTATAAAAATCTAAATGGTTCTGCATGTTGATCTAATTTTTTAGCTCCGTATTTTATTATTGTTATCTCTATTTGCTTTATTTGTCGCTTATTTAAACCTGTTCTTTTTAATATTAGTTTATCATTTTCATCGTATATTTTTAAGGTTCCATCTTCTTCGCATAATATTGCTTTTACTAGTCGTCCATTTTGAAGCCAAATCCAGATATTCTGTGTTTTTGTCGACATGCTAACACCAATATATTAATATACATTATAATTTTTATAATGTAAAGTATATAAATATTTCTATACATTAATGTTCAAATATAAAAAAGAATTGATATATTTACAAAGAAAAGATAAAAATAATATATTGGCACTTACATATTGCAATTAATGAATGGGATTGCAAAATTTAATATTAATAGAGGGGAAGATAAAATGGAGAGAATCCATACTGGCATTGAGGGACTTGATGATATTATTGGAGGTGGTTTTCCAAAAAATTCAATAATATTAGTTTCAGGACCCCCTGGAGGTGGTAAGAGTATTTTTTGTTTCCAATTTTTATATGAAGGTATAAAAAATGGAGACAAATGTCTTTTTTTAACTCTTGATAAAAAAGTTGAAGGAATTTTATTTCAAGCAAGTCAATTAGGATTTAATTTTCAACCTGCTATTGAACAAAATCTAATAAAATTCTTATATTTAAATATTAATAAAAAATCTGTTTATGAAACAATGACAAATGAAATAATGTCAGGTAATTATAATAGAATTGTTCTTGATTCTATTACACCACTCTCAGAAATGCCAATTTCTATTAGACATATTGAAGATAGTGGCGTAGATATCAGCATGATCGATGAACAAGAAGCTTCAGAATTTGTAAATTTACCTACACGAAGATTGCATTTAAGATATATTATTGATACATTGGAAAGTGTAGAATCTACAGCACTAATAACCTCTGAATTACAGGTTGGATCTGCACATCTTTCAAGAGACGGTATTTCTGAATTTTTAGCAGATGCCGTTATTACTCTCAGCTTAGATCCAACAATGGATAGAAGAAAACTAACTATAAGAAAAATGAGAAATACAAAGCATACTCTTAAACCTCAAGACATAGTTATCGACTATGGTGGCATAAAATTAATATGACACAATTAATTAATGTATTTTTAAAATATAAACCACCAACAGAAATTAGAGCTCTTTTTATTATTCATTATGCTCCTTTGTTATTAACTATTTTAATTGGCCCAATAACACCAATTTATGGAATTTGGAAAATTCCGATACATATAATTTTTAATATTATTTTTGGTATAGTCTTATTTATATTGGGGACTTTTGTATATTTCAAATGGGAGATATTCTGGTTTAGGACATATAATGGACAACTTATAACCGAGGGTATTTTCAAATATATTCGACATCCTCATTATACCTCATTATTGATTATTAATTTTGGGCTTGCCTTCTTTTTTAATTCAATTTTTACAATAATTATTGCTATAATTGCTGTACCAATAATGATATTAAGTATAATTGATGAAGAAAAATTATTATTGAAACAATATGGAATTGAATACAAAACATATATGAAGAAGGTACCTTGGCGCATTATTCCAGGTTTTTTTTAATTTGTAACAAAAAAATTTAGATAATAAAATTTATATATGATATCTTAAATGCCTTAATTCCTTATCTAAACCAGACATTGATTGGGCAATTCAATATGAAACCCTATATCAAGCAACTCATTTCCAAACTTCTGGTTGCTTGTGAAGTGTCACGGTTTAGGTAAATTTAAACGAAAAATCTCATCTATTAAATATACGTAACAGAGGATATATTATGCCTGAAAGACATCATCCAAAAAGAGGATCAATGGGCTTTTCGCCACGTAAAAGAGCTAGAGCCGAAACTCCACATATAAAGAATTGGTCAATAGGAAATGAAAAACCTAAGATTCAGGGATTTCTTGGTTATAAAGCAGGTATGACTCATGCGTTTGTTGTAGATTATCGTCCTACTTCAACAACTTCTGGTAAAGAAGTTATTATGCCTGTTTCAGTTGTTGAAACCCCTCCTTTAAAAATCGCAGCTGTAAGAGGATATAAAAATACTTCTCATGGCCTGGAAACAATTGGGGAATTATGGGCTAGTAAATTAGATCCTGAACTTTTAAAAAAAATTCCATTAATTAAAAAAGAAAAAAAGAAAAATTGGGATTTTTTGAATAATGCTGATGATATCAGAGTAATAGTTTACACTCAACCAAAATTAGTCTCAGGTATACCTAAAAAAAGTCCTGAAATTAGAGAATTTAGAATAGCAGGTGGAAATCTCGAAGAACAAATTAATTATACAAAAGAAATCCTCGGAAAAGAATTAAGTGTAAATGATGTTTTAAATGAAGGGGATATGATTGATACCATTGCAATAACAAAAGGGAAAGGTTTTCAGGGTCATGTTAAAAGATGGAGGGTGAAGCTTTTAACTCATAAAAATTCGAAACATAGAAGAATGATTGGTACTGCAGGTTCTTGGCATCCAAATTGGATTCAATCAACCGTTCCTCAAGCTGGACAAATGGGATACCATCAGAGAACCGAGTTTAATAAACGTGTTCTTAAAATTGGAGAAAATGGTGAGGATATTACGCCCTCAGGTGGTTTTCCAAATTATGGTATTGTTAGAAATTCATATATTCTTTTACATGGTTCAATACCTGGACCTGTCAAAAGACTTATCTCAATAAGGGATGCAATACGTTATCAAAGGGGAGTAAAGGTGGAAAAACCCGAGATAAGCTATATTTCAACAACAAGTAAACAAGGTGTATAATTATGGTTAAAGTTAATGTTTATGGTGTAGATGGAAAATCCTCTGAAAAAATCGATTTACCAGATATTTTCAATACACCTTACCGCCCAGATTTAATAAGAAAAGCATTTAATGCTCTTCATTCTAACAAAAGACAACCTTATGGAGCAGATCTAGACGCAGGTAAAAGACATGCAACAGCATCTGTTGGAAAAGGTCGAGGACAATCCCGTGTTCCACGTTTAACACAGGGAAGACGGGCAGCATTAGCTCCTTGTGTTGTAGGAGGAAGAAGAGCTCATCCTCCAAAATCAGACCGAAACTGGACAGAAAAAATCAACAAAAAAGAAAAAAATCTAGCAAAAAAATCAGCAATAGCTGCAACAGCAGATTTCGATATCGTAATAAAAAGAGGACATAAATTTGATGAAAAAATAACCTTACCTGTAATTATCGACGATAAATTTGAAGGCATTAAAAAAACAAAGGATATAATTAAAGCTCTTGATAATTTAGGATTATATGACGATGTTCTTCGTTCAGTAAATGGAAAACATATAAGAGCTGGAAGAGGTAAGACAAGAGGACGAAAATATAAAACACCAAAATCAATTCTAATAGTCGCAATGAAAGATGAAATACAAAAAAGCTCAAAAAACATCTCAGGAGTTGATATTGTAAAACCAGATCAAATAAACATTGAACATCTCGCTCCAGGTGGAGATCCTGGAAGGCTAACAATTTTTACAAAATCTGCATTAAAGGTTATTGGAGGTGCCAAATAATGGACCCATATTCTATTATATTTCACCCTTATGTAACAGAAAAGACTATGAATTTCATGGAGAAACATAATGCACTTGAATTCGTTGTGAAAAGAACTGCTGATAAAAATAAAATAAAAAAAGCTGTTGAGCAAATGTTTGATGTAAAGGTTAAAAGTGTCAATACAAGAATTACAAAAAATGGCAAACACGCAATTGTAACTTTTATGCCTGAGTTTAAAGCTGAAGATATTGGTATGAGAATTGGAATATTCTAGGGGGAAAAAGAAATGGGAAAAAGATTAATACAACAGAGACGAGGACGTTTGAATACCAAATTCAATGCTCCGTCACATAGATTTAAAGCCGATATAAAATATGCAAAACAAATCATTGGAAAAAAGGGTAAAATTGAGGATATTATTCATGATCCAGGAAGGACTGCCCCTCTTGCATGTGTTAGGTTATCTAATAATTCAATAATTTTAACTTTAGCATCTGAAGGCAATAAAGTGGGAGATACAGTAAAATTTACCGAGGATAAATCTGAGATAACAGTTGGTAATGTATTACCGATTGGAAGAATTCCTGAAGGAACACCTGTTTTTAATATTGAGGTAAATCCAGGTGATGGAGGTAAACTAGTTAGAGCAGGGGGTAGTAATGCATCTATTGTTTCACACGATAAAAAATCCACAATTATTCAACTTCCATCAGGACAATTCAAAACGCTCAATTCTAATTGTATAGCAACCATTGGAATTGCAGCTGGGGGAGGAAGAAAAGATAAACCTTTTATTAAGGCAGGAAAAAAACATCATGCCTTTAGGAAAAGAGGAAAACAATATCCAATTGTAAGAGGAGTAGCTATGTGTGCTGTCAGTCATCCTCATGGTGGTGGCGGACATCAACATGTAGGAAAACCATCCACTGTTAAAAAAGGTGCGCCACCAGGTAGAAAGGTTGGTAGTATCTCTGCTAAAAGAACAGGGAGGAAGTAATCAAAATGGCAGTAAAAAAGGGTTTTAAAAGTTCAGCAAGAAGCAAAAGAAAGGCTAGAAGAAAGAAGATTGAAATTAAGAAAAAAGAGTTTCTATATAGAGGGCTTAGTCTCGAAGATTTACAAAAGTTATCTATTGAAGAGTTAATACCATTGCTTCCTTCAAGAATGCGACGAAGCCTTAAAAGAGGACTCACGGAAAAACAAGATAAACTATTAAAGGACATAGATAAAGCAAATGCTGGAGACGTTATCAGAACACATTGTAGGGACATGATTATTCTTCCTGGTTTTGTTGGCCATACTGTTCATATACATAACGGTAAAGAGTTTCAAAGGGTTGATATAAAACCCAATATGATTGGGCATTATCTTGGAGAATTTGTATTAACAAGACAAAAAGTAAAACATACAGGACCTGGAGTTGGTGCAACTAGGTCATCTAAATATATGCCATTGAAGTGATGAAAAATGAAATACTCTACTAATTTCGATCCAGACAGAACCGCATCAGCCTATGGTTATGAACTACATTGTTCAAGGAAAGATTCTATAAACTTGGCTCGTTTGATAAAGGGTAAAAAAACAGAGGAAGCAAAAAAAATGCTTCAGGATATAATTAATATGAAGAAACCACTACCAACAATTTATCATAATAAAAAAAGAGCTCATCAAAAAGGTATTGGTCCAGGTAGTTTTCCACAAAAAGCTGCTAAGTATATGTTAAAAACTATAGAAAATGCAGAAAACAATGCTGAATATAAAGGATTTGATATTGAAAATATGAAAATTGCTCATGTATCTACATATGGTGGTAGGATAATCAAAGGAATTATGCCACGTGCTCATGGTAGAGCAACAAATAAGAATACAAAAACTACGAATATTGAAATAGTTCTTGAAGAGGTTGAATAATGACTGGAGAAAGAAATTTTATCAGAGAAAATACCAATAGAATACTTATCAAGGAGTTTCTAATCAAAAAAATTGAGGGCGCAGGTTTTGGTGGAATGAATATACAGAGAACTCCTATGGGTACAAGGATAAACATACTTGTTGAACGTCCAGGGATGGTAATTGGTAAGGGCGGTATGAAAATAAAAGAATTAACTGATGCAATTAAAGATAAATTCAATGTTGATAATCCTCAAATTGAGATTGAGGAAGCTGGTAGTAAAGCATCTCTTAATGCTCAAATAATGGCTGAAAAACTTGCAGAGGCTCTTAAGCGAGGTTGGCATTTTAGACGTGCAGGGCATTCAACAGTTAGAAGGATAATGGATGCTGGTGCAAAGGGCTGTCAGGTAATTATTGCTGGAAAACTAACAGGTGCAAGGCATAGAACTGAAAAGTTTACCGAAGGGCACGTTAAATATTGTGGAGAAACTGCAAGAGAGGTAATGGATAAAGGTTATGCTATTGCAAAATTAAAGGCAGGTGTTTTAGGTGTAAAAGTCAGAATTATGAAACCTGAAACTAAACTTCCAGATGAAATTAAAATATTTTTTAAGGAGGAAGAGAAAAAATCTGAGGAAGCAAAACCTGAAAGTAAAATAGTTGAGATACCTATTGAAAAGAAAAAAACAGACATCAAGAAACTTACAAAGATGCAAGGAATTGGTCCTTCAGTTGTTAAAAAATTTGAAAAAGCAGGGCTTAAAACACTTGAGGAACTTTATGAAATGGATGTGGATGATTTATCTTCAGTTAATGGTATTGGTGGGAAAACAGCACAAAATATTGTAAAGAATTTAAAGAAACTGCTTGAAGAGGTTGCTTAAAAATGGTTCTTAAGGCTAAAGAGATTAGATATCTAACTCCTGAAGAAAGACGTGAAAAACTTACTGAATTAAAAAGTGAACTTATGCATGAAAAGGGAGTAGCAGCAATGGGTGGTTCACCGCCTTCTCCCGGAAAAATAAGGCAGATCCGTATGGAAATTGCTAAGCTACTTACCATCATGCGGGAGGAAGGAGAAAAATAAATGAGCGACATATGTGAAGTATGTGGTCTGCCCAAAGAAATATGTGTCTGTGAAGATATTGCAAGAGAACAACAAAAAATAACAATTGCAATTGACAAAAGAAGATACGGGAAAATGATGACCATTGTTGAAGGCATCGATTCCCATGAACTAGATATTGACTCTCTGATTACACAACTAAAATCAAAATGCGCATGTGGCGGAACAATAAAAGAAGGAAAAATTGAGCTTCAAGGCGACCACAGAACAAAGGTAAAGGAAACATTAGAAAAAATGGGATTTATAGTTGAAGTAGTATAAAAGTCTTTTATATCACTTTTAAAAAGTCCTATGCAAAAAAATTCAATTTAGAGAGGATAGCATGAATGAAAAGTCATTTGCGAAAGATGAGTTTATCGGATTAAAAGTAAAAATAAAAAAATGTTCAGATCCCAAATGGATTGGAAAATCTGGTTTTGTACTTAATGAAACAAAAAATACTTTCCTCTTAGATATAGAACATCAAGAAAAAATAATTGCTAAAAATAATACAATATTTGAATTTGAAGTCGATGATAAAAAAATATCCTTAGATGGTTCAAAAATTTTATTTCGACCTGAAAATAGAATAAAAAAAGTTAGGTGAAGAAATTGGTAGAGAAAAAATTAAAAACTAGAGATATTGGATTAAATATTAAAGCTCCTGAAGAAACCTGTGAAGATAAATACTGTCCATTTCATGGTTCTTTATCTGTTAGAGGGCAGGTTATATCTGGAGTTGTTTCATCAATAAAAATGCAGAATTCAATTCTTGTAAAAAAAGAATTTATGCATTATGTTCCAAAATATGAACGATATGAACGAAGATCGTCAAAATTTACTGCACATTGTCCGCCTTGCATAAAGGTAAATGTTGGTGATATTGTTCGAATAGCTGAATGTAGACCTTTAAGTAAGACAGTTAGTTTTGTTGCAGTTGAAAAATTATGAGAGTGATATAGATATGAAAGGTATTGCTGGTCGAACAAAAAGAGGTCTTCCTGTTGGAGCACGCCTCGAGTGTATTGATAACACTGGAGCAAAAATTGTTCAAATAGTAATGACTCCAAAGCTAAAGGGGACTCATAGACGTTATCCAAAAGCCGGAGTCGGAGATATGGTAGTAATTAGTGTTAAAAAAGGAGCTGCTGACATGAGAAGGCAACTCTTAAAAGCAGTAATTGTTCGTCAAAGGCGTCCTTTTAGAAGATCTGATGGGACAATGGTTCAATTTGAAGATAATGCTGCAGTTATTGTAACTGATACCGGAGAAACAAAAGGCTCAATGATAAAAGGACCAGTTGCCCTGGAAGCAGCTGAAAGATATCCAAAGATTGCGTCAAATGCATCTATAATTGTTTGAGAGGTTAAAAATATGCAATCAATAAACCCAGGTAAACAAAGGAGAGATTTGTTTAATGCTCCTCTTCATAAAAAAAGAAAATGGATTGCCGCTCATCTAGAAGAAAATTTGTTATTAAAATATGATAAAAGAGCCTTGCCTGTAATTAAAGGCGATACTATAAGAGTTATGAGGGGTAGCTTTAGAGGTCATGAGGATAAGGTTGTTAAGATAAATGTTAAAAAACATTCTCTTGAAATCGAAGGTATTACAATGTCAAAAGCTGATGGAAACAAAATAGCAAAACCTGTTCATCCAAGTAATGTCTTAATTACAAAATTAAATTTAACAGATAAATGGAGAAGAAAAAAACTTGAAAGAGGGCTTTCTGAAGAAACAAAAAAGGATATTGAAAGAGAAGCAGAAGAGCAAATAAAAGAATTAGAAGATGAAATGAAAAAATTAGAAGAAGAAAGAGCACTCAAAGAAGCAGAAGAAGAAGGCGAACCAGCAGTTGAACCTGAAGAAGAAAAAGTCTCAAAAAAAGAAGAAAAAACACCTGTTAAAAAAACACCGAAAAAAGAGGTAAAAAAACCTATTGATAAACCAAAGAAAGCAACAAAACCTAAAAAAGAGGAAAAGCCAAAAATAGCAAAAGATAAAAAATCAGAAACAAAACAAAAATCTGAATCTAAAAAACAAACAGAAAAAAAGACAACTTCAACAAAAAAGAAAACAGCAAAGAAAAAGGGAGGGCCTAGATGAGTAAACATATAAAGAGACTTGCAGCACCTAGATCTCTTAAGCTACATAGAAAGGAAGCAGTATGGACCATAAGACCTTCACCTGGTCCTCATCCCCTTGAGCAGTCCATTACAATTGGCATTATTTTAAGAGACTATATAAAACTGGCTGACAATTTAAGAGAAACAAAAAGAATCATTGCTAATGGTGAAGTGCTTATTGACGGAGTTGTAAGAAGAAACTATAAATTTCCCTGTGGACTGATGGATGTTATTACTATTCCAAAGATAAAACAAGATTATAGATTACTTTTTAATCAAAGAGCAAAACTTACTCTTGTTCCAATTAAATCAAAAGAATCAGGTTGGAAGCTCTGTAGAATCGAAAATAAGACAATTATAAAAGGTAAACAGACCCAACTAAATTTGCATGATGGAAGAAATAAGATAGTTAAAAAAGATGAATATAAAACTGGAGATGTAATTAAATTATCTTTTAAGGATAAAAAAATTGAAGATACCTTTAAATTTGAAAAAGGAACTGTTTCTATAATTATTGGTGGAAGTCACATTGGGGAGGTAGCCAACATTGAAGATGTTGAAATTATTCCCTCTTCCAAACCTAATCTTACAAAAATGAAAGGCAAAACCACTTTTTCTACACTTCAAGAATATGTTTTTCCCATAGGAAAAGAAAAACCAATAATTGAGCTACCTGAGGTGAAAATACAATGAGTGCAAAAAATGTAACAATAAAAGAAAAAACAAAAAAACCAGAATTAGAAAAAACAAAAAAGAAACAAGTGGATAAAAAAGCTTTATTCAGACCACGAATCGAAAAGATAACAGTCAATATTGGAGTTGGTGAAGCAGGGGAACGTCTAAAAAAGGCAGAAACAGTTCTTGAAAGTTTAACAGGTCAAAAACCAATAGAAACTCTTTCTAGAACAACTAATAAAGATTGGGGTATTAGATTGCATATGCCTCTTGGATGTAAGGTTACATTAAGAGGAAAGACAGCTTCTGATTTTTTAAAAGAAGCATTAATTACAAGAGAAAACAAAATAGCTGAATATTCCTTTGATGATGAGGGAAATTTATCTTTTGGAATACCTGATCATACCCTTTTCAAGAGTCAAAAATATGATCCAAATATTGGTATTTTTGGAATGGATATTAATATCACAATGGAGAAACCAGGCTACAGAATAAAAAGAAGAAGGATTGCCCGAGGAAAAATACCAAACAGGTATCGCGTAAAAAGAGAAGAAACAATGGAATTTTTCACAGATAATTTCAATGTAGAGGTTGTAACATGAAAATAAAACTCAAAGTAAAAACCTATGGTCGAAACAAAGGATGCGAAAGATGCGGAAGAAAAAGAGGGCTTATCAGAGCTTATGGACTTCATATATGTCGACAATGTTTTAGAGAAAAAGCAGAAGAAATGGGCTTTAAAAAATATTCATAGGAGTTTGAAAAATTATGTTAAATGATCCTTTGGCAAATGCATTGTCTGCAATAAAAAATGCTGAAAATAAAGGAAAAGGAATTTGTACAATTCAACCTTCTTCAAAACTTATCGGTGGAGTATTAAACTTACTTAAAGAAAAAGGTTACATTGGTGAATTTGAGTTTATTAAAGATGGAAAAGCAGGTATTTTTCAAGTTAGCCTTATTGGTAATATTAACAACTGTGGTGTGATAAAACCAAGGTATCCTATTAAAAAAGATGAACTTGATAAATGGGAATCAAGGTATTTACCTGCTCAACATTTTGGCTTGTTGATTCTTACTACAACAATAGGAATTATTTCCCAAGATGATGCAAAAGTTAATGGTATTGGAGGAAAACTTCTGGCTTATGTTTACTAAAGAATAATGGTGATTTATAATGGCAAGAATTCCTGAAATAAAGATAAAAATAGAAATTCCTGATGGCATAACTGCAAATTATGAAAATGAATGTATGACAATTAAAGGTGAAAAGGGTGAACTTTCAAGAATTTTTTCTCATCCAAAGATAAATATTAATGTTAATGGTAATTTAATCGAAGTGACAAGTAAGAATGTATTAAGAAAAGAAAATGCATTAATGGGTACCTTTGTTGCCCATATAAAAAATATGATAAAGGGTGTAAACAAAGGTTATACTTATAAAATGAAAACTGTTTTTTCTCATTTTCCTATTAAAACTTCTGTTGAGGGGAACGAATTTGTAATACAAAATTTTTTGGGGGAAAGATCCTCTCGCAAAGCAAAAATTCTAGAAGGTGTTAACGTTGAGGTAAAGGGAGAAGATATTACTGTTCAAGGAATTGACAAGGAAAAAGTTGGACAGACTGTTGCAAATATTGAACGTGCAACTCTTATTAAAAAAAGAGATATTCGAGTTTTTCAAGATGGTGTTTACAGAACTGACAAAGGAGAGAGGTAGCCATGACAAAGAAAGAAGTTATTGATGAGCTGATAAAAATAAAAGGTATTGGTAAAGCAAAAGCAGAAACTATTTATAAAAATGGATTTGACTCTCTTGAAAAACTTAATAAAGCATCTGTTAAGGAGTTTGAAAAAATTGATGGGATTACTAAACCTCTTGCAAAAGAAATTTTTGAAAAATTTCAAGGGAAACCTAAAATAAAGAAAGTAGAAAAAAAGAAAATTGAAGTAAAAAAAGAACCAATTGTAAAAGAAAAAAAGAAAGTGGAAAAAAAGGTTAAAAAACCTGCAAAAGAAGAAAAAGTTGAAGAAATCAAAGAAGAAGAGGAAGAAGAAAAAGAAGAATACACTGTAAAGAAAAAACCAAAACTTTCTAAAGAAATCAAGAAAAGATTAAACCTAAGAAAAGATATTAAGAAAAGGACTCCTGAATTTATAAGAGAAGAATGGTTTAGATATAAAAGAATCCCAAAAAACTGGCGAAGACCTGATGGAATTTCATCAAAAATGCGTATTAATTTAAAATATAGACCCAGTAAGGTTAGAATTGGTTTTCGAGGACCAAAGCAAGTTCGGGGTCTTCATTCATCTGGTTTTGAAGAAGTGATGGTTTTTAATGTTAATGATTTAATTAATGTAGACCCTAATACTCAAGCTGCAAGAATAGGAAGCTCGGTTGGAACTAAAAAAAGATTGGATATTGAGAAGAAAGCTGAAGAATTAAAAATAAGGATTCTAAATTTATGAGGAATTAAAAATGACAGATCTTAGAAATCAACGCAGAATGGCATCAGATATTCTAAAATGTGGTGTAAAAAGAGTTTGGATGGATTATGATAGACTCGATGAAATTGCAAAAGCTGTTACTAAAGATGATATTAGAGTTCTTATAAAAGGTAAAGCTATTAAAAGTAGACAAATCAAAGGAATTTCAAGTGGTCGTAATAAGTATTTTAAAAAACAAAAAGAAAAAGGCCGTAGAAGAGGACATGGCTCTAGAAAAGGTGCAAAATATGCTCGCCTTCCAAAAAAGGAACGCTGGATTAATACTATTCGTCCCATTCGATTATATCTCAGAACTTTAAGGGATGAAAAAAAGATAGATGCCACAAAATATCGAAAATATTACATGAAGGCAAAGGGTGGTGAGTTTAGAAATAAACATCACCTTCAAACCCGATTAATTTCTGATGGAATCTTAAAGGAGGATAAAAAATGACTAGGGGACCAAGATATAATGTAAAACCGAGGAGAAGACGTGAAGGTAGAACCAATTACAGACGAAGACTTAAACTATTAAGATCTGAAAAAACAAGAGTTGTTATTAGAAAAACACTTAATAATACAATTATTCAGTTAATTGATTATAAAGAAGATGGAGATAATATAATAGTTACTGCAAATTCAAATGAGCTTAAGAAAAAATATAATTGGAAATTTTCAACTTCAACTACACCAGCTGCATATTTAACTGGTCTTTTAGCTGGAAAAAAAGCAAAAGATAAAGGTATTAGCGAATGCATTCTAGATATAGGTAGACATCCTCCTGTAACAAGTTCAAAGATTTTTGCCTCTTTAAAAGGTATACTTGATGCAGGAGTTAATTGTCCACATAATGAGGAAAAAATTCCTACTGAAGAAAGAATTACGGGTAAACATCTTAATAGTAGTATTATGCCTGTTGTAAATGAAATTAAAAATAAAATTGTCGGAGGTAAATAATGGCAGTAACAAAACAAAAAAACCAAGAAGCACAGAAAAAACCAGAACGCTCAATGGATTTAATTCCCTGGGACCCAAAAACAAAACTTGGAAACCTTGTTAGAAGTAGTGAAATTAACAATATGTCAGATGCCCTAAAGAGTGGTCTTCCCCTCAGAGAACCTGAAATTATTGACATATTACTACCTGAAATTACAGATGAAGTAGTAGATGTTAATATGGTTCAAAGAATGACTGACTCAGGAAGAAGAGTAAAATTTGTTATTACTGTTGCTGTTGGAAATAACGATGGATTTATTGGATTTGGTCAGGCAAAAGGAAAGGAGGTTGGATCTAGTATCAGAAAAGCAATTGAAAATGCAAAATTAAACATTATTGAAATTAGAAGAGGATGTGGATCTTGGGAATGTGGTTGTGGAAATCCACATACCGTCCCATTTTCAGTAAAGGGAAAAAGTGGATCAGTTGAAATAACCTTAAAACCTGCTCCTCAAGGAATAGGTCTTGCAACAGGTAATGTAGCAAAAAAGATACTTACACTTGCAGGTATAAAAGATTGCTGGGCTTTTACAAAGGGTAAAACAAAAACAACAGTGAATTATGCAAAAGCTGTTTTTAATGCTCTTGAAAAAAACGCTGAGATGCGTGTTTTACCAGTTCAAATTAAAAAAGTTGGAATTATTTCAGGAAGCATTTCAGAACCTACTGTAGAACAAAAAATTTCTACTATTCAGAAGGGGGAAGCGTGATATGACATTTGCTGCAATAAGGATTCGAGGATCAGTAAATATTAAACCAAGTATCAAAAAGACATTAAATCTTCTAAATTTAACGAGAGCGAATCATTGTGTTGTTTTAGATGAAACACCATCTATCAAAGGTATGTTACAGGCGGTAAAAGACTATATTACCTGGGGTGAAATTAATAAAAATACATTAACAAAGCTTATTACTTCAAGGGGTAGACTAATTGGAGATAAAGCAGTTAATGATGATTATTTAAAATCTGCTACATCTTATAAAAATATTGATAATTTATCTGAGGCTATTATTAATAAGAAATTTTTATATAAGGAAATTCCTAGTATTAAACCGATATTTAGACTTAGCCCTCCAAAAAAGGGGTTTGAAGGGGTAAAAAGGTCATTTGTAAATAAAGGTGCTTTAGGATATAGAGGTAAAGAAATAAATAATCTTATCGAAAGAATGATATAAAAATACCAAATTATTCCAAAAAATTTTTATATAACCCATGTTTTATATTATCCAAGAAGAGGGGTATAATATGGAAGAAACACTTTATAATATAGAAATACACAAGGGTGATAATGGATTTCTTGGAAAACTTTTTTCTGATGTCGATGGCGTTAAAGAATTTAAAAATGAATATTTAGATCAACTTTTAAGAGATATAACACTAGATATTCAACTTGCACTTGACGAATTTTCAAATAGAACAACAGAATATACTGAAACCCAAGAAACCCATAGATAATTGTTTTTTAGGGATGCTGTCAAACAAGATTGCTAATATTAGTAATTAATCTAAAATTTTATAAAAAATGTAGGGTAACATTTTCTCTTCTTAGAAAAATATTATCTTTTTCTATAGACTCACATTAGGGTAAGCTTTTTAAATACCACTAATATTTGGTGCTCTTACAGGTTACAATATTTGGTGAATTAGTTTGAAATATACAAGATTTGAAAAAGCTCGTATAATAGGAGCTCGAGCTTTACAGATATCAATGGGAGCTCCTACAATATTAAAAATCCCAAAAGATATAATATCTCCTATAGATATTGCTATGCATGAGTTTAAGGAAGGAGCAATTCCTATCACTGTAAAAAGACTAGAACAATCTTAGAAAAAAAGGGGAAATAATGGCTGAAGAAAACCAAGAAAAGGAAATAAAAAAAGATGAAGTTACAATGGCTGTTCCTGAAGAAACATATATGACCTGTGGTGCTCATATTGGAACAAGACAAAAAACTGCAGACATCAAAGATTTTATCTATAAAGTTAGAAACGATGGACTTTATATAATAGATGTCAAAAAAACTGATGAAAGAATAAAAAATGCTGCAAAGTTTATTACCAAATTTGATCCAAATAATATTTTGATCGTATCTGTAAGACAGTACGGACAAAAACCTATAAAAATGCTTGCTCAAAATACAGGTATTCAGCTTTTAGACGGCCGTTTTAGACCGGGAACGTTAACAAATCCTAAAGCTGAAGGTTTTTTAGAACCAGAACTCCTTATTGTTACCGATCCACTTGCAGATGCTCAAGCTTTACATGAAGCAGAAAACATTGGAATACCTGTTATTGGATTATGTGATACAAATAACGAAACAAAATATTTAGATCTTGTAATTCCTACAAACAATAAAGGAAGACGTGCTCTTGCACTTGTCTATTGGCTTTTGGCACGAGAGATATTAAAAGAAAAAGGCAAAATAAAATCATATGAAGATTTTAAACTAGAAGTTGAAGATTTTGAAGCTGAAATTTAAGTATTTTTTTTTATACCATGAGGTATTACATTATTAAAAGGAGATAATTTGCAAGTTAAGATAAATGACAATATCATCTTAATTGGAACTGCACATATTTCTAAAGAAAGTGTTGAAGAAGTAAAGAAAGCAATAGAAAAATTCAAACCTGATATTGTCGCTGTTGAGCTATGTCAGAGAAGATTTGATGCAATTACAAAAAAGGATAAGTGGGAAAAAACCCCTGTTACTAAGCTTTTGAAATCAAATAATGCATATCTTATGCTTGCACAAACCTTTTTATCATCCATTCAAAGAAGACTCGGTAAAGAATATGGTGTTGAGCCTGGTTCTGAAATGATTGCAGCAATGCAGGAGGCAAAAAAACATAATCTTTCAGTTGCACTTGTAGATAGAGATATATCTATAACTCTTAAAAGAGCCTGGCGGAAAATGGGAATCAGAGAAAAATTCAGGCTGACCTGGGAATTTTTAAAGGCTTTGCTAGGCTATGAGGAAGGTGAACTTGAAGACCTTGACCTAAAAAAGCTCATGGATCAAGATGTAATCACTGCTCTTATGGAGGAATTTGGTGAGATTGCCCCAAGTATTTCTGATGTTTTAATTCATGAGCGTGATGAATATATTGCAAAAAAGATACAAGACGAAAGCAAAAAAGGAAGGGTTCTTGCAGTAGTTGGCGCAGGTCATGTCAAAGGCATTCAAACAAAACTTGAAAAAGGTGAGTTAAAAACCGATCTTAAAGACCTTGAAAGGGTGCCAAAAAAGCGTATAAAAATTTCAAAAGTTGTTGCATATGCAATACCAGTTTTATTTGTGGCATTAATTCTATGGTTAATTTATACCCGTGGACCTAATGCATGGGCAGATATAAAAGATGTATTAATCTGGTGGTTTTTAATTAATGGTAGCTTGTCTGCTCTTGGGGCAGCAATTGCAAGAGGTCATCCATTGTCTATTGGCACTGCATTTATTGCAGCGCCATTAACATCTTTAAATCCAGCTATTGCCGCGGGCTGGGTTGCAGGTTATGTTGAGGCTAAACTAAGAATGCCGGTTGTTAAAGATTTCCAAGAATTAAGTAAACTTGAAAGCTTCAAAGAATTCTGGAATAATAGAGTAATAAGGTTACTTATGGTGGTTGCCCTTGCCAATTTGGGAAGCATGATAGGAACTCTTATTGCATTTCCCTATATAGCAAGCCTTGTATTTGGATGATAATTAAATAAACCAGTAACTACCATAAATATTTACTAAAAAGGTGAAATGCAAAAATGGTGCAGGAGAGAAAGATCTACACATCGTTTCATGACATTCCAATAAGAGATTATATGTATGTTCCAAAAGGAACATTAGAAATAGGAAGACCTGGAAAATTTAGTAAAATAGAAATCAAACATTTGTTAATTTCAATGGGTGTTTTAACAGTTGCATTTACACTTGCTCTCACTAGAAATAATTTATTAACAGGCTTTTCTGAAGGTTTTCAACCAAATATTATCCCTTATGGACTTGCTATATCTTTCATTGGCATTGTTACTGCTTTTTTTTTCCATGAAATTTCTCATAAATTTATGGCTCAAAAGCATGGACTTTGGGCAGAATTCAGAATGTTTCCTCAGGGTTTGTATCTAGCTTTGTTTTTAGGCATATTTACTCCATTTGTTTTTGCAGCACCAGGAGCTGTTATGTTTAGAGGTGGTGCAAGATCCTATGAAACAGGTCAAATTGCAATGGCAGGACCACTGGCAAATATTATAATTGCTGCAATTACATTTCCACTTTATATTTCAGTTTTTTATGAATCATTTATTGGTCCTATACTTGGTTTTATTTGTTTAATAAATGCCTTTTTAGCAATGTTTAATTTATTACCATTTGGTCCTCTTGATGGATTAAAAATTATCATTTGGAATGCTACAATTTGGATTATTTTATTTATTATATCTATTTCAATTTTAATGGTGATATTTACACGATTTCCGGTTGTTATTTAGAAAAAAATTCTTAATATATGATAAAATGTTAATACTAGTCATATCTTTATTTGAATTTTCTTTTTAAAATAAAAAAAACTATTAATATTATCGCAACAACAATTATTAGATAAAGAATAATTTGCTCAATACCATTTACTGAAAATCCTCTATTTTGAATAGTAAAAGTTGCAAATAAGGAATTTCCAACAGATTTAGGTTCGCTTGCTCGTACAGGAGTTATAGTAACTCTGATATTTGCCTCATCATAATGATAACCAAATTGATTAGGAGGAATAATTGAAAGATAAGCTGTAGCTTTTGAACCACTTTCTTCTTTTAAAAATACTGTATCAGAAATTGTTGCATCCCAGCCCTCAGGAACATTTTCAATTTTAAATAATACTTGTGTTCTATCATTTCCTGCATTTTCGATTTCAATTGGAAAAACAGCTTTAGATGTTGGATTTATTCTCATTGTATTTACTTCCGGTAATGTTAATTTTATTATAGATTTATAATCTGGTGAAAATGAAAGCTCGAATACCTTTTCAAAACCTTGAATTTTTCCTAGTTTAGGACAAGATGCCCTAATTTTAATAAATCCATTACCAAAAGCAGGTGCATTATCATCAAGTGCAATATATAACTTTGTTGATATCTCCTCATATTCTGATATGCTAGTAACAACAACATTTTGTTGAAGAACAGCAGAGCACCATGGAGAAGTTTCAATAATATATATGTCAATAATTGCAAATGCTGAACCTCTATAAGAATCTAATAATCCTTTCCCAAACGTTTCTCCAGTTTCTATTTTAAATACAACTAATAAATCTAATTCTTTAATTTCATCCCTTGGAACTATGGGTTTTTCTACATCCTTAAAAGCCCAATTAACTTCTAAAACAACTCTTGCATTATAAACTGGATCTGCCTTTGATGTAGGATTAATTATTGATAAAAATATGCTACATAATAATAAGATTAAGATAAAAGTTGATTTGATTTTTCTAATTTTTATTCCCAATAAATTTAATCCCCCTTTTTCACGATTTCAATTTATTAACCTTTTTCCTTTGTTTATCTTGAGCCAATCTTATCCTTAGCAAGGATCGTTGTTTTTTAAGTCTTTCAGCCTCAGCTTTTTTATCAACTAAAACCTTTTTTTCAATCTTTTTCTTTTGAAGTTTTTCAATCAATTCCTTCTCTTCTTTTTCTTTTTTAATAAATTTCTTTTCTTCTTTCAAAGGTTTTTTTTCCTTTTTAAATAATACAAATTTTTCCTTCTTTACAGGTTTTACTTTTTTTACTTTCTTGATTTTTTCCCTTTTAACTGGCCTTGGTTGAAGAGCTATTTCCACATAATTATCATACCAATGTAAAGCTGATCTATACTCATCATTCATCATTTGTAAAACTTCTTTATATTTCTTAGAATCAACTTTTTTAATTTCCTCTAAATAATTTTTTTCCTCGGGAATATCCCAGGGTTTATCAGGTTTAACACAAATATTTTCAACCTGCTTTTTTCTTCTCATAAATAAAAAAACACCAATTAAAATTAAAACGAAAAAGATAAAAAATATACCTAAACTACTTAATTCAGAAAAATAAACACCCTTTGACTCAAGAAAAACATTTCTATGCGCAATAGTAACATTAGGCTGATCAATCGAAAAAGCCTCAATTCTAATCTGATGAATAGTACCATAATCAAATACCGACGGACGAATATAAACACCAAGATACGTATCAGTTACCTCACCAGGAGCAAGAGTAACACTAACAGGCACACCAATCTCAATATTATCATTACCACCAGCAATCCTAAAACTAAAAGTATCATTATAATTACCAAGATTTTGTAAAGAAACAGGAATAGAGACAATATTATCAGGACCAAAAACCAAATAAGGAACAGTATCAAATTTAACATAATGAACAGGCTTAACTTTAATCAAAACATCAATATCTATTGATTCTGGTAATACCTTACCACTTAATTGTCTTCCCCATTTACCAAGCCACGCTAAAAAAGTCCAATATGATCTCATTAATGGTTTATCATATGTAGGAAAACCTTTAGGGGGTCTCCAGAGATTTCCAAATACAAATGTATCAGTAAGTCTGATCTTTAGAATTCCATTTTGAATTGGCTTATCTGGTAATCTTGGAGATCTTAAGGTAATAGAACAATTTGTTTTAAGAATAGCACCTTTTTCAACATTTAAAATAGTGGGATTAAAGGAAATATACCATTTTCCATGTTCATTTCCACCAGGATATTCAATTACTTGAAATTCTAAAAATCTTTTTTCAAAAATTGGTGCTTTTATATTGAATTGCATAAAATCATTTGTATCTTGATCCCACATACCAACATCAATGTTAACTGTTTCATTATAACCTATTTCTATAACTGGTGGATTAGCAGCAACTGTCATGACAACAAACTGTATTATGGGATTAATTGTAGCAGATAATTTTCCCATAAAATATACAATTGATGGTAAAATTCCTCTGGGTCTATTTGATGATTGTTTTTCCTGAGCAGAAACATTACTGGTAACAATTAGATTGAATGTACTAAAATATAATAAAAAAATTATGAAGAGTATCAGTAATCTCTTTTTCTTTAATATTTGTGTCCCCCCACTTCGAGATAAGACCTAAATTGATAATGATAATTAAGAAAATGAGTTTTTTCTCATTTTCTAAATCTTTTTTTAAATACAAAGTGATACAGAAGATATATTATCACAATTATCATAATCAATGGTAATAATACAACCTCTATCCCAATAACTGAAAAACCTCTACTTTCTACAAGGACACTTATAGTGCCTTCAACACCTTCAAACTCTGGTCTTTCTGCCATTCTAGGAATATATTCTACAACAATATTTTTAGTTTCATCATGGTATCCAAAACCTTTTGGAGGTTTAATTGTTAGATAAACTTTAGCTTTTGATCCTTCACCCTCTTCTATAAAAACATAATCTGCTATTATTGCTGCCCACCCTTCAGGAATGGAAATTAATTCAAAAGAAACTTTTGTTCTTGCATTTCCCAAATTTATTATGTCAATTGGGAATACTGCTGTATCCATAGGCCCAATTATTTTATTTTGGCCTTCAACAAATCTATGATCTACTATTGGCAGATATCCAGCAGAAAATGGGATCTCAATTTCTTTTTGTGTTCCATCGATTAGGCCTACTTTTGGAATAGTGATTCTGATTTTAATATCTCCTTTTCCAAATGCTGGTGCATCTTCATCTACCTTAACTGTTACTGTTGCTTTATAGGTTTGAGGAATATCATCAACTGTAGCTGTTGGCTCTTGACTTATTGATACAGATGCCCATTCTGGATATTCAAAAGTATCAATTTTAATAGTTACTACCCGACCTCGATGTATTTCTCTCATAAATGTGCCTATAAGATTAAATATTCCTCCTGAAACTGTTACACCATATGTTATATTTATTGTAAATGCTTTACCTGTACCACGAGGTATGATTGGGATGTTTGTTATATCAACATCATATTCAGCATTAACATAGCTTTGTAAACTATATAATATTGCTGCTGATGTAGAAGGAGCTATTGCAACAAACATACTAATTAGTAATAATCCCATAATAATTGTAGCCTTAATTGACTTGAAATTTTTCTTCATTTATTATCACCAATATTTTAATATTTTTATTATATATTTAGACATTCCCATATATAAAGATTGTTGTACAATTATTATTTTATAACACTACAATCTTTATCGTAATTATATATATTACCTTTATTATATAAAAGGGTTTGCTTGCATCTGTTTTAAAGGGAAAAGGATGGATCTAAAATAAAAAAAATTTATTTTATTCAATTACTTCAAGATCTTCTGATTGATCCTCTTCATCAGTTTTTTCTTTTTTCTTTTTGGTAGTAACTCGGTCTGGGAAATAAGAAAGTATTACAATATCTCCAACCGCATTTACCCATCGATATGGAACTGCAATATCAACAGTTCCTTCAACAAGGGATGGATTGGTATTTGTCACAAGCAAGCTGCTAACACATTTTTCATCCATGTCAATAAATATATTACTAACATTTCCAACATATATTCCATCTCGAGTATAAACCTGCAATTTAAGAAAAGAAGTCACTTCCTCTGTAATATTTTTTTGTTCTTTTTCAATCATGTAAACAAGATACAATTTCCGGTATTAAAATATATTGATTTTACCATAAATGGATGAGTATAAAATTATTAAAAAAAATAAAAGATAAATAATTGAGATACCCAAATATAGATATAAAAATAAATTAATTATTTGAAACATTCAAAAACTCTACCTATATAATATAAGTTAAAAATTATCAAAATCTTTTTTGACCAACCATTTATACTGTCTATAAAATGAAGAGAAAAAAACAAGAAAAAATATTAAAGGAATTACAAAAATTTAAAAATAAAGATTTTTCATTTTCAAATGGTCGCATACTCGGTTCTATGTGTACACAACCTCATCCAATAACAAAAAAAGTATACATTGATTTTCTTGAAACAAATCTTGGAGATCCAGAATTATTTCCAGGTACAAAAGAAATTGAATCAAAATTGTTATTGTTTCTTTTAAATATGTTACATGCTCCAAAAAATGCAACTGGTCTAATTGGAAGTGGCGGAACTGAAAGTAATATAAATGCAATTTGGTTTATGAAAAATTTTATTGGTAAAAAAGAAATTATAATTCCAAAGAATGCTCATTTTTCTTTTGATAAAATAAAATCTTTAATGGATGTCAAAATTGTTACAATTCCTCTTGATAAAAACCATGTAATTGATATTTCAAAAGTTCGTAAAAAAATAAATCAAAATACAGCTGCAATTATTGGAATTGCTGGATCTACAGAATTAGGGACAATTGATTCAATTCCCGAATTAAGTGACATATGCAACGATGAAAATATCTTTTTACATGTTGATGCAGCATTTGGTGGATTTGTCATTCCATTTATGAAAAAATTAGGATATACTTTACCAGAGTTTGATTTTAAATTAAAAGGTGTTACATCTATTTCAGTAGATCCTCATAAGATGGGATGCTCTGCAATTCCTATAGGAGCCCTAATTGTTAGAAATAAATCTTGGTTAAATAAAATTAGTATTGATACAACTTACATCTCAAGTAAAAAACAAGCAGGAATACTTGCTACACGATCAGGTGGTCCAGTTGCTGCAGCTTATGCTGTTATACAATATCTAGGAGAAGAAGGATACAAAAAAATTGTGAAAAAATGTATAAATAATACAAAATTCTTTGAAGAAAAAATAAATGAAATTGGACTTAAATTGGTAACAAAACCTATCTTAAATGTTGTAGGTATTAAATTAAAAAATCCTATAAGAATTGTAAATAAGCTTTCCGGATTAGGTTGGAAAGTAAACAAAATGGATAGACTCTCTGCAATTAGAATTGTTTTAATGCCTCATGTTACAAAAAAAATAATTGATGATTTCATTCCAGATTTAAAAAAAGTTTGTCAAGAAACTGGAGAATTATGACATTAGAAATTTTAAAAAAATCCTTAGAGAAATCATTTGTTATAAAAAAAGGAAAATACTCCTATATTGTTCATCCTATAACAGATGGAATTCCCGAAGTGGAACCAGATCTTCTAAATGAAATTACCAATGAAATGAAAATACGGATTAAGAAGTTTATTCCATTTGATAAAATCGTAACAATTGAAGCTATGGGTATACCTCTTGCCTCAGTTTTATCACTTGAACTTAATATTCCCTATACAATTATTAGAAAAAGACCATATAATTTTTCAGATGAAATTAAAATTAATCAAAAAACAGGATATTCAGAATCTAAATTGTTTATTAACGGTTTAAAACAAGGAGATAAAATCGTTATAGTTGATGATATAATAAGTACAGGAGAAACTCTCAGATCAGTTATATCTGCTCTAAAGAAAAATAAAATAGTGATAAAAGGAATAATTATTGTAATTGATAAGGGAGAATCTGTTAAAAAAATAAAAGAGGAGTTTAAATTAGAAATTGAATTGTTAATAAATATTGATACTAAAGGAGATGTAGTAAAAATAAAAAAAATTTAGTTTCACTCTAATAAATAATTTTTTCATTTTTATAACCTATTCAAAATCTTTCTTACTTTATAGGATTAAAAATTTTCCATTTTGAAATCCTTAATCCCGATGTCAATACGATTAATTTTCTAGGTAATATTTAAATTATCAGATCTTATACCTATCACTAATTAATCGAAAGGGGGAAAATCAAAATGAAAATAAAAATTAATTTTGTAACAACGCTGGTGATATCAGCTCTTTTAATTGTCTCTACTTTGGGTGGAATGGTATTAAATGCTGATAATTCTGAAGAAAGCTTAGTAGTTGTAAAAGAAGTTTGGGATGGACAAAATTGGGTTGACGAAATTGATGCAGTTCCCGGTGATACAATATCATTTCGAATCAATATAACTTATTATAATGTTACAGATCCGAGTCGTCCTCATCAGGCAGTAAATATCTATGTTAACGATACATTACCAGATTGTTTTGAGTATATACCAGGATCTTCGGATCCAAAAGAACCATATATTTCAGGTGATTTGCTTACATGGGATTTTAATGATACAATACTTTTCCATGAAGAAAGCCTTGAAATAAAATTCAATGTTTCAATTCCTGAACAAGGCTGTATAGGTGAAAAGATCAACGAAGTAGAAGTTGAGGCTTATGAGATTTGTACTGATGATGATCTCTTTGGTGAAGATACTGCTATTGTAAATGTAATGTTACCTAATCCTGAGATAGATGTTGAAAAATATGTATTTGACGGTTGTAATTGGGTAGAGGAAGTATATGCTTATAACTGCACAGATGTATTATTTAAAATTGTTGTTGAAAACATAGGGGAGGTTGATATTTTTGATGTTTATGTAAATGATACATTACCTGATGGTTTAGAGTATAATAATTCTGCTACAGTGAATGGTGTACCTCTAGAACCTATTTTTGAAGGTGAAATTTTCTATTGGCTCTTTAATTTAGTTGAAGTTGATGAAACAATTGAAATTCAGTTCAATGCACATGTAATCGGTCCTCCTTGTAGTGTTTATGAAAACTGGGTGAATGTAATAGGTGAAAATGAGTGTGGACAAATTGCAGAAGATCAAGACTCTGCAACAGTTATTATAAATGGTATGTGTGCTAAAAAGGAAGTTTGGAATGAAAATATACAAGATTGGGCAGATGAAACTGAGGCAATAATTAGCGGAATTGTTAGATTCAAAATCACTATTTTATACTATGGAGAATTAGTCTTAAAAGACATAAAAGTAAGAGATGAACTACCTGAATGTCTTATTTATGCTGGTAATGCAGTTCCAGAAGAGCCTGAGTTTTCAGAAGACGGAAAAACACTTTGGTGGAATTTAAGTGATGAGTATAATCTTCAGAATGGAGAAAGCATTGAAATTGAATTTGATGCTGAAGTTTTGGAAAACAATTGTCAACCATGTTTAAACTGGGCGTATATTACAGCTATGGAATGTGGAGTTCAGGAATGGTATGCTGAGGATTCTGCAACTGTAATAATTTTATGTGATTTAATTGCTGACGCAGGTGGTCCATATTCTGGAGAAGTTGATGAGGATATAGAAATAGAAGGGTCTTCAACAGGTGGTGCCTCCCCATATTATTATTATTGGGATCTTGATGAAGATGGGCAATATGATGATGCAGAAGGGAAAATAATTACCCACAGCTGGGACGAAGAAGGTATATATACAATATGGTTAAAGGTAATAGATGATTATAATAATATTGATATTGATTATGCAGTAGTGTTTGTTGGTATAGATAACCACCCACCAAACAAACCAAGTATTTCTGGACCTTCAACAGGAGAACCAGGAATAGAATATGATTGCACAATATCTGCTATAGACCCCGATGGGGATCAAGTATATTTCTTTATCAATTGGGGTGATGGAAGTGTTGAAGATTGGGATGGTCCTTATGATTCAGACGAGAATGTAAATTATAAACATACATGGACTAAAATAGATACATACCTGGTAAAGGTTAAAGCAAAAGATACAAATGATGCTGAGAGCGATTGGAGTGAATTTGAAATTAAAATATCAAATCCAAGAATCAGGATAAAATTTAATTATTCATTATTTAGTTTATTTTTACCTTTAACAAACCTGTTTCCAACATTAAAAATACTATTGCTACGATTAAAATTATTAGTAAAACAATAAACCAATCTCTTCTAATTTTTTAATCTTCAGATTTAAAACGAATCAAGACCTTTCATAAAAATAAAAAATATTTCATAGTAGTAATTCGATGTAGGTTGTTGATTAATATGGTAGAAAGATTACCTCCCCACAGTCATTGCCAGATGTGTGGTAAATCTGTTCCTGTAAGCGAAACTCTTTGTTCTGAAGATTGCAGACAAAGATATAACACAGTTCTTAAAAGAAGAAAATTAATTGTATATTTCATGTATGGACTGCTTGCTGCATTAATCGTGGTTCTTGTAGTTGGCGGAAGATTTTAAAATAAAAGAGAAGTTTTAAATTAAAGATTAAGGTTTTTACTTCACATTATGATTGTAATATCGGCATTGATTATACTAGGAATAATCATGATCCTAGGTTTTATTGGAAATTATATTTTTAATAAAACCCAGATTCCTAGTATAGTTTGGCTTTTACTTTTTGGTTTAATTGTTGGAATGATTTTTAAGGTTGAAACCTTACAAGTTACTTACCCAGAGATTTTAATAACAATTTCTAGTTTTTTTGGAGCAATTGCCATTGTAATAATATTATTTGATGGAGGGATTAACACCGACATTTATCAACTTTTTAAGGGTGCTCCAAGAGGTCTATTGTTAACTATCAGTGGTTTTTGTTTAAGCTTTCTAGGAACTCTCCTTGTTGTTGTTGTACTATCTAGAATAGGTGTTATAAATGTGCCATTTGAGGATAGTTTTATCATAGGAGCAATATTAGGAGCAATCCTGGGTGGGACAAGTAGCCCAATTGTTATTCCACTAGCCTATAGACTTAAAAATCTTCAGGATAGAACTAAGATGGTAGCATCTGTTGAAAGCATACTTACAGATCCTTTGTGTATAGTTGTTCTTTTAGCACTTTATTATATGGTTTTTGTAGTTGGTGAAATAAATCTGGGTCTTGGATTCGCAAATTTAGTAAAAACATTTTCAGTTGGCATTGTTTTAGGTTTATTTTTTGGTTTTATATGGCTCTTTATAATGAATAAAATAAGAAAAGAACAATTTTCATATGTTTTAACTCTTGCTGTAGTCTTTTTAGTTTATTCAACAACTGCTTTAATTGTGGGTATTGGTGAGGGTGGCGAAGGAGCAGGTGCAATATCATGTCTTATGTTAGGTCTTGTTTTAGGAAATGGTAAAAAAATACTAAAAATGATTAGATACGAAGGTAAAGGTTTTCAAATGGATGAAGAAACAAAGCAGTTTCATGCTTTGACTTCTTTTGTTATTAGAACATTTTTCTTTGTTTATCTTGGAATGATTGTTAGTTTTCAAAATTTCGACTTTATATTGATAGGAATAATTATTTTATTAGCACTTATTAGTTTAAGATATATTGCAATTTATATTTCTACATATAGAGGCGACTTTGAAAAAGATGATATGCAAACTTTGATTGTTATGATGCCCAGAGGTCTTGCAGCTGCTATTCTTGCAATCAAATTTGGCCCTGAATTTGTAAATATATATATGCCAGATAGTAATGGCTTTTTCAAAGATATTGCCTTTGTTGTAATCTTAGGAACAGCGATTATTACAACAGTTGGGGTATCAATTATTTCACAAATTGAAATGAAAAAAATGAACGCATTAAAAAATGTAAAACCATAGTCAACTACTTCTGATTCAACAAAAAAATCCAAAATAATAATTTAATTATTCTGCAAGTTCTTCTTGGAGATCTATAACCATCTCAGTTAAAACATCTTCAAAGATATGATGGCGGTATTCTTTTATGGAACCATTTGCCATATGAGCTCTTGCGACAAAGTCTCGTCCATCCTTAATAATTTCAATATGGCACACGGTCTCCATCTGTAGTCCCTACCTAATCTTCCTATCCGGTATTCATCAACTGTATTTATAATTTTTTGTAAGGACAAAAATTAATGTAAGTGTTTTTTATACATCATTTGGAGGTAAGATATTGCTAAAATTAAGAAAGCCATATGTTGCTGGTCAATTTTATGAAGGTTCAGAAAAAGGACTTAGAGAACGAATAAATATGTGTTTTTTAGGTGAAAGAGGACCTAAAGCCTTGCCTAAAATCGAAAAAGGAAACAAGGAAATAAAAGGTTTAGTAGTTCCCCATGCAGGTTATATTTACTCAGGGGCAATTGCCGCTCATTCATACTACTTTCTGGCAAAAAACGGATTTGCAAACACATTTATAATTCTTGGTCCAAACCATACAGGTATGGGTTCAGGAGTTGCTGTGATGACGGAAGGTGCATGGGAGACTCCAATTGGGGAGGTTCCGATAAATGAAAAGCTAGCAAAACTTCTTTTTAAAGACATTATTGACAAGGATGATAATGCCCATACTTATGAGCATAGTATCGAGGTGCAATTACCTTTTTTACAATATATTGCTGAAGAGAAAAAATTTAATTTTATCCCCATCTGTATGGCAATGCAGGACTATGAAACATCAAGTGAAGTTGGTAAGATAATTGCAGATTCGATAAAAGAGACCAAAGAAAAAACAGTAATTATTGCTAGTACAGATTTTTCACATGCAGGATTTAACTATATGAGCGCTCCTCCAGAAGGAATGAGAGTCGATGAATATGCAGAAAAACAAGATCAACTTGCAATTAATCAAATTCTTAAAATGAATGCACAGGACCTTATAAAAACCGTTCACAAAAATAGTATCTCTATGTGTGGATATGGACCTGTTGCAGCAATGCTTACTGCATCAAAGATTCTTGGAGCAAGTAATGCAGAATTGCTTAAATATGGATCTTCCTATGAAGTCCATCCAGGTACATCCTGTGTTGGATATGGATCAATAGCTATTTATTGAGGAGCAACAAAACTATGAAAGGAAGGCCAGTTAGAGATATTCAGTTAAAAAAAGGAATGAAATCAGATGAATTGATCAAAGAACTATATGAATCTGGTGGATTTTCTGCAAAGAATGTTGCAACAGGTGTTGATATTCTTGAAAGAATGATCAAAGATAAAAACTGTGTAAGATTTCTTTCATTTCCTGCATGTATTATTTCAACAGGGACAAGAGGAGTAATAAAAGATTTATTGAAAAAAAAACTCTTTGATGTGGTTATTACAACTTCCGGAACACTTGACCATGATCTAGCACGCGTTTGGAAAAACTACTATCATGGTTCCTTTATTGTAGATGATAAAGAACTTCATAAAAAAGGAGTTAATAGACTCGGAAATATCTTCATACCAAATGAATGCTATGGAAAAATTCTTGAAGATAAAATGCAACCGATTCTAGAAAAACTCTATAATAATAAACAAAAATGGTCAACAAAAGACCTTATTTGGGAGTTTGGCAAAAATATAGAAAAAGAAAAAAAATGCAAGGACTCCATTATTTATTGGGCGTGGAGAAATCAAATACCAATATATGTTCCAGGTATAACTGATGGTGCATTTGGTTCACAGATTTGGTTGTATTATCAAAATCATAGAGATTTTACAATCGATTTGTTGAAAGACGAGCAGGAGCTTTCAGACATTATATTTGATGCAAAAAAAAGCGGTGCCTTGATAATCGGTGGAGGTATTTCAAAGCATCATACGATTTGGTGGATGCAATTTAAGGATGGTTTGGATTATGCTGTTTATATAACAACAGCTCTTGAATACGATGGTAGTCTAAGCGGTGCACAAACTCGTGAAGCAATATCCTGGGGTAAAATAAAAGAAAAATCAGATAATGTTACAATAAATGGAGATGCAACAGTTCTATTACCACTAATGATCAATGCAATAATTGAAAGAATGTGATGGGATGAATCCTTTTCATAATCCAATTTTTCTTTGTCGTGTCCTTAAAAGTTATTTGGTGGATCCTGGTAGACTACATAGAATGACTGCCGAAGATATAAGAAAATTTCAAAATATTTCTTTAAAAAAGATGGTTAATTATGCCTATCATGTTCCTTTGTATAAAGAAAAATACAAAGAAGCAGGAGTTCATCCCAGTCATATAAAAAGTGTAGAGGACATAGAAAAGTTACCCATTATATCAAAAGATGATATAAGAAGATACACTCCGGATGGCATCATTCCACCTTTTTTTAACAAAAAAATCGGAATCGCCTCAAGGACAGGTGGAACAACAGGAAAACCATTGCCAATATTTTTTGATATGTATACAGTAATCAAAGGCATGTTAGGATTAGTAAGAGCATTGAAAGAATACAACATAGACTGGAGAAAAACAAAGATGTCTCTGCTTATAGATTTGTCTGAAAGAAGTTTTGAAAATGAGTATTTCATTAATAGCGTTTTCCCTTCTATTAAATTTATTTTTTCCCAAGAAAACATTCAGATTTTTGATATGTATAGCTTAAATCCAGAGGTTATTAAAAAAATTAATAATTTTCAACCTGAATTCATTGGTGGTTATCCTTTTGCTATATTTCAGTTGGCTCTTTTTAAAAATAAAGGATATGGGAAAAACATAAGCCCAAGATATATCATGTCATCAGGCTCATATTTAGATAATTATCTTAGAAAACTTGCAGAGAAAGTTTTTGATACAAAGGTATATGATTTTTACGCTGCAACTGAATCAGGTCCTATCGCTTTTGAGTGTAAAAATGGTAATTACCATGTTCATTCTGATTTAATATATCTAGAATTTTTAAAGAATGGAGAACCAATTTCGTCTGGAGAGCCTGGGACATTAATTTTAACAAAATTATATGGAAAAGGTACTCCATTAATAAGATACAATGGTATAGATGATGTTGTTTCAACTATAAAAAAAGATTGTAGTTGTGGATTGGCTGGAGTGATAATAAAGAAGATCCATGGTCGAAAAAGTGAATCGATTCTCCTACCTAATGGTAAAATTGCTTTACCTTCTGTTATAGAAAGTATTTTAGGAGAAACTGTTGAAAAAACAAAGGTAAATAAGATTCAACGTTTCCAGATAATCCAAAATAAAATTAATAGTTTAGAAGTAAAAATTCTATTTGATGAAGAATTAAGAAACGTTGGAATTGAACCTAAAAAGTTTATCTCTATATTAAGGAAAAAATTGATTGAAAAGTTTGGTACAGATATTGAAATTTTAATATATGAAGTAGATAAATTTGATGCTAAAGATCCTTATTTTATTTGTAAAGTTGATCGAAGCAAGTTCATTGAAAAAACTTATCTTGTTTAGGTCCTAATTAATTTTAACGAAAAGTATTTAAATACCTGTTATATAAATGTTACGTGATACCATGTTACATAATAGCAATATAGAATTGGGAAATATCAACAAGCTCATTCATATGCTTGGAATGAGTAATCGAGAAATTGAATGTATTATCAAAAATAACGCAAGAGAAGAAATTATTTATTTATCAGATGGTCCTGATAGAGAATATTGTTCTGGTTATTACGGATCGACAAGCATCAGAGATTTTTAGGATATAACTATACAAAAAAAAAGCTCTTAACCAATTGAATCTTTATATTATCCTAGTCTTCTTTATGTTACAATAAATGTTAGAAACTTATACTATTAACTTGAAATTTAAATACCATATTTCGCAGTTTTAAACAGTATTACTATCTCATGGTGCTTAATTATGGTAAAAGTAAGAAATAAATATACTCCAGGGCAAATTGTTTGGGAAACAACTCTTCGTTGTAATTTAAAATGTTTACACTGTGGTTCCTCTGCTGGAAAAGCCCGTCCCAATGAATTATCAACAAAAGAGTCTGTTCAGCTTTGTAAAGACCTTGCAGAGATAAACACACAAGAAGTCTGTCTTATGGGGGGAGAACCATTTCTAAGAAAAGATTGGCATATAATTGCAAAACAAATTAATGAACTTAACATGAAGCTGCTTATAATATCAAATGGCTATAACATCGATAAAGATATTATTTCTAAACTTGTAAAACTTGAGCTACATAGTGTTTCAACCAGTTTAGATGGAGCAACAGCCAAAACACATGATTATATAAGAGGAGTTACTGGATCATTTGATAAGGTTATCAAATATATATCTTTATCAACAAAAGCGAATTTGCCAACAACCGTTATAACTACCATTAATAAATTAAATCTAAAGGATCTACCTAAATTACGTGATTTCCTTCTTAACAAAAATATAGCTTGGCAGATACAAGTTGCAACTCCTGAGGGAAGATTCTCAAAGAAATTTTCCTTGACAAAAGAGGAATACTATTCTGTTGCTCTTTTTATTGCAGATATGAAGAGGAAATATACACCAAAAGAATTGCCTGTTGTGGGCGCACATTGTTTTGGATATCATTCAAAATATCTGCCCGCGTTAGGTCTTTCTCCAGAATGGAATGGTTGTAAAGCAGGTATTTCAATTTTAAGTATAAAAAGCAATGGAGATGTTGTAGGATGTCTTGCTATACCAGATGTAAAAATTGAAGGAAATGTTAGAGAGAAAAGTATTATAGAAATCTGGAATGATTCAAATTCTTTTGCTTATAATAGAAAATTTAAAACTAAAAAACTAGGAATAAATTGTAGAGATTGTAAATATAGTCAAACATGTAGAGGTGGATGTACAGCATTTTCAGTAGGTTTTACTAATAAATATCACAATCATCCTTATTGTTTCTATAAAATTGAATCTGAACTATTTTTAAAAAAAGTAAAATGAAAAAAATGATATTATGACAACAAAAATGTTCAATCCTGATATTGCTGTGTGGGAATTGACACTTAAATGCAATCTAAAGTGTTTTCATTGCGGTTCCTCAGCAGGGTCAAAAAGAACAGATGAGTTGACCACAGAAGAAGCCATTGAATTGTCTAATGATCTTTCTAAATTAGGATTTAAAGGAATAGCATTGATGGGAGGTGAAGTATTTTTACGAAATGATTGGTCAATTATTTCGAAAAACATTAAAGATCTGGGTATTGTATTATCAATTATTACTAATGGATTTTTTAAACCGGAAAAATATATTCCAGATTTGGTAAATCTAGAAATAGATTGCCTTATGATTGGTTTAGATGCTGCTTCAGCTAAAACCCATGATAAAATACGCAATGTAAAAGGTTCATTTGAAAAAGCAAAGACCTTTATTCATGCAGCAAAACAAGCAAATCTCCCAGTGGGAATTATCACAACCGTTCACAAGTTAAATTTCCAGGAATTACCAAGAATCTTAGATTTTGTTATTAAAGAAAATGTCTTTTGGCAATTACAAGAAGCATTACCTCTTGGCAGATTCCCTAAAAAGTATGTATTATCAGATGATGAATACTATTCATTGGGTTTATTTATTTATTCTCTGCAGAAAAAGTATAATAAAAAAGATCTTACAATAGTTGGGGCACATAATTTTGGATTTCATTCTAAAGTAATTCCGAACTTAAGTACATATCCCAAATGGAAAGATTGTTATGCTGGGAAAAATGTTTTAGGAATTCAAAGTAATGGAAATATCAAAGGATGTCTTGCATTATCTGATAAATTTATTGAGGGAAATATTCGGGAAAGAAGTATTAAAGATATTTGGAATGATCCAAATGCTTTTGCCTATAATCGGAAATTTAAATTTGAAGATTTAGGAAAAAACTGTAAAAAATGTAAATATGGAAAAGAATGCAAAGGAGGATGCATAACTAGGTCAAGTAGCATGACGGGAATACCCCATAATGATCCTTGTTGTTTTTATCAAATTGAAAAAGAACTTCCAAATCTAAAAGGAAAAAAGAATAGTGAGGTGAATTTTTTAAGGTTATGAAACTAAACATAGGATGCGGAAAGAAGTATAAAGAAGGTTTTATCAATATTGATGCCTATGATTCAACAGTTGCAGATAAAATAATGCCTGCATATGATTTAAAATTTCATTCAAATTCTGTTTATGAAATCGAATCCCTTCAGATTATTGAGCATCTCGGACTTTTTAATGCAATTTATGCTTTGTCGGAGTGGTTTAGGGTTTTAAAACCTGGAGGAAGTCTAATAATTGAAACTCCTAATTTAGAAAAATCCTTTAAAAAATTTATAAGTGGGAATCTTAAAACAAGAAAAAACATATTGACATGGATATATGGCGTCGAATCAAAAGGTATGTTACATAAATTTTGTTTCCCGGAAGAATTACTCGAAGATCAATTGAAAAAAATCGGTTTTGTTGACCTTAAAAAAACATACACAGAAATTGAAAAAGATCATCCTACTATAAAAATAAAATGTAAGAAAATCAAATATTATAAACCATTTCAAGTGTTTGCTGATTTTAGAAAAAAATTATTTATAGAAAAGATTGTAGATACAAATAACTTCTATATAGCAATTGAACAAGAAAAATTAATTGATTTATTTATTTTAAAAATAAACAAATTTATAAAAACGAAGAATTATAAATTTATAAATGGAATTACAATAGAAGGGGCTATTCATAGTGCAATAATGACCCGAACTTTTCTTGAGCAATGTTTAATTCATAAAATTGTATCAAAAAATAAAATAAATAAAAACATAGAAATTTTAGACTTTTTAATAAAAATAGATTTTATTAACATTTTAGAGCATTTGGTAAAAGAATCATCTGATATTGCTGGTAATCAAAATAAGATATTTCAGACGATTTGTGAAATAGGAAAACAAAGTGTGAAAAAATTATTAACCGAAAATAAAAACCACATTGTAAAAACATCACTCATGAAACTTTCAAAAGAGTGTAATGATAATAAAAGTGTGTTTTTCGCTAGTAATTTACTTGAAAGAAAAGCCTCTCTTTATTTTCATACAGGAATTAAAGAATTTATATTAGGTAATTATGACAAATCAATTAAAAATATTAAGGAAGCAATAAAGTTTGATATAAATAATGTATTATATTTCTGGAATTTAGGGCGTCTATTATCATTAACTGGAGATTCTTCAGAATCTAAAAAGGCATATGAAAATGCGATAAATTTAGTTAAGATTTTAGAATTAAAAAATAAAAAGAAACTTGAAAGAATGTTGAGAAATGAAGCTGAAAATTTTTCATCTATTAATCATTGTAAACCGGTAACAAAAATATAAGATTAGATATATCAAAATCTTTGATCTATATTTTTCTAAAATATAGCTTATTTTTAATTTTAACTGAAAAATTTTGTTCATCTGGATTAAATTCATAATAATTGTTTTGATCAAACCATGCACATCTAAATTTCATTAACGGAATTTTTGTTCTAAAACTCAAACCCGATGTATACAGAAATAGTTGTGAGGCAACAGTTTTTTCATTTTCTCTTCTAGCATCTGGTTTATAATCTAGTATGTATATTTTTCCCTTTCTTACCTGTAAAATATCAATATGTCCACAAATTCCCACATCAAGATATTTTTCCCAAAACCATACAGGGACTTCACAAGCAATAGTACTACAATCATTTATAAGCATAAACTTTTCAACTATTCCATGTCTTTCATTTTTACTATTACAATATTTCAATGAAAAATCTGCAAGCCGGCATGCAAGATTGTATTTACCTTCTTTTAAAATTTTAACATCTAGTTTAAGTTGAGAACATCGTTCATCTGTATCAAAAAAATTTTGTGGACATTCATTCTTTAGATTTTTGATATAACTGACAAGTGTGGGAAAATCATCACACAGTATCTCAAGTTTTGGTTTATGATATTTAAAATTATAAATTAGGCCGGCATGTTGAAATGAAAAAGAACTAATTATATTGCTCTTGTAATTTTTTACAATATTTGATCTAATTTTTTTGTTATTACAAATCTTATTAAAATCTTCAATCCATTTTTGAACAGTGCTATTTTGAACTTTTATTTTATGTTTCTCATTTATATGATTGACTGTTTCATTAAGTGAATTTCCAAGATTATAATATGAAATCGAACTTGCAATAACCTTGGAACTATTTACTTTATTTAATAATTTCTTAATTGAAGTTTCTCTTTTATTATCTTTATAAAAATTTTTAGTTTTTCCTGTGCGATTTGGGTATTTAATATTATTTATTTTTTCATTCATAATACATCACTTGTCAATTATTTCATTTGTTATAATTAAAAGAGAAATATTATAAAAAAGTAATATTATGATTTACATGAAATTAAAGGTATTTTGTTATAATTTATAGTAAAATATTATTTGAAAACACGATTGTCTTTGTTTTAATTATCATTTTTAATTATGTTTAAATAAAACCTAATTATACGATATTAAACTAGGTGATATTTTATGAAGGAATATAACACTCTTGATAATTTTACTTTTGAAAATAAAACTGTTATTTTAAGAGTAGATTTTAACATGCCGCTTGATAAAAAAACCTTGGATATTTTAGATACAACTAGAATTAAAAGAGCCATTCCTACAATAAAAGAGTTAATTGAAAAAAATGCAAAAACAGTTATTCTTGCCCATCAAGGTCGTCAGGGTAGTTGGGATTTTACTAATCTTGAAAAACATGCAATAGCCCTTGAAAAATTACTTGGAAAAAGTGTAAAATTTGTTGATGATATATATAACGAAAAAGCAAAAGATGCAATTAAAAACCTAAAAAATGGAGAGGTATTACTTTTAGATAACGTTAGAAAATTTAAAGGAGAAACAGATAAAAAATCAGCAGAAGAGCATTCTAAATCAGATCTTGTTCAAAACCTTTATCCCTTGACAGATATATTTGTAAATGATGCCTTTGCAGCAGCACATCGTCCACAGTGCTCTCTTATTGGTTTTACAGCAGTTCTTCCATCTTGTGCAGGCCGACTTATGGAAAAGGAATTAACAACTCTAGAAAAAATACTTGAAAAACCTGAAAAACCCTCGGTTTTTCTTTTTGGTGGTGCTAAATTTTCAGATGTAATATTAACAATCGATCGTTTACTTAAAAATAAAACTGCAGATAAAATAATTCTAACCGGGTTACCTGCTAATGCTTTTTTAAGAGCAGAAGGTGTTTTGTTAGGCGATAAAAACGAGGAATTACTTTTAAAAGAGGGAACACCTGAAAGTTATAAGGATATCAAAAAACTGCTTTCTAAATATAAAGATAGTATATATTTGCCACTAGATTTTGCATTTCAAGATAACACAAACAGATCTGAGCTTGAGGTCTCAGACCTTCCAATAAATAACAATTTATATGATATTGGTGAAAAATCAATTGAAAATTTTAAAAATATTTTATCAAACGCAAAAACAATATTCTTATCAGGTCCTTGTGGAGTTTTTGAAAATCCTATATTTATGAAAGGAACAAAGGAAATCTTTTCATATGTAGCAAATTCAAATGTTTTTTCAATTGTTGGTGGAGGTCATACTGTTGCAGCAATTGAACAGCTTGGTCTGCAAGATAAAATATCCCATATTTCAACAGGTGGAGGATCACTTGAAGCGTTTATGATGGGAAAAGAGTTACCTGTAGTTGAAGCATTAAAAGATTCAAAGAATAAGAATTTTTAATGAATGGAAAACTAACCATTATTCATTTAATTTTCTGAATTACCATAGGGCTGGTAGATCAGTGGAAGATCGTCACCTTCGCAAGGTGGAGGCCGCGGGTTCAAATCCCGCCCAGTCCATATATCCTTATAAAGCAAGCTTTCTTTTAATTTCTCTTCGAGAAATAGAGAAATATTAATTTTATTATCTTTAGCTAATTTAATTAGATTTTTGTCAACAGATAAAGTAAGCTTTGCTTTTTTATACGTATATTTATACGTATTCATCTTCCTTGCGACCTCCACCTTGCGAACCATTTTTCAAATAATCAACCTTTTCCTTATATAAATACGTATGCTTAGCCATACGTTAAAAGAAATTTGGGAGAATAGAGAATAAGTGAGAATATCTGGATTAAAAACAAGGAGATCAGAAAAATAGAACTAAATCCTCCATTTGATTTCCTTTTAAAGAATCAAACCCAGAAAATCCATAGAATCTTTCCAAACTTGATGTTCGAACATTGTCCTATCAAGGGCACTAAAAAGGACAAGTTCGAACATTTGATAAATGTAGTAGATTCACCAAATTTTTCATTAGTGCAAGATCTAATTAAATCTGCACCTTCTTTAAATATTTTAGAAAAATAAAGAAGGCTTTTAGCCCTCTTTTTTATTTAGAAAATGCAAATAAAGATTTGATATAGGTGATGATAATTGGGTGAGTTACCACTTGCATCAGTAGAAAGGATTATGAGAAATGCTGGAGCAGAAAGAGTAAGCATGAATGCAATAGCTATTATGGCTGAAGTTCTAGAAGATATTGGAACAAAAATATCAAAAGAAGCTATAGAGCTAGCTAAACATGCAAAGAGAAAAACTGTTAAGAAAGAAGATGTCAAATTGGCAGCTAGAAGAGTAACACAAACTTAGAAAAAAAAGAGGGAACATACAAATTACTCCCAAGAATAAAAATTAAAATATCTATTACTTATTTAATTAAGAATAGGCAAATTATGCTAGTATACTAAAGAGTCGTTTTAATTTTTTTTATAACCATATAACTTTTTATATTGTTTGATTACCTGTAACCCGTATTTGAACATAAGAACAATACAAAGTAAACTCTCCAAAACCAATCCCTGATATCACTTTACAATCCAAAGACATAACATCATCAACAGTCCAATTACCACAACCCGGGCCAGCTGGATCATAAGTTATGTTAAACCAGTCAGTTCACTCCTCAGAAGTACCAACAAAATCACTATAATTATTACCCTCAAACGATATCTCAAAATTTGAGCTCGCTCAACTAAAAAATTAAAACTTAATTTTGCCACATTAGCGCCTAATGAAAAAGAATATTAGGAGTTTTTTCCCAATATT
>JABAOH010037203.1_pt2 | contig 116372 bp, 124 predicted proteins | sample 7062181 | NCBI WGS metagenome assembly JABAOH01 (sample SAMN14538630, study PRJNA623070) | marine sediment metagenome | biome: marine biome [ENVO:00000428]; feature: marine pelagic biome [ENVO:01000023]; material: deep marine sediment [ENVO:00002113]; isolation source: pool of 5 deep marine...
AGCGGCACGGGAAAGACCATGGCAGCCGAGATCCTGGCCAACGATCTCAATTTGGACCTCTACAGGATCGACCTTGCAGGCGTGGTGAGCAAGTATATCGGTGAAACAGAGAAGAACTTACGCAAGGTATTTGATGCCGCTCAACAGAGTGGCGCGATCCTGTTTTTCGACGAGGCCGACGCCCTGTTTGGCAAGCGGACCGAGGTCAAGGACAGCCACGACCGCTACGCCAACATCGAGGTCAACTACCTGTTGCAGCGCATGGAGGACTACCGCGGTTTAGCGATCCTAGCAACAAACAGGAAATCCGACCTGGATTGGGCGTTCTTGCGGCGGTTGCGTTTCATCGTCAAATTTCCATTTCCCAACGCTGAGGACCGACGAAGGATCTGGGAGAAGGTTTTCCCTGAGAAATCGGGTGTTGGGAAGTTGGATTATCTCACCCTGGCGCGGTTAGAAATCACAGGTGGAAACATCAAGAACATAGCCGTAAACGCAGCCTTCTTGGCGGCTGATGAAAGCAAACCGATCGACTTGGCTTACATTCTACATGCCGCAAGGCGTGAATGCGAAAAGATCGACAAGCTGATTACTGAGGTTGAATTCGGTGAATATTTCCAGGCTATGCAATTATGAAACTCGACCTGGATATTGATCGTCTCTTACTGATTGGCCTTCCGATCGAGTCGCACAGGGGAGAGTTAATTGGTCGTTTGCTAGAGGAGGAATTGACAAAGAGGTTGAGTGGATTTGATGGGCTGATAGCTCTCAAGGAAGTTGATCAACTACGCCTTGATGGAAAAGCGATATCGGTATCAAGCAAGACAAGCGACTCAGAGTTGGTAAAGGGCCTTGCTGACAGCATCATGTCCTCCCTACAGGTGGGGCAAAGCGGAATTAGCGAAGGTAGGAAGAATGTCTGAGTTTGGATCTCGAAAAAGGAATCCACTGAAAGATGGAACTACAGCCGTAGATCTCCATCCAGGGAAGGATGCACGTCAACCCTCCACCTCGGGGATTCCGGAACTCCCCAAACGACCGTTGAGCAATCACCTAATTCAACAATTCAGCAGACATTGTCCACAGCGATTACCGGATCCAAAACTATGTCCTTATGGGGGCACTTGCCATACTTGTCCGGCACGAGTGCAGGCCAAGCTGAAGATCAATCCGCCGGGGGACAAGTATGAGCAGGAAGCGGATCGGGTAGCGGATAAGGTGATGCGCATGCCAGAGCCGAAACTGCAGCGGGATTGTCCCTCATGCGACGAAGAGGAAACTGTTCAACCCAAACTGCACAACCCGCCCCAGGTTTCAACAATTCAGCGACAGGAAGAGGAGCCGGAGGAAGAGGAAGAAGAGTCTATCCAGGCAAAGATGAATGAGATGGGAATGTTGCAGCGGCAGGAAGAAGAGCCTGATGAAGAGGAGGAAGAGCCTGTGCAGGCTAAGGTGAACGAGACTGGGATGGTGCAGCGGCAGGAAGAGGAGCTTGAGGAAGACGAAGAAGAGTCTGTACAAGCAAAATTGGATGAGGTTGGGTTGGTGCAGAGACAGGAAGAGGAGCCTGAGGAAGAGGAAGAAGAACCTGTGCAAGCGAAGGTGAACGAGGCGGGGATGGTGCAGCACCAGGAAGAAGAACCTGATGAAGAGGACGAAGAGCCGATTCAAACCAAGCTGGAATTCGGTCAACAAAATGACGAATATGAGCGGGAAGCAGACCGCGTGGCCGAGGAAGTCTTCCACGAAAGGGGCAATGTTTCGCCTGTCCAACAACGGAGTTTCCCAACCCATGATGTGATCAGGGCGCAACGCGCAAACCCAAATCGCCGGGTGCCCTTTTGGGACCAGCTGCCGGCTTATGTCCAAACGGACTTATCACGACCGGGTTATGACCAGAAGTGGTTCGATGCCAGAACCGCCAGGACTCGCCTGACCGTGCTCAACCTTTACGTGAAGCTTAAGGGTATGAAGTTGTGGAGATATGTTCTCCAGGAAAGCAGCACGCACAATGGGTGTTTGGAATTCACAGCGGATGTTAATGGCCTCAAGAGGTCTTTGCGTTCCAGGTGGAACTTCAGGGATCCGGAGGCCTCGTCCCGTAAGTGGGACTCTGCAGAAAAGAGAGCGACAGGTGCTCTTCACTTCAAGCACTTCACGGGCTGGCCAACAGCGAAAGTTCAGGCACATATTGACCAGAAAGGCTTATGGCTTGGGAGTAAGTGGTTTTGGTGGATTGGGATCCCTGTGACAGGGCTACGTCATCTCGCGGCCTATGACAGTTATCAGGATGTCTATGGCATTCGCGATATCTTACTCACACAAGGTTGGGATCCAAAGCCGCTGTTGGGCAAATCAACCAGACCCATTCAGCGAAAGGTGTTACCCGCCAGCCTTGCTGGAACTTCAAGCCATTCCCATCTCATCAATGAACCAGGTGATACATATGAACGGGAGGCAGACGGGGTGGCAGAGCAGGTGGTGCAAATGCCTGAACCGCGCCTCCAGCGAGTGTGCGCGGAATGTGAGGAGGAAGAAACGCTCCAGAGCAAGCCGCAAGTTGGCCAGATCACACCGCAAATTCAAAGGCAGATCGAATCTGAAGAAGAAGAGGAAAGAGAACCAGTTCAGACCAAGGTGCCCGATAGCACCTCGTTTCAGAGACAAACTGAAGAACCAGAGGAAGACGAGGAGGAAGAGCCAATTCAAACGAAGCATGCAGATGGAGCGAATCTCGAAGTGGCAACTAGCTTGGAGGCAAGGATTTCCTCTCTGAGAGGTGGCGGTCAACCTTTGCAGAGTTCAGTACGCGGCTTTTTTGAATCACGCTTTGGTTATGATTTCAACCGAGTGCGTGTGCACACAGATGGGAATGCAAACAGATTAGCACAAGCAGTTAATGCCCGAGCGTTCACCCGGGGGCAAAGCATAGTATTCGGAAGAGGTCAGTACGCACCTGAGACTTCGACGGGACGACGGCTACTGGCCCACGAGTTGACCCATGTCGTACAACAAAATGCCGGGAAAAGCTTGCGTCCATGCTCAAAGGAAAGAATTACTCTACTGTCTAGAGAAAGATCGATCCAATGCGCTTATTACAAACGTGAGGAATTGCATCAATACCTTAGATACTTAAGAAAGTCGAGGAAGATAGAAAATAAGAGCGATAGCGATGATAAAGCTCTTGCTGTAGTTCACTGGTGGAGTGCAGGGGTTCACGGGTTTGGGTTGAAGAAGGTGATCAAATCGTTATTGATTTTGGAATTACTGAAAGGCGGAACATATAGCTCGGAAGAACAGGCCATCCTGGAGTTACTCGAAAGGTCAAGTAATTCGGAACTAAATTATATCTTCTCTAAGGGCGGGGTAACGCCACAGGCGCTTAAGGCGGACTTCCATGGCAAAGAGTTCGTATGGTTGAAAGAGTTCTTTGAACGGCGATTTGTCGGAGGGTGGAAGGCGGCTCTAAAAGGCAACTTAAAGCCCAAAGGGAAACCGCTCAGTAGAAGCATGACTTTGTTTGCAGCTTTTCCGGAACGAGCAAAGAGCAAAGCTCGTGGGTTAGCTGTCGCGAAACTTCGGAGGTATATCAAAAAAATTGATGTCGCTTTTAGCTCGATTCGAGATATTGCGCGTCTTCTCTGGTGGGTCAACCCAGGTGGATTCAGAAAAAGTTTCCCAGGACTTCGTAACAAGAAAGATTTCAGATTTGACGTCGGCAATGCCACCGCAACATTCAACGACGGAGCTACAGTGGTCTTTCCGGTAAGTGGGGGTGCAATCAAGTTAAGGAGATATAGAACCCACCGGACTGGTAGAAGATACTTGAGTATTCACCGCAAAGGCGGGGCGTCCTATGTAAATAGAAAAGGCGATCCCATGCCCCATGCATCCTTTTTCTACAGGGGACAAGCATTTCACGGTTGTGGTAATCGGAATTACTTCCTGAACTTAAGGGCAGAGCACTATTGCTTAGATTACCCCTCACATGGCTGCATCCACGTAGAGAATAGCACCATGGCTAAACTTTCCCCATTTATCCTTGTCCGGAGGACCAAAGTTCGTGTTGTTTGAGGAGTGCCATTGTCAACAAGAATCGGCAATCAGGATAATCAACTCTACAAAGATTACGCTCAGTCAAAGCGATTAAGGAGTGAATGAAAGGACTACCAATCTCTGGTCTTTAGGATACTGTTTTGAAGTTGTGAGGAATCGGATTGTGTTGCTATCGCAGCACAAAGGATATTGCGAGACGATGTCCGGGTTTGAGCATAGACAAAGACGAGCTCAGAAAAGCCGTTTGTTAACCACTGCAAGGCGCGACCAATCGGTCAATAGGTTAGTCTGCGCCGGAGGAACAAACCCGACCTGGCAGCGAGCTTTAAGCAACCAGGCGCGGCAACGTTTGCTTTTTTCCAAGATAGGTGCAGCAGGACAATCACAGAAAGCAGTCATGCCTCAGACCGAAGCTTCTCTTTTGGCTTTGAGAGGGGGAGGTCATCCACTTCCCAGATCCATGCGTGCCTTTTACGGATCGCGTCTGGGTGGAGATCTTAGCAAGGTGCGCGTGCACACCGATGCGAGGGCGAATAAAACAGCGCAAGACATGGATGCGCGTGCTTTCACGGTGGGGCACGACATCGTATTCGGGGAAGGAGAGTACGCACCAAATACGATATCTGGCAAACGTCTATTGGCACATGAGCTAACCCATGTCCTTCAACAGCGTGCCAGAGGAACTTGCCTCCAGCGAAAGGCGCGATGTCCACGACGGCCTAATAACGAAGTCGTACGCTCACGACATCCTAAGGGGTTCCTGCGAGCGAAGGTAGTTTTTGATGAAGTACAGCGCCGGTTGGAAATTCGGGATTTCCCTGTTGGAAGAGCCACACTTCCATCTGGAACAACCGATGCCACCGCATGGCAACGTGCGATGTCCATAATTGCTGGTGATCCATCCATTAAAGTAGCTGTCACAGGGTACACCGATTGCATAGGTACCCATGGTGAGAACTTCTCGTTGCGCCAAACAAGGAACAAGGCTGTCATTCGCGCAATGCCGCCATCTGTCAAATCCAAGGTTCTCTTTAAATTTGTCGGCAGCACAACCGATTTCCCTTACACCAATACAACGGCTGAAGGTCGTGCGAGAAATCGCTCTGTTAGAGTGACCTATCGTCAAGACTTGGCACGGGGTCAAGATGCATGTGAGAAGCTGCCTCATGCAAGAAATGCGGATGAGTATCTTTTCCTCGTTCGTTGCCTTGAGCGGCGCCTCAACTTGACTGCTGCCGGAAAAGCGCCAATAACGTTGTCGCTCCTTAGGCAAATCTACTTTGGCACTAAAGAGTGGAGTCGGACGAAACACTCTCTCTGGAGCAAGGTGATCACAAGGCATCCTTGGTCTCCTGGCAGAGATCCGCGCCCCTTACTCGGGAGACTTTTCCCGGCATTGAAGCGGAGTAACGTGGTTGACGGGTCAAAGATGGGCCACTTACTGGCTGGCCTCGATGCCATGATGAGGCCACAGAAGGTCACAGTGGGTTTGCAAACAGGCGTTCCTAATGAAGAGTGGGCTACCTGGGCTGGGGATGTTGGACAAGCTGCAGCCAAATATGCTACAGACGAGTTCTACGACAGACGAAAAGGTAACTATGTGCGTTACTTCGTGGAAACCGCTAGTGACGCAGATTTACTTGGAGATATTGACAGTTTCGCAATCCGTGTAGGCCTTGCTGGTGCGTCAGACCCACAAAAACAACTTATGCAGAGACTGAAGTTGAATCGACCACTTTCAGAGATTCTTCTGCAATACTTCCGGCTTAGCAAGACCAGAATTGGCCATGCACGAGCACAGCGTATCCAAAGCTTTATTACGGCTTATGGAGGTGTCGTCGAAGGAAGCAATTTAAAAGGAGGGCGTAAGACATTGACGACAAGGCTGGCTCGAAGGGTGAGAGAGTTCGCAGGTTACTTTAGCATCTACTTGATGACGAAGTATGGTGATCCACCTAAGCGTAAAGCTGGCTCGCAGCCATTTGCGCAATTGATCGCTAATGCCGTAAAGGCGATCACGAATCTATTTGTCAATTGGCTAATTAAACAACTCAAGAGATAAAGCTTAAGTTCTGATCTAGATAGAGGTATGCAAATGCCATCCGAATTTCCACGAACCCCCAAAATCCTGAAAGGCGCGTTGGTGGCTTATGAGTCTCAGTTTCTGGGACCTATACCCAACGTGATCGTCTTTCAATACAACCCAGAACAACTCAGCCGAACGCTGGCCTACCGCGCTGCACCTCCCGATCCAAGCAACACAGGGAGCGCTAGGGAAGACGTACTGCGGATTCAAGGTCCGCCAGTTGAGACCATCACCATTTCCGTAGAACTCAACGCGGCCGATCAACTCGGGGAACCAGAGAAACATCCCCACACCGTGGAGTTTGGGTTGCACCCGGCCTTGGCTGCGCTGGAACTGTTGCTGTACCCGAGCAGCGCCCAGGTATTGCTCAATCAGACCTTGGCCAAAGCCGGAACCGTCCAACTCTGTCCGGAGGATATCCCGTTGGTGCTGTTCGTATGGGGAGCCAGTCGTGTGCTGCCCATTCGACTTACGTCCTTCAGCGTGACCGAGCAGTCATTTGACCAGAAGCTCAATCCATTACAGGCCAAGGTGGATCTCAGCATGCGGGTGCTTACTTACGCCGAGTTGAAAGAAACCAGCGTGGGCTATACGGCATATCTGACCACCCAGATTCAAAAAGAGGTCTTGGCTAGGTTGAATCTCGGCAACAGCGCTGAACAGATCACGGGAATGTTGCCCTTTTAGGAGTTTGGCATGTTCTTTAAAGGAAGCCGCTACGCTGCTGTCGGCGAGCATACGATAACTGACAAGGATGGGCGAGTCATCCGTTACAAAAAGATCCGCTTCATTCAGGGAGCCAATACTCACATTTCCCATACTCTCGCTCAAGGTGAGCGATTGGATCACATCGCCCACAGCTTCTACAAGGAACCGGATCAATTCTGGCGCATATGCGATGCCAACGTCGCCTTGTGGCCGGATGAACTACTTGAGGAAGTGGGGACCGGGATTTTGATCCCGATACCCGGGAGTTGAACTGGTGACATCGACCAAGTATACGCTGTGGGTCGGAGGAGCCCCTGTAAGCTCCGATCTTCAAGCGGCCATTCAACAAATCGAGGTCGAGGACCATGCCGATATGGCCGACATGCTTCGGCTGCGAATAGCCATCGGAATCAAAGACGGTTGTTCGAATTGGACCGTCGTCGATGAAGACATATTCACCCGATTGGCAGAAATAAAGCTCTCGGTGATCGTTGGAAGCATTTCAGAACCTCTGATTACGGCCCACATCATTGACACCAGAGCGAATTTCGCCAATCAGCCGGGGCAGTCAACGCTTGATGTGGCGGCTATGGATTCGACTGTGCTGATGAACCTAGAGGAAAAGGTTCGGCCATGGTCGAACATGGCCGACAGCGACATCGCCAGCGTAATTTTCGGCGAATACGGATTTACAACAGTCGTTGAGCAGACACAGCCTTCACGCCAAGAGGTTGACGTGACCACCATGCAGCGTGGCACTGACATTCGCTTCTTGCGCAAGCTTGCCAAACGAAATGGGTACGAGTGCTACGTCGAATTGAACCCGCTTACAGGTCAAGTGGAAGGCCATTTTCACCCTCCTAAACTGGATCGTTCGCCTCAAGATCCGCTATCGATCAACCTCGGAGAAGCGACCAATGTCAACAGCTTCAATGCTCGGTATGACATGTTGAGACCAGCGAAGGCCAAGGTTACGGGTCTGGACACAGCCACCTTGTCAGAACAACCTGCTCAGGTCGAGCAGATGGCTCAAACCGGCTTGGGTAAGAGTCCTTCCCTGGATGGTGACCGACCTCGCAAGATCCTGCTCAGTCAGATGGGGTTGGCTCAGACCGGCGAGTTGCAGACCTACGCCCAGGCCGTCGTGGATCGTTCTTCGTGGGCGATCACGGCCAACGGTGAGGTGAATACCGTTGTCTACGGTGGGGTGCTGCGTGCCAAGCGTCCTGTAAATGTGCGCGGAGCCGGATCGCAGTTCAGCGGGACGTACTATGTCGAGAAAGTACATCACACATTCAGTGGAGATGGATACACACAGCGGTTTTCTCTGCGACGTAATGCGCTTGGGCTTACCGGATCGGAAAACTTCACAGCCAGCAATGCGCTGGTTGGCTAGTGGTTTATTCAGACAGGGGAGGTTGAAACAAATGGTTACGAATGTGCAAGCTGCTTATCAAATCACAAGTCAGGCCACTCGTCACTATGGAAAATACCGCGGCATTGTCACGGATAACAATGATCCCAAAAATCAGGGCAGGATTAAGGCCAAGGCGCCGGAGGTGCTGGGCGATGTCGAAACTGGTTGGGCGCTTCCATGTGCACCGTACTCTGGCGATGGAAGTGGGGCATATACCGTACCCGACGTAGGAGCAGGGGTGTGGATTGAGTTTGAGGCGGGTGATGTATCCAGGCCGATTTGGGCCGGCTGTTGGTGGGGAGAGGGTAAGCTCCCGAAAAATGAAAGCGGCACGATGGCTACGCCACCTCTCAAGATCATCCGCAGCGAGAAGGGCATGATGGTCACGCTCGATGATGATGGCCAGACCATAACACTGAGCGATAAGAGTGGCTCAAATATGGTGACCATAAAAGTTCAACCTGGTATCGTCAAGATCCAGGGGACGACAAAGGTTGTTGTCGAAGCACCGCTCATAGAACTGGTGGAAAACTCAATGCATCCGGTTGTGTTCGGCGACAAGTTGCTTCAATACCTGAACCAGCTTGTATCACTATACCAATCCCACATGCACCCGGGTGAACTGGCGCTAGGCATTATCCCAATTACGCCTGCTCCTCCCGTTCCGCCATTTCCGCCTGCCACACTCGACTTGGTTTCGATGAAGGTTACTACAGGCTAATCCATTCGGAGGGTCACATGAAATTGAAGGCCGGAACTGTTGCCTCAACTGAATTCGCCAACAGCATGGCTGAAGCTATCGAGGATGCGCTGGAGAAGGAATGGCAGCGGCTCTGGAATCAGCCATTGCCAGTCGAAGGTCAAGAAGACCGCCGGCTCTTATTTGTCGCCATTGCACAGGGTGTCATCCGACACTTGAAGGACAACGCCAAAGAAGCCTTCGATGTTGACGTCGACGTGACGCAAGTGAACAGCAACTTGATAGCAAGCCAGGGATACGGTCAAATTGGGTCTTATTATTTTTCAGTCGATGTGGATCAAAAATCGGGTGCAGCTAACAAAGTCCAGAGTGAAGGAGATGGCGAGGTGAGCATTCTCACCGAAGGAGTCCTGTACTGATGGCGGTTGAATACCTCGATCATCCTTTTCGATTTGATGGAAGAGGCAGGGCGGCGGAGACGGATGTCGACGAACATATTCGCGACATGATCTATCAGGTGCTGTTCACCAATCCAGGTGAGCGGGTCAACCGCCCCGACTTCGGCTGTGGGCTGCTGCAATTGGTGTTCATGCCGAATAGCGATGTCCTTACGGCCACGACCCAGTTCCTCGTCCAGGGTTCACTCCAGCGCTGGCTCGGTGATGTGATCCAAGTTGAGGAAGTCAGTGTCATCAATGAAGATGAGCGGTTGTTGGTGAAAGTCGTCTACGTCAGGCTCGAAGACGGTCAGCGGCAACAGGCACAATTCACAGCACCTTCAGGAGCAGCTTAGGATCGATTGGCTATGGCGCGATACAGAAGCCTCATCTGCGATGATGAAGAGCGGCGAAAGACCATCGCCGCGCACGATACGATTCACGGCATTGACTACGTCGAGATCGTGACGACGCCAGCTGCCCTGAATCAACGGGTGATCAATATCTACTTCATCGCTAAAACAACGACTGCCGGTGCGACCCATTTAGCGAATATGCTGGCCTCACTGGATGATGCAGTCGAAAGCGTAAGCATTGTAGGCGGGGTGCGCATACCGGCTGTTCAAGTTGAAGCAGTGAAACATGTCGTGGATCACATTGAGGTTACGGTCAAGCAGCCAGGCGATTTCTCCATTTACACACTCACAATTCAACACCCTCAACTTGATCCGGTCTATGCCCAATGCGACCTGAACTTTAAAGTTGCCTGTCCTAGCCGTTTTGATTGCCGGCAAAAAGAAATCTGCCCCGAAGAACCCAGGCGTGAACCCCAGATCGACTACATGGCGAAGGATTATGCCAGCTTCCGCCAGGCTTTGATCGATTTAATCCCGACCCTGGCACCGCAGTGGAAGGAGCGTCATGAAGCCGATCTAGGTATCGCCATGGTGGAACTGCTGTCCTATGTGGGAGATCACCTCAGCTACTATCAAGATGCCGTCGCCAATGAGGCTTTTCTTGAGACCGCCAGGCAGCGGATTTCCACGCGCCGGCACACTCGTTTGATCGATTATCAAATGCATGATGGCGCCAGCGCTCAGGCCTTTGTCTTCTTCAAAGTCGACAGTAGCGGTACCTTGAAGGCCAAATCGAGAGTCTTGGCTCGCATCGATATTCCATTGGGCTCGAAATCCCCTCCTCATGGAGCGATCATTCCCGTTGCCGATTGGAACCAGGCGCTCAAGACGACCACTGCAATCTTTGAAACCGTTCATGACGTTCAATTAACTCCCAAACTCAATGAGATAAAAATCCATCCTTGGGGCAACCGGCAATGCTGCCTGCCGAAAGGGGTAACAAGTGTCGACCTGGTGGGAGGCCTCTCGACGGATCTGAAAGTAGGCGATTTTATTCTCTTTGAAGAGGTCATCGGTCCTGAAACAGGGTTGAAGCAAGATGCGGATCCTTCACATCGTCAGGTCGTCCGACTTACACAAGTGTTGGTTACAGAAGATCCGTTAGAGCCCGACCCGATCACAGGGTCGCCGCCATTAAAGATCACCCGCGTAAGCTGGGCTCGAGCGGATGCTCTTACTTTCCCAATATGCATCTCGGCAAAACTGAATGACGGTAGTAGCTATATCGAAAATGTGAGTCTGGCCAGGGGCAATATCGCTCTGGTAGATCACGGCTCTGGAATTGAAGAGTGGTTTCCTGGCAATCCTGCCGATCCAAGAGTGGCTGGGATAAAACTCGGAAAGCGATCCTTCCGCTTCAGCTTGAAGGAGGGACCTTTGAGCCAGCGCATACCAGATTCAAACGGCAAGAACGGTAACCTCGCGGTAGCCGAAATGCAGAAAGTCGATCCCCGTAGGGCGATGCCGCAGGTAAGTATTCAAATCCAGACAGGAACTTCGACCATCTTAATCCCTCAACCTCTACCGGACCTTCTTGATAGTGGACCATTCGAGTTGCATTTTACAGTTGAGACGGATAACAAAGGACGAGCGTTGATCCGCTTCGGTGACGGTGCCTATGGACAGACCCCGCCCAATGGAGCACATATCAAGGCTAAATATCGTGTAGGTGTCGGAAGCGCAGGCCACGTCGGCCGCGAGTCGCTCATCCATGTGCTTCCCAGTAACCAGGCCACGCCAGTCCCAACCATCAAAGAGGTTCGCAACCCACTGTCCGCCTGGGGCGGAATAGACCCCCAACCCATAGAACAAGTCAAGCAACTGGCACCGGCCGCGTTCCGGGCAGATCAGTATCGTGCAGTGACCGAAGTTGATTACGCTCGGGTGGCCGAAAAACATCCTGCGGTATCCAAGGCGGTGACTACATTCCGTTGGACTGGATCATGGCATACAGTCTTTATCGCAGTGGATCCAGTTGGAAGGACGGATATTCCCGCAACATTGAGACAACAGTTATTGAAGTGGGTCAGACGTTTTAAGCAAGCCGGATACGACCTTGAAATTGATGAGCCGATTTACGTTCCGCTGGAGATCGAAATCGATGTCTGCGTTGACAGGCGCCACTTCCGTGGTGATGTCGAGGTTGAGGTCCTGGCGGCTCTTAGCAACAAGGATTTACCAGGGGGAAAGCGCGGCTTCTTCCATCCCGACCTGTTGACATTCGGAGAACCGATCTATTTGAGCCAGCTTTATGCGGTTATCGAAGCAGTGGAGGGGGTCGATTCGGCTGAGGTGGTTAAATTCCAGAAGTTTGGCAAGGTGGCAAACTATGAAATCGAACAGGGTTACATCCCCATGAGTAGATTGGAAATTGCGCGACTGGACAATGATCCTAGCTTGCCTGAGAACGGATCGCTCCAGTTGAACATGAAGGGTGGAAAATGAGCGCTGAAACTCCACTTGATCGCTGTGGCTGCTGCGAGGGCCCAGCGCCGCCGACTCCGGAAAAAATCGACAACCGGCCTGGTTTATCGAGAATCCGCTACCGGATGGGCACCTATGCCAGTTTCCGTGAGGCGATGATTGAGGACATCGCTAAAAAACCGCGTCTCAGGCAGTGGACAGCGCGCGACAGCACAGATTTTGGTATCGCATTTCTCGAAATGTGGGCCTACCTGAGTGACATCCTGACTTTTTACCAAGAACGCATCGCCAATGAGGCTTTTCTGAGGACCGCTGTCTTACGTGATTCAATCCTGCACATCGCTGCCCTAATTGGATATCGACCTGCACCAGGAGTCGCAGCGACAACCTATCTGACTTTCACTCTGGAGAAGGGAAAGCAGGTCAAGATACCGGTCGGTCTGAAAGTCCAAAGCGTTCCCGGTCAGGACGAGAAACCGCAGAAATTCGAAACGGTGGAAGCCATCACTGCTGATGCCGAATTGAACGAAGTAAGGGTGCTGTCGAGACCAAGAGTACACAATCCGTTCGCTCAGGAGAGCACGCAAGGTGTATTGCTTACTGACCCGGATGCCATCGCCGAGGGCGACAAGATCGTAATCTTCGATCATATGCTGGCCGAGTTGAAGAAGGCATCAAGCCTGACCGAAGAGGATGTACAAGTTGTTTTTGAGTGGGAGCCGGCGATACAGACAAGTCGCTTCCGCCACTTCTCGACCAGCCTGGCTCCCTATGACCGCATCTTCCGTCTTTTTGGGCATGATGTGCCGACAAGCTACCTTAAACCAAAACGCGTATCTGGCAAACCGCGGGAAGTGCTCTGGGAGGAGAGGAAGGAAGGCACGGATTACTTTTACAAGGTCGATGACCAATTCGCTGCACCAGTAGTATTTGAGCTTGATGCCCGGTATGAGGACTTAAAAGCAGGGACGAATCTACTGTTAGTGCAGGCAGATTCCGGGAAAGCTAAGCAGCCATTCCGCACTCGTAGAGCGAGTATCCGTGCGGTTGATAACGCTACCGCATCTTTGGGCCCGACGGAGGCGTCTGTCACCCAGGTAACTATGGATATCGGCGTTCGCGGACGGCCGAGAGCTGCACTCGACAAGGATGGTTCGCTTCATTGTTTCGTTTTGGCAGACGATGGATCGTTATGGCGGGTAAAACAAAAACCAAAAAGCATTAAATGGGAAACGTGGAAGTCATTTGGTGGTGACCTGAAAACCTTCGCCCTCGGCTCGAACGAAGACGAACGCTTGGAGGTCTTTGCTATCGATCGAGGAGGTGCAGTCTGGCACATCTGGCAGAAAAAGGCTGTAGGGGAGTGGAGCCGGTGGGCGTCGTTCGGGGTGCCCAAATTAGGGGTCAAAGTAGGACAAATTGCAGTTGGTCGAAATAAGGACGGCCGGTTAGAAATCTTCGCAGGCGGTACAGATGGGAGTCTGTGGCACCGTTGGCAGATTGCCCCAAACGATGGATGGTCGGGATGGCACTCATTGGGTAAACCCTCTGCTAAAGCGGCTGTTGGCCAATTGGCTATTGGGTCGAATAAAGATGGGCGATTGGAAGTATTCACCCATGGATCAGATGGTCGAATATGGCATATCTGGCAGGTCCTACCTAACGATGGATGGAGCAAGTGGAGTTCTTTAGGTGCGCCATCGAACACGGTCGGGATTAGGGCTTTGGATGTTCACAGGAACGAAGATGGACGTTTGGAAGTATTCGTTTGTGGCACGGACGGCAGGTTGTGGCACCGATGGCAATCCCCTTGGATATTCTTTTGGTTAGGATGGCATACGCTCGGAATGCCTGATATAGCTGAGAAGAACCTGGATCTGGCCGTGGGGAGGAGTAAAAACGGCAGGCTTGAAGTCTTTACCCGTACAGAGAGTGGAAAACTCTGGCACATCTATCAGCTCGCACCCAACAGCGGGTGGAGCGCATGGAATGACCGTGGCTTGCCAAAAGCGAATACCAAGGTGAGCGATCTGATCGTTGAATCCAATCACGACGGTCGGTTTGAGGTCTTCGTACGTGGGTCGGACAATGCATTGTTCCATATACCGCAGCTTCTAAACAATGCTCCATTGTTTTGGTTCTGGTTGACAAGAGGAGTACCCATGTGGCCGGTCAAAGACCGACGTAAGGTCACGGTCTATGAACTCTCCGGTCCGAGGCTGAAGTTGTGGAACCGGCGTTACTGGGATAGCCTTGCGGGAAGCACGATCTACGCCCGCTGGAAGGACCTCAAAAAAATCGGTTCAAATCGCACATTGCTATTGGACGACAAGAAGAAAAAGCCTGTTGTTGCCATTGTTTCCACCGCAAAGGTTGTGGACACAGACCAAAATGCAAACCGCGATCACTTGGCCATTACACTCCAATCCGGGATTGACCGTCAATTGGATTACCGCACGGCGGTACTTTACGGCAATGTAGTCAAAGCCACTCACGGCGAGACGATTGCCAGCGAAATACTGGGAAGCGGTGACGCTTCACAGACTTTCCAAGACTTTGAGCTTACGAGGAAACCTGTCACCTTTGTGCCGGACGCATATGCTCCAAACGGAGCGGCCAACACTTTGAAGGTCTGGGTGGATGATGTGCTCTGGAATGAAAAGCAGACTCTTTACGGGAGTCGGGAGAAAGATCGAATATTTACGACTCAAGTAGGTGATGATGGCGTGATGAAAGTCCAATTTGGTGACGGCAAGACAGGTTCCAGGCTCCCGACTGGGCGCGGAAATATCATAGCGAGCTATCGCCAAGGGATAGGGAAGGATGGCAATGTAAAGGCCGGAAGTATAAGCACGCTCCTGGACCGTCCCGTTGGGTTGAAAGAAGTGATCAATCCTGCTCCTGCGGTCGGTGGCTCGGAGCCGGAAAGCCTCAAGAAAGCTCGTAGGAACGCGCCCAACACTGTCCGAACATTCGACCGCATCGTCTCGTTGAGAGACTTCGAGGATGCAGCTCGCGAGTTCAGCGGCGTATCAAAGGCTCTTGCGATATGGGAATGGGCGGAGGGCGAGATGACCGTATACCTCACCGTGGCCGGCGACAAGCATGGAATCGTCAGCGATACGGTCTTGGGCAATCTTCGACGGTACCTAAATTCACGTCGGGACCCCAATCGCAATTTGGTTGTCCGGAGTTATAAGCCTGTGCCATTGGAAATCAAGACCGCTATACGCCTGAAGCGAGGTCAAAAAGATGACAAGGTGCTTGCAGCATGTAGGAGAACCTTGCTGAAAGCTTTATCTTTCGAGAGCCTTGACATCGGTCAGTCAATACATCTCAGTGACATCTTCGAAATTCTACAAAACGTGAATGGCGTATTGGCGGTTGATGTTGACCGCCTGATGTTCAAGGCCCGATCCAGCATGACGACAGCGGCCTTCATGAATGATCTCAAGAAACGATATGTCCGATTCAGTTTACAAGCCGGAATCCTTCGCCCGGATCCGGTTCAGGCACACCTTCGGATCTGGGCGACAGAGATGGCATACATCGCTAATTCATCGACTGATATAAGTGTTTACACAGGGATGAAAGCAGCATGACGCAGGACAACAGCCTCGATCTGTATGAACTTCTACCGGCACTCTACCGCTTGAGGGATGCTGAGCTCGATTATCCGCTCCGCACATTGCTTGAAGTCATCGGGGATCAGGCAGGATTGGTGAAAGACAACATCGACGAGTTGTGGGACGACTTCTTCATCGAGACCTGCGCCGATTGGGTCATCCCGTACATCGGTGATCTGGTGGGTAACAATCCACTGCACGAGGCGGTTCGTGGCAGAAGGGCGGATGTAGCCAAAACGATCTACTACCGACGGAGGAAGGGTACCCTGCCAATGCTTGAAGAACTGGCGCGGGACGTCACAGGATGGGCGACCCACGCAATTGAATTTTTCGAGAGGTTGGGTTGGACCCAATACATGGAGCACCAACGCTTCCAGAGTGTCTGGACCGATGTGCGTAACGTCGAAATGATGGACCGCATCGATGGACCTTTTGACCGGACCAGTCGGACCATTGATGTCCGCCGTATCGCGCAGGATGAGGGTTGGTACAACATCCGCAATATCGGTTTTTTCATTTGGCGCTTGGGAAGTTATCCATTAAGAAATGTCCCCGCTCGACAGGCAGGGCAATCATGGCAGTACCATTTCAGCCCGCTTGGCAATCCGGCACCGTTATTTACTCGTTGGCGGCGTGAGGGTGATGAAGTAGGTTTGGCGACTGAACTCCATGTTCCCGGGCCGATCAGAAAATCTTTCTTCTACACCGACTTGAAGAATTACGTAGAGAAGACGCCGACTCGCCCAGACTATACCGATTTATATGGGTTATTGGAGGCAGTTTCCAGCAGCGCAATGCAGCCTGGTGTGGGGTGCAGTTTTGTGATCTTGCACAATGGCAGCCCGATTCCACCGGTCAAACATGCAACAAACCCGCCGGCGACCTGCAGCCCACACATCCTTTGCTCCCGACTCGATCCCTGGCCGGCGGCAAGACCGACAGGTGAAGTGGTGTTGGTGGATGTTGAAACAGGGCGATTGGTGCTCGGAGATGGGTGGCCAGCAACAACCAGCCTGGATGTCTACTACCATTACGGCTTCAGCGCTGACATGGGAGGGGGAACCTACGATCGCCGGAAGTGGATGATCACTTCGAGCTCTGATACGAAAGTCTATCGTGTGAAAGCAGATGGGATAGCTCCAGCAGGAGCGCCGCCCATCACCCACACTAAACTCATCGGGACAGCCGCTTCGCCAGGAGCCCTGGATGATTGGGTCAGCGATGGAAGGCCTGAGGCTGTCATTAATATTCTCGATAGCCGGACTTATCAATTACCCGCCCAGATCATCCTTCGAAACGAGGCTGGACTTCTCATTCAGGCTGCCAATCGACAACGCCCATTGCTCCAGACGGAGATCCCTGGGCTCGATATTTCTGTCCTACCGCCGGCCTCAGTAGGGTCTATAAAACGCTCCGGTGCTTTAACTTTGGATGGCCTTATCGTCGAAGGGCATATTGAGATTAGTGGAGATCTGAGAAAACTTCGCCTTATTCACTCGACACTTATTCCGGGTAGACGGTTGAAAGAGGATGGGTCGCCAGTGACCCTTCTCCCCAGCCTCATCATTGACGGTGGACCGATCAATGCTCGAATAAACACACATCTAAAAGTCGATTGTGAATACAGCTTGCTCGGACCGGTCCAAGCCCCTGATCACCTGGAGGGAATATGGCTGAGTGACAGCATCGTGGATGGGCTCGGAGGTGTTGCGATCAGTTCGGCGACTGGGACAGCTTCGGCCAAACTCAAGATCGATCGGTCGACGATACTAGGGAAGGTATTCGTTAAATATCTCGATGCAAGCGATGTGATCTTCGACGGTGATGTGGAAGCCGTTCGTAGGCAGCAAGGCTGCGTAAGATTCAGCTACGTTCCGCCGGATTCCAAGACGCCGCGTCGATACCGCTGTCAGCCGGACTTGGCTGTTGAAGCGGCGATTGAGGAGGCACTGCTAGAGAACCCGGGACTGACTCAAGCCGAGCGGTATCAAATAATGGACGTTATCGAAGAGCGGCTTGTGCCCTCATTTAGCACTCGAGTGTACGGACAACCGGCATATTTGCAGCTCTCACATCGGTGTCCGACCGAAATTCGTAGCGGGGCTGAGAATGGAGCCGAGATAGGCGCTTTCAATCAATTAAAACAGCCGCAGCGAGAATCGAATCTCAAAATGCGTTTACAAGAGTACCTCCCCTTTGGGCTTGAAGCGGGGATGATCTTCGTAACGTGAGGAGATATTGTCATGGGTGGAGACTACACACGATATTCTTTTGATCCCTGGGATGATTTTTCAAGTGTGTTCATGCAACAGGGAAGGGTTCAACTCGACTCGGAATGGAATGAGTTGATAGATATTTTAAACCGCCGTCTGCAGGCAGAAACGATGGACATCATTGGAAAGTGTGTGGTCCCCAGGGAGACACCCGATGGATTCAAGATTACACCAGGTCCGGGTAGCGACCTCACCATCGGCCGGGGAAGGATGTATGTCCATGGACTGCTTGCCGAAAACCATGGAAGTGGTGACCTTGAGTTCGATCGCTACCTGGGTGAGGAACGCGGTAAGGACGCATTGCTTTATTCCGATCAGCCCTATTTCCCGACTGCTAGTACGGTTGCTCCGCTGCCAACAGGGGGCCCACATTTGGTTTACCTCGATGTCTGGAAGCGCGAGGTCACCCACCTGGAGGATCCTGACCTGGTTGAAAAAGCTGTCGGGGTGGATACGACTACCAGGCTGCAAACTGTCTGGCAGGTGAAAATACACAAGAATATCGGCAGCAATGTGACATGCGCATCCCCGCCTAATCAAATCCAGAATTGGGAGGCGTTAACCGCCCCCTCCGACGGTCGACTGACGACGGAGGATGTGGGCGTTCCAAAGAGCACCGATCCTTGCATACTTTCACCGACTGGTGGATATCGCGGCACTGAGAACAGGCTTTATCGGGTGGAAGTGCATAAAGGTGGTGCTTTGGGCACAGCGAGTTTCAAATGGTCGCGGGATAACGCCTCGATTGGTGCGCCGGTTACGGGGATCAACACCTCTCGAGACCAGATCACTGTAGGAAGTTTGGGTAAGGATAGCATCCGGCGATTCAAAAAGGGCGATTGGATCGAGATCACCGATGATTGGCGTGAGTTCGAGGGTGATCCAGGAGAGATGCGAAAAATCGCTGAAGATCCTGATGAAGTGAAGAGAACATTAAAACTCAATTCACCGTTGCCGGTAGGTTCATTTGATGCCACCGTTGCAAAGCGCCACACAAGGGTCCGGCGGTGGGATCAATCTGGGATCGTGCGTACGTCAACCGGAACCACACATCAAAACCTCGACGACGCCACAAGCAAGGGTGTAATCGTTACACCGGGGACATCAACAGTCTCGCTGGTGCTGGAGGATGGCATCGCCGTTACCTTCTCCACCGCGGCTGCAAGTGGAAAGTTTCATTCCGGAGATTATTGGTTGTTCACTGCAAGAACGGCTGATGGTTCCGTTGAGGAGTTGAAAGAGGCACCACCGCTCGGTATCCATCACCATTACTGTCGGTTGGCAATCGTTACCTTTCCCAATAAAGTGACCGACTGCAGGACTTTATGGCCACCCGAGATCCCGAAACCAGGGAAAGGATGTGAATGCACTGTCTGTGTCACCTCGGAGTCGCACAACAAAGGCACTTTGACGATTCAGCAAGCGATCGATAAGGTCAAGCTGTTCGGCGGAAAGGTCTGCCTGGCACCTGGCCTGTATATCGTACGCAGCCCAATCACGGTTAACGGAGGACATGCAATCCAGATCGTTGGTAAGGGACCTAATACGATTTTGGTATATCAAGGCAATGGATACACTTTCGATTTAACGAATAGTCTTGACCTCACGCTTGAGAAGCTGGCTATTGTAAGTGATGGTTTAGGTGTCTCAGCCAACTTGTGCATAGGCCTCAAACTTCGGGAATGTGTTCTTTTGACTTCGGGGACTGGAGCGACAGAAGCTGTTAGTGTATGGCTACAGAACGCAGCAGGGATTAGAGTGGAGCGATGTATTGTTTTCCATACAGGTAAAACGCCAACTGGAGATAGTCTTGCCGCAATTGGCTTTGAGGGATTGATACTCGAATCAAGGCTACAAGAAAATATTCTGCTCGCTCCAACCGGCGTGACCAGTTTGGCGACTTCAGCATCTCAGGGAAACGTCTCCTCTGGCAATGGACGTTACCTTGTCACGGCGCGGTTCTTTGCTGAGAACAATTTCATCTACTCCGAATTGTGTGGAATAGACCTTGACGGGTTCAGTTTTCACTTCGCAGACAGTCGCATTGCCGGAAATATGATCATTGGACCAACAGAGGCTGGCATACTTCTGAATGGGGCCGTGCTAAGCCAACTTCTCCCCGGTTCAGCGATGGATGTCGATCACAATTTCGTCATCCCAAAGAGGACGGGGAATGGGATCATCGTTGGGGTGGATGATGCCAGAGTTACTAACAATCAAATTGGAGCAGTAATCAAGGAATCCAGCGGTCATGGGATTGTTTTCCAGCCTGGTCTCCTGACATCCGGCTTTGATCCAAAGAAGAAAGCCAGTGAAATGAAGGGCATCGAAGGCTGTCAAGTCATCGGAAATCGCGTATCCGGCATGGGCGGGCATGGGATTTTTATCGGTCGGAGAACCCACATCAACTCTGCGATGATCAAACAGAATATTATCGAGCGTGTGGGAAAGGGCGGCATCGTTATGGAATATGAATCGCTGGCGAAGATCTTCTTCAATCAAAACCTTAAAGTGGTTGATTTTTCAGGCCAAGTGCAGGTTTTCGAAAACAGCGCTGATAAGCTCTCCATCGAAAACAACGACATCATAAGTACAGGGTTAGATACAGGTGGTTCGGACCCGGTGCCTGGGGTTTGGCTTAATCGAGTCGATCACGCCACAATAGCTCATAATCGAATTTTCAATGTTGGTGATGGAACAGCGGTCAATCGGGCGTGCGTGGGAGTTGCTGTGTTCAACTCATCCACACCATGGATTGCCGGTAATGAAATTAACGACGTAGGACCCATCGATGGACAACTTGGATGTGTTGGAATCCTTGTGGCTGGTCTTTTTGACCATCTGGACGTGATTGACAACATCATTCAACATCGGAGAACTCGTCCGGAAGAGCTCATTTCACCACATTGGACTGCACTGATGGTTGGAGGCGAAAAGCCCCAAGAAATAAAAGAGTTCGAACTCCCACGCGACGGACAGAGTGCCGAGGTGCGTGGGAATATCATGGAAGCCTATGGTTCGCGCCCTGCGGTCGTCATGCAGATTAGCGGTCCGAACCTATTCCTGGGAAATCGCTGCTTCGGACCATTTACTTCCAGAGTACCCATTGTGCGTATTGAAGCGGGTACAGCAATTGCCAGTAACAACTATCTTGAAGGACCTAAGCAGCAAGAAAATGCCAGTTTCATCATGGAGCTTTTGGTTCCTAGAGAGTTAGTGACAGTGTTGGGTAACATAGGTAGCGGTCCGATCGAAGTTGATCATGCAGCAATCTCGAGCCCCTGGGCTGCATTGAATGTGATCGCAATATGAGTGCATGGTGAACGAAAAATTGGAGAGANNTACAAGATTGAGGGTCCCGAATCCGAACTCAAGATCAAGGAAGCTGAAAAGAGGCTTCTTGAAGCGAATTCCCACCTCCGACAATTTAAGCAGCTTCATCCGGAGGCTAACATTATTGTCCCAGAGGTTCCGGGTGTGGAAGTCATAGAGGAAGACCATCCACTCGCAATTACAGCAAGCACTTTGTTGGGCGCATTCTCGACTGCGCTAAAGAGCATTGAACCACTGATAGAGGTTCACGCAAGCGAAAGAGAGCTAGGTTCTAAAAATTTACTCACCATGACTAGAGGAAAGGGCTTACGGGAAGCGGTCAAGGATGATCCCAAAGCCTTAGAGGGGCTTCAGGAGTTGGAGCGAAATGCCGCAGGTCAAGTTGAAGGAGCTCAGAATTTTAGCGCTATGTACAAGAGTATATTAGCGAACATTGAAATGGACATCACTGAAATGGACGCATTTATGCGAGAAGGGGTCAATAACTCGCTCTCTGTGCCTGAAGCTCCTCCTGAAATCGAAGAAAGTCTAGAAGTAGAGAAGAAGCGTTATCAACTTCACGTTACTTACGACCGCAAAAGCAAGAAATGGGGAGTGAAAGAAGCTGGGGTGAGAAGACCTCTAAGTGAATTTGGAACCAAGAAGGAAGCTGTTGATCAAGCGAGGGAAATTGCAAAAGCGAATCAACCAAGTCAAATCAAGATTCATAAACAGGATGGGAAGATTCAAGAAGAACGCACTTATGGTTCGGATCCCAAGCGAACGAAGGGGTGAAGCATTTAGACCCAAAGGTCTTTAACCCCCACCACCAAGCAAGGTTCATAATCATTTTGTTTGTATTGAGCCTCAATTATTGAAGTCAACACCCACTCACCTCTCCAATCTGTACTTCGTATATCAGACTTAAACCTGGGAAGAAAGCTCTTTTCTGGCATTTGATCCATGGATTTCTCATCACATGTCCTCATCGCAAATTCGGACAGCTATTGAGGTCCTGTTACATGTGATCTTCGGATACTAAGAAGTGAGATGGTGGATTTCTCCACGAGTGGCCATTATTTTTCTGCCTAGTTCAGACTTTTAATTAGCTTCATCGTACATCTTGGAGTGATCATGTGAGATGAGTAAATTAAAGATCACCAGATATGTAGTCTTAAGATAGGTTCTTACTTGAACGAGCTATTTACAAGCTCTCTCAAGTTGGATACTCGGTGTCAAAGACCATGAGTTAGGCAAAATGGCTTTGTCATCCTGCGAAAAGTGTGATCGAAGAAAGCTCTTTGACCTATTGACTGAGGTCGGAATGGTATGGATGAGTATGCTCAATCCCTTCGCCTCCAATAGGTTTCTTGTTGTACTATGTGGGTGGGAATATCCGGACCGGGCAGGCTCCATTCGGGGGCATGTCATTGGATTTAGATAAGGAGACTGCTATGCCTGCATCCAAAGTTAAGGAATACCTTGATAGTCAGAAGGTTGAGTACACGACCCTCGAGCATTCACGCGCTTACACCGCACAAGAAGTCGCCGCTTCTGCACATGTTCCCGGACGTGAGCTAGCGAAGACCGTGATGATCAAGCTTGATGGTGAGATGGCTATGGCCGTCTTGCCCGCTGCCTATCGCGTCAACTTCGATCGCTTGAAGGAAGTTATGGGTGCGAAGAAGGTCGAGCTCGCAACCGAGAAGGAATTCAAAGATCTCTTTCCGGACTGCGAAGTGGGCGCGACGCCTCCTTTTGGAAACCTTTACGGTATGGAAGTTATTGCCGATGAAAGCCTATCGGAGAATATGGTGATCGCATTCTGCGCTGGCTCACACACTGAGCTCATCCAACTTTCATATGCGGATTTCGAGAAATTGGCCGAACCCAAGGTATTTGACTTTTCTCTCAAGTCCTAGAAGCGCAGCCACGAATTTTGATTTACAAGCTGGTAAGGCTCTTGCCAGAGTGGAGCCGAACCACGTATGGATCTTCGCTTGATTCCAGGCGTAAAGCCGCGAATATGATGAGCCAGTTTTTGAGCGTCGCTCACCTAGAAGCCGTTAAATATCAATGAGGAGTTCTCCGGAGGAGTCAAGATGCAAGAGGACGATCAAAGGTTCATTCGTGCCACGATTGAGATCGCGCGTAATGCACGAGAAAGGGGCAATCATCCATTCGGTGCATTGCTCGTCGACGAAGATGGTCAAATCCTCATAGAGGCGGAAAACACTGTCGTCCTAGATAGGGATCCTACGGGTCATGCAGAGATCAATCTCATAAGGCGTGCGGCATCGAGGTATGATAGCAAATCCTTAACGAAATGTACGATCTACGCAAGCACAGAACCTTGTCCTATGTGTGCCGGTGCACTATTCTGGGCGAATGCAAAAAGGGTTGTGTTTGGCTTGAGCCAGGAAGGCCTGTACAAGATGATTGGTTGGGATACAGAGGATGTTCTTTATCTGCCCTGTCGTGAGATTTTCGGAAGGGGACAAAGAAGTATCGAGGTTGTGGGACCTATCCTTGAAGATGAGGCTCTTGAAGTACACAAGGGTTTTTGGAATTAAGAATCCGAGAATCAAGGTTTAATCTAGATAAGGAAGATTACTCCATTGTTCGCAACTCTACCAATCGATACAGCCGAAACTAACTTTGAGGGACCTTCAAGGTCATTCTGATGCGGGGAATGAGGCTTAGGGTTGCCAAGGCCATAAGACTCATTGGATGTTTTGTGTAATTATTTTCGAGGTTGATGAAGATCAGCACAGTCTGGAGGCATTACTGATGGACCTATCCCTCATCCTTGATGTAATAACAGCAGTCGCAGTAGTCACTGGAATACTCTTTGGCTTATTGCAGCTTCGGCATTATCACTTGTCCCGAAAGCGTGAATCCGCTTTATTCTTGTTGAGTTCATTTCAAACTGGAGAGTTTTTCGAGGGCGTTTGGTTGATTCAAGAACTCCCAATCGGGTTTGGGAAGAATGAGATTGAAGAGAGGCTTGGAGAGGATATCAGACCGGTCCATCTGGTAATGGGTACTTGGGAAAGAATCGGAATTCTTGTTTATAAGCGTGAAATTTCGATAGAAAGGGTAGATGAAGCTTACAGCGGTCCAATCGTATTTTCATGGCAGAGGCTTGAAAAATACGTGGCTGATTTACGGACGTACCTTCAACGCGAAACCCATTATGAATGGTTTCAGTGGCTTGCAGAAAGGATGATCGATCGCGAAGAAGCTGAACCACCGATACCGGCATACGTTGCTCATCGTGATTGGGAATAGTTTGGAGCAGCTGGAATGGTATACAGTAAATGAACTTGATCCAGGCAGTACAGATCAAACCTGTTAAACGTTGCAGCGTCATGCCGACCTGAAATTACAAGTGAGTGGAAAAGATATGATCGCAAAAAATGAGAATAGTCTGAAACCAATTGGCACACGCGAGTGGTATGATTTCCTCGGTCAACTATCGGATATATTGCCTGGAATGCACCCAGGAGGTCATGATGCCACAGAGGCGCTGTTGGAGATGTGTCATCTCGATGCATCAAGCCAAGTACTCGATATCGGCTGTGGCTCTGGAAATACAGCTTGCTACATAGCAGAGGTCTACGGTTCGCGAGTCTACGGGATTGACATATCGGAGGTCATGATTGCAAAGGCAAATGAGCGGGCAAAGCAGCATGGATTGACGGAGAGGCTTGAATTTCGGGTCGGCGATGTATTTAATCTGCCTTTCGAGGATGATTGGTTTGACGTAGTGATCGTTGAATCCGTGTTGACTCCGCTACCAGGTGATAAGGTGCAGGCAATGCGTGAGATGGTTAGAGTGGTGAGGCCAGGAGGCTTGATTGGGGCCAATGAAGGGACCGTTGATCCAATGAGCCCGCCTGAGTTCATGGCACTGCTGGAGCAGCATCCCGCGACCTACGGATACTTCACACCCGAGTCACTACGCAGCCTCTTCGAGGAATCGGGGCTGGAAGTGGTTGAGATGAGTGAAGCGAAGTATGTAGATGTGCCGCGACCCCGCATGGGCTTGCGAGATCTCGTGGGATTTATGATCCGGGTCTATCCGAAGTTATTACTGCGACTTATGCGCGATCGACAGATCAGGGAAGCCAGTAAGGTTGATGATGAGCTGACAAAAGCGGGCAATGAGTACATGGGGTATGCCTTGATCATCGGACAAAAACATCGGTAGTGGAGGTATGCTGCAGAGCCATATGCAGGTGAATTCATCGTTGTTAGGTGGGTGTCGGCGCGAAGCGTATGGAAGGAAACTGTGGAATTGGGAAGCGCAAGCGAAGTTGCTGCCCAGATTGATGCGGAAATCCGTGCGTTGCCGGTTCAGAATACACCGAACACGCGGGCCATTCGCCGAAAGTATTCACAACGACTGAAGCGAACTGAGCCGGAAACAATTCTGGCGGTCGCGCGTGAACTCCTTGTGAACTACGGCTATCGAAGCATACCTTATGAGCTCATCCGCCATCATCGAGGAGCCTTTGAGAGCGTTGACGAATCGGAGCTAGAGGATCTGGGCGAGGGTATCAATAGCTGGTGGTCAGTGGATTCCTTTGCGCGCACATTAGCCGGACCGGCGTGGCTGAACGGGCAGGTGACGGACGCGTTGATTCGCCGCTGGGCGGGCTCAGAGGACCTATGGTGGCGTCGAGCAGCTTTGGTTAGCACGGTTGCACTGAATATGCGGTCTCATGGAGGATATGGAGATGTACCTCGTACGCTAGAAGTCTGTCGCATTCTGGCAGATGACCACGAGGATATGGTGGTCAAGGCTTTGTCGTGGGCGCTGCGTGAGTTGGTTGTGCATGACCCTGAGGCAGTGAGCGAGTTTCTTGAAGAAAATGAGGATCTACTTGCTGCGAGGGTTAAGCGTGAGGTGAGAAACAAGCTCACGACAGGATTGAAGAATCCATAACAAGATTATAGGAACACGATGGGGAACAGAATGATGGGATGGGACGATCCTAAACCAGGCTTTAAGTGGCCGGTCGCTGTAGCACAATCTATTACCGCACCCGCAGGGGAGGTCTGGGATGTCATCTCGATGCCGGGCAACCTCGAGCCATGCCATCCTTTCTGTGCCAAGAACCCTGTCCAGGTGTGGCCTGGCGAAGAGTCCCGGGATGAAGTTCACTACCTCAGTGGGTGGGTCTTTGAGCGCCGGTTCTGTCGGTGGATCGACGGGGTAGGCTATGACCTCGAAATCGGTAGGAGCGGTGGGGGGATGTCGTTGGTATCTTGGCGAATCGTGTCCGTTGATGATCGGACGTGCATCCTGAGAATAGCAGTCTATCCGCACATACTTCAGAACCTGCCGGTGGTGATACGCTGGCTCCCGCACATCATTAGCATTGGCCCCGGGCTCAGAAAGTATTTATCATCGGTCGTGAGAGGCTTCGAGTGGTACGTGACTCGCGGAGAGCCAGTACCTCGGAATCAATTCGGTTCACACCCCTGGTTCTCTGACTCCAGCTCCACTGCCCGGCCAACCTGACCACGAATAAGAACATAGGAAGGGATCCGGTACTAGTATACGGACAAAAAGTGGGACTTTATAGGCAATTGGTGCAATCCCTGCATTCAGGGATCGCATTGCTCACTAACCGGCTGTGTGTACTTAGTGGCTCAAGGCCGATAAACAACTAACGAAACCGAGGTTCTCATGAAGATCAAGTTAACAAATGTGTTCGTCGACGATCAGGATAAGGCCCTGAGGTTCTAGACTGAGGTTTTATCAAGAAGGAAGATTTTCCGGTAGGGAAATTCAAGTGGCTAACTGTCGTTTCACCGGAAGAACCGGAAGGTCCTGAACTGCTGCTTGAACCAAGCGACAATCCTGCGACAAAGACATTCAAGGAGGCTCTATTTGAGGGTGGGATTGCGGCAGCATCATTCGCTGTTGATGATATTCAAGGTGAATACGAAAGAATGAAAATTCAGGGGATGAAGTTTACAATCGAGCCCACAGATATAGGAACAGCTACCGTTGCTTTATTTGATGATACTTGCGGGAACCTTCTCCAGATCTACCAGGCCTGATGGCTTTTGACTCGCCTCACGCTTGCATCTCACGGAAATGCGGTGCGATTTATCCACGACGTTGTATGATGGTGGTGCTGGAATTACCGGTGATGGAGTACACCCTGGGACTTCCACTCGGAACCGTTAGTGATCTTCACGGATAATAGATGGGAGACATATGATGGATGATGAAAAATTCATGCGTCGAGCCATTGAACTTGCATTGCTTGCTGAGCAGGAAGGCAATCTGCCTATTGGCGTGGTGATTACCTTGAATGGCGAGGTAGTGGCTGAGGGCAGGAATGCTATCTGGGTTCCCGAATTTGATGCTACTCGTCATGCAGAAATGGAAGCACTCAGAGCAATTCCGACGGACCATCGGGGTTCTTTTAAGCAGATGACATTGTATACAAGCCTGGAACCCTGCCTGATGTGCTTCGGTTCAATACTCCTACATGGAATAAGCAGGGTTGTCTTCGGAGCCACCGATAGTTATGGAGGCCCTGGGTTGGTTCTAGCACACCTGCCACCATATTTCCAAGAACAATTTAGGAAAACTCAATGGGTGGGTCCCATCATGGCGAGCGAGTGCGATCTGCTGCATTACCGAGCTTTGGCATTGGAGAGAGCTCGATAAGGACCTTTCAGATGTGAAGACTCCAAGCCATTCGCTGGAGCATCAGGCTGTCTGGTTTCACTAATTAAACGGCTCAATGCCTTTGGCTCCGAGCCTGGAAAAGTGAACTCAATATTCTGTCAGCGGGATAGTCAAGAATGGGGTTACCGTTGCACCCTTCAGCGTCGTCAGAATGAATCGTTTCGCTTTCCTGCCAAATGCTGACTAGAATCGAGCAGAAATCAGCAACACTTTCCAGATTGTCCGATAATCTGATGAGGTTTCCCATCATTTGTTGTGTATTGAGGCACTCGGAACCAGGAGTGGAAAAAATCATGGACCTTGTTGTAGAGACCACTGAGCTGCACAAGCATTTTGGATCTATCCGCGCCGTAGATGGGGTATCCCTATCAGTTGAGCGCGGACAGATTTATGGATTGCTTGGACCCAACGGTTCTGGCAAGACGACCTTAATCCGCTTATTCATTGGGCTACTTCGTCCCACAGCAGGAGCCGTCAAACTGCTGGGAGAGGATGTACCCAACAAGTCCATTCTGTCGCAGGTTGGTTATATGACGCAGGCCAGCGCTCTCTATGAAGAGCTGACCGTACGAGAGAATGTGACCTTCTTTGCCGAAATGTGCGGAAGGAGTGACCAGGCGGGGATTGATGAAGTCATCGATTTAGTAGATCTCCAGGATCGTTCTCGAAGTCTCGTTCGAACCTTGTCGGGAGGCCTCAGGCAGCGAACGTCGCTTGCCTGTGCATTGTCCCACAAACCTCGTCTATTACTACTTGATGAGCCCACAGTAGGGGTTGATCCCCAGCTTCGCGCCACTTTCTGGTCCTATTTTCGCAGTTTAGCCGACACAGGAGTCACGCTCATCGTCTCAAGCCATGTTATGGAGGAAGCTGAGCGATGTGACCGATTGGGCTTCATACGCCAGGGCAAGCTTCTTGCCGATGGCTCCCCAGCTCAGTTGCGCAATCTAAAGAACACGAGCACCTTGGAGGAAGCCTTCCTGCAGTTTGCGGTTGATGGTGTGGAAGGAGGTGAGTGATGAGTCCAAGGCGGGTTTTAACTCTGACGCGCAGGGTCATGAAGCAGGTGTTGCGTGACCGCAGGACGGTGGCGCTGCTTGTGTTTGCGCCGATGCTCATGTTAACACTTGGCGCGATCCTGTTCCGCTCCGAACCGGCGCCAATCCCCATTGGTGTGGTCAATGAGGATCTGGGGCTCACATCTCCTGGCATTGGGACCATCTACCTGGGTCAACAAATTGCAGATGAGTTGGCTGCCAGTGACGCTCTCGCCGTGGTCGTATTGGACCTTGAGCAGGTGGATGATCAGTTGCGTGATGGTAGCGTGCAGGCAACTCTTTATTTTCCTGAGGACTTCACTACTAGTTTTTTGGAGAACCACCAGGCTCTACTTGATTTACGTCTGGAAGGCTCGAATCCCGCACGTAGTGTGGCGATCTCAGGACAAGTGACTCAAGCGGCCATGAGATCTTTGGCCAGCCTGGCAGGTGCGGGCCTAAGCGTGTCTGGGATTTCCGGGGCTGGTGAGGGGGAGGCAGAGTTACCCGTGTCGGTACAGGCGACCTACTTCTACGGTGGTGAAGAATTCGACACGATGGACTTCGTGGCGCCTGTCTACATTGCGCTTCTGGGGATGTTCTTCGTCTTTCTCCTGGCCTGTGTCGCGTTCCTTCGCGAGCGCTCTCAGGGGACCATGGAGCGCCTGGCAGCGACTCCAGCGACCCGCTTAGAGATTGTGTTGGGATACATGCTTGGGCTGGGTATCTTTGCACTGATCCAGGTTGCTGTGATCCTCTTCTTCACCGTATTTGTACTCGAAATTCATTACCTGGGAAGCTTGGGTTTGTTGCTCCTTGTCATTGCGCTCTTAGCTTTAGTGGGGGTCAACCTGGGCATCCTGGCTTCCGCCTTTGCCCGTAACGAATTCCAAATCCTGCAATTCCTGCCCATTCTGATCTTCCCACAAGTATTACTTGGAGGAACATTCTGGGCAGTATCAGACATGCCAAGTTATCTGCAACCATTCGCCTACATCATGCCACTTTACTATGCAAATACTGCCCTTCGTGATGTGATGCTTAAAGGCTGGGGGCTTGCAGAGATTTGGCCTAATTTGTTGATCCTTTTTGGCATAACGATGCTTCTTATCACATTGAGCGCGCTGATGATGCGGCGCGAGGTTGCATGAAGATTCGATCTCATCATTCACACATCACTCACGTGGTGATTATTATGCGTGCCTGATTAAGTATTATGTCAACACGATCGATCACTGAGGGCGGTTGGCTAACTGGTGTTATTCGAAAGCTTAAAGGGAAAACTTTCTTAACTTACACGTAGGTGAATGTAAAACCCTCGGCACCAAGTTCTTTCGTTGTATGCTTGGAGCGGGGCCGTTAGGATCACCACTGTTCGCTGAAGATGAGCTCCGGGCCGTTAGCGAGATCTGACCTAATTCGACAAGAAGCAGTGTAGTTCGTTCCATTAGGAGGAATGCATGAATGACGAAGAAGGTTACCTTTTGGTCGATGATGGGGTGCGGCTGTATTATTCCACAGTGGGCGTTGGCACAAAGGAAGTGATCATACCCAGTGCGTGTGGTTTGAAGGCAGACCTGGAGGAGCCGCTTGTCCATGGACGAAAGCTCATCTTCTATGATATGCGTGGCCGAGGAGAGTCCGATGTTGATCCGCAAGAATCGCGCCTTTGGACGGACTACGAGGTGCATGACTTGGAAGCCATTCGTCAGCACTTTGAACTTGAACGAGTGTCCATCATGGGCTGGTCCTACATGGGAGGTGTCTGTGCACTCTATGCTGCGACTCATCCTGATCGGGTGGAGCGACTGATCCTCATGTGCCCTGTCTCGCCGCGCAGTGATGCGCCATACGATGATCCGGAAGAGGCAGAGAGGAAAGCTACAGCACGCCTGGATCCGGCCGGCGTGGAACGGTTGAAAGCCATGCAAGAGGCAGGGAAAGATATCAAGGATCCTGTGGATTACTGTCGTGAAGACATTCGCGTGTATTATCCTCAGAAGATGGGTAAACCGGAGGCATTGAAGCAGATGCGTAGTGACCGCTGTGTGTTCTCGAATGAGTGGCCACATAATCTTTCGGAACATTGGCGAAAGCACTTTCCACCAGAATCTCTCGAACGGGATTGACGATCCGAGGTTAGTGCAGTTGAAGCTCGCAAGTTGGTGATTCATGGGATGGAGGATTTGATTCCGGTAGAAGCTGCCTTCGACTGGGCGGATGCAATTCCAGATGCGAGGGTACTGTGCATTCCCGGGGTAGGCCTCCCTCATATAGAAGCTCCAGAGGTTTTCTTCTCGGCAGTTAACCGTTTTCTCGACGGTGAGTGGCTAAATGGTGCGGAGAGAGCGCGGTAACGTCATAGCGAGGCGTAGATACTATGGAACTGGAGTGGACTGTCAAACATACTCATGAAGCCGAATTACTCAGGAAATCCCATTAATTCCAGTTAAAAGCGGGAAGTGCTGTTGTGTTCGAAGCTGATGTGCGGTCAATGAGGAAGTCGGAAAGAGAGACAACACTATGGAACTGACCATGCGAATGTATCAGGATGAAGATGATTATTGGCGCATCAGGGAATTCTTGCGCAAAGTCTTCATACTCAATGATCGACGGGAGTTGAGTTGGCAAGTTTACCGATTCGACTATTGGCGTTGGCACGGCATTGAGAATTTGGGGGACGGTCGACTTGAGGAGGATGTTTTCTTATGGGAGACAGCAGAGGGAGTGATCGCTGCGGTACTGAATCGGGAAAGTCCCGGCAATGTGTATCTGCAAGTGCATCCTGGCCTGCGCACGCATGAACTAGAAGATGAGATGATTACAGTCGCCGAGGAGCATCTATTTATTGTTGATCCGGAAGGTCAGCGTGAAATGCGCGTTTGGGCCAACGAACATGACGACATACGTCAGGAAGTCCTGAAAGATCGAGGCTACACCGGAAATGATTGGCCTGAGTATCAGCGTCGCCGCCCAATGTCTAAGCCAATTCCAGATGTGTCGGTACCGGCGGGGTACACGGTACGAGCCCTTGGCGATGTTGAAGAACTACCTTCTCGTAGTTTCGCATCATGGAAGGCATTCCATCCCGATGATCCGGATGACCAATATGAAGGTTGGGAGTGGTATCAAAACGTACAACGCGCACCACTCTACCGTCGGGATCTCGACATAGTAGCTGTCTCCCCAGAAGGAGATGTGGCGTCCTTTTGCACTGTGTGGTTCGACGACGTTACCCGTACAGGAGTCTTTGAGCCGGTAGGAACTCCAATCGGGTACCAACGGCGCGGTTTGGGCAAAGCCGTGATGTTAGAAGGATTGCACCGACTTAAACGATTGGGTGCGACGATGGCTTATGTAGGTTCGTACGAAACGGCTGCGCATGCTTTATACGAATCGGTTGGATTCACCGATTATGAGCTTGCTGGACCGTGGACGAGGAAGCCATAATCTGAGGAATTGGCATCAGGCTCAATGTGGGTCAGAACGACCAACTAGTCAATGGATACGTCCACGTACATGATGTATTGTTGAAATTTATCGCCGTGTTTAATCTGCTCGTTTTCTTGGTGGTGTGATTCCTCCAAAGAAATTCTTGTTCACAGGGATCACGAAGGATGTGGAGAAAAATCGTTGAAAGAGTATTTCCAAAGGAGAAGCGGATCCTCATCATCCAGATCGTAATTCTCATCCTCATACTGATCCCGGTCGTGAGAATCTTCTTTCCATCATTATTCATCTTCCCGTGGTTTTATCGCTGCGTTCCAACCGATCCTGAGCCCGATCCATATTTGGTGAAAGCTTGTGAGTACGTTCGAAAACATGGCGTAAGATCTGCCGCAGGTAATCCTGTAAAAAGCACGATAAGGGAAATGTTTGAAGTTACGGAAGAGGACGGAAGTCAGATCATCTTCATTTATCTTGATTGTTGCGGTGATAACGGTGACATGATTCGAATCGACAAGCAAACCGGAGAGGTACTTAATTATGTTAAGGGTTTCTTTGTGTATTAGTTGGAGTACGAATGTAACGCCATTGCGTCTCGCATGGTGTGAGCTGGAATGTCACGCAATTTATTCTGAGTATTGAATGATGGGAGACTTTCATTGCCCCTCGAAGACTAAGCTCCAACGCTTCAACTCAAGGCCAATGGACTGTCAAAAATAAGGTTGAGAAAGCCAGGATGAATTACTTTATCAGAAGAGCAACCGACACGGATCTCGAAACCTTAGTCACATTCACACTAGCCGAATCTCGCGAAGCGGAAGGAATCGAATTAGAGCCTTCGATTGTGCGCGAGGTGTGGAGGAAGGTCTATTGAATAGTGATGTTGCCATGTATTGGGTGGTCGAAATGGAACAAGGTAAGACTGTTGCAAGCACCTCAGTTGTAAGAGAGTGGAGTGATTGGCGTGCTCAAGACTATTGGTGGATTCAAAGCATGTATGTCAACCCAGAGCACCGTGGTCGAGGGATCCCAGAGATGCTGATTGAGACGCTAGCAGTTGAGGCCAAAGAGAATGGCGCAGCAGATCTGCGTTTGTATGTTCACGAAAGTAACCATAGAGCGATACAGGCTTATTCTCCTGCGGGTTTACCGACATGCCTTACAGGATCTTGTCCAGGGACATTGGAGTTGGAGAATAATCCGGGTTGAGAGATCGGAGAATCATTCCTTTGCAAGAGTGGAACTACTTTGCCAACCCTTAGGAAGGAAGTGTCTCGGACTGTAAATGCCAATTTCATTATTCTATGACGGGACTAAGGCTTTGAGACCTACCGACTGAATGCCATGTTTTCGGCTGATTGCCAGGGAGCAGCTTGCAGGATGCTTCATGCAAAAATCGGCATATCGGGAGGACCTAGATGTTTGAGTTGCCTGAATTTATTACATTAACCAAGCAGATGAATGCCACGTTAAAAGGAAAGACGATACGAAACGGACAACTGGGAAATAGCCCTCATAAATTCCTTTGGTACAACGTAAGTCATGATGAGTTTAATCAGTTAGCAAAGGAGAAGAGGGTCGGAGAAGCTTGGGCAAAAGGAAGATGGCTCTTCATACCACTTGAACCTGGGTATGTGTTGGTGTTGGGTGAATGCGGGGGTAAGGTGCTTTATCACACCCCAGGTGCAAAGGTTCCAAAGAAGTATCACCTATATATCACATTTGAAGACGACTCCTTTTTCACCGCGACAACTCAGATGTGGGGAGCCATGGAGTTGTACGAAAAAGGGCAAGAACAAAACCGGGAGTATGTAAAGGGGATGAGGGTCACGCCGATTGAGCCTGAGTTTACCTATGACTACTTCTCCGAATTGATCGACGAATTGGTAGAAGGAAAGAAACGAAGTGCGAAGGGATTACTGACACAAGACCAGATTATCCCCGGATTAGGGAATGCAATTGCTCAGGACATCCTGTTTCGTGCTCGACTTCACCCGAGACATCTAATCAGTGAGTTCAGCCAAGACCAAAGGTGCGCATTATACAATGCAATCCAAGACACTGTTCATGAGGTCATCGAGAAGGGTGGCCGATACGACGAATATGATCTTTATAACAATCGCGGAGGGTACATTCGCATTATGGACAAGAATGCGGTTGGTCGCCCTTGTCCTGAATGTGGTGGAGAAGTTGAGAAGATGCAGTACTTAGGGGGAGCCTGCTACGTATGTCCAAGCTGCCAAGAATGAGTGATTCGATTCGTAGAGGTGCTCCTAACAGGCAATACTCTTAACAATCCACGACAAGGACTAGTATCATGGGTTATCCAACTGTAGCTGACACATACTTGAAGGTTGAGAATATGGATCGGGCTGTTGATTTTTATGAAGCATTCCTTGGCGTCAAAGCTGAATATCGGTATGAGGACCGGTGGGTTTCCATCAATGATCGCCTTGGACTGTACAATCCATCCTACGATATTCAGCACAGTGTTCCTTTGACGGAGTATCACCGAGAGATTCAGATAGGTAACAATGTCGTCGTTGTGTTTTCATCCGATGATGTTGATGAGGATCATATGTGGGTACTGTCACTGGGTGCTACAGGGATAACGGATATATTTGAAATCAACCTAATGGCTCCCTATCGATTTTTCCATTTCAAAGACACTGATGGGAACATCGTTGAAGTTGGAAGGATGGGTGGCTGATCGGTGTTGATATGAATTGCATTTACCAGTGTGATTCACCACTGGTTGTGACCGACATCTAGCGCAAGCGTGGTACTTTCCACATTGGACAAGACATGATACTAGGAGTTGTACGTGAGTGATTGGATAGACAAACTCAGGGCTGATCCGACTGAGTGGTTGCTGGAGCCAGAGAATGCTCCTGTTCGTTATTGGACGTTAGTAGACATCCTTGATCTACCTCCCGATGACGAGGAGGTGCTTGCAGCACGAGAGTTGATAGTTGCCTATCCACCTGTGACCGAATTACTCGAGAATCAAAATAGAGATGGTTATTGGGGCAAGCAAGATTACTACCTACCCAGAGCCAGTTATGGAACCTTCTGGGTGTTGACCGTGTTGGGCGACTTAGGACTTACTGCCGAGAACGAACAGGTACGGCTGGCGTGCGATTTCATGTTCACACACCAGCGGGAGAACGGCGCGTTCTGTCGCCGTCGGCGTATCCGGGGCGAAGGATGGGTTTGGCAGGAGGACGCGAGCCCGTGTACACACGCGCGCATCGTGCGTTTCCTGATCCAGTTTGGATACGGCAATGATCCACGTGTGCGGAATGGCATAGACTGGCTTCTACCTATACAGAGGGATGACGGGATGTGGTTCTGCCGTGCTGAAGGGCGTTACGGTTGCTTGCGAGCCACGATTGACCTATTGCGCATCGCGGCCATAGATACTCATACTGCTGGTTACCCTTCAATCCCGCCAGCTGCTCAGGCTGTCTGCAAGCTTCTGATGGAACCGCGCATGAGCCGATATCACGTGGGTGAAAAATGGGGGACGTGGGAGTGCTTGAAATACCCATACTTCGGTTTCAGCGTCATCAGCGCACTTGATGCCCTCGCGAAGCTCGGCTTCACACCCGATGCGCCCAAGGTCTCTGCAGCAGTGGATTATCTGTTGAGCAGACAGTCGCCAGATGGGACATGGCCGATGGATGAGAATTGGTCCAGCCCACCCATCGACTTTGGCCAACCAAATGAGCCCAACAAGTGGCTGACGTTAGATGCCATGCGTGCGATCAAACTGCTCTACTCTTATCAGTGACCTGCAAGAACGCAATAAATGGGAACCTTTTCAATCCGAACTTTGATTACATTCTTTGAGGCGCTTGTTAACTAATTTATGGAGGGAGAAAATGCAATTTGATGATCTTCTTCGAAAAGCGGAAAGGGCCTTAGTGGACCTCGATACCGAAGCATTGGTTTCTTTGTATGCACCAGAATTTCTTTTTGAGGATACTGCATCGGGCGATCGAATTACCGATAAGGAGGAGTTGAAGGTCTATTTCAATGAATTGTTTTCACTCCCTGATGTCGCATTTGTAGACGTAAACTTCTATGCCCTCGGTGAGCGTGGGGCAGGAAGATGGACCTGGTGCGGCAGCTCTATTCAATCAGGTAAAGAATATGCAATTCGAGGCGCTTCGCTATTCAAGCTGGGGGAGGATGGGATCAGAGAGGAAATTATATTTTATGACCCAAGGTCGGCGATTGATTGAGAATGGATGTGTATGATAATGATGAGAAGGGATGACAATGAGTGGTAATTTCCTTTCCGATTAGTTCAAGACAATTTGGCGTAAATCCTTCTTGCCGTGGATAGTGAGAATGTCCTGGGAGATTCGCTTTCAGAATGAGATACTCCGTCGGCTTCGCAAGAGTCTCGCTGATCTAGGTCTACAGGAGAACGAAGACCTGCTCAGGAAAATTAATGACGAGATCGAGCGCATCATTGTCGAGTATTCGCACTTGGTGGTGGATGAAAAAACCCATCCTCACCTGCGCCTGACTGCTTGTGTGCTTGCTAGCCATCAAGCCATCGCTTCGGGACCATTAGATCAGGAGCGGGCTCTGGAATTGGTCGGGGATGCATTTGTAGGCATTGGTCGAACAATGCTCAAGCTTTATACACTAGCCCTATTAACCTTCAGCAAGGATCCATTTATCGCCATAACAAAGATTGCGAAGAAGCGAACACTTGAGCGGTACGGTGGAGCATGGGAATTAAGTTTTGAAGAAACGGAAGATTCATTCACGATAACAACTACAAAGTGCTTTTATCATGATTTCTTTACAGCCGCGAGTGCCCAGCATTGTACTCAGATATTTTGCAGATGGGATAAAAACTGGATCGAGCCAATTGACCCAGCGAAGCATGGTATTTTGTTTGAACGACCGATGACAATTGGATATGGTGGCGAGGAGTGCCCATTTATTTTCAAGAGGGTTGAATCCAGCACGAGATGAATTGTATCAAATAACAATCTAGAAAGGGACCGCCCAGTTGAATGAAATGCCTGAGCGCGATTTGTTCAACTCACCTCACATCCATTAGGCTGCTACACAAAGACCGAGTTCGACTTCGCCTTCTGATAACATGCTAGTAGGAGATGGATTCGTTTATGGACAGCCCAACGAAGAATATCCTGTTGTCGATACTCGGAGTAACTAATGAATACATTGTTCGCTAGCTCGCAAGATGGCACTCGGATCGCATATGATCGTAGCGGTTCTGGACTTGCGGTCGTGTTGCTGCATGGTGGTGGCAGCGCACGAGGAGACTGGCATGAATCGGGCTACGTTGAACGACTGCAAAACAGTTTCACAGTTATTACGCTTGACCTGCGTGGCCATGGTGAGAGTGGATTACCAACGGATGCTGCGGACTACAATGTGGACAAAATGGTGCAAGATGTATTGGCTGTTGCCGATGCATGCGGGGTAGAGCATTTTACGGTCTGGGGCATGTCCTTTGGAAGCAAGATCAGCCGATATTTGGCGGTCCAATCAAAGCGTGTCATCAAGCTTATCCTGTTGAGTGCCCAGTTAGGTCCTGGGGTAACGGGCCAGCTCCGTCAGGATGCAATCGACTTTTGTGCGCATTGGCCCCCAATCGTGCAAGCCTATCGCGATGGGAAATTAGACATCGAGACACTCTCCCAGGAGGATCAGGAGTTTTGGAGCCACTTCAATGTTCCGGTGATGTTGGCTTGGGTCAGAGCTATGCTGGACTGGCCAGTAACTGAGCCAGCTGATTTCCATTCACCGACGCTATGGCTCGTCGGCTCAGAGGATCCACATGCCATGGCCAGCATTAAAGAATACGAGGAATCTCTTGAAGGATCTAAAGTTCAAGTTCATGTTGTGGAAGGGTTAGACCATAATCAACTCTTTGATGAGATTGACAAGGTTTTCTCCATTATGTTGGCATTCACTCGATCATCGCAAAGTAATAAATCGCGTTAAGTGGCATGTTTTTATTGAGTGCACGCTAAGATCTCTTGGGCACCATCGTCAGGGCGACGATTGTTATCGTTATGGGAACCGGAGGATTATTCACCCTTGAATTACCGTAATCAGCCTTGGGCTTTGCGTTGCATGAAGACGGATTGAACTTGAACCGGATGTCCCAGAGTGCCGTACATTGATTAAAGTGGTGTGAACTGGTCTGCTAGAGACTCGGAGAGATCAGAGGCCTTGCGAAGGACCATCCTTGACCGGTTCCTTGGATGGTACCACGACACTCGTATTCAAGTCCCAAATGTACTCGCCTGCTTTGCAGTCGAGGTCAATCTTTTATGTATACTCAGATTTGAGTGCACATAGCTCCAGAGATAAAATGCATGGAGAAAGACAAAGTATGAACAAGAAGATCTGCCTAACAATATTCCTTCTATTTATCCTGACGACTTCTTGCGTTCGCAATACGCCATCGCCGATGGCACCCAATCCCACGCCTCAGGTTGAGGATGAGCCCACTGAAAGTCCAAGCAGCACACCGCCGCCAACCCCAACTGATTCCAGGCTATGGGTGGAGGAGGAGATCACTTTCAACTTTGGAACAAACGATTTGTACGGAATCTTGACTGTGCCATCCAGTGAAGGTCCCCACCCAGCGATTGTACTTATCTCAGGATCAGTGGATCCATCTACAGGGGCTCGCGCCGGTGCCTCTGCAAACGTTCACGTCAACCATGCTCACAAGATGGTGCTCGATGGATTTGCAGTGCTCCGTTATGATCCTCCAGGAGTTGGCCAGTCAACCGGAGAGCGCGGTTTTGAGTCTTTGGACGTTCGGACTGAAGAGGCAATCGCAGCTCTCCGGTACATGCAATCGCGACCAGACATCCAGCAAGATAGGATTGGTCTATGGGGTGGTAGTCAGGGCGCATGGGTCATCGCGATGGCGGCTGCAGGGTATCCACAAGATGTGGCGTTCATTATTTCTGTTTCGGGCTCCGGAGTGTCGGTGGCAGAGCAACAGATCTACAGCATCGAGGCCCAGAGTGAGGATGCGGGATTTTCCGAGAAAGAGATTGCCAAAGCCGTCCTAATTGGTCGTCTGATGATCGATTGGCAACTTACCGATCCGATTTACCAGGAAGTTAATGAGGCCGAGGCTCAAGCCCTGGGCGAAGGCCCCTGGACCAGCTTTATGGGATTGGTCTACGAATCCGGTGATATCACACCCGCTGAGGAGCTTCAGCAAGTTATAGAAATTCTGAAGTCGATACAGGAAGAACCTTGGGTGAAATTCTTATTTCTGAAGGAGTTATACATCCCGCAGTTGGAGAGTATTCCGCCTGATCAAATCTTGTCATTGAAGGCGGTTGCTGGGGAGAGCTTATTGATTGATCCAAAGGATTACTTACCCCAGATACAGTGTCCCGTCCTGGTAATCTTTGGCGAGAAGGATTTGCTGCAGCCGACCGAGAGGAGCGCAGCTTTGTATGAGCAATATCTTACGGAAGGAGGGAACGAAAACTTCACGATCGTCGTGATCCCTGGTGTGGGTCATTCACTCGGTGGGTTAGTGAGTACATATTGGGAAGCAATTTCCGACTGGCTAGGCAACTTGTATTCTGAGTAAAGAATGTACATGCTTCTGCACGTTATCCCATTTGCTTCTGGTTTCAGGAAGGGTGCTTGATGTTGACCAGAAGCTAGTTGCCTAATGACTATGGGGAGATGAGTTGATGTCACATGAGAAACTCGAGATTGAACATAAGGAGCTTAAAGACACCTTGGTTGCTACTGCTCCTTTAAATCCGAAGAATCGAGAAGAGCTGTTTATGGCTTTGAGTGAGTTAGAAAAGCATGTTCCTGAGGAGCACATTGCGGGTCCTGCATTCGGCATCTTTCAGTTTATCACCAGTATCAAAGAAGGTTTTGATGTTGAAGTGGGTTATCCGGTCACTCAACCGGTTGAGCAAGGTGTGATCAAGACGAGAATTCTTCCAGGAATGGAGGTCTTGTCCTACATCCACAGGGGCAATATTAAGGACATCGGCGAGAGCTACGGGAGGCTTTACGGATATGCATCGGAGCATGGACTCATATCAGATGAGTTTTGCCGAGAGGTCTACTTGTTATTAGATGCTGAGGGAGTGAGTGAAATTGAAATTCAGTTTGTCATCCACCGTTGGTCCCAGTTGCTGGCTACGAATCTGACAAAGGTCCTTGGGGAGGATGTAGAGCAACAGGTTATGCGAGGCAACGATGAGCTGACCATCGAATCCACAGTAGAGGAACGATTTCGATGGGTTAAGGGGGCGATTGAGAGGTTGGATGATCTGGCTGATGAAGAGGAACGGTTTGATGTTTTGTCGCGGTGTGCCCATGTCTTTCCTAAGAGTCAGATTGAGAAGCTGAGGGTGGTCTATGAGGAAGGAAAGGCTAGGACTGGGGATCCAATAGAAGCGGTTGATGCGGTCATAGCGTTTATGGGCGCAGATCCGGGTTGGGGAGAGCGGCCGCGACGTGAGGGTAACGTCATCTATTCATCCAAGAAACCACGAGATCCAGAAAGGTATGAGAATGCGAAGGACGAATTAGAAAAAAAGAAAGCCTACTGTTTTTGTCCTCTGGTGCGTGAGCATTTGGATGGTGGGATTTCTGTCACCTTTTGTTACTGTGGAGCGGGTTGGTATAGGCAGCAGTGGGAGGGGGCCATTGGTAAGCCAGTCACTATCGAGATCGTAAGATCCATCCTGAGTGGGGATAATTTGTGCGAGTTTGCAATTCGGCTTCCAGATGATTTATAGCTGGAGTTGATCAATTGAGGAGTGCCTTGCGAGTAGGTTTCATTGTCCGATGCAACCTGGGAAGTCCAAAAGATCGAAAAATATCGAATTAGCTGGACTCAAGTTCACAAGGAGAGTATCGGTGGCACAGGGGAAAATCATCTTTCTGAATGGGGCGTCAAGTTCTGGAAAGACTGTCATCGCAAAGAAGCTGCAGCAGATCCTTGGCGAGTTGTATCTGCACTTCTCCGTCGACAGCTTCGTTGACATGCTTCCGCAGCGATACGTCTTGTCAGAGGAGGGAGAGGATCTCTCAGCGGAAGAAGTGCAGAGGCTTGCTGAATTCATTCCCATCCTGGTATCTGGTTTTCATCATTGCATAGGAGCGTTAGCTTCCAGTGGGGTGAACCTGATCGTGGACCATGTTCTGCAAGATCCGGAATGGTTGAATGAGTGTGTGGATCTCTTGTCAGACCAGGATGTGCTTTTCGTTGGAGTGCACTGCCCGTTGGATGAGCTTGAAAGGCGGGAGAGTGAACGGGAGAGGGAAGCGGGGACGGCGCGCAAGCAGTATGGGGTGGTGCACATGCATGGAGTCTATGATGTGGAGGTAGATACAACCGCACTCAGTCCGATGGAGTGTGCTGAAAAGGTGAAGGAGGGACTGAGGAAGATAGAAAAAGCAAGCGCATTCCATCAACTCAGGGAAAGGAATTCATCTGAAGTTGCTTGAAACTGGTTCGGTATTGAATGCTGTCAAGCAAATCGCTGAAGCAGATGCGACTGTCGAGGGTCGTTCAGGAGGCGACTGGGTTCTATGGTGGAGAGTTCGAATTAGTGATGAAAGGGAAGTCTGACAAAATTCCAGGGGAGAGTCGCTCTCCAAGCCCCTCAACTCGAAGTAAGGGACCACATTGATCAAGAACACACGAGGCACAAGCCCATGATGGAAATAACCAATAGCGTCCCTGTGTATCTTGAGGTTGGCAGTAAACGCACCTTTGCCGGTGGATTAGATTGGCCTGGCTGGTGTCGGAGCGGTCGTGACGAAGCCTTAGCGCTAACCGCGCTTTTTGACTATGGAACTCGCTACGCCAAGGTTCTTCGATCTACACGATTGGGTTTCCACGCACCGAAAAACATCTCTGAATTCGTAGTCTCTACAAGATTGGAGGGGTACTCGACCACAGATTTCGGTTCACCAGCCATCGCACCTCCCACAGATTCGGGTCCGATCAATGAGGCCGAGCTAGGCCGATTTCTGGCGATCCTGGAGGCGTGTTGGCGTGGGTTTGATGAAGCTGTGAGTGCTACGAAGGGACGAGAACTTCGCAAGGGTCCTCGCGGAGGTGGTCGCGATCTCGAGAAAATTATCCAGCATGTATTGGAAGCCGATGGAGCATACCTCGGGCGATTGGGGTGGAAATTCCAGTTGAACGAAGGGAGGAACTCGCTACAGAGAATCAACCAAATACGGCAAATTATTATGGAAGCATTGGAGGCGACAGCTTCCATTGACAAGCCGACGACTGGGTCCCGTGGTGGCGTGCGTTGGATGCCTCGATACTTTATCCGGCGAGTCGCATGGCACGTGCTCGACCATGCGTGGGAGATCGAGGATCGCATCACCTAAAGGTCAGATCATGCCAAGTATTGATAATTATGGAAATTAGAACCCTCGACTCAAGAATCATTTCCGCATTCCGCTGCTCCGGCGAAGGACAAATGCTCTCCGGTGGGGAGTGGCAATCCGTTCGCGTTGGTCAATGCGTCTTCAAGCCCATTGAGAATGTCCATCGCTACAGCTGGAGCTGCGACTTACTTCTCAGAATGGACTGCAAAGGTTTTCGCATCTCAGAACCATACCGAGCAGTTGATGGTTCATTCGTATATCACGGCTGGGCAGCCTCTGCATTCGAACCCGGTGAACATATCCACGGCCGATGGCAGGAAAAACTAAATATCACAAGGATGTTCCATTCCGAACTCAATAATCTTGAAATACATCCCATGCCGCCAAGTACAGATTTATGGTCTGTAGCACACGAGATAGCGTGGGAGTTTATCCCACTCCCACATACGCTTGACCCCAAGATGACAAGCATGATTATTGATATCTTCAGCCGATACCAGCCTTTGTCGAGGAGTCAGGAGATCATCCATTCGGATATTTGTGGCAATATTCTCTTCCATGAAGGTGTCGAGCCTTGCGTGATCGACTTCTCACCAGCTTTTGGTTCTATCGAATACGCCGAATCGATCCTGGTCGTGGATGCAATTGCTTGGGAAAATGCTGCGCTGGATATTCTTAACCTGTTACCATTGGACGAGCACTATCGCCAGTTTCTCCTGAGGGCTATTAACTTCCGCGTAATCGTCGCGGCGTTATTTAGGCCGACGAATCTAGATTTGTTTCTAAAGGAGTATGGTGGATTTGAACCGGTATTGCAGTTCATTTCCTAACCATCTTTATCCCGCATGGCTTACAGTTTTATTGAGCCAGAGTACCTGATACAACAACATGGGGGTCGAGTAAAGCTTGCATGGGATCTTGAGATCGGTGGAATCGAAGGATAGTGGATTTAACCGACATATCAGGTGGATAGGGACTGTGCTTCTGGTTCTGTTTCTACTTCTTTGGTAGCCCATCGCAAACTTACGAAGAAACCCATCAGCAGCGCAGCGGCGCCAGTCACGAATGGCAAACCCCAGTAGAGATCGAAAACCACACCGCCTATCAGTGGACCGACGATACGTCCCAGGCTGATGAATGAGTTGCTGATTCCCATCGTCACGCCCTGACTCAGGGTGGCGCGCTTGGATGTGAGCGAGGTTAATGAAGGAATCAGGAGCGAGGTGATCAGACTGAAAGCGCCGATCGTCAACAGCAATAAAGCGAATTGATCCGCGAGGTAAATGATCAACAAACTAGCGGCGGAGAGCAAGAATCCAGCTTTGATTACTGTAAGATCGCCAAATCGTTTGGTAAGCGGTCCAACCAAGAGGCCTTGACCCACAGCCGTCACGAGGCCGAGGATCATGAAGATCACACCGACCTGGCTCGTCCCGTAATCGAATCGTTCCAGCGCGTAAAGACCCAGGACGCCGTAGAAAATCATCAACCCGCACGTCACCAGGAATGCAAGGATCAATAGCGTACCAATTGGACTGAAAAGTGCATTCCACCAAGCACGGAGATCGATTGCGGGTTTTTCACTCAACTTTTGAGAGCGATCGCCTTCCTCCAAAGACTCTGGCAAGAACAAGAGTATGAGGAGGACCGCTACAAGGGAGAGTGCGCCGGCGACGAAGAATGGGGTGGAAAGGGAACGATCCGCGAGCAGGCCGCCCAATGCTGGACCGAAGATAGTACCCAGGCCGGCGGCAGCACCCAAAATACCCATCCCGCCGCCACGCTCCTCTTCGGAGGTGCTGTCGCTGATGTAGGCCATGGTTGTGGGTGAGGTTGCTGAGGAGAGCACACCCGAAAGGATGCGCGCGGCGAACATCATCCAAAGCTGTGTGGCCAGACCGAAGCCCACCATGGTGATGCCATAACCAAGGACGCCGATCATCAGTATCGGTTTACGGCCCACGCGATCAGAAAGGCTCCCCCAGATGGGCCCAAAGATCAGCCGCATCACGGCATAGGACGCCACCAACAATCCCAGTTCAGTTCCACCAGCGCCCAACTGCTCCATGTAAAAGGGAAGAATAGGCATGACAACGCCGAAGCCCAGCGTAACAACGACGAGGCTGAAAGCCAAAATAGAAAGGTTCTTGCGGTGGCTGGTTTGCATAGTGTAAGTCCTGGAGTGGTCAGGGATGCGAAGCGTCGCTCCGCATCCCCTGGTGTGTTCAAGATGGTGCAATCGGGCTTATTCTGACCAAACCCGCATCGCCATCAACGGTGATCTGCTGTCCGTTCTGGATCACACGGGTTGCTGCTACGGTGCCCAGAACTGCAGGAATACCGTACTCCCGTGCGACGATGGAGCCGTGGCTTAGTGGACCGCCGATGTCGGTGACCACTCCACCGGCCATCGCGAAGAGAGGCGTCCAGGCGGGAGTCGTTATCTTTGCCACTAGGATCCCGCCTTGTTCCATCTGGTCGAAATCCTCGGGACCATGGAGGACATAAGCTACTCCAGTCACGGTGCCAGAACTGGCACCAACGCCTTTCAGTGTGTCACCCTCCTGGCCGCCCTCACCCGGCACGAAGACCTCGATAGGAATACCCATGTAGGTTTTCGAGAATGGCAGCTGCGTGGGAGGCATGAGCTTCTGGTGTGCTTTGGAGGTTGCTTTACGTTCTTTGATCTGATCCTGCATGAATGCGATCGAATCGCCATCTTGCAACGACTTCAATGTGGATTCGACCTCCGATTCCTGCAGCCAGAAGATGTCTTTAGGCTCCTCGATCGCACCGGCTTCAACCAAGCGCCGTCCCAACTCCAGGAGCAGTTTACGCAATCGTGGGTATGCAACACCGATGGAAGCGATGCTGTCCTCACGGACTTCTCCCATCGACTGAGCCCATCCAAGGGCTTTCTTGACGGCCCAGCCACGGAGTCCCCGGGCGCGCTCCCGGAGTTCATTGGTATACCGCACGCGGTCATCTTCCAATCGCCCCTGACGGTCATGAGGATCTACGCCTTCTCCGCGCAGGTAGATCTTGAGGACTTCGAACGCAGGTGTGAGATCTTCGGCGGGGACAGGTACGACGAAATCGAGATCGTAGAGGATGTACCCGAATGACCGTTGATGTGTTTCCACGCGACGTTGCAACTCCGCCCATGCTTCCATCCGCACACCTGCTGGTGGATCCACCTGTTTTAGTGCGGATGCAATCTCGTTGGCTTGGGCCTCCAGCAAATAAGTATTCAAGCCTGCTTGTTCTCTGGCCCAAATTGCCAGGTCATAGAGTGACTTCTCCGAGCGGATGGGCTCTGTGTCGAAACCCATTAGGAATGCCGAGGCCTCAGGATCTCCTTCGCTGCGGTAAAAACGGTTGTAAAGTGCAGTGAATAGACCCTCGCTCCCGGCAGCCGCGCCCAGTGTATCCACCTGCAGAATCGAGAGGTGATAGATCGCAGCCAGTATAAGTTCATGGGCATCTCGCCAGATGTCAACAGCGGTCATGTCTGTGACGGCTGGGGCTTCCAAAGCAGCTACTTGCTGCTTGTATTCCGGTAACGCCACTTCCCTGAAGTGGGTGGGTCCTTGACGGATTAGTTTGGGGATTCTGGGCCCCAGTCCACTCAACAATGCCCACCATTCACCACCTGAGTAACTGGCGAGATAGTATGCATAACCGTTGATTGTAACGAGCATCTCCTCAGGAAATTTGTCAGCTTTGATGCCAGTGAAGTATGTCAACATGCCTCGCATTCCGTCGTTGTATGCGCTTAAACCCATGGTGGCGAAGAGCGGTGACAGTGGATTGGGCATGTAATCGACGACGCTGGTACGCAAATAACGACCTTTGGGTTTTGGCAGGGGCCAATCCTCCGCGCGAGTTTCGGATACCTCAGGTAGTGCGGTGATCGGTCTGGCCTGGAGAATAGAGAACTCTCCATCTGCAAGCGCCCATTCGATGTCCATGGGCAGCTCATACAACTTCTCAATCTCTACTCCCAATCGCGTGAGTTCGGTGAGATCCTGTTCCTCAAGAACTGGCACTTTGCGCAGGTTATCCGGCACGGGCTCGTCCTCAGTATCACCGTCCACTCGGACCGTCATGATCTCTTTGTCAGCAACCTCGCGCTGAACCAGTTTTCCGCTTCCTTTGTCGGTGGTGTAGCTGTCTGGGGTTACTCGGCCACCGACAACAGCGTCGCCGAGGCCCCATGCTGCGCTGATCACTACTTGATCACGCCGACCATTCATGGGGTTGGCAGTGAATAGAATGCCTGCTATCTCCGCAGGCACGAGCCTCTGTACGACGACGGCAAGTGCGACGCCGCTTGAGTCAATACCTTGCTGAGCCCGGTATCCAATGGCGCGCGCCGTCCACAGGCTGCTCCAGCATTTCAGAGTCGCTTCGAGCACCTGATCAGCACCGCTGACGTTGAGGAATGTATCTTGCTGGCCCGCGAAAGAAGCTTCAGGCAGGTCTTCCGCTGTGGCAGAGGAGCGCACGGCGACAGCTGGGTCCATGCCCTTGAGGTCACTGTATGCACCTACAATCGCACTGGCGATATCACCCGGGATTGTAGCGCTGATGAATGCCTCGTGAATTTGCCTGGCGGCATCTTCCAGCGTGGCAGGTTTTGATGAATCGATTTGTTTAAGAATCGTATCGATGCGGGGCTGCAGTTTGTTTTCATTGACAAACCTGCGGTACGCTTCTGTCGATATATGGAATCCTTCTGGTACTGGGAAATCAGCATCTACAAGCCGAGATAACGAGGCGCCTTTTCCACCAACAGATTCCAATGTGACGCTTGGGTCATTAAACCAGTGTATTAGTTGTGCTGACATCAGTCATCTCCATTTCAAGTTCGGAACTCCTCAGATTGATCACTCCGCGTCACTCCAGGATTCCACATTCATTCTTGGGGTAGGAATCTGACGCACGGATACAAGGTTGAGGTTCATGTCCCAAATCTTGTTAATCACACCCCGCAGCATGGATTGGTCCATAGCAGGGCAGTGCAATGTAGTGAGTGGGGGACGATCATCAGATCGCTCGATGGTTATTTTGATTGCGCTGAACCATTCCGACCAACGAGAGTCAAGTTCTCCGAAAACCGTGATCTCATAATGAGAGATTTCACCGGAGCATGATGATCGATCCCAATCATTCGCCATATGCCCACTATAGTGAACTTGTGAGTGAGTTGTCATCACATAAATAGGTGATCTCTCACAAAATCACCCATGTCGGTAGCGAGAAACGGGATTAGAGGAGATTCAGTTTAGTGGCTTTTACAACAGCTTCGTGTCTACTGTGAACGCCCAATTTCGCGTAGATGTTCTTCAGGTGGGTGCGTAGAGTATTCACGGAGATGCTCAGCTTATCGGCAAGTTCCTCCGCAGTCAATCCGGTGGGAAGGAGACGAAGGACTTCGAGTTCTCGGCGGGTGAGCGGTTCAGGCGTATCGGGGATGGGAGCGTGTTGACTCGGGACTTGTGGTTCGACCTTCTGTAGGATCTGGTCCACAAAGCGGATCAGTTCTGACGAATCCCAAACAGATCGACCTGCTTTAAGAAGCTGGATGACATTGTCACCTTCCACGACGAAAGGGCGCATTACGTTCTCTGGTGCAGCCATTTCCAGTGCCCGGCGCAATGCAGGCAGGGATGACCGCATATCACCCATGGCTTGGAAAACCTTCGCGCGCAGGATGTCTGCATCGATTTGCAGATAAGGTCTTTTGGGTTGCTCAGCCAGCGAAGTCAACTCGTACAATATCTCAAGTGCTTCTTCATAGCGGTTCTCCGCGATACGCAGGCGGGCAAGTGTGGGAAGTTCGTAGCGGTAGAGCTTGGAACGTAATAGATCATCACTGTAGCTAGGTGGTTTTCGCGAAGGAGCTTGGTCGAGGCCTCGATCTACAGCCCACTTCCTAGCAGATTCCAAGTCGCCCTGTTGGAGTTTCAAACCGATTTCAAGGAGTTCAACAATGATGTCGTCGAGTTCGGAAGCATCGAAACGTTGGGCGATGTCTCGCAAGGTCCGGAGTGATTCCTGCGTGGCATCCGTGTCCCCTTTAGCTTGGTGAATCTGTGCCAAAGAGATGTGACCATAGAGTGTATTGATCAGATTCCATCCTTCGGCGTGCTTGATGCCCTTCTGGATTAGGCGCTCGGCTTCCTCGAACTCGCAGCGTTCGAGCTCCAGGTCGCCAAGGCCCATTAGAGCTCGACCTGCGATTGGCAGGAGGTTCCCACCTTCGTCTGTGGCCAATGCCAACGCCCGTTGGTAGAGTTGCTGCGATTGCCCTAGCTGCAGCTGTCTCTGGCGCAGTTCGGCGATCTCGCTGAGCATGATCACGGCACCGGTGCGGTTTCCGGATTGCTGGCTGGCCTGGTAGGTTTGTTCTAACAGCTGAATGCTATCCTCTTCTTCACCCAGTGATATTCGAGCGCTTGCGGCGCATAAGGTCGCGAAGTCATGCAAGTAGACCTCTTCTGCGGGAAGTTCATCAAGAGCCTGATTCGCGAGCTCCAGGCCGCTCTCAAGCTGCCCCTGACACAGTGCGATGAATGCTTGCAGTGATTGCGAGCTGCCAGGAGGTCCACTCTCACCCTTACCTTTCTGAAGATGGGCTTCGACTGTGCTAAGTGGAGCGCCGTGGAAAAGGAGCGACCAGGCGCGGTAGATTCCCAACTTCGGTCGTTTCTGGATCTCACTCTCAGGTAAGCGCCATAACCAGCGCAGGAATGTCAACGTCTCGCTTCGCATCATGATTTCCTGGGAGGTGCGCTCGATGAGGTCTGCTGCAAATGCATAGTCTTTGGATTGAAGAGCGTGTTGTACGGCTCCATCCACATATCCATGATCTTCGAGCCACTTGCTAGCACTTAGGTGAAGACCTGGGACACGTTCAGGAGACTCACGCTGAAGCCGTTCTTGGAGAAGATCGCCAAACAAACGATGGTAGCGGTACCAATTGCGTGTGTCGTCCAATGGCACGATGAAGAGGTTAGCATTTTCCAAATCATGCAAGATGTTAGCGCTAGATGTGGCGCCATTGCCGAAAGTCTCATTAAGGGCATCACAGAGTGCTCCACACATTCGATCGAGGATGGAGGTATTGAGCAGGAATCTCTGTACCTGCAGCGATTGCCGATTCAGGACTTCATCGAGCAGGTAGTCCATGATGTAATGGTGGCTGCCTGAGAAGTCCTTGATAAATGTCTTTTTATCTTCGTGCCCACGCAGGGAAACGGCGGCCATCTGTAGCCCTGAGACCCATCCTTCAGTGCGGCGAGTCAGAGTGGCGACATCCTTGGAAGTAAGCTCAAGATCGGTGAATGATCTTAGAAAGGATTCTGCTTCACCTTGCATGAAGCGCAGGCTCTCCATACGTAGTTCGTTTACTTGGCCACGGCCCCGAAGCCGGGTCATTGGTAGCGGTGGATCGCTGCGAGTCGCGATGTTAATGAGTGCCTGTGGAGGTAGGTTTTCTATGAAGTAACCCAACCCATCGTGCACGGTTTGATTTTGGATCCAATGAAGATCATCGAGGACAAGCAGTTTCGGCTCAGGTGTCCGACCCATTTGATTGATCATAGGTATCAGGAGAGCCTCTTGGATGTCAGCTTGTGATAATTGACCTTCAGGAAGAGCTGGGAGGTCAAGATTGGGATATCCTTTTTTCAGCGCGGCAAGAAGGTAGCTCATGAACCGCATAGGGTCGTTGTCGCCTTCGTCGAGTGAAAGCCAGGCGGTGGGTAGCTTGCGGTCCTGTACCCATGCGCTCAACAAAGTTGTTTTACCGTAGCCAGCAGGTGCGGAAACCAGCGTCAAGCGAATGTTGGGCTGAAGGCCCTGATCCAACACTTCAAGCAGCCTCTTCCGCTGGACAATCCTTGGCGGGAGCGGAGGTACCTGGATCTTGGTGGAAAGCAGGCTCCTGGCCACAGCTCGAATCCTTCCCTTTGTCGTTGTGACGATTATACGCCATGGTTTCATATGGGACTGATTGAATCGAGGATAAATGGAAGTCGATATGGATTGTTGTTAACTTGAATCCTTCCAAGAGTTCAACAATTATTTTGGGGAAACGGGCAATGGGAGGCGAAAAATATCTCTTCAACGAAAGTGGATTTTTTCATTGTATGATGGTTGAGGGCGGTACAGGGTATTGTAAGGGGATGGCGAATGCAGTTTATTCTCGGCATTATGAAGCCAAGAAACATTGCCTGATGATCGCCGCTCACCTCGATGACTTCTTAAACCAATGACTACGACAAAGAGGGAGGTTTGACATGAGAAAAATCATTGCCGGAGGCTTTGTAGTTGAGTTCGTGAGCCTCATTGCATTAATCATATCAATATCGTTGGCTTGGCTGGGACATACTCTGGGATTATCCACGGGCGTTGTGATCACCGCATCCGTCGGGATTTCACTTGCAGCGAGCATATGGGCGCTTAAATGGTGGATCCGTCGCGAAATTCATGAAACTTTATCTCTCTATGAGCTGCTCGAATCCATTGACGATTCGGATCTCTATGAAAGGGGAAAGGCCGCAATTGAAGAGTGCAGAATTGAACTAGAGAATTTATCACAAGGATTGTTGCGAATAGATCCGATGTACTTGCACCAGACGATCATCAACATCACGGGTTCGGCAAAACACAATGTCAGACTTATCCATATTGGCCTCGATGACAAACACATGGAGTTGGTACGACCGGCTCCAGAGAATCAATGGTATCAGCATAATCTTCGCTTGGTTAAAAGTGGGATCTCCCTGGATAGAATATTCATCTTTCCGCGCTCAAAAGCGCTAGATCCCACGTCGCAGAAATTACAGACATCGATCGCCAAGGTCATGGAGAAGCATTCCAAAGATGGAATAGGCGTATTTCTACTCTGGGAGGAAATGGCTGACCCAGACCTCATGCAGGAATTTATTATCATTGACACAAGACTGGTAATGACTGGTTCTCAGTCGTGGTCTGGCGCAACCTTTACTGAGATGAAGTTATCGAGAAGGAGGTATGATGTTGAGAAATATCTGGATATATTTGATGCGCTTATGGCTCAAGCACAACCGTATCCTGAGATGGGTAAAATGCTGTCGGATTTGAATGAATGATCGGTTTTTCATAAGTTATCCTGGATGAAGAGTGGTGAACAACCGAATCCAATTCATAGATTGCACTCATGGGAGGTAAGCAATGCTACCTTTAAAAGATCTCAATCCCACACGCCGGGTCCCGTTCATCACCTACGCCTTGATCGCAGTCAACGTTATCGTATTCTTATGGACACAATTTCAAACCACTGCAGAAGTTGAAGACATCTTCATTCAGTTCTCTGTTGTTCCCATCAATATCGCTGAGGATCCGCTAGCTCTCGAAACTTTTCTTGATATTCTCAGAAGCATGTTCTTCCATGGTGGATGGCTACACCTGCTTGGAAATATGCTTTATTTGTGGTTGTTCGGGGATAATGTCGAGGACCGCATGGGCGCGGTACTCTATTTGATCTTATATCTATACGCTGGTGCTGTCGCAGCGATTGCACAAGTATTAATGTATCCAAATTCCAATATTCCACTGGTCGGCGCGAGCGGTGCCATTGCCGGTATCCTGGGCAGCTATCTGCTTCTATTCCCCGGTGTACGAGTGAGGGGCATTGTTCCAATTGGACCCATACTAAGGTTTGCAGAGTGGCCAGCCTGGACAGTCTTGGGCCTGTGGTTTGTGCTGCAACTTATTTATGTAGGTTTATCTATTTTGGGAGGTGCTGAAGCAGGGGGAGGAGTGGCATTCTTTGCGCACATCGGTGGGTTCATTGCTGGGCTTGTTTTCACCTGGATCTTCATGAGGCTCGTTCCTCAACCACCTCCTAGAGAACGACGTGAAGTCCTGTATGAGCGCGCACAGCGGTATCGTTATTAAACCTAAGTCGATGTATGATCCTGATTGTTCTAACTCGAAATGAATGCATTGAAAAAGATCATCTCTGACCCATTGAAATCCCTTTCGATTGTCGTCATATCTACAATATTTGTTGGAACCTTCTTCATTCTTAACCGTTTGCATCATCTTTTGTGTAGAGGTTCTAGCGAAATACCTTGCGTGGATTATTGGCCAATCAGTATTTTTCTCCTACGACAACCCCCAAACCTCGATTACCCAAACCTGGCACATATATTAGTTGCAGTTCTTTCTTTCATTGTGCTGTGTGTCGCCCTTGTAATTTTCTCCAGGATGGGTTACAGGGTCTGGCTGGTAGCGCTCGTGGGTTTTCTCTTGATCATTGGAACGAACCTGGCTCATGGGCTCCAATTCGGCCTGGTTCGTCCTATAGCCGGATTGGGTCAAAGCCCTGCCCCATACTATGATGATGCACTTACAATCGACTCTCCGTGGTCATTCCTGGGTGAGTACCAGGACATCCAACTTGAACTGGGAATGCACTCAATAACGCATCCACCGGGTCCGATCCTGCTCTTCTACTTTTTAGCAAGACTCTTTCCGAGCCCAATCATGATCTCAGTCATTATGGTTCTGGTTTCTGTCTTGCTTGTGGTGGCAGTCATGGCACCGATGCTGGCTACTGAGTTTTCAAAGCCTCTCGTCGGATACATCTTGCTGATCTTCCTGCTCATGCCCAGTGTACAAGCCTTCTATGCCACATCTATTGATTCGCTCATTGCAGGCCTATTTATCGGTTCGTTCATCCTATTCTTTATACAATCGAGATGGGCAATCCTCATTTCTTTGGTGTGCATCATCATGGCATCCTTCCTTACGTATCTGGCGTTGTTCATTCCGGCGGTCATGCTCGGATATGAACTATGGGTTCACAGGAGAGTATCAAGGACGACAATAGCTGTCATTGGGGTATCGATCTTCTACATTGCGCTTTATGTGGTAAGTGGATTTAACTACTTGGAATCCTTTTCCGTTGCATCAACTTGGGAGAATTCAGAGGGTTTTCTACTCCTTGCTAACCCAAAGAACTACATCATGACAAGAGTGGAAGACATCGCGGAGATCGTACTATTCTTTGGGCCATTCCTGACTCTGTTCTTCTTAGAAGGTCTACGGCGACGTGGCCACGATGGTAAACTCTTGAGACTTGCTCAAGTGGCGATGATAGTATTCATTCTCATGTTACTGGTGGGAGTGTATCGCACGGGGGAGACTGCACGAGGGGCACTCTACTTTTACCCATTCTTGATAATTCCAGTGGCCTATGCGTTGAATTGGAGAAAGGATTTCTCGAATCGAGAATGGGCTGTTTTAGCGATACTCGTATTTGCACAAACACTCGTGATGCAACTGGTTGGGGACTATTTCTGGTAGAAGCGGATATCACATTATTTAGTTCACATCCACTCGTGACTTCACTCGCACAAGGCCGGATTCTACGCAAACTGAGTTGTAAAAAAAGTTAATTAAACAAGGAGGTGGCATGCCACGTCTTATTATTGACACCGACCCAGGCGTGGACGATGCCCATGCTATTATGATGGCCTTTGCGTACCCTGATGCGCAAATCGAGGCGCTCACTACTGTGGCCGGTAACGTCTCCTTGGAGAAGACGACGGCCAACACCTGCTTCATTTTGGATGTACTCGAGCAGAAGGTGCCGGTGTACGCTGGTTGCGACAGAGCATTGGTGGCGCGCAATCCCGATGCTAGCTACTTCCACGGGGATGATGGACTGGGCGACAGCGGCTACCCGCGGTCCAAGCGGGTTGTTGCTGAAGAACACGCCGTCAATGCATTGGTGAGGTTAGCGAATGAGTCCCCTGGAGAGTTGACGCTGGTAGCAATTGGCCCGCCAACCAACCTGGCATTGGCGACGCGGCTCGACCCAGACCTGCCCGAGAAGTACAAGCGCCTGGTGGTGATGGGTGGTTCGATTCACGGTACCGGTAACGTTACTCCGACCGCTGAATTCAACGCTTACACCGATCCTGAGGCGGTCGCGATCGTGTTTGACGCCTGGCCGGGGCTAACGCTCATCTCATGGGAAACGACTGTTCATCACGGTTTCACAGTGGAGCAGGTTGAGATTCTCATGGCGATGGATTCTCCGCGTGGTGAGTTCTTCAGGCGCATCACCCGGCATATATTCGAGTATACACACCAGGTCCTGGGACGCCGAGGGATGTTCGCGCCCGACGGAATAGCGGTCGCTGTGGCACTGGAGCCAAATATCGTACGCAAATCCGAGAGCCACTATGTCCAAGTTGAGTTGGCGGGGCAGCACACGCGGTCAAACTAGCGTAGATTGGTATGATAGAACGGGTACTGAACTAAATGTAGATCTGGTATTGGAGCTGGACACCGAGCGTCTGTGGGAGTTGATGCAGGCGGGCCTCAAGTAGGCTCAGCAATGATCTGTAGTGGTTAGGACTTTTTTTGGTCGCTCCTGAGTGCATGACGGTTCATCCGGTACCTTTGGTATTGAACCCACCAAAGTCTGGAGATGTTAAATCATATGCAGCAACATGAAGTTATCTGACGGTATAGGACGAATTGAATAGATGTATAGCAGTGGGTGAAAGATGATTTCGCTCAGAGATTCTATCGAGATACGAGCCACTCCTGGACGGATCTTCGAGTGGCTAGGTAGGATGCCGCAAGAATACACATCGTGGCATCCTGATCATGTCGCCTGTCGAGTTGGGAAAGGATCCATGCTCGAGGTTGGTTCCATTGTTGAATGCGAAGAATATCTTCATGGAAAGTTGCACTCCATGCGTTTTCGCACGACGAAGGTAGATCTCGACAAGCGAGTCGAGTTTGGGATCATCGGCATGGGGCGCGGCGCTTTCGATGTTAAGCCCGTGGGTGAAAAGGTCTTATTTACAGCAGAGCTTGATATCGGTACAGAGGTTCCTGTAGTTGGTAGTCTCGTTGATTTTGTTTTCATAAAATTTTTCAGTCAAAGACTCGAAGCCATGAGGGAACACATGAAGGAAGAAGGTCACAATCTAAAAGAGATTCTGGAGACAGATTTAGCAACCGGGGCTGGTCATGAAGCTGCTTAACGAACGATCAAGGGCAAAGTTCTTGAGAATGACAGAACTGCTATGCGATCATACACCTCAAGGAGCCACACATGTGTCGCAAAGCTTCCGTAGTTTGATTCAAGACTGTTATTTACTGCCTGATATTCTCATCACAGTGCATATGCAGATCGGAATGAAACATGGAAAAGGTTAATCTGGAAGAGAAATTTGCACAGATCGATGAATACTGGAGCCCCAAAATTGTGGGTGAGTTAAATCGGCAGGTTGTGAAGATCGCTAAGATTGAGGGCGAATTTATTTGGCATAAGCATGACGATGAGGATGAATTCTTCTTAGTTATCGAGGGCGAGCTGACGATACAGCTAAGGGAAAGAGACGTACATCTTGATCAGGGTGAGTTCTTCATCGTGCCGCGTGGTGTAGAGCACAAGCCTGTTGCTCAGACTGAGGCTCTGATCCTTTTGTTTGAGCCTGAGGGAACATTGAACACGGGTAACATCCGAAATGCAAGAACGATCGATGATGTAGAAAAGATTTAAATAATACAATTCATTTTGGTGAAAATCGCATTTCATCGGTGAGAGCAAGAGGACTTTCACGGGTCATGGCTTTGAAAGGATTTCATCATGGAGGGAAGAACGTTCCTGGTTTTAGGCGGTTATGGAAACACAGGGATTCACATTTCTCGTTTGCTACTTATGGAGTCAAATGTCCGGCTCATATTAGCGGGTCGTACGATTGAGAAAGCCGATTCAGCCGCGTCTCAATTCAATATGGAGTTTCAAGGCGATAGAGTTGAAGCTCAGTATCTCGATGCATCTGATATTGAGAACTCACCGGATGGATTAGAGGGCATTGATCTCCTCATCGTGGCCTCAAGTACTTCTGAGTTTGCCGATCAGGTTGCCAGAGCTGCGTTGGAAGTTGGGGTAGATTACGTCGATGTCCAGTATTCGAGCAAAAAGACTGCTGCGCTGAATGCTATGGCCAGTGAAATTGAAGAAGCAGGACGCTGTTTTATCACGGACGGCGGGTTTCATCCTGGTCTCCCCGCTGCGATGATACGATACGCGGCTCAGCACTTCGACATTATGAAAACGGCTCTCGTTGGCAGCGTGATTAAAGTGGACTGGTCAAATCTGACGATGAGCGATTCTACGGTAGACGAGTTTATTGAAGAGATAAGTGACTTTGAAACGTTCGTATTCAAGGAGGGGAGATGGAGGGAAGCCAGGTGGCTGGGTATGATGGATACGATTACGATGGATTTTGGCGGTGAGTTCGGGAAACAGTATTGTGTCCCTATGTTCTTGGAGGAAATGCGCCCAATTCCAGATATATACCCATCCTTATCCGACACCGGATTTTTTGTAGGGGGGTTTAATTGGTTTGTGGATTGGTTGGTTTTTCCATTGGCCGCGTTGTGCTTGAAGATAGCTCCCCAGAGGTCGCGAGCACCGGTACGAAGGTTGATGAATTGGGGTTTGAACACCTTTTCGAGGCCACCCTATGGAACTGTGCTGAGGGTAGAAGCAGAGGGTGAGGTTGAGGGTAATGATAAAGCGGTGAGTGTAACGATCTCCCATGAAGACGGTTACGTACTTACTGCAGTTCCCGTTGTTGCGTGTCTTCTTCAATACCTTGACGGCTCGATCAAGAAACCAGGGCTTTGGACACAAGCCAATATCGTTGAGCCAAATCGAATGATGGAGGATATGGAACGAATGGGAGTTGAGGTTAATTTCCAAGACGAGATCGTCCGCAGCAGGTGAAGACCCGGGGAGTAGAGTTCTACAGAAAGGTGAATGAAATCCGGTCTGCAAATGCGAAATGAGAATTAATGATGCCGCGGATGATTTTTTCCTGTTACTTATATCCTTAAGCCTGGCAGCTTGTAGACCTAACGCTACACTGGTTCCTACCATTGTGCCATCTCAAACACCTACAGCTGCACCAGAGGAAATCCATACTACAACAGTAATTCCAACTGATAGTGATGTAGAGCATCTCGAACCAGGTGCCCAGATCTGGTCGTTGGGCGGGAATGGATGGGCATTGGAGATCAATGGTAGGCTGCTGGTCTTCGACTATGTGGGAAGAGGTGAATCTGTCCCACCAGTTTCCGGCGAAGTAAGAAACCTTGAGATTGGAGCCATCAATACGGATGAACTGCAGGCTTTCGACCTCTATGTATTCGTTACGCACTCCCATCAGGACCACTTCGATCCTGTGATATTCGAGTGGCAGCAACAAGTTGAGAACATTGAGTACTTCTTCGGATGGGGGGTCGGTGATAATCCTGAACATCACTACATGATCGGTCCGCGCGCTGATGCACAGTTGGATGGCATGGAGGTTTACACGATCAACTCTCATCATTCTGACGTTCCCGAGGTTGCCTATCTGGTCAAGGTGGATGGGGTTACGATCTATCACAACGGGGATTACCTTGCATCCTATTTAGAGGACTTCGAGTATCTGCACACGTTCACCGATCACATTGACATCGCATTCGTTATCGGTTGGCCATTTGTGGACCATCAGCACTTCCAGCATGCAATGCGCCTGTCTGAGTTGTTCGATCCGACGTGTATGTTTTCTATCCACCGTGAAGGGGATGAGGATAAAAGCCGCCAGTTTGCAGAATTGTTGGCTGAGCATGGGGTTGAGGCTACCGTCTACTATGCGGAGAATCGGGGTGAAGATTTCATTTGCCCAATCGATGCGGTTGAGTAGACCGGATATACACTCTGTCATTAGCCAATAATGTAATTTCACTTCGGTACAACTTAATACAATTTCGTTGATTTTGAGATTATCCATGCGATTAATCATGACAATTAATAGAAAGGGAGGATTACAATGAACGTTATCAGCATCGTCGTGGGCATCATACTTCTCGTCCATGGTATCGGCCATATTATGGGTTTTCTGGCATCGTGGACCAATCTGCCAATGGGTTTTACGGATAGACCATGGATATTTTCTGGCGGTATCCACATGAAGTCGGTCGTGGGGAAGGTGTTTGGACTTCTATGGCTTGTCGCAATGATTGGCTTCATCGCTTCAGCGATCGGGATATTCACCAATCAGTCTTGGTGGCCCACGACAGCGGTTGCTGCTTCCGTCGTGTCTCTCGTCGCGATCGTTCCATGGTGGAACACTGTTACGCCAGGTTCGAGGGTCGGAGCTGTGATCGTTGACGTAATCACACTCGTAGCATTGTTAGGTCCATGGAAGGAAAGCATCATTGACAGGATTGGATAGAAGGCAGTGAACAGCGGCTTAATAAAACTCTGGTACTCGCATCCTTTACCAGCGTGGAAGGATTTCAAGCTATCCCACACACCTTGGGTGGAAGGCGTGGTCACTGTAATGATGATTGCTGAAACATAACCAGTGAAGTTCCGTTCCTTTCCATTGAGCGGATTATGCGGGGAGGTCACAGATGTTGGATTTTGATGCTGTACGAGAAGGAACTAAAAGCTTTGAGGAGCTCGTCCAGGGTCTTACCCGAGATGACCTGAAGGACTTAACGAACGAAATGGTCGATACCATATTGGACTTGATTGCTGACTGTGTGGATGAGGATGTTGTGTTTGAACCTTCCGATCCTGACGCCCACGACCCCTATGCAGCAGATCCAGAGGATGTTTCACTAGCGTGGAATCTTGGGCATGTCATCGTGCACGTAACAGCATCCTCGGAGGAGTCAGCCGCATTGGCGGCGGAATTGGCGAGGGGCGTTGAAAACCATGGTCGTTCGCGGTCTGAGATCCCCTGGCAAAGGATGAAGACAATGGCTTCATGCCGTCGTCGCCTTGAGGAGAGCCGCCGAATGCGTATTGCGAGCCTCGGCATGTGGCCAGAGGAACCGTATCTAGATAACGTTTACCGACCGTGGGAGGAGGCACCAGAGATTAATGCGGTTGGCCGTTTCATACTTGGGTTAATGCATGATGATAGTCATCTCGGTCAAATTGCTGATATCGTAAGACAATCTAAGGCATCAGGAGCATAATTACCTTGTGAGTCGATCGATGAATTGGCGAGGTCAAGCTGTTGCATGTGGGCAGAGCCTGTAGTTCGCGCCAATCAAGTTATAGTTTCACAATCAGGCATTTTGGAGGGGAGGTTATGGCGAATCCATCGGGGTATGGGAGTGATGGTTTCACCATCACAGCTAAGGTGATAAAGAGGGAAGGATACTGCGATGCTGGTCACGAAGTAGGAGACGAAGTCGTGTTCGACGGTCAAACCGTCCAGGGTAAGATATGCATTCATGCATTGTATAGTTTCCTACCCAAGGTGTTTGCGATGCGTTATGGAGCGGAATTTCCATGGCTGGAGGATCAGGATGTGTCGACTCATGCATGTCCTGACGCATTTAACCCCGTGGTCTTCGAGATTCGGCGCGCGTTTGAATAAAAGAATCACTCTGCGCTCCTAACTCGCAGGTGAAGCTGGTGGATTTAACTTATTGTCTCGCTGACGCACAATTGACTGGGACGTCTAACATTGAAATATGGGGATGACCTGTTGACGTCCAGACGCAGGCTTGGTATTGAAGGAGCACGATGAAATGAATGAACGCTTGATCACAGCCGAGATGCTCGAGGAACTTCCAGAGCCGGTGCAGCGCTACTTGACACAGACAGGCTTAGTCGGAAAACCATGGATTGACACCGTTCACCTGAAGCAGACAGGGAGGTTCCGTATGGGGCGCGATCGCCCTTGGATGCCGATGACTGGTGAACAGTATTACACAACAAATCCGCCGTCATTCCTCTGGGATGCCCGTTTTAAGATCGCAGGATTACCGCTGATACGCGCGCGGGATCGTTACGAATCAGGGCGAGGTCATATGTACGGCAAGGTTGCTGGTCTCTTCACCGTTTTTGACGTACGTGGTGAAGAGCTAGATCAAGGTACGATGATCCGATATCTCAACGAGATGATGTGGTTTCCAAGCGCGTACCTAGGCTCAAACATCACCTGGGAGGCCGTGGATGATGACTCAGCCAAGGTTACATTCACTGATAATGGGAAGAGCGTGAATGCGCGCATGTTCTTCGATGAGGTAGGGCGTCTGACTGACTTCACTGCAATGCGATACCGCGAAATCGAAGGCGAATTTTCGCTCGATCCTTGGTCCACGCCCATCACCGATTACGGTGTATGTGCTGGACTGGACTTGCCTGTCAAGGGGCACGCCCTTTGGAAGCTCCCCGATGGCGATCTTATATACACGGAAACGGAGATCATACAGATCGAGTACAATTCTCCCCCTTAACAATTATCTCAGTGGAGATGTATGCACTTCACCAGCGCCGCACCGGTAGCTTCTTTGGATAAATCCCAATGTGATCACTGGATTCCGTGAATCAATTGCATGGTGTAGTTTGAGATGTTCATTGGAACAAACGCATTTGGATCAATGATGAAGAGAGAGCCTGTTGTCAGGGGAGCTAAATGACTAACCTACTTCTTTAATTACGGCATCCAATCTGGATCACCATCCAGCTCAGCAGTCGAGGTTAAACGAGTTACCGCTAGGGTCACAAGATCAAGGTAATAGATTTCGTAATTTCCTTCTCGGTTGGAATCGAAGACGATCAAATTACCATCAGGCGAAAAATCGGGGGATGCATCTTGGGCAAGATTTGAAGTGATGTTCTCCGGCTCGCCGCCTAGAAGGTCGATGAGATAAAGCTCGAAGTCTCCAGTACGATTGGAGGCAAAGACGAGAGCGCTACTGTCGGGTTTCCATGTGGGGTATTTGGCTTCGTTGTAACCATCTGTCAACTGGAGAATATCACCGCCCTCAGAATTCATCAGGTATATTTCGGTCTGGCCAGATCTGTTGGATGCGAACGCGATGAGAGAACCATCGGGCGACACCGAAGGATAGATGTCGAAAGCCAAATCGGATGTGAGACGTTTGACGTTGGTTCCATCTTTGCGCATGCGATATATCTCTCGATTACCATCACGGGAAGAGGAGAAAACGATGAACTCGCCGTCGGGTGTCCAGGCTGGGGCATCGTCCTCCGCAGAATTGTTTGTTAGATTCCGAGCTCCAGAGCCTCTGGCGTCCATCAAGTAAATCTCACGGTCACCATCCCTACTAGAGACGAATACAATCTCTTGACGATCAGGGGACCATCGGGGAGAGATATCTGAGCCCGCGTAGGATGCGAGCGCCTGCGGCTCAGTCGATTCCAATTGTAAAAGGTAGATGTCCTCTTCTCCTGTCGGACCGCTGTGGAAGATGATCGCACCGGAGGCTCCTATAGGTGTGGGTGAAGGGGTCTCCGGTGTTGTGGTCGTGGGTATGGGGGTGCTCTCGAGTTCTGTGGGAGATTCTGTAACCTCAATTGTTGAGAACACTGTAGGCGAATGAATGACCGTCGTTGGAGGAGTGGTGCTGGTCGCGTCAAAGGTGCTTCGTGGCACAATGCCAAATGTGCATGCAAGCGTGCAAGCGGTTATCAGCGCCACGAAGCTTGCTAAACGCAGCTTCGTTGGATTAACTCGGCTCGTGCTCATAAGGAATTGTAAATGTGAACGTCGAGCCCCTCCCAAGCTCAGACTCGGCTATAATTTCGCCCCCGTGTGATTCGATGATCTGCTGTGCTAAAGTCAGGCCCAACCCTGTGCCCTCCACAGTGTGCCCGCCTGACCTTCGTGCTCTGAAAAGCTTGTCAAATATATAAGGCAGGTCCTCTGATGGAATTCCCTCTCCCGTATCTCGGATAGCACACACCAGTTGGCTATTCGCCGTATCATTCTCAAGACTCACGAAAATATCTCCACCAGCCGGCGTGTACTTTAGTGCATTGTCCAATAGATTCAGAATCACCTGCTTGAGCCTGGCGCGATCTGCCATCACTCGGGGTACTGTGGGAGGTAAATCAAGGCTAGTTCCTATCTGACGCTGCTCGGCTAACTCGGAAAGCTGAAGGATGGATTCCTCCAAAAGTGCGCCTGTATTAACGAGTTCCAAATCCAACGTAAATGAGGGCGATTCAAGCCGTGCCAATGTGAGCAGATTGTCAACCAATTGGGTCAGTCGCTTTGTCTCCTCGTTGATGATTTGGCTTGACGCTATCCAACCTTCATAATCCTCAGGTTGGGCGCTCATCTTAGATACATGCCCTTGGATCACGGTGAGAGGCGTTTTGAGTTCGTGACTCACGTTCTGGATGAAGTTGCGGTAGAAAGCCTGTTGGCGCTGAGTGGCGCCAAGATCTTCCAGTAGCAGAAGAGTATCTTTATCTGAAAGCCGGATGGCGCGTGCTTGAAAGGATTGGCCTTCCACAGCAGGAATATTACGTACGATGTTTACAGCACCTTTCTGTGAATCTGATACGAGATTAAGTAATTCGATACGTTTATCCCAGCCTCGTGCCGCTGAATTGTTGGTGACCACACGGGATCCGCGAAAGATCATAGCAGGGTATGGAAATCCATCGACCAATCGCCTCTCTTGCCGTGCAGAAATACGCTTCGTGATGAGCAATAGGCCAATGGATAAAATAACAGCAGTTCCAATTAAAACTGCAGCGAACTCAAGTGGTCCGAAGTAGATGACGTAATCCGGCATGTTCACCCGAGATCATACAGTAGATTATGGGATGTCGCTATCAGGGAGACTGATTAGCTTAGGAACCTTCGAATTTATAACCTACTCCACGTACGTTAATCAGGTAACGCGGCTCCTTAGGATCTGGCTCAATTTTCTGGCGAAGCGACCAAATGTGTTTCTCCAAGGTTTTTGTTTGGATATCTTGATCGCCAGGAATCTCAAAAACTGCTTCGAGGAGTGCACTGCGGCCAATGGGACGCCCGGCGTTGGTCACAAGATAGTTGAATAAGTCAAATTCGCGAGGTGTGAGATCAACATTGATCCATTTCCCATCCTGATTAATGGTGACCTTTCTACGAGGCGTGTCAAGACGAAGATAGTTGTCGTATTCCTGGATAGGGGGTGGGAGCCGAGCCTTAACTCGCGCTAATAGCTCACGTATGTCAAAGGGCTTTGATATGTAGTCACTAGCCCCGAGTGTGAAACCAAACTCGAGATCGCTTACACTATCTCGCACAGTGAGGAAAATGATTGGAACGTCATCGCCCGTCTCGCGGATACGTCGGCAGACGGCAAGGCCGTTAGGTTCTGGCATCTCGATATCGAGCACAAGAAGATTCGGATGTTTGCTCTCCCAAAGATAGAGCGTTTCTTCGCCATCAGAAGCAGTGATGATGTCGTAACCTTCTCGCTGTAATGCCGGTTCGACAAATGAGATGATCTTCGGGTTGTCGTCCGCAATAAGGATTNNGTTGGTTTAAGGAGAAGATTGTGGTGAATGTGGGTTGTATTCAAAGAATGGTTTACGCATTTATTATCCGACATTGAGGCCCCAGGCTTCATCGAATTGAGCTGGGTCGATGTTTAATAAACCCGAGACTTTTCCTCGATCAACACGGCATTACACATGATGGATGCGTGCATGGAACCAGGTTCAGACAGGATCTTGTTCGATCGGATCCTTGGTGGTGGAAGCAGTACATGATATCAGAGTGAGAATTATCAAATCGATCCAGAGGTGAGGTTTCGATGACATGTTGAACTCCTAATTCCAAATAGTTCTGCATTGAACCGAGGAAAGCGGTCTCGCCGATGATGCTCACGGTCATAACCGATGGATATCCATTCCTGTAACCTCGAGTTAATATCCAAATGTGACGTCCAATACTTGGAAAGTCAGGTCGACTGAGTGAATGTTAGGACTGGCTCGACCGACATAATATGGGGGTTCGCCGTCAATTGTGAGACCTCGCGCAATTCCCACCACGAATGAGTATTCATGGGAGGCGTTGAGGATGCGGTCGTTTAGATCGATACTTCCAAACGGAACGATGAATGAAACCGGGCACTTGTGTAGGTTCTCGCACATTAGATGATATGAGCCGGAGATTTGCTCCTCGATTTCAGCACGGGTCAACTCGGGCAAGTTCGGATGATCCTTCGTATGGCTTGCAACCTCCAGGCCGAGCTCCTCAAGATTACGCAGGTATGCCCAAGCTTCAGGATCTTGAGGGCCTCGTACAATGACACCTATCACCAAGACCAAACCCCTCTCCGTAAAAGCCGCAATCATATCTTTGAATTCGGAGTTGATTCCGGATGAATATATGTCGTCTAATGAGACCACAATGCTATCCCTTGAGGGGCATTCGCCACGTTGAAAGCTTTCAAGAATATCCCTATACGTCAATGTCTTTACTCCTCGAGCGATGATGCCCTTTGCCAGAGACTCCATGCGCTCAGCGCCGTAGTATCCATGCAGCATGAGGGACCTGGGCGTGGTGCAATGTGTGACGAACTCTTCAGTTGACGCCATCCTGTAGTCCTGAGGCGCGCGAGCTAATTCCTCAATTGGGAGACTATGATCTGATAAGGAGGGTCCGCTTTCCACAACTTTTTTGATGTGATAGGGAGGAATGAACACCTCTGGAACCTGATCAATCTCGGGTGCTATCGTTTGCTTCTCTGTGAAGTGTACTGAGTGCAAAGGATTGATAGATGGTTTTGGTATATTGAGATTTGTGAAAGCCAAAGATGAGTTCTCCCCCGACTTCTCTTCAATAACTCCTGAGGATCCTCTGGCTGAACGTATAAAGCCCGTATTGCATAACGTTGCTACCAGCAACGAAGCTGTGAACCATTTCAGATACCGGCTACGCATCTCATCCTCCTAGCGCATTGAGTTCTTGCTTTCACGCTAAGAGGTGGACTTCACCTATGGTTCTGGGATGGGTTACAAGGGGATAGTCGCCAAGGTTACAATTAGGTTACTTATGTGTTTGGCGGGCAGTACTTGTCTTCTGACTAGATTGGGTCTGGCTAGAATATATCTTCAGGCCAATGACCAACCCAAACCTGCATGTGTGAGATTGATGGGAGTAAGGGACTACTCTAGACAATAGTGGATCAGTACCAAATGTTGACGAGATCGTTGATGATACAACAATAACGCTACCTTTGTGGGGTATTATTCATTCTATGGATAATCAGCTTCTTCAATTGACTGAAAGTACCTGGCTATTCCCCCATCATCCTAATTTTCGACGCGTTCAAGCGTCGATCGGTGTCGTTACGAGTGGGGATGAGACACTCCTTGTGGACGCTGGCAATGGTCCTGCTACTGCCAAGCATGTTAAGAAAGCCATTCAGGATGTGAACCTGCCTGAAGTTACGCAGATCGTCTATACACATCACCATTGGGATCACGTGTACGGGGCATGCGAATTCGATGTTTCGGTTGTGGCTCACCAGTGCTGCCGGGAGATCCTTCTTGAAGAATCTAAGAAGCCATGGAGTTTGGATTATCTTCGTGAGGTGATCAGGAAAGAACCAAAGCTACGAGTGAGCTTTAAAGCAAAGGAACGCGCAGTGAAAAATTGGGACAGGTTTCGAATTGTAGTTCCCGAAATCATCTTCACGAAATCAAAACGACTGCGTGTGGGCAAGGTCGACGTTTTGTTGGAGCACGTCGGCGGAGATCACGCTGATGATTCGATCGTTGTTAAGGTTCCTGATGAAGGCGTAATATTCCTGGGGGATTGCTACTACATACCACCACTTCATCTTCGTGAACCAACCTCCACGATCTCTCGGGCCATGCTAACTTCGTTGGCAGATCAAAACTATTCCCTCTATGTAGAAGGGCATGATGCACCTTATACGCGGGCTGAATTATTAGAGTTTTTAGAGGGGGAATAAATCGAGTTCTCTCATCGCCTGGGTTCTACACTGACGCATGATTTGAATAAAAGCAGGGAGTAAACATTGGCTCGACATACTAGATATCAAGGCGCAATTCTCAGAGACGGTCACATTCTCTTAATTAAGCATCGACAGCACTCTACTGGTCGAGAATACTGGGTCATCCCCGGTGGAGGGATTGGTGATGATGAGTCTGAAGAAGAATGCGTCGTAAGGGAAATGAAAGAAGAGACTCATCTCGACGTCAAAGTTGAAGGGCTGATCCTTGAAGAGTCAGCTCACCCTGAGAGTCCTTACACGGTGCGAAAGACATATTTATGTCGTCCAATAGCTGGAACCGCCAACCCTGGTCACGAACCCGAACCAGAGGCGGCGGCCGATTACGCTATCGTTGAGGTTGGATGGTTTGATCTTCGGGCGGAGGATGATTGGGACGCCATGTTGAAGCAGGATCCATTCACATACCCGCAGCTCAAACGGCTTAGGGAACTGTTAGGATATGAACCGTAGGCTATAAAGAAGACGATCTGGTCGTCAATACCATTGCCTTCGGTCGAAGAGCAGCTTCACCAATTAGTCTACCCACTGCGGTATACCAACGCTGGCCGGTAGGGAGGAGAAATGACGCACATAACAGATGCTCAATTTAAACAGCGCTTTCCAGTCCTTTGCTTGAGCGGGCGTGATTTGCCTAAGAAGCGCATAGATCGTCACATTATTTTCATTAGCGCGACGTTGACGCTCGAACCGGATCACGAGTATTCCGAGAGTGAGATCAATGATGAGCTGAGAAAGTGGGCGGCTCTATTTGGGGATTGTTTTAGTCTGGATTATGTGATGATGCGAAGGTACCTGGTTGATGAGGGTTATTTACATCGAGACACTGCTGGAAAGTCATATGAACTCGCAATGGAGGATCTACCGTACACATATGATCGATCCATAAGAGATTTTGACCTCGAAGATTTGGTGACCGAGGAATTGGAAAGAAGGGAGTTGCAAAAGCGCCAATACATGCAAAGATCGGGGGAATAATGCTTCATATGTAAATGCCCCGATTAATCAATTGCTTGGTGTGAGTTCTATCTAGAGGTTATGTACTACACGCTACTCGAGTAGATTCTCGGGGCGAACGATTAAGTACGATATCTAACGCACCACTTTAGATATTTGCATCCATTTTTCTTATTGAACGACAAAGTAAATCGTCCTGGTTGTGCAAACTCCACCCTGGAAATCCTCCGTGCACAGGGTGACAGTTCCGTGCGCTGTGCTCCCGTGAGGCACTGGGTCGATAGGGACGTGGATGTATTCCACAACTCCCGGACTGAGAATATTGCCATGTCCTGGTGGACAAACCGGCCTTGGCCGAAGTGCAAACGGGAATCTCTGGAAGGTCGGTCCGTAAAGTGTTCTTCCGGTTTCATAGTTGACAACTTTGATGTTTGCAGATTTCAGGATTTCACCGCCTGTGTTCTCAACAGCGAAAACGACATAGTGGATTTCGCCGCACGAAGCGAAACCGGTGAGGAACAGGTCAAATCCGACTGGCGGGGTAGGGCTAGGCATTGGCGTAAGAACTGGCAAGAAATTGGTTTCGCCTTCTATATTGGCGTAAAAGCCTGATAGCCAACAAGCCTCTTCAGGTTTATCAGGGTTGACGATGTACCAATAGTCTTCGATGGTGCTCTTGGCTATCACTTCAGTAATTTCGTCGACAAGCAGCACTCCACGAATATCGTACCCGGTCCCTGGACCACTCCTGCAATTAGTGTTCGCTGTAACGCTGATAAGAGGAGCTGCCGGTGTGGGTGTTAGGGTTCTTGTCGGTGTATGGGTGATGGTTGGTGTAAGTGTGATGGTGGGGGATGGCGGCTGCTCGGTAGGCTGGGAAGCTTCCTCTGTTTGAGTGGATGACTCTGCTAAAGCAGTTTGAGCCTCAAATGTCTGAATTTCCATTTCCGCGTACGCTTCTGTGAGACGAGCTTGCTCCGCTGCATCCTGTGAGCTGCAGGCTGCAGCAGTCAAGATCATTAATAGTACGAGTCCCATTAATGCATCCCGAGCTCTGGTCATGGTTTGTTTCCTTCCAAAGGAGCTCCCCCGACTTGATGTTCTTGAATGATGCGCCATTATAATACAACCGGCTGTGAGATTGACGCTCAAGGGAGCTGTTGGAAAGACCTCGTGAATGAGGATGTTGCTTCGCTACTGGATGGCTCGCAAAGACACGATACTGTGTCATTGCGAGGAGCCCGTAGGGCGACGTGGCAATCCCCAAGAGGCTGTAGGAGATTGCTTCGCCCTTTCAGGGCTCGCAAAGACAACGGGTGGGGGATTGCTTCGTAACTAACTGGCGCGTAAAGACAGGAGGAGAAACCGCTTTTGAGAGAGCAGAATATACATATTGCGCTCTATAAGGTCTTCAACATGGATATAAACACCCTAGAACCGGAGGAATGCAAGACCGAGAGAACCCAATAAAGCCAATAGACATATGAGAGTGAATGAAATGGTGATTGTTAAAATTATGGTGCGAAGAAACATTAATCGCTTAGCTTCTTTGTAGGCTTCCATCTTGTCCTCCTCGGTAAGCGGAATCTGAATATCCTCCGGCAGCTCCATCGCTGCTGGCTCATTTGCGAGTTCTGCTAGTTCCGGGTCAGTCTTCAGGTATTCTTCAACAAGTGAGCGTGTATCAGCACTCACTTCGCCTGCAAAATACAACGGCATGATGTCGAGAATTACATCCCTAGTGACTTGCATAATCACGTAACCTCCTTCTCAAGACGGGAAGCGAGCATCTTTTTCCGAACACGGTGCACTTTCACTTTGACATTCGTCACGGACAAATTCAATACACGGGCGATTTCGGTATATGGAAGTTCGTGCTGGACGCGCATGATAAATGCAGCGCGATCGACTTCGGGTAAATCCTGAATGATATTTTTAACTCTCGCCAATTCGAAACGGGATTCAACTAATTTATCGGGTTCTGCATTATGATCAGTATGGACGTCCTCGAATGCGACCCGGCGTTTCCCTTTTCTTCGTTGTTCGAGGTATAGGTTGCGAGCGATCGTGAAGAGATATGCCTTCAAGGTTTCGGTGCGAATAGTAGTGTTGCGTGTCCAGGCACGAATAAAGGTCTCAGAAGTAATATCTTCTGCGTCGTAACGGTCGCCTGAGAGCCAGAACGCGAAGCGGTATACGTCGGCAGAATGGGATTCGTACAATTCTTCAAAGTCGAGCATAATGCTCCCTTGCCAATAATATGCATAATGTAGCAAAAAGTTACAATGAGGAGGAATGCGGTTAACACCCGAGATCATTGGAATAGGATCTATACCACACAGCAGTATGACAAAGTAGGCTGGTATGAGCAAGAACCTACTCCTTCGCTTGAACTGATTTCTAGATGCAGGCTTGGTCCAACGGATCCGATGATCGACGTGGGCGCAGGCTCGACGACGCTCATCGATCACTTGCTTGGCGTTGGGTACAAGAATCTATATGTACTAGATCATTCTGAGGTTGCATTGGATGTGTTATACAGTCGGCTCCCCCGAGACCAACGGAAATATGTAACCGTCATCGAGGCTGACATTCTAAATGAAGAATGGATTGCGCAGGTTGGTGAGGTCTCACTATGGCACGACAGAGCGCTCCTACACTTCTTTGTGGATCCAGAAGATCGAGAAGCCTATGCGGCTAGCCTCAACCGCGTCGTCCGTGTCGGGGGATTTGCCATCATAAGCGCTTTTTCATTAGAAGGTGCAGATAGGTGCAGTGGATTAGCGGTGCACAGATATAGCCTAGAGACATTGGCTGAATTGGTCGGAAAGAATTTCCTACTTGAGGATGGTTTTGATTATGCATATAGGATGCCTAGTGGAGACATCAGGCCGTATATATACGCGTTGTTCAAGAAAAAGAGCTGAACGCATCATATTCACCTAAGAGTCTGGTAAAGTTCATTGGCTTTGAATCGTGGTCGACAATGTGTACTGGGACGAGGAGACGTAGGAGATCGATTATGGAAATGGAGTCCAATCGGAAATTATGCATGAAACAACAAACTGATTTACGCAAAGTCATGACGAGTTTCAAACAGCACGATGAAGCTATCGAAATGTTCTTGAACCAGCATGCCATGCTCCATTCATCCGAAATGAGTCAATCACGGATTTGGTCCTTTGAGGACGAAATCTTTAACGATGTGACCGAGGAGCAGATACGGCGCATCCCACAGAATTGTGACCACTCCATAGCCTGGAACATTTGGCATATTGCTCGTATTGAAGATGTCGCGATGAATATGTTAGTTGCCGGTGAACCGCAACTGCTGCAACAGGATCGGTGGCTCGATCGGATGCAGATCTCGGCTAGGGACACCGGCAACGTGATGGATGAAGAGGCGGTCATGAATCTGAGCGCTACGATCGAACTTGAATCGTTGCGCGCTTATCGTTTGTACGTTGGTCGTAAAACGCGCAGCATCGTCAAACAACTCCAGCCGGAGGACCTAAAGCAGAAGGTTGATCCAGCCCGACTCCAACAGGTGATGGATGAAGGGGCTGTGGTTGAAGCAGCCAGTGGTATCGTGGATTATTGGGGGAAACGAAATATCGCGGGGTTGTTGTTGATGCCAGCCACCCGACACAATTTAGTTCATTTGAATGAATCCCTTAAGCTAAGACAAAAACGCCAATAAAAGGTTGAATGCATTACGACTATTAATGGATCTTGCGGTAAAGGTATCTACCGGAAATAAAGCTCCTTTGTGGAATATTGTTACATAGGCATTGACATAAATACATTAATGTGTTATGCTGATGTCAATGATGACAGTTGTTATGGGAGGTTGCATTATGAATACGTCCAAACGATACACATCCGGAGCCGCTTTCATCGAGTTCTGGAATTATGTTGCCAGGGAAGGATTGATGAATGTGAATTCTGCGCGTTCGCTCGGTAGCGCCAGCAAACAGGTGCTCAGCATTGAAGAGGATTGGGAGAATATGGATGTCTCGACCATTGATGTGGAGGAAACCGAACGCAAATTTGTGAATCTCCGTGAAAATGCATACAGTCCAAGAACCATTGCGGCGTATTTGCTGAGGTTTAGGAGGGCTCTGAGGCTATATCTCGAATACCTAGAGGATCCCGATAAGTGGGAGCCGCCAAGATCTCCGGTGCGCGCAATTCTCGAAGAGAGAAGCATACGCGAGAACATCAATGGCGCCCAACCAAAGTTCTTCCCAAAGAGTTCACAATCTGACTCCGGTGTTCGATTCATTCAATATCCATTCCCGTTGCGTGAAGATTGTGTGGTTCAATTGCGTCTCCCTGTTAACCTCACCCAAACAGATGTAGATCGCATCACTGCGTATCTTCAGACTTTGATCTTGAATGAGGGGGTCAGGAATACACGTTAGACGAAAAACTGAAGTGGCTTTCACCATTTTTTCCAGGTGGAGCTTTAGTGATTATCCATTAGGGGTTCGTCATGGTTGAAAAGTATCCGATCCTTGAGTTCGATCCCACGCGCGAAGCGATGGTGGAACCTACTCGCGTTTCAGACCCTCTCGATGTTGCAGAACATTGTGTAATCTGCTTCTTCCAGGAGGTGATCGAGAAGGTTGCACATGAGCATGAAGCGAGAATTGTCACTGACAACCGCTGGGAGGATGGCCCACATACCTTGTATGAAATCACATACGCAGGGCATAACCTCGCATTCTTTCACCCTGGTGTTGGTTCTGCACTGGCGGCTGGACTTCTTGAGGAGGTCGTTGCATTCGGCTGTCGGAAGTTTATCGCTTGTGGCGGTTGTGGAGTCCTCCAAAAGGATATTGAGGTTGGAAAACTAATAGTGGTGACCGCGGCTCTTCGAGATGAAGGTGTTTCGTACCATTACTGTCCACCTGCACGTGAAATCAACGCGAATGCGAAAGGCATCTCGGCATTGAATGAGACTCTTCAACAGCAGGAAATTCCGTATAAACTTGGAAAGACCTGGACGACAGATGCACCTTACCGAGAAACTCACAGGAAGATCGCCAATAGGCGACGTGAAGGCTGTCTGACTGTTGAGATGGAAGCTGCTGCCATGATGGCTGTTGCCGAATTTAGAGCGGTGACATTTGGACAAGTTCTATACGCCGGCGATGACCTGAGTGGAGGCGAGTGGGACCAACGGGATTGGCAGTCCCGCGAGGTGATCCGGGAGCGATTGTTCTGGCTGGCGGCGGATGCCTGTTTGAAGCTGTAACTTGAAAGCATGGTGCGCATTCTGCTCGCAATATAATGTCGCTTTGCTGGGTTGCACACTGACCTGCGCTTGAGAACTTCCAGGATCGACAATAAAACAGGAAGATAAGGTATGCAGATTTCTATTGGAACTCTCACTGAAGCGGATTGGGAGATGGTGTGTTCTATCTATAAGGATGGTATCGAAACGGGAGATGCTACATTTGAGGAAGCTCCTCCGGATTGGGAAGAATGGAACGCAACACATCTTTCGAAATGCCGGATCATAGCAAGGATGGAAGAGCGGGTTGTCGGCTGGGCAGCGTTAAGTCCGGTCTCCAGTAGGTGCGTTTATGAGGGTGTGGCTGAGGTGAGCATATATGTCGCAACTCCTTATTGGGGCATGGGAGTGGGTAAAGCATTACTGGGAACACTCATTGAGGCTTCAGAAGAAGCAGGAATATGGACTTTAGAAAGCAGTATGTTCCCTGAAAATGAAAGGAGCCTACGGCTGCACAGGTCATTGGGTTTTCGGGAGGTCGGATTTCGTGAGCGAATAGGTCAATTGGATGGTAAGTGGAGGGATACTATTCTCATGGAACGTCGAAGTAAGGTGATTGGGACAGGATCAAAAGATGGTGCCGTGAGTGATATGTAACCATTTTTTGAAGCATGAGCCTATAGGCGGCCAGCGCGTAAAGCCGGGTTCTCAAATGATCATTCGAAAAGGATATTGCATATGGATCAGAGCGGCGGTTACACAGAGTATCAATTCGTAGCGGAGTTCTATGATTATGTAGAACCCTATCAATCCCGAGGTGATGTGTCATTTTATGTAGAAATGGCATTGGCCTCGGAAGGGAGAGTCTTGGAGATTGGTTGCGGAACAGGTAGAGTCCTCATTCCTATTGCTCGAGCTGGGAGAGAGATAACCGGCCTTGATTTATCGCCATCCATGATTGAAACCTGTCGAAATAATGTTTCAGATGAGCCCGAGGAAGTCCAAAAAAGGATAACCCTACTGCAGGCGGACATGCGTGACTTCCACATCGATAGGACTTTTTCGCTGGCTATTATCCCTTTTCGTCCATTTCAACACTTGGTGACGGTTGAGGATCAGAGAAACTGCCTTAATGCCATATGGCGGCATCTTTCTCCCAATGGTACTTTCATTCTGGATGTCTTCAATCCTTCCCTACCGCATCTTACGGACGATAGTTATTTGTCGGAAAGTGGAGAGGAGCCTGAGTTTCAGATGCCGGATGGGCGAACTGTGCTCAGGCGCCATCGAACCGTCTCTCGAGACCTATTCAACCAGATTAACGACAACGAATTGATTTACTACATCACACATCCTGACGGTCGAGAGGAGCGCCTTGTTCACCGATTCAAGATGAGATACTTGTTCCGCTTTGAAGCTGAACATTTGTTAGCACGAGCTGGATTTGAGATTGTAGAGGTCTATGCTGACTATGATCGCTCTCTATATGGATCGAAATACCCTGGTGAACTCATCATTGTGTCGAAGAAGGTGAATCCGTAATCAATCATTTACAAGCAAATATCCATCAAGAACAAGTCGTATGGACGCCCCATCGGGGCGTCCATACGAACCATTTGACGGAGACCGTTGTTTCCACCGATCATTGAGGGTGTGGGTCCATATTTCAAATAGTCTGTAACTACGCTCATTTGGATGCCCCATTGGGGCGTCCCTACGGGTTAATCGTGGTATTGTTTGGTTATTCGTAGACAGCTGAAAGGAGACGTTGAACCTGATTATCTCGAAAGTGTAATTTAATTGATGCAGGAAATCCATGAGGCCTGAGACAAGCTGAAAGAGAGAACGGCACCATGAAAATGCGTTTCATCGTCCCTCTAGCCATTTTTGTTTTGGTTCTGGTTGGTGGTTGTGGGCGTCAGTTGCAATCCTCAACACCCATTTCCCCTACTGCAACCTCTGCGCCACCAACGGAGATACCAACCGAGACGCCCCAACCTACCGCAACGAAGATCCCGGCAACAGAAACTTTACCACCTTTGAGCGGGAGCGGCGGGGGTCGAATCGTATTTGCCGCAAAACGCCATGAACAGTATGAGATCTATGTGATGAATGCTGACGGCACCGACCAGCGTCGGCTTACCAATCACCCAGCTGAGGATACGGACCCTGTGTGGTCGCCTGATGGAAGCCGAATCGCATTCCAATCGAATCGGACTGGTCGTTTTGAAGTCTTTGTCATGAATGCGGATGGCTCCAACATGCGGCAACTGACCAAGGACGGAGGTTGGGGGACCGCATGGTCGCCCGATGGATCCATGATTGTTTTCACCCGTTTTGACCTAGCGAGCGATCTCTTCGTGATAAATGCCGATGGCACCAACCAGAGACGATTGACTCATTCGGGTGAGGAGATGAGTGTTTACGGCGCTGACTGGTCTCCTGATGGAACCCAAATGGTATGTGTTGTTGGTCTCCCTTCGACTGTGGCATATTTAGATGCAGAATCTACCATCCACTTGCTGGATATCCCCGTTTCTCTTGAAGAAGCTGAACCCCCTGAGTTGCGGCCGTTACCGCGAGCTGGTGAACGCGTGAACGATTGGCCTAGCTGGTCGCCAGACGGATCGCAAATTCTTTTCAGTGCTTTTGTCGATGGCCACCGGGGCATCTATGTGGTCAACGCCGATGGTTCGAATCTGCGACGACTGACCCCAATTACAAGTGCGAATGAGTACGCTCCCTCGTGGTCTCCGGATGGAACGCAGATCACATTTCAATCCAGCGCGGCGGGTGGTTGGGACATCTATATTATGAACGTCGATGGAACAGGTCTACAACAGCTGACAACAGGGGGTGACAACGACGTCGCTCCTAAATGGACTCGCTGATTACCTGACGCAATTGTTCGATACGACAACCCTTGAAATCCTAGTTTGTTCCATTTTCGACCTATAATTGGCGGCAGCTCCATGACCGTACCTTTGTAATTTTGGACGCCCCACCGGGGTGTCCCTACGAACCATTTAATGATGATTGAACATGAGAAAAATCAGCAATAGGAGTATGCAAATGAAATTTAAGATGAGCCACAATGTCGCCGTAAGGACTCAACGCTATGCAGAGGCAGTAGATTTCTATTCAAAGGTTCTTGGCTTTGCCAATCGCTCTGATGATCCCGATTTGGCCGATCTTGATGCCAATCCTCTCACTCTATTTATTCTTGAAGATCACGAGATCAGTGGTCCTGTGATGGAATTGTTTGTCGACAACCTTGAGCAGGCTCGCGATGAATTGCTTGCCCATGGATGCGAGGTCATCCGATGGCGTGGCAAAGGCCAGGATTGTTACGTGCGAGATCCCTTTGGTGTGGTCTATAACCTATGGGAAATTTCTAACGCCGATTAGGGGAGTGTGTCTTCCTCATTGTCGCCAATAGATTCAAATGGAGTGCAAATGGTGAATAACATGCTGGATCTTTCCACGGTTGAGCTGGAAACGAACTCGGAACTCTGGAAGACCAGAGAGGTTAATGGCGAGTGGCTCCTTGAAATGGTTGGTAACAAGGAAATCGATCATCTTGGAGGTAAGGTTGTCTTAATTGAAGGTTCGAGGGGCGATTATGTCGTGTCGGTCGAAATGAAGTTCCTGGATCACCATCTTCAAGAAGGGAGTGGTGGGTGGTTCGGTTTCGTTATTCGAGCCCAAGACACCTTGAATTATGAGCTTGTCTGGTTCATGCCCAACGCGGAGAAAGGTAGAGCGGTTGCATACTTGCCGGTCGCCCACGGTATCGTCCCGTGGTGGACGGAAGCGTATGCAAGCCAACAAAGAGGTGGTCCGAAAATTCCATCTCACGAGTGGTTTTCAACGAAGGCTGAGGTCATTGGAGATGAGGTATCTATCTTCATAGGGGATGAACACATTTTTACAAAGAAATTGACATACTATCTTACCGAAGGGCGCCCAGGCTTCTATGTGGGAACTGCGACGGATGCTGCATTTAGACGCGTATACGTTGAAGACCATAGAACGTAACGAAATCTTCTTGGACAGAGGTTGTGGTTTGCGGGCTCTGTCGTAGGCAATTAAACCTAGAGGTAGATCAAAAGTGAGGATCGAGGAGTTTGAAGCAAAATCGATCATCGTACCCTCCAGGCTTCCGGATAAAGACTATGTAGCCAATCCATATGTCGGATGTCAGTTCGGTTGTCTGTATTGCTACGCCACTTTCATGGGGCGATTTGTAAATGAGCCTCGCAGCAATTGGGGTGACTATGTGTATGTAAAGGTCAATGCTGTTGAACTAGCACTCGAGCAACTAGTCAAGTGGGGTGTAAGGCGTAAAGAGTCCTCCATTTTGTTGAGTTCGGTTACGGATCCGTATCATGGTATTGAGCGAAAATACGGTTTGACCAGAGGCATTCTTGGGGTTCTCGTCGAGCAACATTATACGGGACCAGTTAGCATACTTACCAAATCCCCGATTGTTCTACGCGACGCCGATCTCCTGAAGCAATTGAACGCTGAGGTCGGAATCACGATTACGACTACCAACGATAAGCTCAGTCGTTTTCTAGAAGTAAAAGCTCCGCATGCAAGCCGACGACTTGATACACTGGCAAAGTTGGTCCAAGAGGGAATTCGGACATACGTCTTTGTCGGACCTCTTCTACCGCACTTTCGGTATGAACCAGAATTGCTGGATGAACTCTTCCGGGCGATTGCGGAAACTGGCACAAGTGAAGTATATGTTGAGCACATTAACCTTCCCAGGTACGTGAAAAATCAAATGTGGAAAGCTCTTCAACACGAACCTGAGGAAGTCCAGGCTATCTACAAGGGTGCTATAAACCAAAGCCATCGTGACGCGCTTGACACACTCGTCGAGAAGTTGCTTGAGAAATATAATTTGCACATTCGATTTGGTGGTCCGATCTACCACCCGGAGCTTGAGTGACTGAGTTGATTGTAAAGCGTCCATAACCAGGGAATTTTTTCTTAAGGATTTATCCTTTTGATCGTTACACTATTCGTGCTGCTGGCGTTATTCATATTGCTTGGTGGAATATGGCTTTTCTTACCCATCGCCTTCGGACTTCCATGGGTCCCTGCACAACGGCAGCGAATTCGCCGAGCCCTTGAATTAGCGGAGGTTAATCCGGGTGAGAGGGTCTACGATCTTGGCTCTGGTGACGGTCGGGTCCTCATAACAGCAGCTAAGGAGTTTGGAGCTCACGCGGTGGGGATTGAGATCGAACCTGTCCACTGCATGGTATCTTGGATTTGGAATGTCATCAGCGGAGTTGAGGATCGTGTTTCTATCCGGTGGGGAAATTTCTACAGCACTTCCTTTAATGATGCGGATGTCCTTTTCATATATGTCAGACCAAAACAAGCGGAAAAGTTGAATTCATTACTCAAGGAACAATTAAAACCAGGCTCCCGGGTGATCAGCATTTCAGTCGATGTGGATGGGTGGGAACCAACGGCATATGATCCTGAGGGTTTAATTTTCTTGTACCGAATGCCGCCCATCCCAGGGAGCCTTGAGACCTATCTAGCAAAGAGTATCCACTATTCATGACTAGGGCGTTGTCACCTGCTATCATGGAATGGTCCAATCACGAAAGCGGTGAAGGAATCCACTGTGACCACCATTTCCTCGCCGCAATTCAAGCCTCCTTTGTTCTCAACTCGTGCCAAATTGTCGCGCTTGATGCTCATGTTGAAGTCAACTATGATTCGTAAATATGAACTGCTACTACTGCGACAAGATCGAAGAGGTTGATCCGGGATATCCGAGTACACCCGCATTCTACGATCTAGGTTCTGCGGCTCCTCGATGTCCACGACATTGGCGTTATCTTTGTGGCAAATGCGGAGAGCCGTCTCACTTCATGCGTACCTCTTTCTGCACCGAGGCGGAAGAGTTCTTCTGCTCCGCTTGTGCAACCGAATTGGAAGAAGTTGCTGATTCGTTCTGGGCCTGGAAGTATTATTATCGATATCTTTCACCGTGGTCAGATCGATGGTCACCGGCTCTAGATCGCCTCGAGTTTGAAGGAAGACATCCAATACAGAATAAAGCCACGCATTCGAAAGCCCAAGCTGCGATATCCCAAGAAGAATACCTCGTCCGATACCCCGCAAGACCAGTGCAATGGCGCCCAAAGGGTGATTTCACCGACGAGGAGATTCAATCCAATTGGAATGCCAATGCGGATCGATGGGTTGCCCAATATAATGATGACGGCGATCCAAATCGGCGCTACCAGAGTGACCAGCCGATGTTGGCGTTGTTGGGGGATGTGCAGGGGAAGTGTATTCTAGACGTGGGCTGCGGGAATGGGTACCTCTGCCGGAAGCTCTCAAGACAGGGCGCGATCATGACGGGCGTCGATCTATCAGATCGATTCATTCAGATCGCTCAAGAACGTGAAGCCGAGGAAAAATTGGGCATCACATACCATGTGGGATCCGTGGCAGAGATGAACTATCTCCCTAACTCGCATTTCGATAAGGCTGTTAGCAACTACGTTCTAATGGATGTACGTGATTACGTCGACACGCTCTTTGAGGTGCGTCGAGTGTTGAAAAATGATGGCACCTTTGTCGTTGTTATTTCACACCCTTGCTTTACCAGCGGACCAGGAGGTTGGGCAACTCCTGCACCGGATTCACCACGCGCCGAGGATGGGTTTGGATACCTCGTCGGTTCTTACTTCTATAGCGGTCCAGTTCTCGCACAGTGGGGAAATTTTGATCCAGTCATGAGCTATCACCGGACTCTGCGTGATTACTGGCAGGCTTTCAGCGAGGTTGGTTTCACGGTTGAGGCATTTGAAGAACCCAGCATCACTGAGCGCGGTCGGCGGGAACTGCCAATTTCCAGAGTCATGAAGAGCCTTCGGATTCCCTACTCGTGCATGTTCCAGTTGAAAAAAGAAGTGCGTGGGAATTCATAAATTCCTGCCCAGTTTAAATTGATAGGAGTGATTTCATGATCTATTAAAGGAAAAAGGTACGGACAGAGAATTGGGAAGCATTAGCGAAATTCAGCTTCAGTACCTCATCGATCAACTTGAGGAAGAGTGGACTGAAGATCATGATTACGCTATCACGCCATTGTTGCTGGATGTATTCGAGTCTGAAGGAGCTGATCCGAACTTTGTCTCCATTTTGAGAGAGGCTCTGGGGGATCGAGAGCAGATTGAGGTGGTATGGAGTAGGGAGAGAGGAGAATAAGATCCCTGGGTGATTGGCTGGTTAGCTGAACCACTCAGTTCGGGAAAATGGTGATGCAGTTCACTAGTACAGTATCCGGAACATCTATCATTTACTCGGTCTAAGGCTGTGCACCGTCCTTTGGTTGGGCAGGAGGCTGTTTTGCCAAGCAGATTCCATCTTGGTATTACGAGTCAGGAACAAGAAATTCAAGTTGAAGAATTACCCATGATAGGGTTGCTTCCGGAATGGCTTATAGGTACGCTGATAATCAATGGGCCCGGAAAGTTTGAGATTGGTGAAGAGAGATACAGCCATTGGTTCGATGGTCTCGCGATGCTACGTCGATTCTCATTCAGGGGCGGAAAAGTTGCCTATGTAAACCGGTTTCTACGAAGCCGAGGTTTCATGGATTCAATGAGGTCGGGTCAGATTCGTTACGAGCAGTTCGGCACCAATACTCGCCCATCATTCTTCCAGCGGTTGAGATCCATTTTTTCCAACATGCAGGTTCCCAACAATACCAATACCAACCTTGCGAAGGTGGGGGATGATCGTTTCTTCGCGATCACAGAATCGCCCACTGCGATTGAGTTTGAGCCAGATTCGCTTGCCACGATCGGCGAGTTCGCTTATGTGGACAAGCTTTCAGGCATGATCACGACTGCCCACCCGCATTACGACACCGTCAATAACATCTCATACAACTACTTGCTGCATTTCTCTCTCAGCAGCACCTATCATGTCTATTGTGTTCAACCTGGAACTTACAGGAGAACGCGAATCCTTTCATTACCAGTGCGAGAGCCCTCATACATGCACAGCTTTGGCATGACCGAGAACTACATCATTCTGACCGAGTTCCCACTTGTCGTAAATCCGCTGAATTTCTTATGGAAAGGTAAGCCATTTATCGAGAATTATCGTTGGAAGCCGGAGCGTGGCACTCGTTTTCGTGTGATAGGTAAAAGTGACGGAGAGGTGGTTGCCGATTGTGAAAGCGAATCTTTCTTTGCTTTCCACCATATCAATGCTTTCGAAAAGAATGACTCTGTCCTGGTTGATATATGTGCATATCCTGATCACTCCATCATCGGCGAGCTATATATAGATAGGATGAGAGAAGAGGATCGTGAACACATCCCCCAACTGGAGTTCCGAAGGTACCACCTTCCATTAAATGGTTCCACTGCAGATTTTGAAGTTATTCTGGATGAACCCTTCGAGTTACCGAGGATTAATTATTTCCAGCACAACGCCAAAGAGTACAGGTTTGCATATGGGGTTGGATTAAACGCAAGTCAACCATTGGACTTTGTCAATCAATTGGTGAAGGTCGATATCAAGAAAGGCGACGTGAAAACCTGGTATGTTGAAGGCTGTTATCCAGGAGAACCAATTTTCGTACCTGCACCTGGTGAAAGGAAAGAGGACGGAGGGGTGATCCTTTCATTGGTTTTGGATGTAAACAAAGAAAACTCATTCCTGCTGATCCTGGATGCCGCCTCATTTTCTCAGGTGGCCAGAGTGGAAGTGCCCCACCACATCCCATTTGGATTTCATGGTCAATTCTTTTGGAACTTCTAAGCGTGGTTGAGACAATGAAAATCAAGTCACTTAGGGTAACCATAGTAAGTCTACTTTATGTTTTCTTGCTGATTTCGTGTAATCCAACACCCGAGCCGTGGGGCGATGAATGGAAGACAGCAGGGTTAAATGAGGTTGGTATTGATGAAGCGCAAATCACCACTGCAATCGAACGAATTCGTGATGGATCCTACAATAATATTCACTGCATTCTGATTGTTCGAGATGGCAAACTTGTCTTCGAGGAATATTTCGATGGCTACACGTGGGACTACGTTGGTGAGAAATTCAAAGGAGAGTTGACTGAATATGGTGTCGATACGATCCATAATCTGGCTTCAGTCACCAAGAGTTTCACCTCCGCATTAATTGGTATTGCCATCGACGAGGGATTCATCCCAGGAGTGGATGAGCCGGTTTATGCGTATTTCCCTGACTATGCTTATCTGAGTGACGAGACCAAAGATTCCATGACATTGGAACATTTACTTACAATGACTTCTGGGCTTGAATGGAATGGAATGGAGATTCATGTTTCAACGAGAAATCCGCGAAATGATCTACTTCAACTCTTTATGGTCAGCGATCCAGTAGAATACATTCTGGCCAAGCCTTTGGTCAATAAGCCGGGCGAAAGCTGGTACTACAACGGTGGAGGGACGAATTTGCTTGGAGAAGTTATCCGAGAAGCCACGGGCATGAGAATGGATCGTTTTGCCGAGATGTATTTATTTGCTCCAATGGGCATCGCTAACTATGAGTGGCACTTCATAAACCAGGATATGATCCATGCCGCAGGCAATCTCAAGTTGCGACCCAGGGACATGGCGAAGTTTGGTTATTTGTACTTGAATGGTGGGCTCTGGGGGGATAAGCGCATACTCTCTAAAGAATGGATTGAGGAATCGGTCGAAGATCACGCTTCACCGACCTGGGGTGATGGGTACGGCTACCAATGGTGGTTAAGAACCTATGATTTGGGTTCCACTTCCATTGAATCATTTTACGCAGCTGGCTGGGGTGGGCAGAGGATCATGGTGTTTCCCAGTCTGGATATGGTCGTGGTCTTCACCGGCGGCAACTATGTGGAAGAAGAGCCGGTCGATGAAATCATCATTCGTCACATTCTTCCAGCAGTACAATAGTCTGGAGTGGGGTTTGAATCTTTCTTAGAGATCACGCCCAGTGTTATCGCTAAGGCCAGGTACCTGTTCGAGCAACCTTTTGGTCCATCTCCTACGTGTTTTCAAAATTACTACAACGGCAGCAGTATGAATCCATGCACTCGGATCATAGTGAGAAATGAAAGAATCAGATAACCTGAAGATACGGCGTGGGAAACTCGAAGATGCCTCAGCTTTGGCAAAGTTCGGCGCCAGGACATTCTTAGAAACTTACGGTGCGGATAACACCGTAGAAGATATCGAATCATACATCGTGACTAATTACGGTGATGAAAAACAAAGAGATGAACTACGAAGCTCAGACATCATCACTATATTGGCCCAAGACCGTGAAGCGCTTGTGGGATATGCACAAATCCGGAGGGCGGAAGCTCCCGATTCAGTAAAAGGACCTTCACCTGTTGAGCTTTGGCGTATCTACGTCGACCGTCCCTGGCATGGACGCGGCATTGGGAAACTTTTGGTTGATGCCGTCCACGAGGCTGCAAATGAGTTGGGTGGTCGTACAATCTGGTTGAGTGTTTGGGAACAGAATGAGCGTGCGATCGCTTTCTATCGGAAGTGTGGTTTCAAAGAAGTTGGCACGAAGGATTTCTGGGTTGGCAGCGACCGACAACGGGATTATGTTATGGTCGTCAATGTTCGGTCGGTCTGAACCTCTGTACCCCAAATCTCCTGAACGATGCGGAAGGTCGTAATGGAAAGAATCCTCATAACGGGATCAAGAGGCCTCATTGGTCGAATTCTTATGGACCGATTAGCGAGTCATTATGAGCTCTATGGATTGGATCTGAAAACTGGGGAGGTGAATGATCACCAATTCCAGGTTGATATTTCGGAATTTGAACAAGTTGAAGATTTTTTCAATCATCTCCCTGCTTTTCATTATGTCATTCACCTCGCTGCAAATCCTAAAGTTAAAGCTGATTGGCAGTCAGTTCTTTCAAACAACATCCATGGAACTTGGAACGTCTACGAGGCAGCAAGGTTGAAGGGCGGGGTGAGGAGGATTGTATTTGCAAGCTCAAACCATGTGACCGGATACTACGAAGGAGTTCCTCCAACTCTTTGTGAAGAGCTAAATCCGCCTATGATTTCCATTGATCAGCCTCCGAGACCAGACGGTCCATATGGAATAAGCAAACTTACGGGTGAAGCTATCGCCAGGTTCTATTTTGATCAATATGGAATTGAATCGGTTTGTCTTCGAATAGGCTCAGTTACAGTAGCTCCGGGTGACCCAAAGGAACGACGACATCTGTGTGTCTGGCTTAGCTATGATGATCTCGAGCGCCTGGTGAGGTGTTCACTGACCGCTGATGAAACTTTTCCGGGATTTGGCATCTATTATGGTGTTTCAAGAAACACCAAGCGATTCTGGGATATCAGCAATGCATTGGAGGAGTTGGGTTACGATCCGCAGGATGACGCCTCTGATCACTGGGGGGAATGAGGTTCCCAGACCAAACCTCCGACGTGATAAAACTGCTCCGCAGGTGCATTGTCAAATTCGCGGTATGAAAGTTTCAAAGTAGATTCGATGGCACATTAAGAATCTGATGGAAAGGACTACCAAGTAAAGTCCTTCATCGACTTTCGTTCCGTCAGAGTTCCCATATAGATGAAAATTATGCGGGAGTAATCCAGAAAGTGAGGATGTTGCTAAACCATGCTGGTCATCGACTTGTGCTGGGGGGAATAGCATCCCTCTGTGTTTTAATGGAAACTCAATGAAGACGACTGCCCGAGCTCCAATACCATATCCCGAGATAAATACTTTGCTACATGAGTTGCTTTCGAACGTGCAATCTGTCTTGGGGAAACACTTCATCGGCCTTTACGTTTATGGCTCACTGGCAAGTGGTGATTTCAATCCTGGTAGGAGTGATGTTGATTTTGTGGTTATCACGGATGGTGAGCTTCCTGAAGAAATGCATTCAACATTAGAGTCGATGCACGCCCGAATCACTGGAAGCGGTTTGAAGTGGGCGTCGAAATTGGAGGGATCTTACATTCCACAGGCTGCAATCCGCCGCTACGATCCTTCGAATGCCCGACATCCCGCACTTCGAATGGATGGAACTTTTGACGTAGATTTCCATGGGAGTGACTGGATAATCCAAAGCCATATGATTCGTGAACAGGGAATCGCACTGGCGGGACCGAACCCACAAATCTTGATAGATCCAGTCGAGCCAGAGGATTTACGTCAGGCTGTACTGGGGACGCTGCATGAATGGTGGGAACCGCAGCTTGATGACATTACTCTACTGCGCAGCAACGAGTATCAAGCCTACGCCGTCCTCACGATGTGCCGGATGCTTTACACACTCGAATTCGGAAAAGTCAATCCGAAAACTGCCGCTGCAAAGTGGGCACAGCAGACACTTGGTGAGCGTTGGGCGCCATTAATTGAAGAAGCTTTGGCTTGGCAGCGGGGGATGAAATTGGACAAATTGAACGAAACACTGGAATTAATCCAATATACACTTGAGCAAAGCATACAATTATGATGATTTCGACGATACGGTGTTCGCTTTTCTATGCTTTCTAGTGAGTAGGTGTGTAAGGATGTTTGGCTCTTTCGTTCTATAGAGAAGTGGAAGGGGATTTGTCATGGAAATTGATCTTTCTATCGAAATCGACCGGACTGCTTCTGAGGTCTTTTCCTTTATTAAAGATATGGAGAACCACGCTCAAGAGGAGGGAACGAATGTTCTGCGTGTTGAAAAAATTACGGATGGCCAAGTTGGAATTGGTACCCAATATCGAGAGGTTGTCCGTATGTTCCCATTTCTCCAGGTGGACATGTTCAATGAGGTCACTCGCTATGAACCAAATGAGGTCATTGAGTTTACCTGGCGTGGAGGTGGAATGCGTGGTGTTTTCGCGTATTACGTCGAATCGAAGAATGGAGGAAGTAACCTGAGGTTGCACGAGAAGATCACGGCTGAAGGGATCATGGTTCTGTTTAAGCCGATGATCCATCGAACATTTCAAGAAACGATGGAAAGGCGGCTCGTTGGTATCAAACAGAATCTAGAAGGATCAAACGCGGGTTAAGACAATAAATTGATGCAGGTTTCATCCGAAGGATGAACCCATAAGGTCAGCTTCCAGACAAAACTGCTAAGATGGTTGACGTCCTAAAGAAAGGAAAGAAGATGGCTGTCAAACCAATCCCGGATGGGTATCACACGGTTACACCCAATTGTTCAAGAAGTGATCAAATTTATTGAATTCCTGAAGCGTGCCTTCGATGCAGAGCAGACCGAGCTACTTACCAGGCCGGATAGGACAATCATGCATGCTGAGGTCAGGATTGGGGATTCTGTCATCATGATTGGCGGGTCAACAGAGGAATTCAAGCCAATAGCGGGTTCTCTATATCTTTATGTTCAAGACACCGATGCCACTTATGAGCGTGCGTTGCAAGCAGGTGCCGTCTCTATAAACGAGCCAGCGGACCAATTCTATGGTGACCGCAGCGCTGGCGTGAAAGATGAATTCGGCAACTATTGGTGGATCGCCACCCATATCGAGGACGTCCCGCCAGAAGGAATGCAAAGACGTGCGGGTGATTCAAGTGGGATTTAATAATATGTCGGTATTGTAGTTTCTGATGGGAGAATGCCTGGAAGATGAGGATTACAATTCTTGTCCTAGGTTCGCGTGGCGACATTCAGCCATTTGTACCGCTTGGCAAAGCTTTAGTGTCTGCTAGTCACTATGTCAGGATTGCCACATTTAAGACCTTCCAGCCTCTAATCACGGAAGCCGGATTGGATTTTTATCCGATTCGCGGGGATGCAAAGCTCCTTCTTATCAACGCAACGGAGGGTGGCTTCCTGAGCCAGCGGATCAATCCACTTCGAGTCATCCCCGCAATTCGCCGGTCCTATGGAAAGCTGGCCGCTAGTTTACCTGAAGATCTATCCAACCTGAAGGATACTGACCTGGTGCTTAATCAACTGCCGGCACATCTGTATGGGGGAGACCTTGCGGAATATATAGGAGCGAGGTGGGCAATCGTAAGCGTGATTCCACTCACTCGAACTCGTCATCGGCCGATGATAGGTTCTTCACAGTCTCTCTCGTTTCTGCCAGGTTACAACCTGCTGACCTATCGACTGGGAGAGCAATTGGCGTGGCAGTTATTCCGGGGCTCAGTAAACCGATTACGCACAGAGGTATGGAAATTACCAGCGCATCCATTCTTGGGCCCCTACGAAGCCATTCATAAAGCGAAGGTACCAGTCATTTGTGGATTTAGCGAGCACGTCGTTCCGAGAGAACCAGATTGGGGCGATAATGTTCACATAACCGGATGGTGGTATCCAGAGGACTCAAGCTGGAGACCATCCAAGGAGCTAATTGAATTTCTAGAAGCAGGTCCACCTCCGGTGTTTGTTGGCTTCGGCAGTATGCTAGCATCTCAGCCAGAGCAGGTAAGTTCGGTCGTTATTGAAGCAGTACGTAAAAGCGGTCAACGTGCAATTTTGCATGCCGGTTGGGCAGGGTTGGGTGGGCAGTTACCTTCTACTGTCTTCCCGATCTCTTATGCGCCTTATGAATGGCTCTTCCCGCGCATGTCGGCAGTGGTACATCATGGCGGTTCCGGGACGAGTGGTTTCAGTTTCCGATCTGGTGTACCTTCTATCATTGTGCCCTTTGGTTTCGACCAATTCTACTGGGGGGATCGCGCGAGAGAATTGGGCGTTGGGCCCGAGCCCTTGCCTTTTCGCGATCTATCCGCCGATCTTTTAGCGGACGCTATTCAGAGATCAATATCGAGCCCTGTTATGAGATCCAGGGCAGCTGAGCTTGGTCGCAAACTAAGCAATGAAGATGGCGTAGGGCGTGCTGCACAAATCATCAACAGCTTGTAATTGATTCAGCTTGTTTTCCTTAGATCCTTTCATGCACCTTAATGATGACAGGCGGAGTGCCATCTGTGGCGGCACCTCCGGCTTCTGTTAGGTCAGTTCCTCTTATTGGATGACCTTCCAAAAAACGCTTATGAGTTTAAGGGCTTCAGCTTTCCAGGGGCATAAATTTGCGTACCCCTCATCGAGGTAAGGGCGAGTACCAGCGATGCATCTAATACTTGTTGTTGCGATTTTCCTAATGAGTAGATGATTGCATTCCCCTGTCTTATCATGAACTAGCCGAAGAGTGGCCGTTTATGCATCCTGGATTGAGTGCGAGTGATGTCTAGCCCGACCTTCACCTGGATGCATTTTCCAATGGGGAGAAAATTTTGGCGAGGGATTAAACCAAACTTCTGATCCCCAAGCTCAAAACCGTCATAATCTGACGAGGCATGATCATCGGTGAAAATACTATGAGGAGCACATGTTAAGAAAAACTTACTGAGACTTGAGCAATTTGGACTTTTATTGCTTTTAATATATCTTTTCTCTCTCCTTGATTATCCATGGTGGGTGATGCTTCTTCTGATCCTTACTCCTGACTTAGGAGCGATCGGATATTTGGCAGGTTCTCGTACGGGTGCTTTTACATACAACCTCACTCACCACAAAGGGCTTGCAGCGGTCCTATATGTCCTGGGTGCAGTGATCGCGAGTCAACCATTGCAGTTGATCGGTTTGATCATCCTTGCACATTCCAGCTTGGACAGGATATTTGGTTATGGATTGAAGTATCCCGATTCGTCCCAACATACGCATCTGGGATGGATAGGTAAGACCGCCAAAAGACAAACTCAGATAGAAAAAGCAGGATAACTTCGTCATCCAATACTTTTGGTGACCTTTGGAATTGGTTCGTTCTGATATAAGCTAACGACCGTACAGTGGTGGGATCATGGAATTGCACCATTCCACTTCAATCGAGGGCTGAAATGGAAACCAATCGTATGTTAACTAAAACAGAAAAGTATCTTCATCAGCTATGCGTTGAAATTCCAAACAGGCGTGTTGGAAGTGAAGGCAATCGAAGCGCGACGGATTTCTTCGCAAGGACAGTCTCTTCCTTCGGATTCAAAGTTGAATGCCCAACCTTTGATTGCATTGATTGGGTACAGGAAGGTGCTAGTCTCCAAGTTGGTGAGGAAAGCTTTGATGCACTCGTCAGCCCTTACTCATTGGGTTGCCAAGTGAGAGCTCCACTGGTGATTGTTTCAACGGTGGATGAATTGAAGGATCGTGATTTGAAGGATCGTGTCCTATTAATGACAGGTGAAATCGCGAAAGAACAATTGATGCCGAAGAATTTCCCATTCTACAACCCGGACGAGCACAAAGAGATCATTCACAACCTTGAGGCCAAAGCACCGCAGGCAATCATCGCAGCCACATCTCGGAATCCGGAGCTGGCCGGAGGTATATACCCGTTCCCTCTCATTGAAGATGGCGATTTCGACATCCCCTCCGTGTACATGAAAGATATTGAATGGGAGAAGCTTAAGGTACACGAGGGAAGAGAGGTGGCGCTTTCCATAAAAGCCGAACGGTTTCCTGCCATTGGATGTAATGTTATTGCTCGTAAAGGGAATGATTCAACTCGCAGAGTTGTCGTAATGGCGCATATTGACGCCAAAGACAACTCGCCGGGCGCGATAGATAATGCTGTAGGCATTGTCGTGCTCTTGTTGCTATCGGAGTTATTACGGGAATACCGAGGAAATACGGTCATAGAGATCGTTGCAGTGAATGGTGAAGACTACTACAGTGCACCGGGAGAAATAGATTTCGTTGAAAGCAATGCGGATAAATTTTCTGAAATCTTGCTGGGCGTCAATATGGATGGACCGGGGTATAAGCGTGGGAAAACTGCCTACTCTATGTATGAGTGCCCCGATGAAATCACCGGATTAATTCAGGGAATTTTCTCCACCAAAGGGGATATGGTTGAAGGAGAACCCTGGTATCAAAGTGACCACTCCCTGTTTATCCAGAATGGGGCGCCTGCACTTGCAATCACGTCGGATCAATTTATGGAGTTGTCGACACGCGTGACCCACACTTCTAAGGACCACCCAGATATCGTGGACTGTGCGAAGCTTGTCAGTATCGCATATTGTTTGCGGGATCTTTTGTTAGACCTGGATCAATCACTAACCAGTTCTTGACTTCGAGCTGTCGAATCACATATTCTTAGGTTTGTAAACAGCTCATATTTGAATCCCAAGTTGCTCATTTCAGGGAGCAAAAATGCAATCCCTTTAAACCAATGGCAGCCTTCAGGTATAGTTGGATTCAAATTTTTTCGAAAGGATCGTCAATGATCTCTTGGAAAGAATTCGCATCCCGAGAACCTTCTTTGGCTAAAGTCGGCGAGGCACTCATCTTCCAATTTGGTGTCGGACTCGCATTTCTAGCCACGGTTCGTAAAGATGGCGCACCGCGGGTACACCCTGTTTGCCCTGTTCTATCAGAAGGTCGTCTATATGTACTCATTCAGCCCGAATCACCAAAAAGGTACGATCTCCTTCGAGACGGTCGCTTCGCGCTGCAATCCTTTCCTCCTCCACGCGAAGAGAGTGAAGAGTTCTACATAAGTGGGGCAACTCGGATGGTGGAGGAGGATGGAATTCGAAAACAGGTCTTCACAGATGCCAAGCACAAAGCAAGTGAGGATGAGATCTTTTTTGAACTACTCATTGATAGAGCCATGCACACAACTTGGGAGAATTGGGGAACTTCGGAATTACGACCGGTACATCATATATGGCGCGAAGTTTTATGATGTCGACTGGAAGGTCCTTAGGAGGTTCTAAAGAGCGCACTATGAGAGATCTTGAGATTGAGAGGATGCGGCCAAGAGATGTTGAAGAATCCGCCGAGGTTCTGAGCATTGCCATGGTAACCAATCCTATTCACGTTGCCGTTTACCAGGGTGATGGGGAGGATGAACGAAAACAAATACATGCAAAATTCATCCGACTTCTCCGGGGTAATCCTCATGAAGTGATCATTGCGAAGATAGGCATGGAAGTGGTAGGTGTGTGCAGATTTTATCCATGTGATGGTAATAGAGTGATAACGAATGAGGTTGAAGAACTCCTTGAAGCTGGGGATTCGAATCTGGTTGGATTTACACAGCGGGACGGGTATTGGAGGGGTGTCTGGGCTAGACGCGATCCAAATGAGCATCATAGCCATCTAGGACCAATTGGTGTGCTTCCCCAACACCAAAGCAAGGGCATTGGGCGTAGAATGATGGAGGAATACTGTCGCGCCCTCGATGAAAAGAGGATGCCCGGGTATCTTGAAACGGATCGAACAAGGAATGTTCCATTCTACAAACAGTTTGACTTTGAGGTTTGTGGGGAAGAGATCATCATGGGCGTCATGAACTACTTCATGTGGCGTGAGGCACAAGGGCTTTAGGCTACGGGTTTACTCAACCAATTGATATGGGCTCATGACCACTGTGCTGAAAGGATGGAGAGGTAGTGATGCGTGTCAGTGACCATATTGGGTGTCAAGATTTTCCATGCGTTGATGTACAGCATGGGTGTTACATCATCCCCGAGATTGACGTTGACCCAGATGATGTATCCATCCTGTTAATCTCAGAGTCTTCACCTACAAATCCCGCTGATTACTACTACGCGGATGGGGAACCTCTATTCCAAGAGACCACGGTTCTGGCATTCTATGACGCGGGAGAGCAAGTTGCATCCATTCAAGATATTCTCAGCCTTGGTGTGTATCTGACTACTGCAGTGAAATGTGGGAAAACGGGTTATGGCATAAAGGCAGGCACCATCAAGGAATGCTCGTTCATCCTAGAAGAGGAGATTGCATTATTTCCAAAAGTAAAGACCATTCTCCTAATGGGCGACGTCGCAATAAAGGCAGTCAACTATATTTCGAAGAGAGCTGGAGAAGGGAGGGTGATCCCTGCGGGGTCCACGTATAAGATCCGCGGGCCTGAGTACTTCTTTCGGGGGAAGAGAACATTTCCCTCCTATTTACAGGCAGGTCCCAGTTTCTTCATTGAAAAGAGTAAAAGGAGGATGATCGCGGAGGATATAGCTGAAGCGTTAAGTGTTGTCAGGGAATCAGCTAGGGATTCCACTTGATTATCCGACATTGTTCACGAAGATGTGTTCGAAGCGAGTAGATAGCCTCACTTTAAGAAAAAGGGAGATTTGAAATGTGTGAGTTCTGCACTGAGCATGGCGAAGGAAAGACGTGGTACCTCCAGATGGTGAACTATTCCAAGGAGTTGCTTCATGAAGAATTAACTACTTCGCAAAAAGAACATTCAGGTGTAGAAACGCGTGTTGATTGGATAAACTATTTTTTTAAGGAATTTGTCATTCCAGCTACAAGTGCATATCAAGAGTTGGAAGACGAGGATGAGGAAGAACCCCAGAGTCCTCCAGAAGTACAGGAGCAGCCATCCATTGATGAGATCGTTATGCAAAGGAAGATCGTCCACTTTGGCCAGGTGTTACCTATCGAGGATGTTGAGGAGGTTATTAGCATTGCCGATTCCATCACGCGCATTCCTTGTGGTTGTCGATATTACACTACAGGTAAAGCGGACCAGAGATACTGCTTTGGATTGGGGATCGACATGAGGGGAATCCTGGGTAAATATCCTGATGCGTCCTCCAGCCTGGAAGTGCTCGATAAGGAAGAGGCAACGCAGATCTTTCGGAAGTACGACGAGGAAGGGCTCATTCACACAATATGGACCGCTGTTACGCCCTATGTCATCGGCCTATGCAACTGTGATCGAGATTGCACTTCTTATAAAAGCTATATTGAAAACTCTGGCAGCCAATCGTTTTTCAGAGCGGAGTACATCTGCGACATCGATTGGGATCTGTGTAATGGATGTAAGGTCTGTATGAGTCAATGCCAGTTCGGTGCGCAATATTATTCATCAGCGTTAGGGAAGGTTTACATATCCCCCGAGCGTTGCTTCGGATGCGGGGTGTGCAGGTCTGTCTGTCCGCTTGATGCTATCAACCTCATTCCGCGGCAGGTGAGCAAAGAGGCAGCAAACACCTGGTGAGGTAGGCAGAAATTCGAATCTGCTATTGAGCGGATGATTTTTATAACATCTTTCTGAGATCCTTTGAATCTACTAATGTTGAGATGAACCCCGAGTTGGTGAATCTGGTATCTGGTTGAGGCGCTGTAGCGATGGGGTGTTCATTGGAACAGGGCAGCTCCTCACTTGCGTGTGAGACAAAGTGAGAATTTAGGCATGAGAGGATCAGGACGCACCGGTCATCTGGGGATTCGATTACTCCCTATAGAGAAGGCTGTTCAATGGGCACGGACGCGGTCCATGTGGCCGTTGACTTTTGGATTAGCCTGCTGTGCGATCGAGTTGATGGCGACGGGAGCTTCTCATTATGATCTGGCACGATTTGGAATGGAGTTCGCTCGCCCAACGCCGCGACAGGCCGATTTAATGATCATCTCGGGTCGTTTGACTCGAAAAGTAGCGCCAGTCGTGTGTCGCTTATTCGACCAAATGGCCGAACCCAGATGGGTGATCGCCATGGGTGACTGCTCAAGTTGTGGTGGCATATTCAACAACTATGCCGTCGTGCAAGGCGCTGATGAAGTCCTCCCAGTTGACATCTACGTCTCCGGCTGTCCGCCCAGACCGGAGGCTTTGCTTCATGGCATACTCACCCTGTACAAACGGATTCAATCATAAATCAGAACTCGAACTAGATGAGACGGCTTGAAGGTAGATTAATTTAATCCGCCATGAATGGGTACTCACTGAATCTCATTATAGGAGGTTCCATGTGGCTCGGATGGAGAATTGGAGGGATGTGGTTGATACCACATCGCATGAAATCCAGCCAAAAAGCCACCGACATATAGATCCGCCAACACACTTTCCAAATCCATAGGTCCGATTCAGTGGGATAATTAATGTGTGGTCAGGTTCGGTAAAATGTAGTACTGTATCATGTAGCGGAGCTAGGATAGGTTAAAGGTCAAAGGTTTATCTTGGAGGCAGATTTGTGAATCCAGACCTGATTGGATGTCCTTTCTGTGGGGAGCAGTTTCGATCTTCCATGGCAGCGTGTCCATTTTGCAAAGAGTCGTTGCTACCACCTGAGCGGGAGGCGGTCTTCATCGACCAGACTGAGGATAATAATTTTTCTGGGGTTAAGAACAATGAGTTTTATTCTGCTTATCTGGGGGGCGCTGAACTTCGCGGCGCATGTTTGGGAGCAGTGGATCTGTTTAACGCGGACTTGGCCGCGGCGGATTTGCGGGGCGCTGATCTGGGTGGGGCAAACTTGTGCAGTGCTGATCTCAGTGGAGCGGAGTTGACGAGAGCTAATCTGATGGACGCAGATCTTACCGACGCGAATCTGCGAGGTGCGGATCTATTCGGAGCTAACTTGAATGGTGCGATTCTCGAAGGGGCTAAATACGATGGTTTCACGAACTGGCCTGATGACTTCGATCCGGTTTCAGCCGGGGCTATTCACATGGCTGGTGGGGCAGAGAACCACACTGATCCGTCGCGTTGATAGCATATAAATACAACTGTGAAGCATCTCCATGTAGATTGGACAAGGATGAATTATTTCCAAACATCGGTTATCGGCAGAGAATCTACTTATACTACCTGATCCATCCAGTGTCTTCGATTGCCAAGAGGTCCCGACTTTAGGCTGAAAATCCCGCAACCAATGATTCAGACGTAAGATCGACCCCGGACACCAAGTCAACCCCCACCACCGAGGTTCAGAAAATGGAAATTCGAGCTTACGAAGATCCGGATCAGGAATCTGTGACGAAACTCTGGCGTGAGGTATTTAGCGATTCCTCTTCATGGAATATTCCAGAGGAGGATATCGAGCGTAAGCTAGCAATTCAGCGGGAGCTATTCTTGGTCGCAGTTACCGAAGGTGAAGTCGTCGGGACAGCGATGGGAGGCTATGACGGTCATCGCGGTTGGATTTACTACGTAGCGGTTCTCCCGGAATTCCGGAGAATTGGGATTGGCTCTGCGCTGATGGCAAAATTGGAAAACGAACTGAATAAACTGGGATGCCCTAAAATCAACCTCCAAGTACGGGCATCAAATGAAGTTGTTATCTCATTCTACAAGAAGCTTGGTTATGAAGTTGAAGATCGAGTAAGCATGGGTAAGCGATTGTGAGAGAAGGGTGGTTACCTCGACTACGCAAATAGATCATTGATTCGTGTACTGTGTGGTCTTTCATTCGGCTTAGGCCCACATCGGCCCCAAATCTGTATATGTTGGGTGCAATTTCATGTCGTCAGAGGACTCATCAAGTGTTAGATCCCGAGATATCATCCGGCAGTTCAATAAGTATATTTTCAACCCCATAATCCTTGCTCTCGTTCGCCGAGGAAAAGGTCCATTCTCTGCCGTGAGGCACAAGGGACGCTGCAGCGACCGTGAATACACAACGCCTGTTTTGGCAACTTACATTGGGAATGACATCATCGTCCCACTTTCCTATGGAGAACATGTAGACTGGCTTCGCAATGTACAGGCACGGGGCAGCTGCGAGATACATTGGAAACGTGAAGTGATGGTCGCAGTGGATCCACGCATCATCGACGCGGAAACAGCCCTGCTGATGCTCCCAGATGATCGCAGAGCACTTTTCCAACGCTTTGATGTGGACAAATTCCTCCTGCTTAGGCGTCAAATTAATTAGCAGTGGTGCTCAGAGGTTGGTTGCATACAATTGTCATGAGGAATTGATTCTGGAGGAGGGTAAGGTTGAGTACGGAGATTGTTTCTCAAACTCAATATTATGATCAGGTTTTTCAAGATTTGCATTTGGAAGCTGTTATGCTCGATTCCAGTGAGTTCCGTGATTGTACATTTCACCGGTGTTTATTCTCAAACTCTGAATTTGTTAACTGTAAATTTATAGCGTGCACTTTTCGTGAGTGCGATCTAAGCCTCCTCCAGGTTCCGGGCAGCTCATTCATCTCCATTCTGTTTGAAGAGTCTAAGGCAGTGGGAATCAATTGGGCTCTGGCAAATTGGTCGACGGCAAAGCTTGGTAGCCCGATTCAATTCAAGGATTGTTCCATCAATCACTCGACCTTCATCGGAGTGACTATACGTGGGGTAAAGATCGTCGATTGTATTGCTACGGAGGTTGACTTTCGCGATTCCGATCTGACGCGTGCCGACTTCTCAGGAACGGATCTCTCTAGCAGTTTATTCACCAGTACGAATCTTACGGAAGCAGATTTTAGTAAAGCGCGTAATTATCACATAGCTCCAAACCAAAATACATTGAAGAATGCGAAGTTTTCATTACCTGAAGCGATGTCTCTGCTTTATAGTTTGGAGATCATCCTCGTAGATGATGAAGTATGAAAAGACACTGTCGGTGGGTTGATCAAAGATGAGATTGAAAATCGTTGCCATCAGTGATACCCATGGTAAGCATTGGAATCTCGATGTTCCCAATGGTGATATCCTGATCCATGCTGGTGACCTGACTACAACGGGAATATTGGAAGATGTCGAAGACTTCAATGGTTTTTTAGGAGAACAACCTCATCCAGCTAAAATTGTTGTCGCAGGTAATCACGATTTCTGCTTTGAGCGCGAGCCAGAGAAGAGTGCTGCTTTATTGACTAATGCAATTTATCTCCAGGACCAAGCAGTAGAGATTGGAGGGATTCGTTTCTATGGCAGCCCATGGCAGCCATGGTTCTTCGATTGGGCATTCAACCTTAAACGCGGTCCTGAGATTCGAGCAAAGTGGGACCTTATTTCTGAAGGGACTGAAGTATTGATTACACACGCAGCGCCCTATGGGTGCGGCGATCGAACCTCTCGGGGCCAGCACATGGGTTGCAGGGATTTACTGGATGTAGTCGAAAGCATCCGCCCGAGAGTTCATATTTTTGGTCATATACATGAGGGGGTGGGAATGATGGTGAATGAACATACGACTTTTATCAATGCGAGTATTTGCGACGTACGATACGAGATAGCAAACGAACCGTTAGTCCATGTCTATGAAACATAGGCACTTGCATGAGCATGAGTGACTGGACTTTATTTATTCCCATGTGGGCTGTAGATGTTACAAGTGGGAAGTGAAGACGATTGTCAGAAGTTGAAGTGGGGCAAAGACAACTACTTTGAGTTCAATACTTAACAAAACATTACGGGGTTACATTGGAAATCTCACGCCAACTGCGTTCCATAATTGCATTGCCTTTGATGGTAACCATAATCATACCTGCCATTCTTGTATTGCTTTTCAATGTGGACCACTTCTCATTCAAGCGTCCTTTCCCAATGAGCCTGATGTTATCATCCGTCGGATTTGGTGCCATTATTGTGGGATTGATCCTGATGATTGCTACAATCCGGCTTTTTATAAATAAGGGAAATGGGACGCTTGCTCCTTGGGATCCGCCGAGCAAATTAGTCATATCGGGCCCTTATCGATACGTTAGGAATCCTATGATCATGGGGGTTTTCTCCGTGCTTCTCGGAGAGGCCATGATCATTGGTTCAACAGCAAGCTGGATCTGGTTCATTCTATTCCTTTTAATGAACTTGATCTACATTCCAATGTACGAAGAAAGGGGACTCGAAGAACGTTTCGGACACGATTATCGTTTATACAAACAGAATGTGCCCAGATGGATTCCTCGCCTTAATGCCTGGAGAACATCCACTGGCGAGGTGAGAGATTAAGTTTAGAATCTATGCCGTGAATTTGTATTGGTACAGTTACATCCAGGATTTCTCCGGTTTCTATTCTCTACGGGAAGAATTCCTGTACAATAAGTGACCCAGATAGCTGCAACTTTTGGTTCCAGCTATTTAGTCAGAAAGGGAAAAACCATGTCAGAGAAGGAAGAAGTCCCTGAGACTGAAGAGGGATCTGGGAAAACTGAAGATGTTACTGATCCTGGTTACGCAGGGCCTAATCGCAGAAGTGGTAAAGATAGGCGATCAGGAATAGACAGGAGACAAAATTCGGATCCCGATTACGATGGGGATGAACGCCGCAGCGGTATTGAGAGGCGATCTGGCAAGGATAGGAGGAAACCGTCCTAGTCCTTGGTGGTCAATAGACGTATCGAGTCCCGATTGGGAATTATCCCATAACGTACCTTTATTCCATCTGACAGACAGATCATTGTATCCGTCAATGGAACACTTTCCCTTGATAGATACTTATATGGCATCTGACGCATAAGGCGGTTCTAAATAGTGTGATGCCTTACCTTTTTACCTGAACGTAAGCAAACGTTACCCTAATAGATCACTTTACTTTCTGCTTTTCTAGTTGTATGACCATGGAATTGTCTCCGCAGTTGCAAGTAGGTTGGCTCAATGGTTGGCTTCTCCTGGCGGTTTTCTTTCTTGTCTATGGAATAATTTTGTTGATATTTCCAAAAGATGTCGTTCAAAGGTTATCTGACAGGTCAGGCTGGACGCGTAAGCAGCGGTTTTTCAGTACTTTGGGATTCCCCTTTGCTCTAGCTGGAATTATATTGACGATCTTTTCCCCTTTAAAGTTGGGCCAACCTTTTTCTGTCCTTGGTTTGGTGTTGTATAGCTTGGGCTTGATTAGATTTGTAGTCAGCCTGTTTAATTTTAAAAACGCTCCATTAGATCGCCCGGTCACTGATGGCCTTTATCGGGTATCACGGAATCCACAGTGGCTTAGTTTCGTCCTCGTCCTCTTAGGAATAGGTTTTGCAGTAGGATCCTGGATCGTCGTCATCTTGTTCAGTGTTCGTATCGTTGTGAACCACTTTCGGATCTTAGGAGAGGAGGAGGCCTGTCTTCAACAATATGGGGATGATTACCGGGAATACATAAAACGTGTTCCTCGCTATTTCTTAGTTCATTAACTGGGCAAAGATTGGGAATTGGTGATGTGATTTCAGGGATTTGGGAGCAAGAACCTGAAGAAAAATTCACCAATGGATTAACAATGGTGGCTGGTGGCCATAGTATAATGCCTTGGTTAACCCGCATGGAACCTCTTCAATGCGGCTGGAGGTTAAAGCTCTTCGCAGGAACCAATAGCATTCAACTACTCGGCACGAATTCCAACCGGAAGGACCGACATCAGTAAAGTTGAGGACGCGGGATGGGAATCACAAAGTCGGCGGGGGATTTCCGCGAGAAAGTAAAAGACTTTCGAGTGGGGAAGGACGCCACATTAGTAATCCTTTTGTTCATCCTATATCTTGTCATTGTCTTTGCTGTACTCCTGCCAAACTTGAGTGATATTAATCCATGGGATGAGGCGGCATATGTTCAAAGCGGGGTGGCCCTCATGGAAGGAAAAGAATTGCCAACCCTTGCGGGGAACCCACTCACGGCTTTGTTCTTTGGACTGATCTATTTGCCATTCAAATCTTCCATTCTATGGATGGTGCATAGCCTTTCGTTGGCGAGGGTCATCCTTCTTGCACTGCTCTGGTTGGGAACCTACCTGGTCGCCAGAGAATTTAGCGATTTTGCATCACCTCTCATAGCGCTGGGGTTTCTCGTCGTTACGCCGCTAGCCATCGAGATGTTGCGCTTTCCGAGTGATCCATTATTTACAGCTTTTGCAGCGTTGAGCCTTTGGCAATTTATTAGATACTACCGTTCGTCCAATCTGCGCAACATCATTTTGGCTTCAGTTTTTATGGCTTTAGCAGCCCTGGCCAGAAATGACGGATTGATTTTATTCGTCATCTTCATTTTTCTCACTCTGGTAATTAGTATTCGCAGGAGCCGATGGTGGTTATCGCTGATTGCCGCAATATTGCCATTCATCATCATTGTCGGCGGCTATGTCCTGATTTCAGGATTGATCACGGGTGATTTCAGCCTTGAGATCGCCGAACGTACGTACTCGAATTTCGAATCTGGCCAGCAGCTGGTTTATTCCGGCACCGGGGAGTTCAATCCAGTTGTTGAAGCTCGAATGGAAGCCCGTAGGATTTTCGGAACGGGGGAGGAAAACAACTTCTCAGTATTTAGGGCAATTGCGAGAAATCCTGGAGAGTATTTCAAACGTCTTGTTGCAGTGCTTAAACAACTGCCTGATACACTTCTCCATGCCTACGGAATCCGCTTCACGGCAGTACTTTTCTTATTTCTGTTAGTAGGCATTGCCGAACTCATTCGCAGAAAACAATACGCGTTGGCGCTAATCTTGGTCTTGTGGCCCGCCCATCTTGCGACAGGATTTGTAATCACGCTCTTCCGGGAGGGGCACCTGCAATTTCCTTTCTATGTGGTCTTCATATTGGCTGCCATTGGATTAAGTGCAACGATTGCAAGATTTGGGGATAAAAGGACGCGATGGATAGTGAGCGTCCTTCTCATAGCGCTTTGTATTTACGGTATCTTCGATAACAAGATGGCTATTTTCTATGGGGCGTCATTGGCGTTGGTTGCTTTATGGGTCATCTTTTTCTTGCAAAGGAAAGCTAACCTGAGCTTGGTCGGTGCCCTTTTTATCATGCTTTGCGCAGGTCTCATCCTTCATGGGGATTATCCAAGCCCTAAACTCCGGACACTCGGTGATGATCCTAAAGAAAAGGCTGTGACATATCTCACTGAGAACTTTGCGGAGGGTACTTTGGTTGCAGCGGGTTCTCCGGGGGTGGTCTGGGCAGCCAAAATGGAATATGCTGGGTTAACATCTGCCGATGTGCCGATGGATCGTTCTTCCGAGGAATTTCTCGATTGGCTGCGTGCCCAGGGGATTGGTGTCTTATACGTTGATCACGACCTATACACCAACTCTCCCGTGCTGTGGAGCCTAATTGAGCCCCAGATTGGCGTCGGGTTAGAGAGGGTGTTCGTCATCGAGCAGGGGAACTACCAGATCCTCGTAATTCCGGCTGATACATAAGAACCTCATTTTGAAAACAAAGAAGGTTTGCCCGTCCAAGAGGATATGTCTTACAGATTTGCGTGGAATAGTTAGGTAAGGAGCTAATGGGAACGGACAATTACGAAAAATTACGCCAATTTCTTCACAAGCATCCCACAGGTGCTCCGAGGTCCAAAGCTATCGATGAAATTCTGAGGACGCTGTTTACACCTGAAGAGGTTGAAGCAGCATTAGGGATGGGTTTCGTGCCTAGAAGTGTGGGGAGGATCGCAACCCTGGCGGGTTTAACGGAAGAGGAAGTTTATGAGAGATGTGAGTCAATGGCAGGTAAGGGGATTGTTTTCAGCCGAGAGAAGAGAGGGGAAATGGGATACGCACTCCTGCCAACAATCCCCGGCATCTTTGAATTTCCTTTTATGAAGGGTGGTGGAACTCCCATGCATGAACGCTTGGGGAAACTCTGGGATGAGTACCACCACGAATCGATGGGGAATGAGTTTGCGGGGAGCGAGACCCCACTCACTCGAGTGATACCGGTTCAAGAATCTGTGATGCTAAATATTGAGGTTCTACCCTATGAAAAGCTCACAGAGATGATGGACAGGGTGACGACATTCGCATTGGCACATTGCGCATGTCGTGTGAGCCTGGGCGCATGTGACCGGCCGCGTGAGGTATGCCTGATCTTTGACAGCACCGCCGAATACCTCATCGACCGTGGGATCGCTCAGAGGATTTCAAGGTCCCAGGCTGAAGAAACATTGAAGATTGCCGAGGAAGCAGGCTTAGTGCACACCACCAGCAACTCGCAGGACCGTCTGGGCTTTATATGCAATTGTTGTTCATGCTGCTGTACGATCCTTCGAGGTCTTGCCCAATTGGAGAACCCGCGAGCCTTTGCAAAGAGCCGGTGGTATGCAGAAGTGGATGTGGACAAATGTGTCGGTTGTGGTACCTGCGAGGATGAGCGATGCCAGGTTGGTGCAGTTCGGGTCATCGAGAATCAGGCAAGTGTCGATTCAAATCGTTGTATCGGATGCGGCCTGTGTGTTACCACCTGCCAGGATGATGCGATGAGCATGATCTTCAGGGGAGAGGGAGTCCCCGATACTCCAATGACAGTGGCTGAAATGGGTATGAAGGTGGCGATGGAAAAGGGGCGGCTTGATGAATTTTTGCCTCTGATGGAAAGGTAAGTATCCGCATTAACGAATGGACAACGGGGGTAAAGATACCACAAATCACAAAAGAGGAGACTAGTAAACTCGTTTTCAGAACTCAAATCATTGGGATCAGTTTGTATCTGAGAGGTACAATGACAATGTTTGATTTAACTAGGCTTGGAAGAACGACCAATCATCCATGATCCGCGGCATCTTGATTCTCGTCGTATACCACTTTTCACTCTTGATCATCTTGTTTACTGCGGCAGGTCGAACGGATTGGTTAATGGGGTGGTTAGTTCTAGGTATCTACGCCCTCATAAGCTTTACCAGCTTATTCTCGTTGGACCGAGATTTGGTGGATGAACGAGTGATGATGGGGGGACGTGGTGTAAGCACATTTGATAGAGCAGTGGCATCACTCTCGTTCTTATTCTTATTTCCCCTTACACTGTTCGTGACTGGCCTTGATCATGGTCGATATCAATGGTCACCTGAATTTCCATATTGGCTGCAGGGTATCGGACTTTTAATCTTCATTGCGGGGAACGCTTTAGGAAGATGGGCGATGAACAGTAACGAATACTTTTCAACCTTCCTAAGGATCCAGGATGAGCGCGATCATGCTGTGGTAAGAACTGGTCCCTATAAATACATCCGACATCCCGGATATGCGGGGGCGATCCTGGCAGCCCTCGCACTGCCAATTGCATTGGGTTCACTTTGGGCGCTAATTCCAGCTTTGATTGGCGCTGTAGGTTTCGTTATACGTACGTTGCATGAAGATCGTTACCTTGAAGCGGAATTGGATGGGTACAGTGAGTATGCGCGTCAAGTGCAATTCAGGCTTATCCCATATGTATGGTAGTATCGTGTGTTAGCCATGGAAGATGGGTAGAGGAGAAGACGCTAACAATGAACGTACCTCCTGAAGTGATTGCTCCATGCGGTCTGTATTGCGGTGTTTGCAGGATCTATTTGGCTACTCAAGAGGATGACAGAGCACTGTTAGGGCGCTTGGCGAAGATCTATTCACGCAGGCTAGCAGGTTTTGACAATCTGACCGTCGATGACATGCTTTGTGATGGGTGTCTCTCTGAAAGGAGATTTGCATTCTGCCGCGAGTGCTCCATACGCGCGTGTACGAATGAGAGAAGGTACGATGGCTGTCATCAGTGTGACGATTTTCCGTGTGCCCTAATCCACGAGTTCCCTACCCCTATTGGAATGAAGGTAATACTTCGTGCGATCCCCTTTAGGCGTATACATGGAACCGAAAAATGGATACAGGCTGAGGAAGAAAGGTATCATTGCCCTGAATGTGGGGAGAAGCTATTCAGGGGAGCGAGTGAATGCAACCACTGCAGATCACTTGTTTCGTTGGACTAATTCGACGCTCTTTCGATTTTTAATAGCAAACGTGCAACAATCGAAGACTTATTTAGGACTGGCAGTCCTCAAAGGACAGCCAGTCCTATTATGATGCGTATTCATAGGATGTGAGCCGATTTCAATCTTTCTGCAATTTTGTGTGTTTTCTTCTTCTATTGTATGATTTCTCCCCACGTCTCGTGCCATGGAGCATTCACCACTACAAACACTGAAACTATTTAAGGAACAAGTTCGATGACAGAGCAGGTTCAATACCATATCCAACTCAAGAAGGGAGATGCAGGTCGATACGTGCTTCTCCCTGGTGATCCAGGACGTTGTGAGAAGATCGCAAGGTATTTCGATGATCCTCAGTTCATCTCGCAGAACAGAGAGTACACCACGTACTCGGGGACTTTGCTCGGAGAAAAGGTCTCCGTGGTTTCAACTGGCATCGGCTGCCCTTCCACAGCGATCGCGGTGGAAGAGTTGATCAAAATCGGCGCTGACACTTTCATTCGGGTTGGGACATCTGGAGGGATTCAGCCAGACACAAAAACGGGCGATGTCGCCATTGTGACGGCTGCGATCCGGGATGAGGGAACCACTCCGCAGTATCTTCCACTTGAGTTCCCAGCGGTTGCCGATGTTGATGTGGTTCTCGCACTGCGAGAGGGGGCAGGGAAGCTGGGCATCCCTTATCGGGTTGGCGTGACACAATCCAAGGATTCATTCTATGGAGAGGTCGAGCCGGATAGAATGCCGTTGGCAGACCACCTGCACGCGCGTTGGAAAGCCTGGGTTGATGGAGGCGCCATATGCTCGGAGATGGAATCGGCGGCCATTTTTATCCTTTCGAGTATCCACCGCGTGCGTGCTGGTGGTGTGATGATGATGGTCGCAGCAGGTGAGGGATTGCCTGAATCAGAAGAAGGCAAGGAACTGTTTCATGGAGATCGGGCGATCCAAACGGCGATTGAGGGGGTCAAGATCCTGATTGAGATGGATAGGCCTTCGACCTAAGCGTTTTCTACTTTAATACAAAGTTTGATATGATGAATGACCGCCCGGCTGTCATTGACTGGGTGTATTTGAATTTAGTTGGGCTTGGTCTTCAATTCGTCATCCTGGGTATAAGCGAAGGCTCTCGTTTTTCGTAGTTGATGGTAAGAACCTGCCAGAAAATGAGTTTCTTTGCTCGGCTCTGCCTCGCTCAGAATGACATATAGAAGCGTGTCCTTCCAAAGTCCGCACGGACATTAATGTCCGTGCTACTAAACCTGTGCTGGCTAAAGCCGGCATTAGCCCCGCAGGGGCGCTGCTTTGTAGCCGGGCGACTTCATCGCTGGGCGGTTCTGGGGATTGGCCTACCACCTTATATGTCATTCCGAAGCGCGGGAGCGCTTAGGAATCACTTTGATAAACCGGATAATTTGGAACTTCTAAGGGAATCCTCTCTCGCCGCTCTGCGGCTCGCTAGGAATGACATTTATGCAAGTGCTGCGAGAATCCTCTCTCTATCTGCAGGAATGTCCTTGATCCGTACACCAAGAGCATCATAAATCGCGTTCAGGATTGCAGGGGCTGTCGCCAGTGAGGGGGCTTCAGCAAAACCCTTCATGCCGTGAGGGCTGAATGGGTGGGGAACTTCGACGATAACAGGTATGATTTCCGGCGTTTGGTCAGCAGTGGGGATACGTACTTTATGTAGCGAGTCGGTGGTGTTGATTCCATGCTCCACGATGAATTGTTCTGTCAATGCGTAACCCAACCCCATCATCACGCCGCCTTCAATTTGCCCCTTGATGATTTGCGGATTGAGCGCTTTTCCAAGATCATTGGCAGCAATAATGGTTAGTACCCTCACATCACCTTTCTTGGGATCAACTTCAATGATGGCAACTTGAGTAGTGTAAGAGTACATCACATGGGTCACCAAGGATCTAAAGTCACCTTTTCCGTAATGGCTAGCTTCATCCTCCAACATCTGATCAGTAGTCGGTGATGTGTATCTTTTTTCGACAATGAATTCATCCCCCAGCTCTCTCAACGCCACTGTCTTTCCCGATTTCTTATCAATGACGCTGTCGTTATGGAACTGTAGATTCTCCGGGCTGATGTCGAGAACCTCAGCCGCGTGGCCAAGTACATCTTCTTTTAGCGTCCTACAAGCCAGAACGACAGCATTACCAGTGAGGAATGTTTGACGGGAGGCCGTTGTTGGGCCAGTTTCTGGTGTCACCGAAGTGTCTGGTCTTACGATTTCAATATGGTCGACAGGTATTCCCAGTTCATCGCTAGCAATCTTGATCTCACCAGCCCAACCACCCTGCCCGTATTCGTGGTGCGTGATGCATAGCTGTAATTCACCTGCTGAATTGAGACGTACGATCGCGCTCGCGCTTTCTGGAATTCCATGTCCAAACCCGACGTTCTTCATTGCTGAAGCCACTCCAACGCCAATCTTCTTACCTTCGATCTCAGGAGGCATTTGAAGTTGGTCGAAGGCTGCTTGCGCTGCCTCGATAGTCTCTTTGATTCCGTCCACTCCCTTCTCAAGAAGATGGTCTGCGCCGGTTGGTTGGCCGGCTACGACAGCGTTGATTTTGCGGAACTCGAATGGATCGATGTCCAAAGCTCTCGCCATCGCGTCCATCTGTTGTTCAAGACCTATGGCGATTTGGTTAACACCAAATCCGCGCATCGCCCCGCACATCACATTGTTGGTGTACCATGCGTTTCCATTGATTTTTAAGTTGGGGACGTAGTACGGTCCTGATGCAAATACGACGGTGTTCTCGAGGACGTCGATACTTAGTGATGTGTAGGCCCCAGCATCTAAGGTGATGTCCGCCTCAACTGCCAGGACCCGGCCATCTTTCGCTGCGCCGGTCTTATAACGCATCCATGCCGGATGGCGCTTCGTGTGGACACGCAGGGATTCTTCCCGGCTTAGTGTGATCTTGGCAGGACGTCCGGTGCGTAGTGCAGCCAAGGCTATATGTTGGTGGACGATTAGATCCTCTTTACCGCCAAAAGAACCGCCCTGTGCAATCTGGATCACGCGGATCTTTTCTTCGGGCATTTCTAGGATTTCAGCGAGTTGGGTGCGGTCATCGAAAATGGTTTGAGACCCAACTTCAAGGACCAACCCGCCATTCTCGTCTAGATATGCGATGCCAGACTCCGGTTCGAGAAAAGCGTGTTCTACGAATGGAGTGCTATACATCCCCTCGACGATGACCTCACATTCAGAAAAGGCTCGATCGACATCACCGCGAATAATGGAGGCGTGTTTAACCAGGTTTCCCTTTTTGTGCACTTTCGGTGCATCAGGTTTGGCAGCATCTTGTGGGGAAAATACCCCTGGTAGAATTTCGTACTCCACGCGAATTAACTCACGAGCAGCCTCTGCGATCTCTACAGATTCAGCGAAAACGGAGGCCAATGAGTCGCCGATGTAACGAGTTTTTTCATCGGCGATTGCAGGTTGATCCCTGACGATTAGACCTGCCTGGTTCTTCCCAGGAATATCCTTGGCAGTCACAACAAGCGCGACACCATCCAAAGCTTCTGCTTCTGAGGAGTCGATGCTCAGGATCTTTGCATGTGGGTGGGCAGCCCATAGGATTTTGCCGTATAGCATCCCATCCATAACGATGTCGTCGGCATAGGGGCTGGTACCGGAGACTTTCTTGATGGCTTCTACTCTGAGTTGTGGATTCCCCATCATTTCTTTAGCTGCATGAAGTACATCCAGTTTGGCCTTTTTCGCCATCCTCTCTGCTGCCAGCTGGATCGCCTCAATGATGGTCACATAGCCTGTGCAGCGGCAAAGGTTCCGGTTTGAAGTGAGAGCTGCCTTGATCTCATCAGCGCTAGGATAGGGGTTGGAGTCCAGAAGCGCCTTCCCAGTCATGATCATGCCCGGCGTGCAGAAGCCGCATTGGATCGCTCCTGTTTCAATGAATGCTTGCTGTAGTGGATGCAAGTCACCATTTCTGGAAATCCCCTCGATGGTTTCGACTTGAGCGCCATTGATCTTCTTCATCTTCACTAAGCATGCCCGTCTGGCTTGCCCATCGATGATCACAGTGCAAGAGCCGCAATGCCCGCTTTCGCAGCCATTCTTAGTCCCAACGAGGCCCATATCATTCCGCAGGAACTGCATCAGGTTCATATCTGGTGAGACTGCAACCTTTACTTCTTTCGTGTTAACTACGAATTTTATGTTTATGAGTTCTTTCTCTTTCATGACCTTTTCCAGATGTGAAATTATTTCTGATTCACGCAGTGGTAAGCTTGGTCACTTTCTCCTGGTCGAGCAACGCCCCGTGGCTGATCACATAAGCTGGGGCAGCGTGGTTCCTCAGCGCCTCAAGGACGTTAGGCTCTTCCAGAACCACTAGATTCGCTGGTGCTCCTTCCTTGAGTTTGAAGTTTTCCAGTCCGATCGCCTTCGCAGCATCAGTCGTGATCATATCGTAGAGGATTTCCATGTCGTCGCGGGTGGTCATCCAGAGCAAATGCGATACTAAAAAAGCGACTTCGAGTAAGTTGTTACGGCCGTAAGGATAATAGGCGTCAGAGATATCATCCATCCCCAGGCAAACCAGGACTCCTTCCTCGCGTAGTTCGCGGACACGTGCATGCAGTGGACCGGTGTGAGGATCGCTCACGATACCCATTTCTGCCTTATTCAGCAAAGCGGCCACTTTCTGGAAGTAGGGCTTGGGGTAAAGGGCCATTGCACGCGCGTGATGAGCTAGTGATCGTCCGTGCCAGCCTCGCTTGATCGTCTCTAATGCCATGACTTCCAACGAGCGCAATCCCGGATCTCCAGCGTCATCCACCAACATGGATACTGGTTTATCGTATTTCTCAGCAATTTCGAAAATGACGTTGATGTGATCTTCAATGTCGGCTTCTGTGTACTCGATCCAAGGGATTCCGCCGGCCACGTCCGCTCCGAGGTCCATGGCCTGGCAGATTAATTCGGCCGCGCCCGGTTCTCGCACAATGCCGTCCTGGGCAAATGCAACCACCTGGATATCCAGGATGCCACGTAGTTCTTCGCGGGCTCGGATCAGCGCTTTGACTCCTTCGAGCTTGGCTTTCGTATCTACATCGGCAAAAGCACGGGTGTGCGTACAACCGTATTTGGCCGACAGAGCCATGGCTCTACGTACGTTTTCTATGATCCAAGCCTCATCATATTTCTCTTTTACCCTGGCGGCTAATTCGATCGCTGACATCGCTTTGCCCATGTCAGCGCCATGGTAATCCTTCATTGCTTCCTCATCCATCATCTCAAGCGTGTAAACCTTGCATAGATGAAGATGCGCATTGACGAAGGATTCCGTGACTAGGTTCCCTTTTGCATCGATCTCTGTACTGCCTGACCCGCGTATACTTTTGCTAATTTCATTAACTCGTCCAGCAGCGATTCCTATGTCATATTGTTTTTCAGGCATTCGCCGCAAGCGGCAATTTTTAATGAGAATGTCGAATTGAGGTGACATGTAGAAACCCTATCTATCAATGGCGTTCTTAAGAACGCGTCGTGAATTCTAATTCTAATTGTACAAAGTGTACTTTGCGAAATCAATTTCTTCATGTCTCATGATATTCGGTCAATGAAGATTCAACTATTAAAACTAATTTCAAGGGGAATGGCACGTCTTGTGGATAGTTCTAGCAGAATATTGCAATAGACGGATGGTCCGGTTAACAACCCGCTATAATTAAAGAAGAACAAAGAGTGCGTGATGGTGAGGTCATGCAACTCAAAACTCACAGGATGATCAAACTTAAAAATGGAGGAAGTAGACGATGAGTGAAGAAGTTAAGTTCTCACTCGATGAGGCACATCTTGAATTTGCGAAAAAGACGAATGGAGAGGTGTGGGCTCTTCTGGAGAAGACTGATCGAACAGCCGATGAAGACGAGGCGATGGAGTACGCTGCATACACCTCTCTCTATCACTGGCTGAGGGTGGGGACTGAGGTTAATCATCAACGCGGAGAATGGATGCTTGCCCATGTGTACACCATTCTCGGAAGAGATGAACTCGCCCTGAAGCACGCATATCGATGTCTAAATCTGACAGAAGCAAATAAAGGCCAGATGGAAGATTTCGACATTGCATATGCATACGAAGGAGTTGCGAGGGCTGAGGCATTGGTGGGGAATCAATCAGAGGCTGTGAAGTATCGTCAGATGGCGATCGAGGCTGGTGAAGCCGTCGAAGACGAGGAAAGCAGGAATATTTTCACAGCAGATCTCGAGGGAGGAGACTGGTACGGAGTTAGCTAACCGGTAACTTCGGTCTAATTGGACCCTCACCCTAATCCATCTCGTTCCACAGTAGAGCTGTGGAACGAATTGTTTATAACCAATATCTTTACGCAAACCGGTTACGGCGCGATGCCCCGTAATCAGGTGGGACCCTCACCCCAACCCCTCTCCCTGAAAGGGAGAGTGACAGCAGTAAGTCCCTTCGCTCCACAGCTCTGCTTTAGAAAGTTGAGGTTTCACGGTTGCAGTGCAGAGATCAGCAAACGGTGAGATCTGACTTGACATCCAAAAGGCCTTGGCATAGGGTGTAGTGACGCATTCGAAGGATGCTATTGTGCTTCAAGAGCTGATGCCAAATGAATGCTTTCGGGCTACAAATCTTTTCCTAGATTTAGACTACTCATTATCCATTCGAGCGCTCATAGAAGGGAACAGTCCTGGGAGGATCTTTGTCGATGAACCGTTAGCGCCGAAAACTGCATTTGCACTAACAGTGGAGGGGTACTTTCTCGCTGGGGATTACGAGAACTCAAAGACCAACCAGGAACTCCGTCATTTTCTCAAGGAGAAAATTTTCACGGGCAAGGTATATGTCAATAGCGACACCTACATGTCCTTGGGAATCTATCCTTCTGCCTGGGAAGATAGGCTCCCAGAGCTCATCCCTTCCCATGAAGTTGAGAAATTTGGATGCTACCATTATCTCTGTGACCAGGTCACCCTCGATTGGCGCGGCATTGTCCGTGACGGATATGAGCTCTTTCATGTGAATCGAAGTTTCTTCAATAATCCAGATATCACGTTTCCAGAGGATGTACGCAGTTGGTCAGATATTGAAGGACAATGGGGTTCTTTGGACAACTTCTTTGAGAAAGGGGTCAGTTACTGCGTCGTTCATGAGGGCGAGGTTGTATCGTGGTGCGTACCGGATTGTGTCGCTGAGGATCAAATCGAAGTGGGGATTATTACGCACCCAGCTCACCGCAGGCGAGGGCTAGCCTCTGTTGCGGTTGCTGTAACTGTGGAACACTGTTTAAACCACGGTTTCAGCAAAGTTGGATGGCATTGCGTTTCCGATAATGTTGGTTCCTGGAAGACAGCGGAAAGGGTGGGGTTCGAAAGGAGCCGAGAGTACGATGCTTACTATTATATATATGACGAGGTTGATCATTTGGCTGAGTTGGGGTGGCATTACTTCAAGCGAGGGGAATACAAAAAAACTGTGATGTATTACGATCGTGTGTTCGGTTCAAGGGATGAGAATCCAGATTACTATTACCACCTTGCGGCGGCCGCTTGGGCTGCGTTGGGAGATTCAGACAAGGCTCTGAGATACCTGCATGCAGCTGTGGACCACGGGTGGAGACGACCGGAAAACACGAAGGATGTTGAGGAGTTCGAAATTCTGCATGGTACATCCGGATGGGATGCAGTTCTGGAGAGAATGAAGTAATCAATGATAGGGTATATCTTGATTGTGTGAATGTTTCAAGCCATTGAAAAACGGTTCGAAGTTTCATTGTCGAAATCGACACACATATTCCGCAAATTAGGAGGTTCATGTGATCGACCAGATATTCTTGTATGTTGGTTCAGCACTGACCATCCTCTGGGGGATTGTTCACCTATTTCCAACAAAATCAGTCGTTGAAGGATTTGGTGAAATTAGCCTTGACAATGAACGAATCATCACGATGGAATGGATCACCGAAGGAGTTGCACTTTTTTTCATAGGCGTCCTCGTGGCGACGGTGACTGCCATTGATCCAGCAAGTGGCACTTCCATGGCGGTGTATCTCATCGCAGTCATCGAACTTCTCGTATTAGCAGTGGTATCTCTTCTTACTGGTTTTAGAGTGGATTTTGTGGCATTCAAGTTGTGTCCATTCATCTTCACAGGTTCAGCAATCCTGATCTTATTTGGTGGATTGCTTTAGGAGGAATGGGGAAGACACAAGTAGCTAGTCTGAGTGCTTGCTACTCCAGGCTCTACTCATCAACGTTACCATGCACATCTGTTGATATCAAAGGATAAAAACCATGAAAGTCACAGACATTTGGAAGACGAGTCAAAAGCCGACAATTTCATTTGAACTCTTCCCCGCGAGGTCAGAGAAGGCTGCCGCGAAGTTAGTTAAGACCGTTGAAGCTTTGGCTGCGTTGAAGCCTGATTTCGTCTCCGTTACTTTTGGGGCTGGCGGATCGACACGCGAGGGATCACGTCAACTTGTGGATGCGTTGAGACATGATAAGTCGCTAGAGGTTATTGCATACTTCGCCTGTTATGGGCTGGGTCCGGATGACATCACTGCTATTCTAGACACATATCAGACGCTTGGCATCGAGAACCTCCTGGCGGTCCGAGGCGATACTCCACATGATGAGGATTTCAAGCCCCACCCAGAGAGCCTACCTCACGCCTCGGATCTGGTTGCATTTATCCGACCTCGATTCGAATTTTGTATAGGAGTAGCTGGATATCCTGAAGGACATATCGATGCTGTCAGCAAGGAGAAAGATCTGGAATACTTGAAGTTGAAGGTGGATCTAGGTGCTGAATATATCATCACCAACTACTTTTATGACAATGCATACTTCTTCGACTTCCTTGAGCGGTGCCAACAAATTGGGATTGATGTTCCCATCCTTCCGGGAGTGATGCCAATTTACAGCGTCAAAATGATGGAGACTTTGGCCAGTCTGTGTGGGGCGACTATCACGGAAGAAATTCGCGATGGAATTGCGGCATTAGATGAGGATGACAAGGAAGGTTTGGTTGCACTTGGTATCGATTTCGCCACCAAACAGTGCAGAGAATTGCTCAAAAAGGGTGTTCCGGGTTTGCACATATACACGATGGACCGAAGTAAATCGACGGCGGAAATCGTTAACAGCCTGAGAGGCGAAGGGCTTATGTGAAATTTATAGTTCGCTTCGGGGTCGTTAAGCACACAGGTCTGTCCTTGAGGGAGTAGAAGCCGGATAAGTCGAGTTACGTGTAGTCTTTTAACATGCGCTAAAGGAAGGATCCGATGAGTCAAGTTAGTGCCAGAAGGGCCGAGCTCATCCTTGCGGGATCTATTGGAGCCGTGCTCGGCGGAATTGTCATCCTGGTTGTGAGTGATGCAATCCCGAGATTGATGCCGCGCATGATGGCAGGGATGATGTCGACAATGATGAATGAGATGGGTGGAGAGGGTTGCGACCCTGCTGATCTTTGACAGAGGATGATGGAGAGTTTCGGGCAAACTCAAATTGAATAGGACTTTCGTAGATCACGGTTGAAGTAACATCATAAACTGAATTTTCGAGGAACGCTCTCTTGCTATTACGGAGTTGTGTGCGAGCCATAAAGCACAAATTGCCTAATAAGCGCCATTGCAGAGGTTGAACCCAAATTGGAAAGGCTGAAATGACAATGGATGTTTCAATATTAGCTGCAATACTCGACAGCGTAAAGGATCCCATCCTCTTTGCGGACACAGAGCATGTAGTTCGTTATATGAACAAAGCCGCCATCGGGCATTACGAGGGCGGTGAGAAGTTAATGGGGAGTTCGTTATTGGATTGTCATAATGATCAGTCTCGGAAGGTCATGCGGGAAGTCCTAGCAGCGATGGTAAGCGAAGGCATCGATGAAAGGTTGATCAGTGAAGAGGACGAGCAATGGATTTACATGCGCGCAGTGCGTGACGATGGAGGTTCGGTCCTTGGATATTATGAAAGGTACGAGCCGATTATTAAGTGATCAGTGTACATGGCGAATCCCCAGAGGCACATCCGAGGTGCTAGAAATTCGCTTTGTGATTGGATAGTATTGGAAGCTTGAATTGACCCACTCGTTAGAAAATGTCTAGATGCAACATGGGAAACGGATGAAATCAAAGATCGTATTGCTGGGTACGGGCACACCTAATGCGGACCCCGAGCGCTCTGGTCCTTCAGTGGCCGTTGTGGTGAATCAGAGGCCATACATTGTTGATTTTGGCCCGGGTGTGGTCCGTCGATCAGCCGCGGCGCACAGAGAAGGTGTAGTAGGCCTGGACGTGCGTAATCTCTCGCAAGCCTTTCTGACTCACCTTCATTCCGATCACACTGCAGGATTTGCTGATCTTATATTGACGCCATGGGTACTGGGACGGGAAGAGCCGCTCGAAGTTTATGGTCCTAAGGGCACTCTGCGGATGACGGAGCACTTGCTCGCGGCCTATGAAGAGGACATTCGGGAACGAATTGAGGGACTGGAGCCTGCGAACCGTACAGGTTATCTTGTGCGGGCTTTTGAGATTGACCCTGGTGTTGTTTATGAGGATGAAAATGTGCGCGTACATGCCTTCGCGACCCGGCATGGCTCTTGGCCGTCATTCGGATTTACATTCGATACACCTGACCGCAAGATTGTGATCTCCGGCGATACTGCCCCAATGGATGACCTGGTTGATGAGTACCGGGATTGTGACGTCCTCATCCATGAGGTTTATTCGTCGAATGGTTTTGAGGAGCGCGAGGCAGAGTGGAAAAGATACCATTCGAGGGTTCATACTTCTGCGCAAGAACTTGCGGCGATAGCGTCAGAGGCAAAGCCAGGCCTCTTGATTCTTTACCATCAGCTCTTTCACGGTGTATCTGAGGAAGACCTTCTTCTTGAAGTTCAGGAAGGATATAAGGGGAAAGTGGTTTCAGGTAAGGATCTTGAGGTTTACTGAAGGATGAGCTCTCGTATGTACTTTGCAGCGAGAGCCTTGTGTAAAATCGGTGAAATTCCTAGGACCAAAAGAACTAAAAGGTGTAGATGTCAACAAGTCAGCACTTCGATTTGCTGTTGCATCTGTTCACATTACTTCATTATGGTTTACTTAATGACTTATTGACCCATTGACTTATCAACCCATTGACGTTTTTTCAAGTGGTTGAGATTACCTACATGAACCTTTGCCCGGATGATAATGTAAGAATCATGTGATGCTTTCCCAAACTTGAATGTCCGTAATCCTGTAACTAATGACAAGTGGTTTATAATACGCAATTGACTTAATAACCTTCATTGTCATGAAAGAAATCAACGAGATAAACAGGAGTGTTACATGACAGATCAGAACCTGCAGGTGGAGGTGGAGAGCCTGCGACCAGTATTGAGCGATGTTGTCTCGACCCTTGAGGAAAGCGCCCCGTACGGGGCTGTTTTCCTATCTTCAAATCGCGGCATGGAGATTAATATCGACAACCGGCAGGAGACTGTGTCTGATCGCAATCCTGCTGTAGGAGCCATCATCACAGCTTTCGATGGAATCACCATGCGTGAACGCGCAGTGGGAGGGTTCGATAAAGAAGTGATCCTGAGGAGCGCGCGCGAGCTTATTGAAGAGAATGGCTTTTCAAAGCAGGGTGAGATCGATCCAGGTCCTGAGCGAAACGGTGATTTCGCCACACCTGTGGAAATCGACCCGAGCGCAATGCCTACGAAGGAGAAGGTTGAGAGGCTACGCGACTTAAATCGGCGCGCCAATGAGCTAGATCCTCGAATTGTAAATGTAAGGGTTCGGTACCTCGAAATGCGTGAGGGTTCGCTGTTTCGTAACCGTAGTGCGGATCTATACCAGGACATTCTTCGTGTCGCCCTATATATATTTGTCGTGGTTGCCGATGAAGGAGAAATACAGTTTGATTGGCTTGTCAAGCAGGCCACAGGTGGCTGGGAAGCCCTCACATTCAGCGATGAAGAGTTACAATCCTTGGCAGATCACGTAATCGGCATGCTGAGCGCAGAGCGTATTGAGCCGGGGGAGTACACTACAATCACGTCGCCACTTATCTCGGGTGTGATCTGTCATGAATCCTTTGGGCATGGAGTCGAGACCGATATGTTCCTCAAGGATCGAGCCAAGGCTGAGCACTATCTCGGTCGAACGATCGGTTCTCCGATGGTGGATATCTGGGATGATCCAAGTGTCCCAGGCGCCTTTGGGTCCTACTATTTTGACAATGAGGGTTGGCAGGCGACACCAACGCAGATCGTCAAAGAAGGTATCTTTCAGAGAGGTATTACCGACCTGTACTCAGCGACTGTGTTGGGGATACCGCGCACCCCAAATGGGAGACGACAAGATTTCAGTCGGAAAACTTACGCGCGCATGAGTAACACTTTCTTTGGACGTGGCACGACCCCAGTAGATGATTTGTTTAAGCAAGTAGAGGATGGAATCTATATTGAGAAGGTCTCGTCGGGCATGGAGGACCCGAAAGGCTGGGGGATTCAGGTCACATGTCGTTCTGGGCGAGAGATTAAGGGCGGTGAGTTCACGGGGCGATTGTTCTCACCCATTGTCGTAACGGGCTACGTGCCAGAAATTCTACATAGCATTCAGGCAGTAGGGGATGATCTGGCTCTAAAAGGTGGTTTCTGTGGAAAGGGTCATAAGGAACTTGTGCCGGTAGCCTCTGGAGGCCCTCACCTACTATTGAAGGCGAGGTTAGGCTGATGCTCGAGGCAATCATCAAAGCGCTGCGTTCTCGATCTGACTTAAAAGCTTGGAACGTGCGACACGTAAATGCAAAAGAGATTCAGCAGTACGAATT
>JABAOH010155534.1_pt1 | contig 115998 bp, 102 predicted proteins | sample 7062181 | NCBI WGS metagenome assembly JABAOH01 (sample SAMN14538630, study PRJNA623070) | marine sediment metagenome | biome: marine biome [ENVO:00000428]; feature: marine pelagic biome [ENVO:01000023]; material: deep marine sediment [ENVO:00002113]; isolation source: pool of 5 deep marine...
CGGGCGGCTTAGCCGTCCCAATTCGCTCCCGGCGAATTGGTCGACCACTCAGCCATCTCTCCAATAGTCGAAAACCCCGGCCCTCACCGGACAAGGGTGCGCAGTTTACTGTCGGGATTCGGTGAGGTAAAGCCGGAATTCGCGCCTAGGCTTCTTTGCTTTCAGCCTCGGCCGCCGCCTCGGCGCTCTTCTCGCTCTGGATCCGTTCGTAGATTTCCTCGCGGTGCACAGCGACGTCCTTGGGTGCGTTGATTCCGATGCGTACCTGGTTCCCCTTTACCCCCAGGACCGTAATCGTGACATCGCTCCCAATCATCACGGTCTCACCGGCGCGTCGCGTAAGTATCAGCATGACTTCCTACTCCTGCCGTATATGGGCGGATCGCCCCGTCTACGCTGCCTGTTTTTATTTAAGCGCTGGTAATTGTAGTCGAAATCGACTCGGACTGTCCCCCGGAGATCATATTCTGGTTATAAGCTATTGATTGGACGCTGTTTATCAGCCGAGATGATCCGAGACCCACGCGGCAACCGAGGCCAGCGCGGCGTCGAGGCCGTCAGGATTGCTGCCGCCGGCCTGGGCAAAATCCGGCCGGCCGCCGCCCCGACCACCCACCTGCGCCGCCACCGGCGCGATAACGTCGCCGGCCTTGATCCGGTCAATATTGTTCCTGGTGACGCCGGCCGCGAGCCTGACTTTGCCGTTCTCTACCGAGCCGAGCACGACCACGGCGCTCTGCAGCTTGTCCTTGAAGCGGTCGACGGCATCCCGGAGGGTCTTGGCGTCGGCACCATCCATGCGGGTCGCCATGACCTTGATGCCGTCGATCTCGGTCACGTCCTGCTCGACACCCGGACCGCCCGTCAGTAGCTGCTGCTTCGTGGCCGCCAGTTCCTTCTCGAGGTCTTTCTGACGTTTCAGCAACTGCACCACTTTGCCGGCCGCCTGCTCAGGCGTGCTCTTCAGCAGCGATGCGACGGATTCCAGCGACCGCTGCTGGCTGTCGATCCAGTCGAGCGCGCCCTGGCCGGTCACCGCTTCGACGCGCCGGACGCCGGCGGCGACGCCGCCCTCGGAGGTGATCTTGAACAGGCCGATATCGCCGGTCGCATTAACGTGCGTGCCGCCGCACAACTCGACCGAGTAGCCATCGCCGAAATTGAGCACCCGGACTTCGTCTTCGTATTTCTCGCCGAACAGCGCGATGGCGCCGGAAGCCACTGCGTCGTCGTATTGCATGAGGCGGATCTCGGTCGGCGTATTGCGCCGGATCTGCCCATTGACCTGGTCTTCGATCTGCTCGATCTGCGCGGCCGAAACCGGCTCGTAATGCGAAAAGTCGAAACGCAGGCGGTCCGGCGCGACGAGCGAGCCTTTCTGCTGCACGTGATCGCCCAGCACGCTGCGCAGCGCGGCATGCATCAGGTGCGTCGCCGAGTGGTTGAGGACGATGGCCGCACGACGCTCGGCGTCGACCCTGGCGGTGACCGCGTCGCCCACCTTGAGCGCGCCGCTTTCGACAGCGCCGAAATGGACGTTGGCCTTGCCCGATTTCTGCGTGTCCACGACATTGAACAGGGCGCCGGCGGATTCCAGGGTGCCGGTGTCGCCGATCTGCCCACCGCTCTCTGCGTAAAAAGGCGTGGATTTGAGGATGACGGCGCCATGCTCCCCCACCGACAGCGAAGCCGTCTCTTCTCCATCCCTGTAGATTGCGATGACCTGGCACTCGTCTTCGACGCCCTCGTAACCTGAAAAACGGGTCTCGGCAGCGGTCCTGATCGCGGCGCTGTCTTCGGCGCCGAACTTGCTGGCGGCGCGCGCCCGGTCGCGCTGCGCCTCCATCTGTGTCTCGAAGCCCGCCTGGTCGATGGTCAGGTCGCGCTCGCGGGCGATGTCCGCCGTGAGGTCGACCGGAAAACCATAGGTGTCATAGAGCTTGAAGACGATGTCGCCGGGCAGCTGTTTTCCCTTGAGGTCCGCGATCGCTTCTTCGAGGATTTCCATGCCCTGGTCGAGCGTCTCGGCAAAACGCAGTTCTTCCTTCTCCAGCACTTTCTCGACGTGCGACTTCGATTTGATCAGTTCCGGATACGCGTCGCCCATCTCGTCGCACAGCGGATCGACGAGCTTGTGGAAGAACGTCCCCTCGACGCCGAGCTTCTTGCCGTGGCGGATCGCCCGGCGGATGATCCGGCGCAGCACGTAGCCGCGGCCCTCGTTGCCCGGCAGCACGCCGTCGGTCACGAGGAAAGCGCAGGCCCGGATGTGATCGGCGATCACGTTCAGCGAGCTCGAGCCGTCGTTTTCGACGCCGATGATGTCGGCAGCGGCGTCGATCAGGTTGGCGAACAGGTCGATCTCGTAGTTGCTGTGCACGCCCTGCATGACGGCTGCGACACGCTCGAGGCCCATGCCGGTGTCGACAGAGGGTTTGGGCAGCGGCGTCATCTTGCCGTCGGCCGAGCGGTCGAACTGCATGAAGACCAGATTCCAGATTTCGACGTAACGGTCGCCGTCTTCGTCGGGCGATCCCGGCGGCCCCCCGGGTACATCGGGACCGTGATCGAAGAAGATCTCGCTGCACGGACCGCACGGGCCGGTGTCGCCCATGGCCCAGAAGTTGTCTTTCTTGCCCATGCGGGCGAAGCGGTCGGGGTCCACCTTCATGGTCTTCAGCCAGATGTCAGCGGCCTCGTCATCCTCTTCGTAGACGGTGACCCAGAGGCGCTCTTCAGGCAGCTCCAGCACCTCGGTCAGGAACTCCCATGCGAACCGTATCGCGTCTTCCTTGAAGTAGTCGCCGAAGCTGAAATTGCCCAGCATCTCGAAAAAGGTGTGATGCCTGGCCGTATAGCCGACATTCTCGAGGTCGTTGTGTTTGCCGCCGGCACGAACGCAACGCTGCGCGGTCACGGCCCGCTTGTACTTGCGCTTGTCATCGCCGAGGAAGACATCCTTGAACTGCACCATGCCCGCGTTGGTGAACAACAAGGTCGGATCGTTGCCGGGGACGAGCGGCGAGCTCGCGACAATCTGGTGGCCATGGTCCTGGAAGAATTCCAGGAAGGCGCGGCGCAGCTCGTTGCTGGTCATGCGTTTCATACGGGAACTGTTGGGCCTGGAGCCCCGGTTTCAACTGCGCTTAGTGTATCCGTAACCGCTAGTCATCACCACGCGCGCTGACGGCCACCTGCACCTGCTCCGACTCGAAACCCCGGTACTGCAGGAAGCGCATCTGGCGGGCCTTTTCGGGAAAGTCGGCTGGCAGGTCCGGTCCGAACTTACGCATCCTGACCGCCCGCGCCAGCTCGAACCAGTCCTGTCCCGAGTCTTCGATCGACCGCTCGATGTCCGCGCCGCCAAGGCCGCGCTCGCGGAGTTCCTCGCGGATGCGAACGGGACCCTTGCCCTGGTTGATGCGCGACCGGACGAAGCTCTCCGCGTAGCGGGCGTCGCTCTGCAAGCCCTCAGCTGCGAGCTTTTCGACCTCGGCTGCCGCGATGTCCGCTTCGAACCCGGCGGTCGCGAGTTTGCGTTCGAGCTCGTCCCGGCCGTACTCCCGCCGCGCAAGGAAGTCCATCGCCTTCTTGCGCGCCGCTTGCGGATCGGCAAAACGATCGACCTGTTCCGGCTGGAAGAGGTCGGCGTTCAGTTCGTTGATGGACGTAGGTTCGGACATCGCGCCCCCGGGGGCCTCTGCCCGCCAGGGTCTTGCCTAGGAGGCGACGGCCTCGTCGGTGTCGGCCGCATCTTCCCGCACGGGCGCCGGCGCTTTGTCCGGCATCAAGGTGGCGCGGATCTGCGCTTCGATCGTCGCGGCGATCTCCGGGTTCTCCTTCAGGTAGGCGCGCACGTTTTCCTTGCCCTGGCCGATGCGGTCGCTGCCGTAGCTGTACCAGGAACCCGCCTTCTCGATGATCCCCTGGTTGACGCCGTGCTCGATGATCTCGCCTTCCCGCGAAATGCCCTCGCCGTAGAGAATCTCGAACTCCGCCATCTTGAACGGCGGCGACACCTTGTTTTTCACGACCTTGACGCGCGTCTGGTTGCCGATGACCTCGTCACCTTTCTTGATTGCGCCGATGCGGCGGATGTCGAGACGCACCGAAGAATAGAATTTCAGCGCGTTACCGCCGGTTGTCGTCTCCGGGCTGCCGAACATGACGCCGATCTTCATGCGAATCTGGTTGATGAAAATGACCATCGCGTTGGAACGCTTGATGTTGCCGGTCAGCTTGCGCAGCGCCTGGGACATCAGGCGCGCCTGCAGGCCCATGTGGGAGTCGCCCATTTCGCCCTCGATCTCGGCCTTCGGCGTCAGCGCCGCAACCGAGTCGACGACGATGACGTCGACCGCCCCCGAACGCACCAGCATGTCGGTAATCTCGAGCGCCTGCTCGCCGGTATCCGGCTGCGAAACCAGCAGTTCGTCGACATTGACGCCGAGCTTCTCGGCATAGGCGGGGTCGAGCGCATGCTCGGCGTCGACGAACGCGGCCGTGCCGCCCATCTTCTGCGCTTCGGCCACAACCTGCAGGGTCAGCGTCGTCTTGCCGGATGCCTCGGGACCATAGATCTCGACGACGCGTCCCTTGGGCAATCCGCCGATGCCAAGCGCGGCATCGAGACCGATGGAGCCGGTCGATACCGCGTCGATGTCCCGCGCAGCGCCGGCGTCGCCGAGACGCATGACAGATCCCTTGCCGAATTGTTTCTCTATTTGTCCCAGTGCGGCGGCGAGCGCCTTTTTGCGATTGTCATCCATTGTCTGAAAGCGGTTCCTGGTGGGTTGAGGTAATCGATGATTATTTCACAATTCGTTTGCTGCGACAGTCGGCTGCCGATCGACAAATTCAGCAAAGCATGAAGAATTTCGCCGAAGCTATTGTTTCAACGGATGGTACTGGACCTCGCCGCGCAGGCGCACTGACTCGACGAGTTCGAAATCCGTCCAGGAGAGCTCGATCGGTCGCGCCAGCCGGGTGTCCGGAAAGGCCCGTACCTTCCTCGCGACCGTGATGTGCGGCCGATAGACGCGCGGGTCCGGCGCATAGCCGAACGGGATCAGCGCCTGCTGCAGGGACTTCACCAGTTGCTCCAATTCCGGGGGCACCGTCCGCGCGTGTATGCAGGCCACCTTCGGACGCTGCCAGAAGGTCAGCGTGTCGAAGCGGAGACGAATCTCGCCGGGGTCGATAATGTCAACGGCGGACATCAGTCCGGGGATTTTTTCTTCCGCGAAGTCGCCGATGTAGACCAGTGTCACATGCCAGTTGCGGCGATCGACGGCATTGCCTTCGACGCTGGACAAGGCCGGTCCGATCGTGTCGCGCATCGTTTCGCGCTGCCGGTGTGACGGCCACAATGCAAAAAACAGAGTCTTGTCAGCCACGCTTCTTCAATATCTCCCTCAGGCCCTGCAGCGCCAATACTACCGTTTGTGAGCGGATGGTTTCACGGTCGCCCTGCAGATGATGACGTTTACAGATCGGCGAACCGCCGGTCGTGTCCGCCCAGGCAAACCAGACGGTGCCCACGGGTTTGTCGTCCGTGCCGCCATCGGGTCCGGCAATGCCGCTGACCGCGACCGCCAGGTCGGCGCCGCTTCGCTCGAGCGCGCCGCTCGCCATTTCGCTGGCTACCTCCTCGCTCACGGCGCCGTGTGCTTCGAGCGTGGCTGGCTCGACGTCGAGCAGGGACTGTTTGGCCAGGTCGGAATAGCTGACGAGGCCGAAACCGAAGGCCGCGGAACTGCCGCTCACGTCGGTCAGCGCCTTTGCGATCCAGCCGCCGGTGCAGGACTCGGCGGTCGCCACGGTCAGCCCGGATTCGATCAGTTCGCCAACCAGGGCTTCTGCGAGGGTCGCAATGGATTCGTATTCAGGCATTCAGGACTTCCCGGTAGACGTCGAGGTAGCGATCCACCATCGTCTCGACTGAAAATTCATCCAGCATTCGCTGCCGGCCGGCAGCCCCGAGCTCGGCGCGTATTTCCGGCTCCTCGACCATGGTACCAATCGCGGCCTGCAGGCCGGCAAGGTCGCCGGGCGGAACCAGTATCCCCGTCTTCAGGTGCCGGACCGCCTCCCGGCAGCCCGCAATGTCGAACGCGATGACGGGCAGCCCCACCGCAGCCGCCTTGAGCATGGCGACCCCGAGACCCTCTTTCTCGGCCGGGTGCACCAGCAGGTCGAATGCCGACAGGCAGGCATCCAAATCATGCCGGAACCCGGCGAAATGGACCGCCGCAGAACAGCCGAGCCTCGCCGCCAGGGCGCGCAGTTGTTCTTCGGCGGCGCCCTGGCCGAAAAACACGACCTTGATGTTCGGATGCACCGCAAGCAGCCCGGGGATCACGTCGAGCAGGAAGCGGTGTCCCTTGCGCTTGATCAGCTGCGCGATCACGGCAATCGCAAAGGCGTCCTCCCGGATACCGAATTCGCGCTGCAGGATCCCGCGGTCCGCATGCGGAGCGATCGACGCCGCGTCGACCGCGCTGCGGATCACCGTGAGCTTGTCCGGTCGCACCCGGCTCGCCCCGAGGACGGTCGCAATGTTCTCCGAGATGGCGATCACCTTGCGGAAGGGGCGATAGCGAATCGCGGCGGCGGTCGGCGATTCCGGGCTGTCCACGCGGCGCGATACGACGGCAGGGACGCCCGCCGTCAGCGCGCCCCAGCCGCCCGGAAAATCGGCGCCGCGCCGGCTGTGGCAATGGACGAGATCGGGTCGCTCGCGGCGCAGCAGCCGGCGTAGCCGAAACGGCAATGCGAAATCGGCGTCGCCGCTGCACGGGATATTGACGACGGTGATCTCTTCGGCGCGCGCTATCCCGTCGATCCCGGCGCCCGGCGGACACACCAGGATCGACTCGACATCGTGCGCAGCCAGGCCGCGAATCAGCCAGATGACCTGCTGCGCGCCGCCGTAGAAATGCCGGCCGGTCTCGACGTGAACGATTTTCAAGCGGAAATTTCGAGCATCGACTTCACCCCTGGCAAAGGCTAGCATGGTCCGGTTCGCCTGCGAGCCCGATAACGACAAGAATGAGCGCCAACGTCAGCCCTGTCCATACGCCGATGATGCAGCAGTACCTGCGCATCAAGAGCGACTATCCGGACATGCTCGTGTTCTACCGGATGGGCGATTTTTACGAGCTGTTCTACGACGATGCGAAACGCGCCGCCGAACTGCTCGATATCACGCTGACGGCGCGCGGCAAGTCGGCCGGCAACCCGATCCCGATGGCCGGCGTGCCCTACCATGCCGTCGAGAGCTACCTGGCGAAACTCGTTCGCAAGGGGGAGTCGGTCGCGATCTGCGAGCAGGTCGGCGATCCCGCCACGAGCAAGGGCCCCGTCGAACGCAAGGTGCTGCGCGTCGTTACGCCCGGCACGCTGACGGATGAAGCGCTCCTGTCCGAAGCGCGGGACAACCTCGTGGCCGCGGTCAGCATCGGCGACGAACGCTTCGGCCTGGCCTGGCTCGACCTCGCGGGCGGGCGCTTTCGGCTGGTCGAAGTCGCGGACGCAGCCTCCCTCGCCGGCGAACTCGAGCGGCTGCGGCCGGCCGAGGTCATCGTCGACGAGGAGCACCCGGCGAACCCGACATTCCGCGACGGTGTGCGCGTGACGGGACGCCCGCCCTGGCACTTCGAACTCGACAGCGCGACCCGCCTGCTGAATACGCAGTTCGGTACCCGCAGCCTGTCGGGTTTCGGCTGTGACGAACTGCCTGTCGGGGTCGCCGCGGCCGGCGCATTGCTGCAGTACGTAACCGATACCCAGAAGACGGCCCTGCCCCACCTGACCTCGATCACGGTGGAACAGCTTACCGACGCCGTCATCATGGACGGGCCTACCCGCCGCAACCTCGAACTCGAGGAAAGCCTGACCGGGCACCATGAGCACACGCTGGCGGGCGTCATGGACCGCTGCCGGAGCCCTATGGGCAGCCGCCTGCTTAAGCGCTGGATTCAGCGCCCGCTCCGCGATGGCGACATCTTGCGGGCTCGCTACCAGGCTATCGAGACGATCCTGTTCAGCGGGATCGTGACCGAGCTGCAGCAGTGCCTTGCCGGGCTGGGCGACATCGAGAGGATTATTGCCCGGATCGCGCTGCGCTCGGCCAGGCCGAGAGATCTCCGCCAGCTCGAGATCGCCGTGTCGCGCGTGCCCGACCTCAAGTCCATCCTGAAGTCGACCGATTCGCCGCTGCTGGCGACGCTGCGCGGACGCATCGGCGAGCACGGCGCGGAGCGGGACCTGCTGCGGAAGGCGATCGTCGACAATCCGCCGATGCTGATTCGCGACGGCGGCGTCATCGCCGACGGCTTCGACGAGGAGCTCGACGAATTGCGCGGCATTGCCAGTAACGCCGACCAGTACCTGCTCGATCTCGAGGCGCGCGAAAAGGAGCGCACCGGCATCGCCAACCTGAAGCTCGGCTACAACCGCGTGCACGGCTATTACATCGAGATCAGCAAGGCGCAGGCGGAAAAAGCCCCGGATGAATACGTCCGGCGACAGACCCTGAAGGCCGCGGAACGATATATCACGCCGGAGCTCAAGACTTTCGAGGACAAAGTGCTGAGCGCGCGGGAACGGGCGCTGGCGCGCGAGAAGCAGCTCTACGAAAGTCTCATCGACAGCCTGACCGCGTCGCTCGACGCGCTGCAGGCCACGGCCCGCGGCATCGCCGAACTCGACGTCATCACCTGCTTCGCCGAGCGTGCGGAAGCGCTCGACCTGACCAGGCCCGACATCGTCACCGAACCGAGCATCGAGATTCGCGGTGGCCGCCACCTCGTCGTCGAGCAGGTCATCGACTCGCCTTTCGTCGCCAACGACCTGTCGCTCGATAGCAATACGCGACTGCTCGTGATCACCGGTCCCAACATGGGCGGTAAGTCGACCTATATGCGACAGGCGGCGCTGATCGCGATCCTCGCGCACATCGGCAGCTTCGTGCCGGCAGAGAGTTTGCAGATCGGGCCGGTCGACCGGATTTTCACGCGCATCGGCGCATCCGACGATATCGCCGGCGGCCGCTCCACGTTCATGGTCGAGATGACCGAGACGGCAACGATCCTGAACAACGCCACAGAATCGAGCCTGGTGCTGATGGACGAAATCGGCCGCGGCACGAGCACATTCGACGGGCTGTCGCTCGCCTGGGCGGCCGCGCATCAGATGGGCGACAGGATCGGCGCCTTCACATTGTTCGCCACGCATTATTTCGAGCTGACGGCGCTCGCCGACGAGATACCCGGCTGCAGNNATACCCGGCTGCAGCAATGTCCACCTCGATGCGACGGAGCACAAGGGAAAGCTCGTCTTCCTGCACGCGGTGAGACCCGGGCCTGCGAACCAGAGCTACGGCTTGCAGGTCGCCGCGCTCGCCGGCGTGCCACGCGACGTCATCAGCAAGGCGCGTGCCTACCTGGCGACGCTCGAAGCCCACCAGCTTGCCGAACACCCGCAGGGCCGGCTGCCGTTCGCCGCGCCCGTGGAGCCGGACACGAACCCCGTGGAAGAGGCGCTTCGCGACGTCGATCCGGACGACCTGACGCCGCGTGCAGCGCTGGACCTACTTTATCGTCTGAAAAATTTGCCGTAGGGGCCTGCGCGCATTTCCATCATCGCGAGCGCAGCGACGCGATCTCGTGAACATCGTGCCGTCGTCTTGAGGTTGCTTCGTCGGACTTCGTCCTCCTCGCAATGACGTTGGCACGGAACGACGAAAAGGCTCTTATGACATCTCCATTCTGAGCGCTTCCAGTGCCTCGCGGTTGGTCCACGACCAGACCCTGTCGATGGCCTCGTCGATGGGCACCCATTGCCATGCCGAGTGCTCCGCGGGGTCTGCGACGATGTCGACCGGCGCGTCGAGACGATAACGCCATTCGTACTCGAGGTTCTCGGTAACGCCCGGCGGAAACCGGTGTCGCCAGCGCGGATCGATCGTGAACACCCGGGACTCCCCGGTATCGAGGAGCCGCCCCTCATCGCGGAGACCCGTCTCCTCGCGCAGTTCACGGGCCGCCGCCTCGGCCGGCGTTTCATGCGTATCGAGCGAGCCGGTTATCGACTGCCAGAAGGCGAAAGGGATGATGCGCTTGAGCAGCAGCACCTGCCAATCATCGGTGTAGACGATGACGAGGACGGATTCCGGTCTGCGGAGGTCCGCGATGACGCTACTCCGCGCGCGGCGCGCGAATGCGGATGCCGGTTTCCTTGAGCTGCTCGGCAGAGACTTCACCCGGCGCGTTGGTGAGCGGGCAACTCGCCGTCTGGGTTTTCGGAAACGCAATGACGTCTCTTATGCTGTCGACGCCGGCCATCAGCATGACCATGCGATCGAGGCCGAAAGCGATGCCGCCGTGCGGCGGACAGCCGTATTGCAGGGCGCGCAGCAGGAAACCGAATTTTTCCTCGGCCTCCTCGTCGCCGATGCCCAGCAGTTCGAATACGGCTGCCTGCATCGCCTGGTCGTGGATACGCACCGAGCCGCCGCCGATTTCGGATCCGTTCAGCACCAGGTCGTAGGCCCGCGACAGCACGGTGCCGGGCTCCGCCCGGACCGCGTCCGGATCCTCGACGGCAGGCGCGGTAAACGGATGGTGCAGCGAGGTCCAGCGCCCGGTGTGAGGGTCCTTCTCGAACATCGGGAAGTCGACCACCCATAACGGCTGCCAGCCGTCGGCGACCAGTCCCTTGTCCTCGCCGATCCGGACGCGCAGGGCGCCGAGCGCATCGTTGACGACGCGCGCCTTGTCGGCGCCGAAGAAGATCAGGTCGCCGTCTTTTGCGCCGGTGCGCTCGAGGATGCCGGTCACGGCGTCGTCAGGCAGGAATTTCAGGATCGGCGACTGCAGGCCGTCGCGCCCTGCGCCGACGTCGTTCACCTTGATATAGGCGAGTCCCTTCGCGCCATAACGGCCGACGAAATCGGTGTAGTCGTCGATTTCCTTGCGGCTCAGCTCGCTGCCTCCCGGCACGCACAGTGCGGCGACCCGTCCTTCCGGATCGGACGCTGGACCGGCGAACACCTTGAACTCGACCGACTGCATCAGGTCGGCGACTTCGATGAGTTCGAGATCGATACGCAGGTCCGGCTTGTCGGAGCCGAAGCGCTGCATCGCCTCGGCGTAGCTCATGCGCGGGAACGGCGACGGCAGGTCTACGTCCATGACGTCCTTGAACAACGTGCGGACGAGTTCCTCCATCGTGCCCGTGACGGCCGCTTCGTCGACGAAGCTCATCTCGATGTCGAGCTGCGTGAATTCCGGCTGGCGGTCGGCGCGCAGGTCCTCGTCGCGGAAGCAGCGCACGATCTGGTAGTAGCGGTCGAAGCCCGACATCATCAGCAGCTGCTTGAAGATCTGCGGCGACTGCGGCAGGGCGAAGAACTTGCCGGGGTGCGTGCGGCTCGGCACGATGTAGTCGCGCGCACCTTCGGGCGTAGCGCGGGTCAGCATCGGCGTCTCGACATCGACGAAGCCGTTGCCGTCAAGAAAATTGCGCATCGACCGCGTCACGGCATGCCGCAGGCGAAGATTGCCAAGCATCTCCTCGCGGCGGAGGTCGAGGTAGCGGAATTTCAGCCGCAGTTCCTCGTTGGCGTGCTCGTCATGATGGAACGGCGGGGTCTCCGCGTCATTCAGCGTGACCAGTTCATGCGCCAGCACCTCGACCTGCCCGGTCGGCATGTTCGGATTGATTGTGCCTTCCGGCCGCTCGCGCACCAGGCCCTTGACGGCCAGCACGTATTCGCTGCGGATGCGTTCCGCCTCGGCGAAGATCGCGGGCCGATCGGGATCGAAGACGACCTGCAGGAGCCCCTCGCGATCGCGCAGATCGACGAAGATCACGCCGCCGTGGTCCCGGCGCCGATGCACCCAGCCACAGACCGCGATCTCCTGTCCGACCAGGCTTTCGTCAACTTGTCCGCAATAATGGCTGCGCATGGTGCGATACGGGGGTGCGTCGAAAAGAGGCGGAATGGTAGGCCTAACGAGACCCGTCTGCAACACCGAAACCGCTTATTTTTCCGACTCTTCCGGCATGACGAGCGGCAGCTCGCCGAGCTGGTCCTGGCGCCAGGTCGGCACCACGACGCCCAGCGAAATGATCATTTTCAGGGCCTCGTCAACTTCCATATCGAGCACGACGACGTCCTTCTTCGGCACGATGATGATGAATCCCGAAGTGGGGTTCGGCGTCGTCGGCACAAATGTGCACACCACCTCTTCGCCGGTACGGCCCTGCACCTCGCCGAGTTCGCTGGAGGTCTGAAAGGCCAGGCTGTAGAGACCTTCTCGCGGATACTGGATGAGCAGCACCTGCTTGAAGGACTGGCTGGAATCGGAAAACACGATTTCGGCGAAATTCTTGGCCGCCGAGTAGATCGAGCGCACGATCGGGATGCGATCGAGCATCGACTCCCAGAAATTGACCATGCTGCGACCGACGAAATTGGCGGCCAGCATGCCCGTAACCAGGAGGACGATGAACGTCAGGATGATGCCCAGCCCGGGAATGCCGAAGCCGAACAGAACCTCCGGCCGATACTGCTGCGGCAATAGCAGCAGAGTCCGGTCCATCAGCCCTATCAGGATCCGCAGCAGGAAAACGGTGACGCCAATCGGCAGCCAGACGAGGATGCCAGCGATGATGTAGCGGCGGAGATGTTTCAGCATGCGCGCGCAGCCGTATCAGTCATCGCTAGTGGATTTGACCGCAGTCTTCTTTTCGGCCTTCTCTTCGGTTTTCTGCTTTGTCTTCGAATCGTCCTGCTTCTTGTCACTTTTCGCTGGCTCCGCATCGCTCTTGTGGACATTCTTCTGATTGTCTTTCTTGAAATCGGTCTCGTACCAGCCCTCGCCCTTTAGCCTGAAGCGGGGCGCAGACAGAAGTTTCCTGAGCGCGGGCTCTCCGCACGCAGGGCATTCGACCAGCGGGTCGTCAGTCATCTTCTGGAGCGCGTCCAACGTATGGTCGCAGCTCTTGCAGGCATACTCATAGATGGGCATGCAAAACACTCCTCGAAACCACCGCGCCCGGCGCAAGCCGGGCGCGGCGCATGCAGATTATAGAGGTATCAGGCCGCGTTCTGGAATTCGAGATGGTCATCCGCGACCGCCACCTCGATCGTATCGCCGGGTCCGAAACGGCCCTGCAGAATCTCCTGCGCCAGCGGATTCTCGACCTGCTGCTGAATCGCGCGCTTGAGCGGCCGCGCCCCGTAGACCGGGTCGAAGCCGGCCTCGGCGAGCTTGTCGCGGGCCGCATCGGACAGCACGATCCGCATGTCACGTCCGGCCAGCCGCTGATGCAGGTAACCGAGCTGGATATCGACGATCATGCGGATGTGCTCGCGGCCCAGCGGGTGGAACACGACAACATCGTCGACGCGATTGATGAACTCGGGCCGGAAGTGCTGAGACACGATCTCCATGACCGCGGATTTCATCGCCTCGTAGTTGTGTTCGCCGGCAAGCTCCTGTATGCGCTGCGAACCGAGGTTGGAGGTCATCACGATGACGGTATTGCGAAAGTCGACCGTCCGTCCCTGGCCATCGGTCAACCGTCCGTCGTCCAGCACCTGCAACAGCACGTTGAATACGTCCGGGTGCGCCTTCTCGACCTCGTCGAGCAGGATCACCGAATACGGCCTGCGGCGGACGGCCTCGGTCAGGTAACCGCCTTCGTCATAGCCGACATATCCCGGCGGCGCGCCGATGAGCCGGGCGACTGAATGCTTCTCCATGAACTCGGACATGTCGAGCCGCACCATCGCCTCGTCGGTGTCGAACAGGAAGTTGGCCAGCGCCTTGGTCAGCTCGGTCTTGCCGACGCCGGTCGGGCCGAGGAACAGGAACGAACCGATCGGCCGGTTGGGATCCGACAAGCCAGCGCGTGCACGACGGATCGCATTCGCGACGGCGGTGACCGCCTCGTCCTGGCCGACGACGCGTTGCTGCACGACGGCCTCCATCTGCAGCAGCTTGTCCTTTTCGCCTTCCAGCATCTTCGAGACCGGGATGCCGGTCCACTTCGATACGATCTCGGCGACTTCCTCGTCGGTGACGTTGTTACGGACCAGCGTCGTCTCCTGGCCTTCGGCGGCGACGGCGTCCGCGAGTTGCTTTTCGAGTTCGGGGATGCGCCCGTACTGCAGTTCCGACATGCGGGCGAGATCGTTGGCGCGATGCGCGGTCTCGAGCTCGAGGCGCGCGCGCTCGAGCTCCTCCTTGATGTGCGTCGTTCCCTGCATCGCCGCCTTCTCGGACTTCCAGACTTCCTCGAGGTCCGCAAACTCGCGCTCGAGTTCGGTCAGCTGCTCCTCGAGATCATCGAGTCGCTTTTTCGATGCGTCGTCCGCTTCCTTGTTGAGCGCTTCGCGCTCGATCTTGAGCTGGATGATCCGGCGCTCGAGCTTGTCCATCGCCTCGGGCTTGGAGTCGATCTCGATGCGGATGCGCGACGCCGCCTCGTCGATCAGGTCGATCGCCTTGTCGGGCAGCTGCCGGTCCGAGATGTAGCGATGCGACAGGGTCGCCGCCGCGACGATGGCCGGATCGGTGATCTCGACGCCATGGTGGACTTCGTAACGTTCTTTCAGGCCGCGCAGGATCGCGATCGTGTCCTCGACCGTCGGTTCCTCGACCAGCACTTTCTGGAAACGCCGCTCGAGGGCGGCGTCCTTCTCGAGGTACTTGCGGTATTCATCGAGCGTCGTGGCGCCGACGCAGTGCAGCTCGCCGCGCGCCAGCGCCGGCTTCAGCATGTTGCCGGCGTCCATCGAGCCTTCGGCCTTGCCGGCGCCGACCATCGTGTGCAGCTCGTCGATAAACAGGATGATCTGCCCTTCCTGTTTGGCGAGATCGTTGAGCACGGCCTTCAGGCGCTCCTCGAACTCGCCGCGGAACTTCGCACCGGCGATCAGCGCGCCCATGTCGAGCGACAGGATGCGCTTGTTCTTCAGGCCCTCGGGGACTTCGTTGTTGACGATGCGCTGCGCCAGGCCCTCGACGATGGCGGTCTTGCCGACGCCCGGTTCGCCGATCAGGACCGGGTTGTTCTTCGTGCGCCGCTGCAGGATCTGGATCGTGCGCCGGATCTCGTCGTCGCGGCCGACGATCGGGTCGAGCTTGCCCTGCTCGGCGCGCTCGGTCAGGTCGATCGTGTATTTCTCGAGCGCCTGGCGCGTGTCCTCGGCATTCGGGTCATTGACCTGCTGGCCGCCACGGATCTCGTCGATCGACTGCTCGACCGCGCCGTGGACCGCGCCTGCCTGTTCCAGCACCCGCTTCAGGGGCGACGAATCATCCAGCGCCGCCAGCACGAACAACTCGCTGGAGATGTACTGGTCATCGCGTTTCTGCGCCAGCTTGTCGGTAACATTCAACAGCTTCGAGAGGTCGTTGGAGATGTGGACTTCGCCCCCGGTCCCCTCGACTCTCGGCAGGCGGTCGAGCGCCTCACCGAGCTGTGATCTCAGCAGGTTGACGTTCACGCCAGACTTGGCGAGCAGGCCGCGGACCGAGCTGCCCTGCTGATCGAGCAGCGCAACCATCAGATGCGCCGGCTCGATGAACTGGTGATCGAGCCCGATCGCGAGCGACTGGGCTTCGGCCAGCGCCATCTGGAATTTGCTTGTCAGTTTGTCCATTCGCATCGAATCCGCAGGGGCTGGTTCCCCTCCTCCTGGTTCCGGGCTCGACCCCGGCTCTCGAATGGGCATGAGATTGCGTCTGCGACGCCCATTTCAAGCCGTTTCAGCGCCGAAAGATGAATCCCGCAATGCGTCCGGTGACGCCGTCCCGGCGGTGCGAGAAGAATCGCCCGGCATCGCCAAAGGTGCAATAGTCGCCGCCCGACACCGTGTTGACGCCGGCGTCGGCAAGCCGCTGGCGCGCGAGGCCGTACAGGTCGGCCTGCCAGCGCCCGCGCGCGTTCGGGCGAAAATGCCGCTCGGCGGCGGGTGTTTGGCCGACGAAAGCCTCGCGCACCTCGTCTCCCACCTCGAACGCCGCCTGCGATATCGCCGGCCCGAGCCAGGCCTGCAGTCCCGAGGGCGCCGTCTCCAATGCGGCCACCGTGTTCTCCAGCACGCCCGCCGCCAGCCCTCGCCAGCCGGCATGGGCTGCCGCTATCCGCGTGCCGTCCTCGCTGCAGAAGAGCACCGGCAGGCAATCCGCGACCATCACGGCGCAGACGACGCCGGCCCGGCCGGTGACGGCCGCATCGGCTTGCGTGCCGGGCGCCGGATCGGCGACCACCGCCGCAGCGTGCACCTGGCTGAGCCAGCCCGGTTCCTGCGGAAGATCGCAGGAGGCGACAAATCGCCGTCGATTCTCCGTGACCCGTTCGGCGGCGTCGCCCACGTGCTGGCCGATATTGAGGGTGGCATAGCGGCCTTCACTGACCCCGCCCTGGCGCGTCGTGCAGCCGGCGACGACGCCAGCCGGCGCCGTCCATTCGGCCGGTATCCAGGGCACGGTCGTCACGGCCGCTGATCCGCCTGCAGCACGTCGAGCAGCCGGCGGAAGTCTGCGGGCACGTCACGCTCGACGGCGACTTTTTGTCCGCTGCCCGGGTGCTCGAATTCCAGGCGCGCCGCGTGCAGTGCCTGACGCCGGAATTCACGCAGCGCCTTGATGAGATCCTCGGACGCGCCGCCGGGTAGTTGCAGGCGCCCGCCGTATACCGGGTCGCCGAGTAGCGGATGTCGTCGATACGCAAAGTGCACGCGAATCTGGTGGGTGCGGCCGGTCTCGAGATCGACGCTTATATAAGTATGTGCCCTGAACCGCTCCAGCACCCGGTAATGGGTGACCGCCGGCTTGCCGCCGTCACGAACGCACATCTTCAACCGGTCGACCGGGTGTCTCGCGATCGGCGCGTCGATCGTACCGCCGCCGGTCAGTACGCCATTGCACACGGCCAGGTACTGGCGGGAGATTTCACGCTCGGCCAGGGCCCGGACCAGCGCCGTGTGCGCCTCGAGCGTCTTGGCGACCAGCAGCAGGCCACTGGTGTCCTTGTCGAGGCGATGGATGATGCCGGCACGCGGCAGGTCCCTGAGCGCCGGCGCATGATGCAGAAGCCCGTTCAGCAGGGTTCCGGCCGGATTTCCGGCGCCGGGATGGACCACGAGCCCCGCCGGTTTATCGACGATCAAAAGTTCGTCGTCTTCGAGCGCAACATCGAGGGCGATCGGCTCCGGTTCGCTGCTGACGCTCGGCTCGGCCAGCGGATTCAACATAACCTGTTCGCCGCCGGTCACCGGGTCGCGTGGCCGCATCGGCCGATCATCGACCGTGACCTGCCCGCCGAGGATCCAGGCCTTGAGGCGGCTCCGGGAATACTCGGGAAACATCTGCGCCAGCGCCTGGTCCAAGCGTTGACCTGAAAGGCTGTCCGGAATCTCTTTTTGCAGGGGCTTCTCTGCCATGGGACCAGGGGTTCGGCGGGTCGGGCGCTGGTCAGTTTACGGTATACTTGCCGATCGCGCCGGTTTGTTGCACAGTCCGGCCGCCGCCCGAACCGGGCGCCCGAAAACAGACGAACATGACGCATGCCATCAGCACATTCCTGCGGGCCATCCGTGTCCCGCGCTACGAACGGCCTCGCGCCGGGCGACGTTTCGCATTGCTGTGCGTGATCGCGGTGCTGGCGGCCGGCTGCGGCGGCAACGAGGAGGAATTCGACCTCACGAGCAACATCCGCGACGCCTATATCGATGCCCAGGACGCCATGACGGTCGGCAACTACCGCAAGGCGATCGGCATCTTCGAGGCCCTGCAGGCGAGATTCCCGTTCAGCCAGTTCGCGATCCAGATCCAGCTCGAGCTTGCTTACTGCTATTTCAAGCTGGGCAGCACCGAGCAGGCTATCGACGCTGCGGACACCTTCCTGCGCGAAAACCCGACCCATGCCCGGGTCGATTACGCGATGTACGTGAAAGGCCTTGCCTACTTCGAACAGGGCCAGACGTTTCTCGAGCGGTTGTTTCGCAAGAACGTTGACGCACGTCCGCCGCGCGACGGCGAGCTCGCATTCTCGACGTTCAGCCGCCTGGTGGAGCGCTACCCGGCCAGTCCTTACGCCGCAGATGCGCAGCAGCGCATGGTTTACCTGAAGAATCGACTGGCATCCTATGAGAATTCGGTCGCGCGTTTCTATCTCGAGCGCGACGCCTATATCGCGGCGTTGAATCGCGCCAAGATGGCGCTCGAGGTCTACCAGGGCGCGGACAGTGCCGACGAATCGCTGCGCATCATGATCGAATGTTACGAAGGCCTGGGGATGACCCAGCTTGCCGACGACGCCCGCCGCGTTCTCGAAAAGAATTTCTCCGCCGATCCGGTGGCGCAGAATTAGCTGACCGCCGCCCAGGGGCGGATCGATCTTCATAAAAAAACGTCCGACGTGCGCGCCACGCAGTGAACAGGATTCACTCCGGAAACGCATATTTCGAAGTGAGCGGACATCTCCCGGGCCGCCTGGATTGTCGATAGCAAGACTTGGACAGGTGCGGACCGACCTTTGGCGTTCCAAACGACTGCTGCGAGTTATTACTCTGGAAACGTGTATTTCGAGGTAATCGGATAACGCCAGTCTCTTCCGAATGCCCGGCCACTGATCCGAATCCCCGGGGGCGCCTGGCGACGCTTGTACTCGTTGCGCTTGACCATTTCGAGGATGCGCACGACCACGTCGCGGTCGAAACCCTGGTCGACCAGCTCCTGTACCGACAGGTCCTTTTCGATAAAGGCCTCGAGAATCGGGTCGAGCACGTCATACTCGGGCAGTGAGTCCGTATCTTTCTGGTTGGGCTTGAGCTCGGCCGACGGGGCGCGGGTGATGACGCGCTCGGGAATGACTTCGCCGCGCGAATTCCTGTAGCGAGCCAGCCGGTAGACGAGGGATTTGCTGCAGTCCTTGATGGGCGCGAATCCGCCGGCCATGTCGCCGTACAGGGTGGCGTAGCCAACGGCCATCTCACTCTTGTTGCCGGTGGTCAGCAGCATGCGTCCGGTCTTGTTCGATATCGACATGAGGAGCAATCCGCGGCAGCGCGCCTGGATGTTTTCCTCGGTGACGTCTTCCTCGCGACCCTCGAAAATCTCGTGGAGTTGCGTAACGGTCGCTTCGTATATCGGTGCGATCGGTATGACGTCGTAGCGGATGCCGAGCAAGGCCGCCTGCTTCGCCGCGTCTTCCTGGCTCATGTTGCTGGTATAGCGAAAGGGCATCATGACTGCCCGCACCCGCTTGGCGCCCAGCGCGTCGACGGCTACAGCCGCAACCAGCGCCGAATCGACGCCCCCGGACAGGCCGAGAATCACGCCCGGGAAGCCGTTCTTATCCACGTAGTCACGCGTGCCGCAGACCAGCGCTTCGTAAACGCTGCGTTCCACCTCGAGGACCGGATCGACGTTGCCCGGCACCGGGCGGACGCCGGCGCCGTCGGCGACGAGTTCAATCCGGTACAGGTCCTCGCGGAACGGCGCACCGCGGAAAGCGATATCGCCGTCACGATCCATCATGAACGAACCCCCGTCGAAAACCAGTTCGTCCTGGCCGCCGACCATGTTCAGATAAACCAGCGGAATGCCGCCCTCTTTCGAGCGTTTCCGGGCCGCCGTCTCGCGGTACTCCTGGCTGCCGATTTCATAGGGGGAACCGTTGATGGCAATGATCGCCTCGGCGCCGGCCGCGCGGCTGGACGCGACCGGCCCGCTCTGCCAGATGTCTTCGCAAATCGCGATACCGAGGCGGATGCCCTTGAGCGTGAACACGGCAGGCTCCTTGCCGGCCGCGAAGTAGCGTTCCTCGTCAAACACCCGGTAGTTCGGGAGCAGATGCTTGCGGTACTGGGCGAGCGGATTACGGTCCTTGAACACGACCGCCGCATTGAAGATCTGGCCGTTCTCGTATTCGGGGTAGCCGAGCAGGACGGTAATGTCGCGGACGGTTGCGCGAATCTTGTCCATCGCGTTGGCAACGCGTCGCTGAAAACCCGAGTGAAACAGCAAATCCTCGGGCGGATAGCCGCTGACCGACAGCTCCGGGAATACGACCATGTCCGCCTGCAGATCGTCGTGCGCGCGCTTGCAGTAATCGAGGATCTTGGTCGTATTGCCTTCGACGTCGCCAACAACGAGGTCGAGTTGAGCCAGCGCAACGGTGATCCTGTCACTCACTTTTCATTGACCTGCACTCCGGGACAGCAGGCAAGGCGATCAGCCGCCCATCAGCTCCAGCATCTTGCTGCCGAGTTCCGCGGGAGACCGGACCGTCGCGACGCCGGCGGCGTCCAGCGCCCGGAACTTGTCTTCCGCCGTTCCCTTGCCTCCGGCAATGATAGCCCCTGCGTGTCCCATGCGCTTGCCGGGCGGCGCGGTGACGCCGGCGATATAGGCGACGACCGGCTTGCTGACATTCGACTGGATGAACTCGGCGGCCGCTTCTTCGTCGGTGCCGCCGATCTCGCCGACCATGACGACGCCTTCGGTCTCCGGATCGGCCTCGAACAGCTCGAGGCAATCGATGAAGTTCATGCCGCGGACCGGGTCACCGCCGATGCCGACGCAAGTGCTCTGGCCGAGGCCATTGGTCGTCGTCTGGTACACGGCCTCATAGGTCAGCGTGCCGGAACGGGAGACCACGCCGATCTTGCCTTTCTTGTGGATATAGCCGGGCATGATGCCGATCTTGCACTCTTCCGGGGTAATGATGCCCGGGCAATTCGGTCCGATGAGACGACAGTCGTATCTCGCCAGCGCCGACTTCACTTTCACCATGTCGAGCACCGGGATGCCCTCGGTAATGCAGACGACGAGCCCGACACCGGCATCGGCGGCTTCGAGGATGGCGTCGGCCGCGAACGGCGCCGGCACGTAGATCATGCTGACGTCCGCCCCGGTTTCGCTGACGGCTTCACGCATCGTGTTGTAGACGGGCACGCCGAGGTGCTCCTCGCCGCCGCGACCCGGCGTCACGCCGGCAACGACGCGGGTGCCGTAGTCGATGCATTGTCCCGTATGGAACGAACCCTGGTTGCCGGTGATGCCCTGGCAAACGATTTTGCTGTCTTTGTTGACCAGTATGCTCATTGGCTGGAAAACCTTGTCAATTGCCCGCGGCTGCGACGACCTTCCGCGCGGCGTCGGTCAGATCGTCCGCCGCGATGATGTCCAGCCCGCTGTCGGCAAGCAGCTGCCGTCCCTTGTCGACGTTCGTCCCTTCGAGCCGCACGACCACCGGATCACTCACGCCGACCTCGCGGACGGCCTTGATAATCCCCTCGGCGATCAGGTCGCAACGGACGATGCCGCCGAAAATATTGACGAGTATCGCGTCCACGTTTTTATTGGACAGGATGATCTTGAAAGCTTCGGCGACCCGTTCGGCCGTTGCGCCGCCGCCGACATCGAGGAAATTGGCCGGTTCGCCACCGTGCAGCTTGATGAGATCCATCGTCGCCATGGCCAGTCCGGCGCCGTTCACCATGCAGGCGATGTTGCCATCCAGCGATACGTAATTGAGATCGTGCGCTGCAGCCTCGCGCTCGGTAGCGTCCTCCTGGCTGGGATCGCGCAACGCCTCGAGCCGCGACTGCCGAAACAGGGCATTGGCTTCGATATTGATCTTGGCGTCCAGCGCGACGACGTCGCCGGCCTTCGTGACGATCAGCGGATTCACTTCGACGAGGCTCGCATCGCACTCGAGGAACAGGCGATACAGCTTGCCGATCAGGTCCGCGAACTGCCGCCGCTGGTTTTTGTCGAGACCCAGTCCGAATGCCAGCTGCCGGGCCTGGTAGGGCTGCAGGCCGACGTCGGATGCGACGGCGATCGTGAAGATCTGTTCGGGCGTCTCCTCGGCGACCTGTTCGATGTCCATGCCGCCCGCTGCGGACGCGATGAACGATACCCGGCTGAGCTCGCGGTCGACCAGCATGCTGAGGTAGAGCTCGCGATCGATGTCCGATCCTGCCTCGACGTACACGATGCCGACGGGCAGGCCCTCGGGACCCGACTGGTGCGTGACGAGCCGGGTACCGAGCATCGCAGCAGCATACGCCCGCACCTCGTCCGCTGATCGTGCCAGCTTGACGCCGCCGGCCTTGCCGCGACCGCCGGCATGGACCTGCGCCTTGACGACCCACAGCTCGCCGCCGAGTGTGTCGGTGGCGGCCACGGCCTCGTCGGGCGTGGTCGCGGCAACGCCTTGCGGTACCGGTATGCCGTACTCTGCGAACAGTGCTTTCGACTGGTATTCGTGAAGGTTCATTATGGGTATTGACGCCGGGGGGCAAAAAGTCGCGCGTATTTTGTAGGAAAGCCACTTGAGACGCAAAATTCCTGATGCGCTTCGACTACAATCTGCGCTGGCCGGCACTTTGGTCGGACCGCGATACGGAGAATATGAACCAGGCACTGACAGATACGCGGGCATTTCGCGCCGATTCTCCCCTGCAACGCGCCATCGACGAATCGGATCTGACATGGCGGGTGCTCGGCACGCTCAACGTGTTTCGGATCTTTCTTGCACTGATCCTCATCGCCCTGTTCTTCGCCGGCGACGAACCCCGTCTGATCGGCGAACGCTACCCTGCCGTATTCTCGGCGACTGCGGCCGGCTACCTGGTATTCGCGGTCGTGACCGGGTTCGCCATCCGCTGGCGCTGGGTGACTGCAGCCCCGCAGATCCTGACCCAGATCCCGATCGATATCTCGGCCATCGTGATCCTGATGCATTCCAGCGGCGGCATCTCGAGCGGCCTCGGCGGCCTGCTCGTCGTGTTCGTCGGCGCCGGCAGCCTGATCCTGCCTTTCCGGTTCCCGGCATTTTTCGCCGCGGTCGCGACGATTGCGATCCTCGGGGAGCAGCTGTTCTCGCAGATTGGCGGGGTCAGCGACACCAGTAATTTCACGGCCGCCGGCGTGCTGGGCGCCATTATCTTCGCCATTTCACTGGCAGCAAGGCCGCTGGCTCGTCGCATCCAGTTTTCGGAGGCGCTCGCAAGACAGCGTGGCGTCGATCTCGCCAACCTGTCCGAGCTCAACGAATACATCGTCCAGCATCTGCGCGAGAGCATCGTCGTGCTCGACGCGGACAACAAGGTCCGCCTGGTCAACTCCAGCGCGGCTAACCTGCTGGGGGCGCCGGCTGATTGCCACGGCACGAACATCGGCACGATCTCCGTCGATCTCGCCAGTTACATCGAGCAGTGGCGGACTGATGCCGAGGCGGGTTCTCACACCGACCTGACCGTAGATACCGGGGAGGAAACCTCGCAGATCAAGGCGCATCTTGCGCCGCTGGACAAGGGTGAAGAGCGCGCCGGGCCGGTCCTCGTATTCCTCGAGGATTCGAGCCTGATGAATGCGCGGGTGCAGCAGTCGAAGCTGGCTTCCCTCGGCCGGCTCAGCGCCAGCATCGCGCACGAAATCCGGAACCCCGTCGGCGCGATGAGCCACGCGGGCCAGCTGCTGGCCGAATCGGAGGCGTTGACCGAGGACGAGCTTCGGCTGACCGAAATCATCCGCACGCATGCGGAGCGGGTCAGCCACATTATCGACAACGTCCTGCAGCTGTCCCGGCGCGAGTCGAGCAGGCCGGAACTGTTCGAACTCGAGCCGTGGCTCACGGACTTCGCGCAGGAGTTCTCGCGGACGCTGGAGCTGCAGGAAGGGGAGCTCGCGGTCGCGAGTTGCGAACCCGGCGTCATGGTGAGGATGGACCCGAGCCATCTTCGCCAGGTCCTCTGGAATCTTTGCGACAATGCCGTCAAATACGCCAGCGAGACCGGCGGCATTCTCGTGGAACTGCATGCCGGCAAGACCGGCAGAACCGGTCAGCCGTACCTCGAGGTGCACGACCAGGGGCACGGCATTGACCCGTCCACGGCCGACCAGATCTTCGAACCCTTCTTTACGGCGCGCAGCGGCGGCACCGGGCTCGGCCTGTATATTTCTCGGGAGCTGTGCGAGCTCAATCGAGCGTCTCTCAGCTACCGCGATCGGGAGACGGGTGGCAGTATATTCAGGATCGCGTTCTCCGATCCGGACCGCTGGGAAGCGGTAGAGAACGAGTAGACGGGACTTACGGAGCGACTTCGCTGCAATGCAAAAACCCCTGGCACTGGTTATCGACGACGAACCCGACATCCGCGAGCTGCTGGCGCTGACGCTGGGCCGAATGGATATCGAAACGGTCGTTGCCGAAGACGTCGCGGGCGCAAAACGCGAACTTGGCAGCCATCGGTTCGACATTTGCCTGACGGACATGCGGTTGCCGGACGGCGACGGGCTCGATCTCGTGCAGTGGATGCAGAAAAATGCGACCGGCGTGCCGGTCGCCGTGATCACCGCGCATGGCAACGTCGAGACAGCCGTGCAGGCGCTCAAACTCGGCGCCTTCGATTTCATTTCCAAGCCGCTCGATCTGAACAACCTGCGGAATATCGTCGGCAATGCGCTCAAGCTCGGCGAACGATCCAGCGAAGGGGCTTCCCGGCTGCTCGGCGAGTCGCCGGCGATGCAGCGGCTGCGGGAGATGATCGAGCAGGTTGCCCGCAGCCAGGCGCCGATCCACATTTCCGGCGAGTCGGGTACGGGCAAGGAGCTGGTCGCGCGCCTGATCCATGAGTCGGGCCCGAGGAAAGACGGCCCGTTCGTCCCGGTCAACTGCGGCGCGATCCCAACCGAACTCATGGAGAGTGAATTCTTCGGTCACAGGAAGGGCGCCTTTACCGGCGCCGTCAACGACAAGGCGGGGCTCGTCCAGAGCGCGAACACCGGCACGCTGTTTCTCGATGAGATCGCCGACCTGCCCTTATCGATGCAGGTCAAGCTGCTGCGGGTCATCCAGGAGCAGACGATTCGACCGGTAGGCGCCGCCAAAGAGGAGAGTGTCGACATCAGGATCCTCTCGGCAACCCATAAAGACCTCGCGAAGATGGTCAAGGCCGGGCAATTCCGCGAAGACCTCTATTACCGGATCAACGTCATCGAATTGCACGTGCCGGCGCTGCGCGAACGGGGCGAGGACGTGCTGCAACTCGCGGGCTTGATCCTCGAACGCCTCGGCTCGAGCATCGATAATCTCGACGAGAACGCCAAAGCGAGCCTCATTCGCTATGACTTTCCAGGCAACGTCCGTGAGCTCGAAAACATGCTGGAGCGCGCCGTTACCCTGTCCGGCGGCGGTTCGATCGCGGAGGGCGACCTCGCTTTCAGGACTTCGGACATGCCGAGACCCGGTGCCGCTGCCGGCGGCCAGGATCTCGGCAACCAGATCGACGAGGTACAGCGGCAAGCCATTATCGAGGCGCTGAAGAAAACCCGCTACAACAAAACCGCGGCCGCCAAACTACTCGGTCTGACCTTTCGCCAGCTACGCTACCGCATCAAGAAGCTGGGGATCGAATAGCGCATTCCGGCGGGTGACAATATTTGTCACCTTGTGACAATCGCTGACAGAAAATGACTGCTTTTGCGCTGGACAGGTTGCAGGCGGCAGCTCGCTAAAACCCATTCTGTTATTTAAATCAATAGTTTACGTATTTTTGAGCAAAGTTGGCACGGGGCTTGCTTTAACCGTGGTACAGGCGTTATGCGCCGTTTGTTAATGACTAACACTCTCAAACTTCATGGAGACTATTGAGATGAAGAAACAACAGGGTTTTACTCTCATCGAACTGATGATCGTAGTTGCCATCATCGGCATTCTGGCTGCGATCGCTATCCCGGCTTACCAGGACTACACGATCCGTGCCCAGGTATCTGAAGGTCTGAACCTGTCTGGCGGCGCCAAGGCTGCTGTCACCGAGTTCTACCAGGACCAGGGTGCTTTCCCGGCCGACAACGCAACGGCTGGCATCGAAGCCGCCGGCAACATCACGGGTAAGTACGTCACGCAGGTTGCTGTTGCTGCCGGTGTGATCACGGTTACCTATGGCAACGATGCTAACGCCAACATCACCGGCGCTACGCTGACGATGACGCCGCTCGACAACGCTGGTTCTGTCAGCTGGACCTGCGCCAACGGCGCTGGCCTGCAGAACAAGTGGCTGCCGGCTGCTTGCCGTCCGTAAGCTGAATTACGGTTAATCGCGGGCTCGCCCGCGATGAAAGAAGCCCCGGTTTCCGGGGCTTTTTTTATGGGGTCGAAGCGGACTTTTGTCGCCGCATGTGACCTGTTGCGGCCCCCCGTAAAAGTCCGGTTCGGCCCCACTTTCCCGGCGGTCCGAGGTAATGTGATCGAGATCACACTTTTTGCGCTGACCCACTCGGCTGAAATATTCCGCCAATATCCCTAAGCTTTGTGTCCAAGGCCGTCGTTCCCGGCCAAAAATAATAAGCGGACCGGGCTATAGTGCCCGTACCGCGATTGCTGGAAGCAACGGATCAGTTTCATGACGAACCGCAGCCGGGGATTTACCCTCATCGAGCTGATGATCGTGATTACCATCATCGGCATCCTCGCGTCGCTGGCCGTCTCGGCCTACCAGACCTATACCGTGCGCGCTCAGGTCTCGGAGGGCCTGACATTTGCGGCCGGCGCCAAGGTGCCGATCGTCGACGCCTACACCAATGGCGGCGTGGCGCCCGCCAACCGCGTTGCGGCGGGCATGACGCCGCTGGCGACCGACACCCGCGGCAGCTACGTCACCGCCGTCGAGATCGTCAACGGGCGGATCGACGTCACTTTTGGCGGCCCCCTCGCGCACCAGGACATCATTGGCGCGGCCCTGTCCCTGACGCCGTACGAGACCACCGGAAACACCGTCGTCTGGCGCTGTGGCAATGCCCCGCCGCCGCCCGGCGTGCTCCTGAACGGGGGTGCCGGACACGTCGCACCAACGGTGAATTCCCGCTACATGCCAAGCAGTTGCCGCTAGCCAAAACGGGCAAAAAAAGCTCGTTTTTTCAGCAGATTCTGACGCTTTTGCCGGTTTTACTTAATTGAATCGCGCAACTGTGACAAGCCGCACAAAATCCGATTGATTCGGGCATCCATATTCGCGAGACTGTGACGCTCTGGGGGTCTTCCCCATTGCAATTTGTGGGATTCTTGCGGGTATGGCAGCTACGGCATCGCAATCGACTCTTACGGGCTTACCTCGGCGCCTGGTACAGGACGGTATTGTCTCGGAAGAGGACATCCTGAAAGCGACCGAGGCTGCTCGCAAGGCCAAGGAACAGCTGGTGTCCTATCTCGTCGATAACGAGATGGCGGATCCGCGGGCGATTGCCGTCGCCGCATCCCACGAATTCGGCGTACCGCTGCTCGACATCGACGCCATCGATATCGAGCTCGAGACCTTGAGGGCCGTCAACCAGAAACTGCTGACCAAGCACCGGGTCCTGCCGCTGGTCATGCGAGGCAAGCGCCTGTTTCTCGGTATCTCCGATCCGACCAACCTGCAGGCCATCGACGAGGTGCAGTTCCAGACGAGTCTGCGTATCGATCCGGTGGTGGTCGAGGAATCGAAGCTCATGGAGCGCATCAACAAGGCGCTCGAACAGGTCGACACCACGATGTCGAGCTTCGACGAAGACGATTTCGACCTCGAAAACCTCGACGTCGGCGATGGCGAGGATGACGAGGAAGGCGTCACCAAGGACGACGTCGACGACGCGCCGGTCGTCCGCTTCGTCAACAAGATCCTGCTCGATGCGATCAAGCGCGGCGCGTCGGATATTCACTTCGAACCGTACGAAAAAATATTCCGCGTGCGCACGCGCCTGGACGGCGTCCTTTCCGAGGTCGCGCAACCGCCGGTTGCGCTGGCCAACAAGGTCTGTGCCCGCCTCAAGGTCATGTCCAGGATGGACATTGCCGAGCGCCGCGTTCCGCAGGACGGCCGCATCAAGATGCGCCTGTCCAAGAATCGGGCGATCGACTTTCGTGTCAACACCTGCCCGACGCTGTTCGGCGAGAAGATCGTACTGCGTATTCTCGATCCGACCAGCGCACAGCTGGGTATCGACGTGCTCGGCTATGACGACCAGCAGAAATCCCTCTACCTGAAACACCTGAGCAAGCCGTACGGCATGATCCTCGTGACCGGCCCGACGGGTTCGGGTAAGACGGTCTCCCTGTACACCGGCCTCAACATCCTGAACACGGAAGACCGCAATATTTCGACCGCGGAGGACCCGGCGGAAATCAACCTGCCCGGCATCAACCAGGTCAACGTCAATCCCAAGGTGGGCCTGACGTTCGCGTCGTCGCTAAAGGCGTTCCTGCGCCAGGATCCGGACGTGATCATGGTCGGTGAGATTCGCGACCTCGAGACCGCCGAGATCGCGATCAAGGCCGCCCTGACGGGCCACCTCGTGCTCTCGACGCTGCATACCAATGACGCGCCGCGCACGTTAACGCGTCTCGTGGATATGGGCGTGATGCCTTACGCGATCGCCACGTCGGTGAGCCTTATCATTGCCCAGCGACTGGCGCGCCGCCTGTGCGACAACTGCAAGGAAGTCAAGGACATTCCGCGCGAGGCGCTGGAGAAGGAAGGCTTCGAGGCGGAGGACATCGAAAATGGCCTGACGATATTCGGGCCGGTCGGCTGCAAATCATGCAACGACGGATATAAAGGTCGCGTCGGTATCTTCCAGGTGATGGAGGTATCCGAGGCGATGGGAAGAATAATCATGGAAGGCGGCAACGCGATGATGATTGCCGACCAGGCTGCGAATGAGGGGGTTCTCGATTTACGACGTGCTGGTCTGAACAAGGTCAAGGAGGGACTGACCAGCCTTGAGGAAGTCAACAGGGTGACGATCGAGTAGCTTTACAGATCGACCTATTGAGCTAACGGAAGAGAACGACAATGGCAGAAACAGCGGCTGTAAGTAACACACCTTTCCTTTGGGAGGGTACCGATCGCAAGGGCAACAAGGTCAAAGGCAAGAGCATGGCGGGCGACGAGGCCCAGGTGCGCGCCGAACTTCGTCGCCAGGGCGTGGTCCCTTCGCGCATCAGGAAACAGAGTCCGGGACTATTCAAAGGCACCGCCAAGGTATCGCCTGCGGATATCGCGATTTTCAGTCGCCAGCTGGCAACCATGCTGGCAGCCGGTATCCCGCTCGTCCAGGCCTTCGAGATCGTCGGCAACGGGCATGAGAACCAGGCGATGCAAAAGCTGATCCTGTCGATCAAGGCCGACGTCGAGGGCGGTAGCGCGCTAGCAGAGGCGCTCGCCAAACATCCGATCCACTTTGACGACCTGTTCGTCAACCTGGTGGAAGCGGGCGAACAGGCGGGTGCACTCGAGACGCTGCTCGACAAGGTCGCGACCTACAAGGAAAAAACCGAGGCCATCAAGAAAAAGATCAAGAAGGCGCTGACCTACCCGGCCGCCGTCCTGGTCGTGGCCTTCGTCGTGACGATCATCCTGCTGATTTTCGTTATCCCGGCCTTCGAAGACCTGTTCCAGGGATTCGGCGCCGACCTGCCGGCATTCACGCGCATGGTCATCGATATATCGCAATTTGTGCGCAACCAGGGTTGGTACCTTGCGGTAATGGCGGGTGCCGGCATCTACACGTTCTTCTATTTCAAGAAACGTTCGCGGGCGATGCGTCACTTCCTGGACCGCACGGCACTGAGGACACCGATTATTGGCCCGATCCTGCAAAAAGCGTCGATTGCACGTTACGCACGCACCTTGTCGACGATGTTCTCGGCAGGCGTTCCGCTGGTCGAGGCGCTGGAATCGGTGGCAGGCGCCACCGGTAACATCGTCTACGAGCAAGGTGTCATGCAGATGAAAGACGAAGTCGCGACTGGTCAGCGACTCCAGCAGGCAATGGAAAACACCGACCTGTTCCCGAACATGGTCATCCAGATGATCGCTGTGGGCGAGGAGTCCGGTTCGCTGGATGAGATGTCTGCCAAGGTCGCCGACTTCTATGAAGAAGACGTCGACAACGCGGTGGACAACCTGTCGAGCCTGCTGGAGCCGATGATCATGGCCATCCTGGGTGTCCTGGTCGGTGGCCTCGTCGTCGCCATGTACCTGCCGATCTTCAAGATGGGTTCCGTTATTTAATCTGGTTCCCGCGAAGATTTGCAACGATAATCGAGCGGCGCCCCTGATCAACAAGGGGCGCCGCTTTTGTTTGATAAGGACGGGAAAATGCAGGCGATCATGATCGAGTCACCGGTGACCTTCATACTCGCGGCGTGCATGTTCGCACTGCTGATCGGCAGTTTCCTGAATGTCGTGATCCACCGTGTACCGATCATGATGGAAAGAAGCTGGCGGGAGCAGTGCTCGGAACTCGCCGAGACGCCCGCGAGCGATCTTCCGGAAGGCAGGTTCGATATCCTCTCTCCCCGGTCCCGCTGCCCGTCCTGCGGCCACAAGATTACCGCTGCGCAAAATATCCCCATCCTGAGTTACGTCATGCTCGGCGGCAAATGCGCCGGCTGCGGCACGAAGATCCCGATGCGCTACCCGGTCATAGAACTTCTCACCGGACTGCTGACCGGCGTCGTCGCCTGGCATTTCGGTTTCGGTTGGGAGGCGCTTGCCGCCATCGGCATGACCTGGATGCTGATCGCCATCAGCGTCATCGATATCGATCACCAGTACATCTACGACAACATGGTCCTGCCGTTGCTCTGGGCCGGCCTGGCGCTGAGCCTCTGGTATCCCATGGCGGGCGCGGAGACGCTGTTCATCGAGCCGAAAGCGGCGCTTGTCGGGGCGCTGGCTGGTTACCTGAGTCTCTGGAGCGTCTACCACCTGTTCCGCATCCTGACCGGCAAGGAAGGCATGGGCTACGGCGACTTCAAGTTGCTGGCCGCCCTCGGCGCCTGGCTTGGCTGGAAGATGCTGCCGCTGATCATCCTGACGTCGGCGGTGGTTGGCGCCGTTACGGGTATCCTGATGATCGCGGCAAGGCGCCATGAGCGCAGCGTGCCGATCCCGTTCGGGCCCTACCTCGCGGCCGCCGGCTGGATCGCGATGCTGTGGGGAACCGACATCGTGAATTGGTATCTCGACTACATGGGCTGAGCGGTGACTGCTACGCACTTCGTCGTTGGACTCACTGGCGGCATCGCGAGCGGCAAGTCCACGATCGCCGGCTTTTTCGCAGAACTCGGCGTGCCGGTCGTCGACACCGATGTTGTCGCCCGCGAGGTCGTGGCGCCCGGCAGCCCCGCGCTGGAGGAAATCCGCGCTGCCTTTGGCGACGAGATTATCGACGCGCAGGGCGAGCTCGATCGCAGGACCATGCGTAACATCATCTTCGACGATGACGACAAGCGCCGTTCGCTGGAAGCGATACTGCACCCCAGGATCCGCGCTGAAACATGGCGCCAGGCGGCGGCAGCCGACGGGCCCTATGTCGTGGTCGTCGTCCCCCTGCTCTACGAATCACCGATGAAGTCGGAAATGGATCGCATCGTCGTGGTCGACTGCGCCGAGGAAACCCAGGTCGATCGCCTCATGTCGCGCGACAACGAGACCAGGGAACAGGCCTGTCGCATATTGGCGACACAGGCAAGCCGCGAGCAGCGGCTGACCATCGCCGACGATATTGTCAGCAATGACGGCGATATGGACGCCGCCAGGGCGCGCGTGCGCCGCTTACACGAGACTTACCTCGGGATGGCCGCAACCAAAGTAACTAATTGATTTGCCTGAATACAGACTGTGGCGCAGAATAGACCGATGGCCGTTACCGCATCGACATCGGCGCCGCAGGCCGCAGACCTGATCCCGGATTACGAGCAACCGCTCAATGAGCGTATGCGCACCTTTATGCGCCTCGAATTCCTGTATCAGCAGCTGCTCTACAATTATGAAGTCGACTCGACGTGGGCGACACGAGCGGTCATCGCCAATCTGCTCGAGATTATGGCCATCCTGATGCGCGGCGATGTACGCAGCGAGGTCCGCAAGGAACTCGACCAGCAGATCGAGAATCTCAAACGTTACCAGAGCCAGCCGGAAGTCGATTCGGGCAGGCTGGGCAGCATTCTCGGCAACCTGGTCGCCAGCCGCGAACAGATCGATGCCATCGGCACGGCCTTCATGCAAGCGCTCAAGGATTGCGAGTTCCTGAGTTCCATCAAGCACCGCAGTTCGATTCCCGGCGGCACCTGCGAATTCGATCTGCCGGAATTCAGTCATTGGCTGCGGCAGTCCTTCGACCGTCGCCAGCAGGATGTCGCGGGCTGGCTCGAGGTCATCAGGCCGCTTTGCGACGCCGTTATTGAGATGCTCTGGCTGATCCGTGAGAGCGCTCAGCCGACCGACCGAACCGCGATCAACGGCATGTACCAGCATCGGATGCAAAAAGACGCCAGCTGCCGCCTGCTGCGCGTTACGCTGCCACATGGCAGCACGCTTTACCCTGAAATCAGCGGCAGCCAGCACCGCTTCACGATCCGCTTCCTGGAGTGGTCGACCATCGATGCCCGTGCCGTGCAGACCGGCCACGACGTCAAGTTCAAACTGTCCATTTGCTGACAGCGCCCGCACGGGAACCGCTACTGAGCGCCGTCAGAGGGACTGCAGGGACGCGATAACCGGCGCATCCGCCGGCAGCAACCCCTGCTCATGCAGAGTACTGCGGTCGACCCAGCGAATCGTCTGCCCCTCGACCCCGGACGGCTCGCCGTTCCACTGCTCGATCCGATAGAAATCGATGGCGACCGCATGCTCGGGGTAGTCGTGTTCGACGTACTCGAAATGACTCGCGCGCAGCACCTCGACACCCAGTTCCTCGGCGATCTCGCGGCTCAGCGCAGTTGCGTTGGATTCGCCCGCCGCTACCTTGCCGCCAGGAAATTCCCAGTGATCCTGCAGGGTTCGGGAGCGGGTCCGGTTCGCAATGAGCACCGCATCGTTGGCGTCGATGAAAATACCGGCGACGACCCTGATGCGAGACACGACGCGACTAGGCCAGTTTGCCGTGACACTGCTTGTATTTTTTGCCCGAACCGCACGGGCAAGGTTCATTGCGGCCGATCTTGCGACCCTCCCTGACGAACGTCTCCGGGGTCGGCGCGGCTGCTGGCGGCTGCATGGCGCCGGGCCCTGGCGGTCGCGCTTGTCCGCCGAGGGTCCGCGGCTGGCTTTGTCCCAGCGCCGACATCTCGTCATGCTTGAAAGCGAGCGCTTTTGCCATGCGGCGCTCGTCCTCCATGCGCTGCACGTCCTGCTCGCTCTGAATGCGAACGCGAGACAGGATGCTGATCGTGTCGTGCTTCACCTGCTCCAGCATCTCGCCAAACATCTCGAAGGCCTCGCGTTTGTATTCCTGCTTCGGGTTCTTCTGCGCGTAGCTCCGCAAGCCAACGCCCTGGCGCAGGTAGTCCATCGCGCCCAGGTGTTCCTTCCAGTGAAAGTCGAGTTGCTTCAGCATGACTTCTTTTTCGACCAGCCGCATCAGCGGCGCGCCGATACTCTCGACCTTGGCGTCGTATGCGTCCTGGACTGCCTTGACGCAGCGCTCGCGGATCTGATCCTCGTTCATCCTGCTGTCTTCCCGGATCCATCCAGGGACGTCGACGTGTATGGAGAAGTCACTCTCGAATGCATTGGCGAGGCCTTCGGCATCCCATTGCTCTTCCAGACTGCCGGGCGGGATGTACTGGTCGACGAGCACTTCGACGACCTCCTCGCGAATGGCCGTGATCGAATCGGCGACCTCGTCGGCGGCCATCAGCTCGGAACGCTGATGGTAGACGACCTTGCGCTGATCGTTGGCGACGTCGTCGTACTCGAGCAGATTCTTGCGGATATCGAAGTTATGCGATTCGACCTTGCGCTGCGCTTTTTCGATCTGGCGGGTCAGGATGGGACTCTCGATCGCCTCGCCCTCGCGCATGCCGACGCGCTGCAGCAGCGTCTTCATGCGCTGCGGGTCGCCGAAGATACGCATCAGGTTGTCTTCCATCGACAGGTAGAAGCGGCTCGATCCCGGGTCGCCCTGGCGCCCCGAGCGGCCGCGAAGCTGGTTGTCGATGCGCCGCGATTCGTGCCTTTCCGTACCGACGATGTGCAGGCCGCCGGCCTCGAGAACCTGGTCGTGGCGCGTCTGCCAGTCGGCTTTGACCGCGCCTTTGTCAGCGCCCTCGCCAGCTTCCGCCATTTCCGCATCGAGGTTGCCGCCGAGGACGATATCCGTGCCGCGGCCCGCCATGTTGGTCGCGATCGTGATCGCACCCGGCCGTCCCGCCTGCTGCACGATGAGCGCCTCGCGCTCGTGCTGCTTGGCGTTGAGCACCTCGTGCTTGACGCCTCTCTTCTTCAGGACCGAGGACAGCAATTCCGAGGTTTCGATCGAGGTCGTACCGACCAGCGCGGGCTGCCCCCGTTCACGGCAATCGGTGATGTCCTCGATGATCGCGTCGAACTTGTCCTTCTCAGTGAGGTAGACCAGGTCAGGATTGTCCCTGCGGACCATGGGCCGGTGCGTCGGTATGACGATGACTTCGAGTCCATAGATCTGCTGAAACTCGAATGCCTCGGTGTCAGCGGTGCCGGTCATGCCGGAGAGATTGTTATAGAGCCGGAAGTAATTCTGGAAAGTGATGGATGCTACCGTCTGGTTTTCCTGCTTGACGGCGACACCTTCCTTCGCCTCGATCGCCTGGTGGAGACCGTCCGACCAGCGGCGGCCGGGCATCGTGCGGCCGGTGAACTCGTCGACGATGACGATCTCGCCGTCCTTGACGATGTACTCGACGTCCCTTTGGAACATCGCGTGCGCGCGCAGAGCGGCGTTCAGGTGATGCAACAGCTTGATGTTCTGCGCGTCGTACAGGCTCTCCCCTTCCCCGAGCAAACCGGCCTGGGTCATCAGCTCCTCGACGAACTGGTGACCTTCGTCGGTCACGTGGACCTGCTTGGACTTCTCGTCGCCCGTGAAATGACCGCGCAGCGCCAGCCGGCACACTGCGACCCCGTCTGCTTCATCTTCGGTGAGCACGACGTCCGATTCGCGCTCGTTGGCAATCTCGACCGCCTGGTCGACCGACATCACGTTGCCGGATTCGCCGTCCTCGCCGTCGATATTGACCGGCTTGCCTTTGGCGTCTACGAGCGCCACCTGTTTCAGCAGGATGTCGTAATTGGTATCGCCTTCGGGCTCCTCGTGGCGCCGAAGCTTCGGGATCAGCTTGTTGATCTTGAGATAGAGGTCCGTGCTCTCCTCGACGGGCCCCGAGATGATCAGCGGCGTGCGCGCCTCGTCGATCAGGATCGAGTCGACCTCGTCGACGATCGCGAAGTTGAGCGCGCGCTGCACCTTGTCATTGAGCGAAAACGCCAGGTTGTCGCGCAGGTAGTCGAAGCCGAGCTCATTGTTGGTCGCGTAGGTGATGTCGGCTTCATAGGCCGCCTTTTTCTCGTCGTGCGACTGGCCGGATTTCGACACGCCCACCGTCAGGCCGAGAAATTCATAGACCGGGCCCATCCAGTCGGCGTCGCGTTGCGCGAGGTATTCATTGACCGTGACGATGTGGACACCCTTGCCCGAGATGGCATTCAGGTAGGCGGGCAGGGTTGCGACCAGGGTTTTGCCCTCACCGGTGCGCATCTCGGCGATGTTGCCGCCGTGCAGCACCATGCCGCCGATCAGCTGCACGTCGAACGGACGCAGCCCGACGGCGCGCCAGGCAGCCTCGCGGGCAACGGCGAATACCTCTGGCAACAGGTCGTCGAGCGTCTCGCCGTCGACATAGCGCCCGCGGAACTCGTCGGTTTTCGCCCTGAGTTCGTCGTCGCTGAGCGCCTTCAGGCCCTCCTCCATGTCGTTGATGCGGTTGACGAGTTTGGAGAACTGGCGCAGCAGTCGCTGGTTGCGGCTGCCGAAGATCCGGGTCAAGAAATTGGCCACCAAGGGCTCCTGGAGCGGCCTGGCAAGTATACCGACCGGTGTACAAAAAACGCGTATTTTACTGACTGATCAGGAATTTGCACGATCGAAGCGCGCAAATTTGCTGACTTTCTGATTACGGTATATGGGATAGCCGGGCCGAAAGACAAGCCCCGGAAGAACGGATCGGGCCGCCTGCGGCGGACGGGGAGTTAGTCGGCGCTGCGACGCGCAGGATTCGGCCGCATCGACCGGCCGGGCGTCGCAGGCGCGCGCGAAACAAGGCGAGCGCCGCCGAGGAAGCGGAGTGTACACGCAAAGTACATGAGCATTTCGAGGCCGGCGCTCAACGCCGTATCGGGCCGCCTGGGGCGGCCGGGGAGTTAGTCGGCGCTGCGACGGATAAAAGTAACGGGATTGACGCGCTGGCCGTTGCGGAGTACTTCGAAGTGCAGGTTCGGACCGGTCGCGCGCCCGGTGTCTCCCATCAGGGCGACGATCTGGCCTTTCTTGACCTCCTCGCCGACCGCGACGAGATTTTCCTTGTTGTGCGCATAGCGGGTCGAATAGCCGTTGCCGTGATTGATCTCGACGAGCTGACCGAAGCCATAGCGTTCCGACGACCAGGTCACGACGCCGTCGGCCACGGCGATGATCTCGTCACCTTCCTTGCCGGCGAAATCGACGCCGCGGTGGTTGGCGGGCTTGCCGGTGAACGGATCGGTGCGACGACCGAAGTATGAAGACATCCATCCTGAACGGACCGGGCGGCCCTGCGGATAAACACGCTCCGACAGGTTCTGGTCCAGCAGCAGGCTCTCGAGCGCGCCCAGTTGCGCTTCGCGATTGTCGAGCTGGTTGTCGAGCGCAGCCATCGCATTCAGCAGTTCGGGGACCTCCGCGGAACCGGCCGCATAGGGCTCCTCTTCGGGGCCGCCGATCGCCGGGTCAGCGTCAAAATTGAATTCGCCATCCTCGAGGTCGGCCATTTCGGTGAGGCGCCGACCGAGGGCGTCAAGGCGGATCACGCGGGCATTCATCTGCCCGATGCGGATCGCCAGCGCATCCAGCGTGTCCTCTGTCTGCTGCCGCGTCTCGGCGATCTCGAGGCGCTGATCGTCGAGCGCTTCGGCCAGGTTGGCGGCTTCCGTAAAGCTGACGCCGGACCCGGTGCGCGCCGAATACCAGTAGCCCGCGCCGAAGGTAAGACTGCCGAGTGCAGCAGCGACGACGGCACACAACGCGGCCGCGGCTCGGCCCGACAGGTTGACCTGCCGCGGTTTGCCGAACCCTTTGCCGAATATCACTACGTTCATCGAGCCGTACCCGAATCCTTATCGCTCAATTTATAAATGATTGATTTATAAATAAGTAAAGTGCAGGCCGATGGCCGTTGTCGGCATTCCGCTTTTGTTATTGGCCTGCAAAATCTGTTCACTTCGGTAGCCCCGCTGTCATAGGGCTTGCGCCCCTTAGATCGGTGGTTTTGCGTCCCCGCCTTTCGACGGGTATGCCCTTTTCGGAGCGCCAATATGCAAAATTAGCCGCTTTATTACAATATCAGGCCTCACGAACTTAGAAACCGGTCACCCGGAGCGCCGAAAAACGCTAACTGGTTCACACTTTTCATGCCCCTCAAAAAACTAGAAAACCTGCTGAATTCAGGCACTTCCGGGACCCTCGAGAAGCTGATCCGGACCGCCAGGGACATGGATTCGCTGACCGGCGCATTGCGATCCGCGCTCGACCCGGACATCGCCGACCACCTGCTCGCCGCGAATGTCCGTGACGATGGCGAGCTGGTCGTCATCTGCCGTTCCTCGGCCTGGGCATCGCGCATCCGCTTCGAAGCAGACGCCCTGCTGGCGGCCGCGGTCAAAGCCGGATTCGCGGCCGACACGATCCGGGTGTCGGTCAGCCAGGGACAGCGTCCTGCGCAGTAGGCCCGGGCGGCAGCTATTTCCATGCGGACGCCCATCGCCCGACCATCGATTCGACGATCTCCGGGTATTCGCCGGCGAGGTCCGTGGTCTCCGAAGGATCCGCTTCGATGTCGTAAAGCCGCCACGGGGTCGGCTCGGCAACTGCCGATGCCAGCGAAGTCTCCCGGCCGGGCGGCGGCTGGTTAATCACTTTGTACCTGCCCCGGATCAGCGATCCGCCGGTACCCCGCACCAGGCCGATCTCGTAGTCGGACCGGTCTGTTTCGTTGCCAGTGACCAGTTCTGACCAGAGTGAGCGCCCGCGGATATCGCGTATCGTCCGGCCCCGATATTCAGACGGGCCGGGATGCGTCGTGCCGGCGGCTTCGAGAAAGGTCGGCAGGAGATCCATCGCGCTGACCAGCGAGGCGTTGGTGCCGCCGTTACCCTGCAGCCCCGGATAGTGAATAAGAGCGGCGGCCCTGACGCCGCCTTCGTATGCGCTGGACTTGTAGTAGCGTAAGGGCGCGGACGCTGCCTCGCCGAATCCCGTGCCCTTATCGATGAAAGAGCCGGCGCGGCCGAAATTCTCGAGCCGATTATCCATTCCCTCCTCGATGGCAAAGACCGCGGGCCCGATGCCGTGCCAGGCGGCCGATGCGCCGTGATCCGCCAGGAATACGATGATCGTGTTGTCGAGCGCGCCCGTCGACTCGAGATGGTCAACGATGCGGCCGATACTCATGTCCATGTACTCGACCATCGAGGCGTAGATTTCTTCGGCCCGCGCATACTTCAGTCGATGTTCTGCCGACAGTTCGCGCCACGCCGGCGCCACCGGGTCGAATGCACCAGGATCGGCGCCTTTCGGAATCACGCCGAGCTCGGCCGCCCGACGCATGCGCCGCTCACGCAACAGGTCGTATCCCTCGTCGTAGCGGCCCGCATGCCGGTCCAGCCAGTCATCCGGTACCTGCAAAGGCCAGTGCGGCGCGGTATACGGCAGATAGGCGAACCAGGGCCGGTCGCCATCGGCAGACCCGAGATACTCGATCATCCGCGTGGTGTAGAACTCGGTGCTGTAGAAATCGTCGGGGAGTTCGTCGAGCGTCAGCCGACGTCCTTCGTCTTCGTAATAAAGACTGTCGCGCCAGAAGTACTCTGCAAAGTGACTCGCCCCACCCTCCAGCAACGCATACGAACGATCAAAGCCACTTTCGACGACGCGATACTCGCCTTCGAGGCCGAGGTCCCATTTGCCGACCATCATTGTTTGATAGCCGGCGTCCTGCAGCAGCTCTGCCATGTTTGCCCAGTCCTTGCGCAGGACGTTGTTGCGATTGCCGCTCTCGAGGCGCGGCAATTCCTCGATCGTTTCGACGGGCCCGGCGCCGGTCATCAGCATGGCCCGGGTCGGCTGGCACCAGGATGCGGTGTGGAAGTTCGTAAAACGAATTCCGGCGAACGCCAGCGCATCGAGATTGGGCGTCGGAATTTCGCTGCCGAACGCGCCGATGTCGGTGTAGCCGAGATCGTCGGCAACGATCAGCAGAATATTCGGCCGCGCCGGCGGGACGCCCGCCGAGTCGTCGGCCTGCCGCGCGCAGCCGCTCATCGCGACGCTCGCTGCGAGCATCAGCAGGATACGGACGACGTTCGGGCGAAACGACAGATCATTCATTGGCTTTGCTCTCCTGCCAGCTTGTCAGTGCATCCCGCAATCGAATGCGCAGGTCCGCTTGTTCGGCAAACAGGTTGTCGCGCTCACCGACGTCTTTGTTGAGGTCGAACAGGAACTCGGTGTTGCCGTGCTCGAGGTACTTGTAGCGGCCTTGGCGGATCGCCCGCTGGCTGCCGAATTCATAGTGGTTCGCCTGCCAGTAGAGGCTGCGCGACGGCATGCTCGCGTCGTCACGCAGAATGGGCATCAGGTCGATGCCGTCGAGCCCCCGGGCCGAAGCGCCGAGGCCCGTCGCCTGCAGGATCGTTGCCGTCAGGTCCATCGAGATCGCCGGCTCGTGACGAGTCTCGCCGGCAGGGATTCGACCCGGGTAGCGGATGATCGCCGGAACGCGGATACCGGCCTCGAACAGGTTGGCGAAGCCGTGAAACAGCGGTCCGTGATCGACGAGGTGGCGCCCGCCGTGGTCATGCGTGTAGATGACGATCGTTTCGTCAGCCGCGCCGATGGCGTCGAGCGCATCGAGCACCCGGCCGATGCCTGCGTCCATGCGCTCGACCATCCGCACGACATCGTCACGTGACGCCTCGTTGACGTCCCAGCCGGCATCCCAGGCAGATTCGGGTAACCCCGGCGGCTGGTAGGGCGGCAGGGCGGCGTTGTACGCGAGGGTCAGGAAGAACGCCTGCTCCCGGTTGCGTTCGATGAGGTCGACCGCCGCGTCCGTCAGGACATCCGTCAGGTAGCCCTCGCGACGGGTCAGGCCGTCATTGTCATAGAGACCCGGCTCGCCCCGGTCATTGACATGGCTGTAGTAGCTGATCGTCCAGTGCAGGTGGCCGAGAAAGGTCTCGTAACCGTGGGACTTCGGGCTGTGCTGCGGTCCGTAGCCCAGGTGCCACTTGCCGAACAAGGCCGTGCGATAACCGGCGTCCGCGAGCCAGCGAGCCAGGGTCGGCACCGATGCGTCGAGTCCGTCGGCTGCCGTGCGGATGTTCTGTTCGAAACCGATGCGCGCCGGGTAGCGGCCGCTGTAGAGCGCCGCACGAGCCGGTCCGCATACCGGCGCCGCCGCATAGAAATTGCTGAACCTGGCGCCTTCCCGGGCCAGTCGCGCGATCGATGGCGTGCGGATCTCGGTCGAACCATAGGGTTCGGTATCCCGGTACCCCATGTAGTCCGCGATAATGAGGACCACATTGACCCGCTCCGCATCCTCGGCCGCAGTCGCGGGGCCGCTCAGCAGCAAGGCGAGCAGCAGTATGAGCCTGCGGGTGGTCGGCAGCACGTTCAGGTGCCCCTCCTTTCTTATTGTTCCTTGTCTTGTTGTTACTTGGTCGACCCGCAATAAGACGGGTCCGCTTCACCCTGTGTGGTGAAATCCATGTAGGTCGAAGCGGCAAAAGTCGCGAATGCCGGCATCCCGTAATCCTGCTGCGTGTGCGGCAGGAGCGCGTGCTCGACATACATGCTGTAGGTCTGCCCCGGAAGCAGCGTCCCGCCCGGCACGACATACTTCTCCGCACTGTAAATCAAGTGGTCGTCTTTCTCGAACGGCCGGCCGCTGTGCACGATGTCCTCGATCGTGCAGCTGTCGATCGCGACGAAAACCAGGTCGTCGAGGATGCCGTTCGGATCCGCGTCACCCTCGGCGAACGGCGGCCAGGTGATCGTGAGATCCTCGTCCGGGTTGACGGCGTCGAACGCGATGCGCTCGCCGCCTTGTTCGAAAATGATGACAGGCTGCGTCGGAAAACTCCCGCCTGCAAAGCTCACGACGCTGTCGACGACGTCGCCGCCCGGGGTGCTGAAGGTGAACTGATAGGCGCCACTCGGATACTCGGCTTCCATCTGTTCGTCCGAGTCGGCGACCCCGCTCAGGTACATCACGTCGCCGATTTCCTCGGACTCTGAATACCGGTACTCGAGCTCCCGCACTTCGCCGCCGGGGAAGCGGACGCTCGCATCGGTCACTTCCCCGCCCGCCTTGATGAAGATCTCCGAGAAGAAGACCGGCCCGAGATTTTCGAGCGTCGAGTCTGCGCGTTGCTGGTAGCGCGCGACCTTGCCGACGCCGTAGAAGGTGACGTGGTCGTCGACGCTGCCCGTCGCGGGTTGCTGCGTTTCGTCGGGCGCGCAGGCGCTGACGGCCAGTGTGCTGATCAGTAGCGGGATGGCACGCAGGAGCTTCACTGCGGCCTGCGTCAGGCGTAGGCCGGTGTCGCGTAGGAGATCGGCGCCTTGTTCGGGTCGCTGAAAGTGACTTCGTCCCAGGCGGCTTCGTCGTCCAGGAGCGCCCGCAGCAACTTGTTGTTGAGGTCGTGACCCGATTTGTGGGCCGAAAATTCGCCGATCAGCGTGCGACCCAGCAGGTATACGTCGCCGATGGCGTCGAGAATCTTGTGAATCACGAATTCGTTGGCATACCGCAGACCGTCCTCGTTGAGGATCCGGTAGTCGTCGAGCACGATCGCATTGTCCATGCTGCCGCCGAGCGTCAGGTTGTTCTCGCGCAGCGCCTCGACATCGCGCAGGAAGCAGAAAGTTCTCGCCCTGCTGACTTCCTTCAGGAAGGACGTCGACGAAAAGTCGATCGACGCGCTCTGGCTGAGCTTGTTGAACACCGGGTGATTAAAGGCAATCTCGAAGTTGACCTTGAAACCGTTGAACGGCGTGAGCTCGGCCCACTTGTCGCCGTCTTCCACCCGGACCTTCTTCTTGATACGGATGAATTTCTTGGCCGCGTTCTGCTCTTCGATGCCGGCCGACTGCAGCAGGAACACGAAGGGCCCTGCGCTGCCATCCATGATCGGCACCTCCGGCGCCGACAGGTCGACGTGCAGGTTGTCGATGCCCAGTCCGGCCAGCGCCGACATCAGGTGCTCGACGGTCGCGACCTTGACGCCATCCTTGATGAGCGTCGTGCCGAGCATCGTCTCGCCGACCAGCTTCGGATCGGCCGGCACGTCGACGGGTTCGTCGAGATCCACCCGGCGAAAGGTAATGCCCGCATTCTCGGCCGCCGGGCGCAAGGTCATGTACACCTTTTCGCCGTTATGCAGCCCGACGCCAGTGGCGCGAATCGCAGTTTTCAGGGTCCTTTGTCGAAGCATTCTGAAAAAACCGTGACCAGATTCAATGGTTTACGGGCGCTCCTTGATGGAATTATCGCGGAAGGCTATCACAGGCCTTCCTCGTAGACCAAGCGCACCGGGCGGTAAGCTGGCCGGGCTGACAGATCCAGGCGAATCTGCCAGCCCGCCGGGAGCGGAGACTGATGGGCTGTCATGGCCGACCACGACGAGTGAGTGAGGCGTGATCAGCACGCCATCAGTCAGTCCGCCTGGCGCCTCAGGAAGGCTGGAATGTCCAGCAATTCCTCCTGGAGCCCGCCTTCCTCCAGCCCGTCTCCAACCGCTCGTTTCCTTTGCACAGTCGGCTTGTCCAGCGTGCCGTAGTCCGGCTCCGCCTGCGCCGTCGTCCGCTTGATCACCCGCATCGGTGATCCTGCCTGTGCGGCGTTCTGGCCGAGGCCCGTCGCGACGACCGTGACCCGAATCTTGTCGCCCATGTCCGGGTCGATCACCGTGCCGACGACGACCGTCGCATCGTCGGATGCGAATTCCTTGACCGTATTGCCGACCTCCTGGAATTCGCCGATCGCGAGGTCCATGCCCGCCGTGACGTTGACAAGGATGCCGTTGGCGCCTGCCAGGTTGATGTCCTCGAGCAAGGGGCTCGATACCGCCGCCTCGGCCGCTTCGCGAGCGCGATCTTCGCCGGACGACGAGCCGGACCCCATCATCGCCATGCCCATCTCCGCCATGACGGTGCGGACGTCGGCGAAGTCGACGTTGATCAGGCCCGGCCGGGTGATCAGTTCGGCGATGCCCTGCACCGCGCCCTGCAACACCTGGTTCGCGGAACGAAAGGCGTCCAGCAGCGTGGTCTCGCCGCCGAGCACGGTCAGCAGCTTCTCGTTCGGGATCGTGATCAGCGAGTCGACGTACTTGCCGAGTTCACCGATGCCGTGATCGGCAATCTTCATGCGCTTGATCCCCTCCATCTGGAACGGCTTGGTGACGACCGCGACCGTCAGGATGCCGAGCTCCTTCGCAACCTGCGCGACGATGGGTGTCGCGCCGGTGCCGGTGCCGCCGCCCATGCCGGCCGTGATGAACAGCATGTCGGCGCCTTCGATCACCTCGTGGATCCGGTCACGGTCCTCCATCGCCGCCTGCCGGCCGATGTCCGGATCGGCGCCTGCGCCGAGACCCTTCGTGATATTGCAGCCTATCTGCAGCGCCGTCCTGACGCGCGCGCTGTTCAACGCCTGCGCGTCCGTATTGGCGCAAATGAAGTCCACGCCTTCGATCCCTGAGTTCACCATGTGGGCGACCGCGTTACCGCCGCCGCCGCCGACGCCGATCACCTTGATGACCGCGCTCTGGCTGTGTGCATCCATTAATTCAAACATGTTTACCTCCGCTCCCTAATTCGAACTTTCGTCTCACTCGTTAAAAAAACTGCTTCTCGATACAAGAAGCCTCCGCTTAAATCGTTGGTGTCAAAACTGTCCCTGGAACCATGACTTCATCCGCTGCCACATGTCGCCGAGCCCGCCGCCGATCGGCGACGAACGGCCGCCGCGACGCACGATGTTTTCGTAGCCGTACAGGAGCAGGCCGACGCCGGTCGCGTGTATCGGGTTCCTGATGACTTCGCGTAATCCTTCGACGTACTGCGGAGCGCCGAGCCGTACCGGCATATGAAAGACTTCCTCGGCCAGCTCCACCGCACCCTCCATCTTTGCGCTGCCGCCGGTAATCACGACGCCAGCCGCAATCAGCTCCTCGAAGCCGCTCCTGCGCAATTCATCGCGCACCAGCCCGAAAAGTTCCTCGAAGCGCGGCTCGACGATCTCCGCCAGCGTCTGGCGGGCAAGGCGGCGCGGCGGCCGGTCGCCCACGCTCGGCACCTCGATCGTTTCATCGGGATTCGCGAGCTGCGACAGGGCGCACGCATACTTGATCTTGATTTCCTCGGCGTACTGCGTCGGCGTCCGCATCGACACGGCAATGTCGTTGGTCACCTGGTCGCCGGCGATCGGGATGACGGCGGTGTGCTGGATCGCGCCACCGAGGAAGACCGCCAGGTCGGTGGTGCCGCCGCCGATGTCGACGATGCAGGCGCCGAGTTCCTTTTCGTCCTCGGTGAGCACCGAGTAGCTCGACGCCAGCTGCTCCAGCACGATGTCGTCGACTTCGAGCCCGCAGCGCTGAATGCATTTGACGATGTTCTGCGCGGCGCTGACCGCGCCGGTGACCATGTGCACTTTCGCCTCGAGACGCACGCCGGACATGCCGATCGGATCGCGGATGCCTTCCTGGCTGTCGATCAGGAATTCCTGCGGCAGGATGTGCAGCACTTTCTGATCCGCCGGGATCGCGACAGCGCCCGCAGCGTCGATGACCCGGTCGACGTCGCCGTCACTGACCTCTTTATCGCGGATCGCCACGATGCCGTGTGAGTTCAGGCTGCGGACGTGACTGCCGGCGATACCGGCGTACACCGAGTGAATATCGCAGCCCGCCATCAGTTCCGCTTCCTCCACCGCTCGCTGGATCGAATGCACGGTGGATTCGATATTGACGACGACGCCCTTCTTGAGCCCGCGCGACGGATGCGAGCCGATGCCCACGACCTCGATCTCGCCGTCATCGCTGACTTCACCGACGATCGCGACGACTTTCGAGGTGCCGATGTCGAGGCCGACAATCAGGTTTTTTTCGCTCTTCTTGTTCAATTCCGCAACTCGGCCACCATGCCGCCCTCGCCGGATTCCGGGTCATTGACGGGCGACTTCGAGCCGTTCTTCCAGCCGATCGTGAACCCGTTGCTGTAGCGCATGTCGACAAACTCGATTTCCGCTTCGCGGCTCGAAACAATGTTCGCCGCGACGTCGAGGAACAGCTGGGCGCGGGCATCCACGTTGCGGCGGCCCAGCCGGATCTCGATGCCATTGCTCAACGTAATCTCCCATGCCCCTCTTGCGTCGAGCGCCACCGCGCGAACGTCGAGGCCGCTCGGTATCAACTGCTCGCGCATGTCGAGATAACGCCGCGCCACGGCCGCGGACTGGCCGTTCGGACCGCGTAATTTCGGCAACTCGGCAGGCACATGCCGGACCTCCTCGACGAACAGTTCGCCGCGGGTATTCAGGAGTCCGCGCTCGCCCCAGGTCGCCGCGGGAATCTGTTCGCTCACGCTGATCTCGAGCGTGCCGGGCCAGCGCCTCGCGACCCTCGCTTCGTCGATCCAGGCCAGGGTCACGATGCGTTGCCGAATATCGTCGAGGTCGGCCGTGAAGAAGCCGGCAGTGAGTCCGTCGCTGATCGCTTCCTCGATCTGCAGCGCGGACACGCGCTGGAACGGACCGTCGACCGTGATCGAGGTAATCGGTCGGTCGAGCAGCTCCGCGCTGAAGCGATAACTCAGGGCGACGACGGCAACGGCGAATGACAGCATCGCGATGCCTTTCAGCGGCAGTGCCGGCATCCGCAACCGCCTCTCCGGCTTTTGCTTGCGACGTTTCGCTTGCTTACGCGTCATTCGCTGCCACCCCCATCTCCACTTCGGGCTTGTCGCCGATACTCGTTTCGAGGACACGCCAGCAGAGCTCGGCAAAGTCCATGCCGGCCTCTTTTGCAGCCATCGGCACGAGGCTGTGACTGGTCATCCCGGGCACCGTGTTGATCTCGATCACCTGCGGCAGTCCGTCGCTGCCGGTCATGAAGTCGACGCGACCCCATCCCGAGCATCCCAGTGCAGCGAATGCGGCGACGGCGGCGTCGTGGAAGCGCTGTTCCAGCTGTGGATCGTCGGTACCCGGACAGAAGTACCGGGTCTTGTCGGATTCGTACTTGGCGCGGTAGTCGTAGAACACGCGCGGCGTTTCGATACGGATGCTCGACAACGCCTGACCCTGCAGGACCGCGACCGTCGATTCGTCGCCGACGATGCATTTCTCGGCGAGCGCCGCCGCGCCGAAGCTCAAAGCGACGTCGACGGCTTCGGCGAGGTCGTCCGGCTCGAAGACCATGCCGATGCCGACGCTCGAACCCTGACCCGACGGCTTGATGACAATCGGGAAGCCGAGCTGTTCCACCGCAATGTGGGCATCCCCTCGCCGGTGCAGAACGACATAGTCGGGGGTGTCGATGCCGGCAGCGCGGAACAGCTGCTTGCTGCGGATTTTGTCCATGGCGAGCGCCGACGCCATGACGCCGCTGCCCGTGTAGGGCATGTCCAGCCATTCCAATGCGCCCTGCAGCGCGCCGTCCTCGCCCCCCGGTCCGTGCAACGCGATCCAGACGCGATCGAATCCTGCGCCGGCAAACTCTGCCAGGCTGTTTTCCGCGGGATCCCAGCCCGCCGCATCGATGCCCCGCGAGCGGAGCGCCTCGAGCACCGCCGTGCCGCTGGCGAGAGACACTTCACGTTCGCTGGAATCGCCGCCATACATGACAGCCACGCGTCCGAACTCGGCGGCATCGTCGACGATTATCCGTTCGTCATTCAGTATGTCGATCATGTCGACTCCCTGCCCACGATGCGGACTTCGGGGATCAGCTCGATGCCCGTTGCGTCGCGCACGGTGTGCTGCACGTGGAGAATCAGGTTCTCCACGTCGAGCGCCGTCGCCTCGCCGCGGTTGATGATGAAATTGGCATGCTTTTCGGATACCTCGGCCTCGCCGATTCGGCAGCCTTTCAGACCACAGGATTCGATCAGTCGCGCGGCGTGGTCGCCGGGCGGGTTGCGGAATACAGAACCGCAACTCGGCAAGCCCAGCGGTTGCGTGTCCTTGCGCCGCGCCAGCATGTCCTTGAGCGTTTCCATGCTCGGCTCGACGGCGGGATCGAAGCGGAGTATCGCCTCGATAAACCATTCGTCGGCGGGCCCGACGACGCTGCGATAGCCGATCTCATAGTCGGCGGGCGTACGTTCGTGCAGCCCTCCATGCCTGTCGATCGTGCGCACCGACTGCACGCGCTCCCAGGTCTCCCCGCCATGCGCGCCGGCGTTCATCGCGAGCGCGCCGCCGAGCGTGCCGGGAATGCCGGCGAAGAACTCCGATGGACCGTAGCCCCAGCGGATGCACTGCCGGGCGAGCTGCGTGCAGGGCACGCTGGCCCCGGCGCGAACCTGATGATCGCCGCGATCTTCGATGTCGCTGAAGATCCCCGACGCGGCAATCACGACGCCCGGAAGACCGCCATCGCGAACCAGGAGATTGCTGCCGAGACCGAACCAGAACACCGCAATCCCGGGATCGAGTTCGGCAAGAAATGCAGCCAGGTCGTCAACGCCCGCGGGCTTGTAGAACAGCTCGGCAGGACCGCCCACCCGCCACGACGTATGCCGGCTCATCGGCTCGTTCCTGCGCAGCTCGCCGCTCATGCCGGGGGTCTGGATGGCCGGCATCATTTCTGCACCTTCAGCTGCGGCCCGTGAGCCAGCAGGCCCGGCAATCCGGCCGCGAATGCGCCGATGTCGCCGGCGCCCATCGTCAGCACGAGGTCGCCGTCCGCGATCAATCCTTCCAATGTCGTCGGCAATTCGTCCAGCGACTCGACGAACACCGGCTCGACGCCGCCCCGACCCCTGACTGCGCGGGCGATGGCGCGACCGTCGGCACCCGCGATCGGGTCTTCCCCGGCGGCGAACACTTCCAGCAGCACCAGGACGTCTGCATCGCTCAACACCGCGGCAAAGTCGTCCAGGAGATCGCGCGTCCGGGTGTAACGATGCGGTTGAAAGGCCAGCACGATGCGCCTGCCGGGCCAGCCGGATCGGGCCGCGGCGAGCGTGGCTGCGATTTCCGTCGGATGGTGACCGTAGTCGTCGATCAGCAGAATATTGCCGTTCTTCGTGCGCACTTCGCCGAGGCTCTGGAAGCGCCGGTCGATACCTTGGAAATTCCCGAGCGCGCGGCTGACGGCCTCGTCGCTGATCTGCAGTTCGCTCGCAACCGCGATGGTTGCCAGCGCATTCCGCACGTTGTGCATACCCGGCAGGCGCAGGCTGATTCGCAGCGCCTCGTCCTGCTCGCCGCGGATGACGTCGAAGGTCGTCATCCCCTGATCGAAAGCAATGTTCTCCGCGCGGATGTCGGCATCGCTGTCGACGCCGTAAGTGACGACCGAGCGGCCGATCTGGCCAAGCACGTCGACGATGCCCGGATCGTCCGCGCAGACGATCGCGAGACCATAGAACGGCAGGTTATGCAGGAATTCGATGAAGCTACCGCGCAGCTTTTCGAGGTCGCCTTCGTAGGTCGACATGTGATCGGCATCGATATTGGTGACGATCGCCAGCATCGGTTTCAGGTGCACGAATGAAGCGTCGCTTTCGTCGGCCTCGGCGACCAGGTAGTCACCCTCGCCCAGCCGTGCATTCGCATCGGCGCTCTTCAGGCGGCCGCCGATGACGAATGTCGGATCGAGGCCGCCCTCGGCGAGGACGCTGGCAACGAGACTCGTCGTGGTGGTCTTGCCATGCGTGCCGGCGACGGCGATCGAGTATCGGAAGCGCATGAGTTCGGCAAGCATCTCGGCGCGTTGCACTACCGGCAGCAGCGCTTCACGGGCAGCCATGACCTCCGGGTTGGATTCATCGACTGCGCTGGAGACGACAACCGCGTCGGCGTCGGCAACCTGGGCCGCGTCGTGGCCGATGAACACCCGCGCGCCATGCGACTCGAGACGTTTGGTCGCTTTGTTGCGTTTCAGGTCGGAACCCTGCACGTCATAGCCGAGGCTCAGCATGACCTCGGCGATGCCCGACATGCCCGAGCCGCCGATGCCGACAAAGTGAACGCGGTTGATGCGGCGCATGCGCTGGATCATGGCGACGCCCCCGCAGCCAGCAGGCAATGATTCGTGATCCGCGCCAGCGAGTCGGGCATCGCGAGGGCGCGTGCCCGGCGCGCGCCCTCGAGCAGCGCGTTGCGGCTGCCCAGCCACTTCTGCAGGAGACCGGCCAGGGACTGATCATCCATGTCCGCCTGCTGCAGGATGTCGCCGGCGCCCGCCTCGACCATCGGTCGCGCGTTGGCGGTCTGGTGATCGTCGACCGCGGCGGGGAACGGAATGAAGATAGCTGGCAGACCGGCCGCCGAAAGTTCGGCGACCGTGAGCGCGCCAGCTCTGCAAATGACGAGGTCGGCCCAGGCATAGGCTGAAGCCATGTCCTCGATAAAGGGTTCCAGCCGCGCATCGATGCCGTGGCGTTCGTAGGCAGCCTGCGCCGCAGCCGCGGTGCGTTCGCCGGTCTGGTGGCGAACCTCGGGGCGGATGTCGTCGGGAAGCAGCGCCAGGGCCGCCGGCACGGCCTCGTTGAGCGCCAGCGCCCCCTGGCTGCCGCCGAGCACGAGGAGTCGAAGCGAACCGGTGCGACCGGCCAGCCGCGTATCGGGATTTTCGATCGCGGTAATGTCCGGGCGCACGGGATTACCCACCGTTTCGACCGGACGTGCGGAATTAAAACTGCCCGGGAAGGCCTGCAGCACAACCCGGGCAAGACGCGCCAGAAGACGATTCGTCATGCCGGCAACGGCATTTTGTTCATGGATAACGAGTGGCCGGCGCGTCAGCCACGCAGCGAGTCCGCCGGGGCCGCTCACGAAACCGCCCATGCCGAGTACCGCAGCCGGCCGGTGCCGCAGCATGATGACCAGCGATTGCCACAACGCATAAAAGAGTCGGAACGGTGCGAGCAACAGTGTCCATGCGCCTTTGCCGCGCAGCCCGCTGACCGCAACCCACTCGATCGGGATACCTGCCGCAGGGACGACGCGCGACTCCAGGCCGCGATGCGTCCCGAGCCAGACGACGTCGTGCGACCCGGCTTGCAGCGCGCGCGCCACGGCCAGGGCCGGGTAGACATGGCCACCGGTGCCGCCGGCCAGGATCAGGATCGGCCGTCCGCTCATCGACGTCCTCCGGGCTTCCTGCGCGGTTTGCGGCGCCGATTCGGCGCGCGGCCATCGACCTCGAGCTCGTGGTGAATGCGGAACAGGATCCCGAGGCTGACCATCGTGACGATCAGGCTCGAGCGCCCGTAGCTGACCAGCGGCAAGGTCAGACCCTTGGTCGGCAGCAGGCCCATATTGACGCCGATGTTGATAAAGGCCTGCAGACCCAGCCAGGTGCCGATGCCGATGGCGAGATAGGCCTCGAAGAATCGCTCGAGGTTCGCGGCCCGAATGCCGAGCTTGAAGATCCGCCAGAGCACGACGGCGAACAACAGGATCAGTACGAACGAACCGAGCAGACCGAATTCCTCGGCATAGACCGCAAACACGAAATCGGTGTGCGCCTCGGGCAGGTAGAACAGTTTTTGCACGCTGTCGCCGAGGCCCACGCCGAACCACTCGCCGCTGCCGATGGCGATCAGCGACTGCGTCAACTGGAAGCCCTTGTCGTAAGGATCGGCCCACGGATCGAGGAACCCGGTGAGGCGCTCGAAGCGGTATTGCCGGGTGATCGTCAGGGTGGCCACAGCTGCGACCGCAAGCCCGGCAAAGACGAAGAAGTCGCGGAAGCGCGCGCCTGCAACGAACATCATTGCGAAAGCGATCGCCACCAGCACGACCGCGGCGCCGAGATCCGGTTCGGCCAGCAACAGGCAGCAGGCGATAAACAGGACGATCATCGGGTTGACAAAGCCGGAGAGCTGCTCCTGCAGCATCTTGTTGTGGCGCACGAGATAGCCGGCGAGATAAATCATCATGCACAGACGCGCCAACTCGGAGGCCTGCAGGTTCAGGAATCCGAGCCGGATCCATCGCGTGCTGCCATTGGCGGTGTAGCCGACACCCGGCACGAGGACCACGACCAGCAGACCGAAAGCGATCAGCAGCATCAGCGGACCGGTGCTGCGCCAGAACGTCATCGGCACGAACAGGCAGGCGAATCCGGCCACCGCGCCGATCAATGCCGCGATCGCCTGCCGGCTGACGTAGTAAAAGGGATCTCCCGATGCATTGTCGGCCGTCGAAATCGATGCAGAGGCCAGCACGATGAGCCCGCCCAGGAGCAGCGTCAGCGACGCGGCAAGCAATATGGCGTCGACCCGGATCGGGTTCTTCATCCTGGCCGGGAACGGCATCGTGACGCTACCCGTGGTCATAGCGAAAGCGCCTCCACCACGCGGGTAAAGTCTTCGCCGCGGGCCATGTAGTTCGGGTACTGGTCGAAGCTTGCGCAGGCCGGCGCGAGCAGGACCGTATCGCCGGTTTCAGCCAGCGCCGCCGCGCGCTCCACGGCCGTGCGCATGTCGCTGGCGCGCTCGGTCGGGATAAGGTCCGCAAACGCCGTTTCGATCTCCGCGGCGTCTTCGCCGATCAGGATGGCGCTGCGGACGTGACCGCAGGCCTGCCGCGCGAGCCGCTCGAAGTCGCCACCCTTGCCCTGACCGCCGGCGATCAGCACGACCGCGCCCTGCACGGAATCGATCGCCGCGATCGCCGCACCGACATTGGTCGCTTTCGAATCGTTGATGAAGCGCACGCCGCGGGATTCGCCGACCGGCTGCATGCGATGCGGCAAGCCGGGAAACTCGTGAAGCACCTGCAGCATGGCCGACATGTCGAGGCCCATCAGCTGACCGGCGGCGAGCGCGGCCAGGCTGTTGGCCTGGTTGTGCGTGCCGACGAGCGCAAGTTCGGAAACCGCGAGCAGCAGCTGTTCGCCGCGCGCCAGGAACAGGTCGTCGGCGTCGGCGATGAGTCCGTATTCGTCCGCCGCCGGCGCTGCGAGCCCGAAGCTGAGCGCCGGGATGCCGTCGGGAATGTGTGCCCGGACCTCATCATCGGCGCGATTGAAAACTGCCGCCTCCGCCTGCGCGAATATCCGGTACTTGGCGGCACGGTATTCGTCTTCGTCACCGTGCCAGTCGAGATGGTCCGGCGAGATGTTCAGCAGCACGGCAACGGCGGCCGGCAGGTTCTTCGTTCGCTGCAGCTGGAAGCTCGACAGCTCGAGCACATAGAAATCCGGCTCATCCTCGAGCAGCAGGTCCAGCGCGGGCTCGCCGAGGTTGGCGCCTGCCAGGCCGGTCCGGCCGGATGCCTCGCACATCAGCGCCAGCAGCGTCGTAACCGTACTCTTGCCATTGGATCCGGTCACCGCAACGATCGGCGCGCCGGCTTCGGCGACGAACAGTTCAATGTCGCTGACAATGTCGACGCCCGCCTGCCTCGCCTCCTCCAGGAACGGATCTGCGTCGGCGATCCCCGGCGACGCGATGATGCGAGACGCTTTTTTGACCAGCTTCGCCGGCATATCGCCGACATGCACGTCCGCGTCGGGACAAAGTGTGTTGAGTTCGTCCAGCCCCGGCGGTTCGTCACGACTGTCCACATAAATTGCGTCGATGTCGTTTCGCGACAGGTAACGCGCGACCGACAAGCCGGTCTTGCCGAGGCCCAGGACCAGGTCCTTCTTCTTCGCCGAGCGCTTCGCCGCCGGTTTTTTCTTTGCCGCCGCGCTCATCGAATCTTCAGACTGGCCAGGCCGATCAGCACCAGGATGAAGGTGATGATCCAGAAGCGAACAATCACTTTCGGCTCGGCCCAGCCTTTGAGCTCAAAATGGTGATGTAGCGGCGCCATCCGGAATACGCGCTTTCCAGTCAGTTTGAAAGACGCCACCTGAATCATGACTGACACGGTTTCGACGACGAAAACTCCGCCCATAATTGCGAGCACGATTTCCTGCCGAACGACGACCGCTACAACACCCAGAGCTGCACCAAGCGAAAGTGCACCTATATCGCCCATGAATACCTGCGCCGGATACGTGTTGAACCAGAGAAAGCCGAGTCCTGCGCCACCGAGCGCGGCACAGAAGACAAGGATTTCCCCGGTGCCCGCCACGTACGGAATGCCGAGGTATTCAGAGAAATTCGTATTGCCGGTAACGTAGGCGAACACGCCGAGCGCGCCGCCGACCATGACTGCAGGCATGATCGCCAGGCCATCCAGTCCGTCGGTCAGGTTCACCGCGTTGGAGAAACCGACAATAAAAAGAAAAGAGATCACGATCTGGAACATGCCGAGCGGCAGCCACAGGTCGGGAAAGTAGGGGATGAGCAGCGACGTCGATATTTCGTCCGTCGCCATCATGAACAATGCAACCGCCGGAATCAGCGCCGCTGTCGATTGCCAGAACAGTTTCTGGCGGGCGGAAAGTCCGGCAGGATCCTGCAGGATCAACTTCTTGTAGTCGTCAACGTAACCGATGACGCCGAACGCCAGCGTGACGAAGAGGACCACCCAGATATAGCGATTCTCGAGGTCGGCCCAGAGCACGGTGCTGACGACGATCGCGGTCAGGATGAGTGCGCCGCCCATCGTCGGCGTGCCCGCCTTGATGATGTGCGTATCAGGACCGTCACTGCGCACTGGCTGGCCGCCCTGGTTGTTGCTCAGTCGCTCGATCATGCGCGGACCGATAACGAAGGAGATCGCCAGCGCGGTCAGTGCGCCGAGGATGGCGCGCAGCGTAAGGTAATTGAACACACTGAACCCGGATTCGAACTCGGCGAGATAGTTGGTCAGGTACAGCAGCATCGTCAGGCGCTCCTTGCCTTGTCTGCATGCTTGGTGAGCGCGTCGACCACGCGCTCCATGCCCATCGAACGCGAGCCTTTGACCAGCACGACGTCGCCGCTGGAAATCGTCCGCCGCAGCTCTGCGTTCAGCGCATCGATGGAGTCGAACCAGCGACCGCCCTTACCGAACGATTCGACGGCTTCTCTCGACAGCGGACCGGTCGCCAGCAGGTTTTTCACGCCTGCCTCGCGGATCACCCAGCCGGTGTGCGCATGCAGGAGTTTCGCATCGCCACCCAGTTCCGCCATGTCGCCGAGCACGAACCAGCTTTCGCCATCCTGCGCTGCGAGGAACTCGGCCGCTGCCTGCACGCTCACCGGGTTCGCGTTGTAGCTGTCGTCGTAAAGCACCGCGCCGCTCGCGCTCTGTACCGCCTGCAGGCGTCCGCCCACGGGCACGACGGCCTCCAGCCCATGCCTGATCTGATCAGGCGGAATGGCGAGTGCGCTGGCGATAGCCGCTGCCGCGCAGGCATTGAGCACGTTGTGCTTGCCGACAAGGTGCAGCTTGACGTCGAGCTGGATGCCGGGCATGTGCAGCGTGAAACTGGAGCCGTCTTCCGTCGCTGCAATATGGCTCGCGCGAACGTCCGCGTCGGCGCTCAGACCAAAGCTGGTGACGGTCGTATCCGCAACGAAGGTCTTCCAGAATTCGAAGTAATCGTCATCGGCATTCAGGACGGCAAATTCGGGCCGTTCTTTGCCCTGCAGGATCTCGCCTTTCGCTTTGGCAACGCCCTCGACAGAGCCGAATCCCTCGAGGTGAGCCGGCGCCGCATTGGTGATCGCAACGATTTTCGGCGCCGCCAGCGCGGAGAGATAGGCGATCTCCCCTGCATGATTGGCGCCCATTTCGATCACTGCATAACGATGACTTTTGCTTATCCTCGTCAGCATCAGCGGCACGCCGATCTCATTGTTCAGATTGCCGTGTGTAGCCAGCGTATCGGCCGTCAACGCCAGGCAGCTCGCGAGCAGTTCCTTGAGTGTCGTCTTGCCATTGCTGCCGGTGATGCCGATGACCGTGGCCGGCATCGATTCGCGCCATTTCGCTGCGAGCTGGCCGAGCGCTTTCAGGGTGTCGTCGACGACGATGATCGGCAGGCGCGTGTCGACCTGCCGCGGCACGACCGCCCCTGCCGCGTTGCCGGCTGCCGCCTGCTCGATGAACGCAGTGCCGTCGAAATTCGGGCCCTGGAGCGCGACGAACAGCTCGCCGGGCCGTATGGAACGGGTATCCGTGCTGACGCCGCGAAACTCGCCGTCTTCGCCATGCAGACTGCCATGCATGTGATTTGCCGCGTCGGAAAGCCTGCCCGCAATCATTTGCCTGCGCCTCCCCTCGCGGCGAGACGCTGGCTCGCTGTGTCGAAATCGGAAAACGACAGTGTCTGCTCACCGATGACCTGGTAGTCCTCATGGCCCTTGCCGGCGATCAGGATCACGTCATCGCTCGCGGCGTTGTCGATCGCATGAGCAATCGCTTCGCCACGATCGCTGATCGCCAGCGCGTCTTTCTGCATGCCTTCGAGGATGTCGTCGATGATTTGCCCCGGAGGTTCGTTCCGCGGGTTGTCGCTGGTCACGATGGCGCGATCGGACAGGCGTTCGGCGACCTTGCCCATCATCGGTCGTTTGCCGCGATCGCGGTCGCCACCGCAGCCGAATACGCACCAGAGCTCCCCCCGGCAATGCAGGCGCAGCGCCCTGAGCGCAGCCTCGATACTGGCCGGCGTGTGCGAATAGTCGACGTACACGAGCGGCAGCTCGTCATCGAGCGATCGATTCACCAGCTCCATGCGTCCGGGCGGTGCGCTGACCTGCTCCACCGCCGCACAGGCGTCGTCGAGAGAAATGTCGTTACACAGCAGCAGCGCCAGCACTTCCATGGCGTTGGCGACGTTGAAGTCGCCCGGCAACGGCAATTGCAATTCAGCTTCGCCCCACGAGCTGCGGATCCCGATGCCCGAGCCCGCCTCACCGGCAACGACCGAGTGCACAAAGACGTGCGGCCTGCCGTTGGTGACCCGGTCGAGATGCGTCGACACCGTGACGACATTGGCGCCGCAGCGGCCAGCGAGCTCGACGCCATACTCGGTGTCGAGGCTGACGATGCGATGGCGAACGTCGTGATCGAGAAACAGGGAGGCCTTGGACTCGAAGTATGCGTCCATCGAGCCGTGATAATCGATGTGGTCGCGGCTCAGGTTGGTGAATATCGCGGCATCGAAGCGGACGCCGTCGACACGCGCCTGCTCCAGTGCGTGCGAGGACACTTCCATTGCGGCGTGCGTGGCGCCTGCGCTGCGGAAGCCGGCCAGCAACTCGTGCAGATCGAGGCAGGCGGGTGTGGTCATCGCTCCCTCGCCGTCGATGCTGTCGATGCCGGCGCCCAGCGTGCCGATGTACGCGCACTTGTTGCCGAGCCGGGTCAGGCACTGGGCAACGAGATAGGCGACCGTCGTCTTGCCGTTGGTGCCGGTCACGCCGGTAACCCGCACGTCGTGCGACGGAAAGCCGTACCAGCGGTTCGCGATCTCGCCGAGACGACTCGCAAGTCCCTCGATCGCGATCGTCGGCAAAGCACCGTCGGGGCTGACGCCGGTCGAGGCATCGTATGCCACCGCCGCCGCGCCGGCAGCCTCGGCCTGCTCGATGAAATCCAGTCCGTGCGATGTCGCGCCCTGAACGGCCAGGAAAAGCCAGCCACGTCCGAGCTTCCTGGAATCGGACGATATGCCGGCAATATCGATTGCCGGCGCGTCGACGATGCCCCCGAGCAGCTGGTCGAGGGTCTGGAAGTTACCGAGATGCTCCGCAGGCATGCTCATTGACTCATGGCCTGTATGACGCCCGTACCGTTCGCGGCCGGCAGTGCATCCGGGGCAATCGCAAGCAGGCGCAGCGACTCGGCCATGACGTCGCCGAACACCGGCGCGGCGACGTCGCCGCCGTAATAAAGATCACCGGTCGGCTCGTCGATAATGACGACGGCGGCAAGCTGCGGATCGCTGGCCGGCGCGAGGCCCGCGAATATCGAAAAATACTTGTCCTCCGAGTAGCCGCCCGGCGCGAATTTCCAGGACGTGCCCGTCTTGCCGGCAACGCGGTATCCGGTAACGCCCGCCTCGCTGCCGGTCCCGTCCGGGCTCACGACTTCCTCCATCATGCTGCGGACGGAATCCGCCGTGTCTTCGCTGATGATTCGCCGGCCTTCGTTCGGTACATCGAGCGCAACGAGAGAAACCGGGGCCATGTGACCGTCATTGCCGAGCGCCGCGTAAGCCTGTGTCAATTGCAGCGGCGTGACTGAAACGCCGTAGCCATAGCCGAGCGTCGCCTGGCTGATCGGTCGCCAGTCGTTGTAGTGCGTCAATAGCCCGGCGGACTCGCCCGGGAAACCGCTCGACGTCAGCGAACCGAAGCCGAAGCGGGTCATGGTCTGCCAGAGCTGGTCGGCTTCGAGCGACATGGCGATCTTGGTGATGCCGACATTGCTCGAGCGCGACAGCACGGTGGTCAGGCTGACCCTGCCGAGATCGCTGCTGTCCTCGATCCGCTTGGGGCCGACGACCACGTAGCCGGGCGATGTATCGACCATGCTGCTCGCGCGGTAGCGGCCGCTTTCCAGTGCCGCTGCCATGACCAGCGGCTTGATACTGGAACCAGGCTCGAAAATGTCGGTAATCGCGCGATTGCGATAGCGCTCGGCAGAGTATTGCGAGCGATCATTCGGGTTGTACGACGGCTGGTTGACCATCGCCAGCACTTCGCCCGTTGCAATATCGAGGATCACGATCGAGCCCGACTCGGCGTTGTGCTTGCGAATTGCCCCCTTGAGGGTGCGGTAGGCGAGATACTGCAGGCGCAGGTCGATGCTCGAGCGAAGGTCCTTGCCATGCCGGGGCGGCTTGATGCTGGCCACGTTTTCGACGGCCCTGCCCAGCCGGTCTTTCAGGACCCGCTTGGAGCCGGACTCGCCGGACAGCCAGTGGTTGAAGGCGAGCTCGAGCCCCTCCTGACCATCGTCGTCGATGCTCGTGAAGCCGACGAGATGGCCGGTGACTTCGCCAGCCGGGTAGTAGCGCCGATACTCGCGCAGCGCGTTGACGCCCGGCAGCTTCATCGCCAGCACCTGGTCCGCCGTCTGCGGGCTCAGGTGGCGCTTGAGGTACAGGAATTCCTTGTCCATGCTGCGCGTGATGCGGCGCATGAGCTGGTCAGGATCGACGTCCAGGATGCGCGCCAGTTCCGGGACCCGATCAACGGCGGACGCCAGTTCCTGCGGATTCGCCCAGACACTGTCGACCGGCGTGCTGATCGCCAGCGGCTCGCCATTGCGATCGGTAATCGAACCGCGGTGCGCCGAGATCCTCTCCGTACGCAGGTGACGGGTGTCCGCCTGCTGATTGAGAAAATCCCTGTTGAAGACCTGCAGATGAACCGCGCGCGTCATCAGCGCGCCGGACGCGATGACGAAGAACGCGATCACCAGCGTCAACCTGCCCGTGAATCTCCTGGCAGTCTGCTGTTTTGTCTTTGCGCCCCGGCTCATGGTCGCTCAATGACATAGATTTCCGTTGCTTTCGGTCTCGCCAGCGACAGTTCCTCCGTTGCGACGCGCTCGATACGCGCATGCGTCGCCCACGTACTCTGCTCGATCTGCAGCCGACCCCATTCGATGTTCAGTTCGTCGCGCTCCGTCGTCAGCGCCTCGAGTTCGACGAACAGCTTTCTCGATTCGTGCTTCGTATAAATGAGCGCCATGGCCGACATCACGCAGACGACGGCGAACGTCATCGTCAGCAGGAACGGCTGGCGGCCATGCAGAAAATTCATCCGCTCCGCTCCGCGACCCGCAGGCGTGCGCTCCTGGCCCGGGGATTGGCTGCGATTTCCGCGGCGCTTGCCGAAATCGCCTTGCCGATGATCCTGAACGGCGGTCGACATTCGGCGGGGATATCCGGCATGCCGCGGTACTGCTCCGGCTCACGCGATGCCTCGCGCATGAAGCGCTTGACGATCCTGTCCTCGAGCGAATGAAAGCTGATGACCGCGAGGCGCCCGCCCGGTCGCAGCAGGTCGGCCGACGCAGCGAGCACCGCTTTGAGTTCCTCGAGCTCGCGATTGATAAAGATCCGGATGCCCTGGAAGGTCTTCGTCGCCGGGTGCCGCTTTTGCCTGGGCGCGGGGGCCGCCGCGGTGACGATATCTGCGAGGGCCTTCGTCGTACGGATCGGTCCGGCCTCACGCGCAGCGACGATCGCGCGCGCGATGCGAGACGCGTGTCGTTCCTCGCCATATTCTTTCAGCACCTTCTTCAAGCTTTGTTCGTCCACCGTTTGCAGCCAGTCGGCTGCGGATTGGCCCGAAGTCGGGTCCATTCGCATGTCGAGCGGGCCCTCTGCCCGAAAGCTGAATCCGCGGTCGGCTTCATCCAGTTGCGGTGACGAGACCCCCAGATCGAGTAGCAGGCCATCCACTTTTCCGAGCAGGTCTCTTTCAGTCGCATACCTTTTGGTTTCCGAAAATCGTCCGTTAATCAGCGTCAAACGCGGGTCGTCGAGAAGCTTGGCAGGGGCTTTCGCTATGGCATCCGGGTCACGATCGATCGCCAGCAGGCGCCCGCCCGGTCCCAGATGTTTCAATATTTCCCCTGAATGGCCTCCCCGCCCGAACGTCCCGTCTACGTAGCAGCCATCCGCTTTCAGGTTCAGGGCCTCGATTGCAGGGCCCAACAGAACCGGCACGTGGTGACTGGCACCTTGTGTGTCTTTATTCACTCCGCCGGAACGGAATCAGAGGGTGAGGTTTTCGAGCTGAGCCGAGAGATCTGCGTCATCCCCATCGTTCAGCCACCCGTCTCGCGTTTCGTTCCAGCGTTCTTCGTTCCACAACTCGAACCGATTGCCCTGGCCGAGCAGCACCGCCTGCCGCTCCAGCCCGGCGAACTCGCGCAGTTCACGCGACAAAAGGATGCGCCCGTGACCATCCACATCCACTTCCGTGGCGTGGCCGACCATCAACCGCTGCAGGCGGCGAGCCCGTTTGTCCAGGCTCGGCAGGCGCATCAATTTGCGTTCGATTTCTTCCCAGTCCGGGAGTGGATAGAGGAGGAGGCAGTAGTCCTTGTCGACCGTGGCTACGAGCTGGCCGTCGCAACGCTGAGCGATCCGCTCCCGGTAACGGGTCGGAATCGCCAGACGCCCTTTCGCGTCCAAAGTAACTTTGGTGGCCCCACGCAGCACGGTTTGTTTTCGGGGTCAGGAAACGGCACTCGAAGAACGGTGACCGCATTTACCCCTTCCTCCCACTTTTCTCCACTTTTTGCCATATTATTCGGGCCCTCCGTCACCGTCAACCAATAATTCCAATTATTTGTTGTTGTACAGGGACTTAGAGGCTAATTAGTGGCCAAATCCGGGCAAATTGTGGCAGGGTTTAGGGGCGTTAAATCAAAGACTTATGCTGCTTTTCTCGACACCTTATAATAAATGAGTCGCTAGACGACGACAGTACTGGCCTGACGTCGTTTCCCGGCGGCGGCTCGGGCCTTGCCGCGCGAATCGCCGCCCAGGCGCGCCAGCTGTTATTATAAATTATTGATTTTAAAAGAGAAAGAGAGAGCCGGCCATAAGCCGGGTTCTGTCGAGGGCAATCATTCATCTGGGACAACCGTCACCGGCTGCCTCTAGCAACCTACCCGGGAGCCCGCTCAGGCGCGCGGTCGAGGCCTTGCGGCCTGCCTGCTCCCCTATTTGGTCTTGCTCCAGGCGGGGTTTACCCTGCCACGGCTGTTACCAGCCGCGCGGTGCGCTCTTACCGCACCATTTCACCCTTACCTGCCTTGCGGCCGGCGGTATATTTTCTGTGGCACTTTCCATGGGCTTGCGCCCTCCAGGCGTTACCTGGCGCCCTGCCTGATGGAGCCCGGACTTTCCTCCGGCACGCGGGGTGCCGGCGATTGCCTGGCCGACTCTCACTTTCTGTCCCCCAATACTGGGCCCAGTTATGGGGTCGGGAATCATACTCTCCAGCCGTCAGGATTGCTCGTCTTTGATCGCCAGCATGCGCTGGTAGACCTCGTTGCGCGGGACCCCCGTAATCCTTGCAACGATGGCGGCTGCCTGCTTGCCCGGGAGCGCGGCCATGAGCTCGCGCAGCAGCGCGTCGCTCGATCCCGGGTCTCCCTCTTCGCCACTTCCCGGCGCACCCGCCACACCAATGACGAATTCGCCTTTCAGCGGGATTTCGCCCTCCTCGATCATCCGCGCGAGCTCGTCGAGCGTCGCCGTCACGCATTGCTCGTGCAGCTTGGAGAGTTCGCGGACCACGGACGCGAGCCGATCGCCGCCAAAGGTGGCCGCAAGATCGTTGACGGTGTCGGCAACGCGGTGCACCGACTCGAAGAACAGCAGGGTCCGGGGTTCGCTGACCAGCGACTGCAGCCGCGAGAGCCGGGCGCCGCTTTTCGCCGGCAGGAAGCCCTCGAACGCGAACCGGTCCGTGGGCAGCCCCATGGCCGATAATGCGGCGACCGGCGCAGAGGGCCCGGGCACCGGCGAGACGGCGATCCCGGCGTCGTGGGCGGCACGCACCAGGCGAAAACCCGGGTCGCTGACCAGCGGTGTCCCGGCGTCCGCCACGAGCGCCACCGATTTGCCACTTTCCAGTGCTGCAATCAGCCCTGGAAGCACTTTCTCTTCGTTGTGTTCATGAACGGCTTTGCAGGTTTTGCCGATGCCGAAATGTGATAGCAATCGACCGGTGACGCGCGTATCCTCCGCGGCGACCAGGTCGACCTGCTCCAGCACCTCCCTGGCGCGCGGCGACAGGTCACCGAGATTGCCAATCGGCGTCGCAACGACGAATAATGTGCCCTTGCTCAAGTCTTTCCTTCCGGGATCTGGATTATTCACGTGATCGAAACTGACAACCGACATCCTGCACGGCACGCTGGTGCGCAGGCAAGCAGCAGACCGGCGTGGATCCGGATTATGCAACGCTTCGCGACAGTCGCGACGCTGGTCGTCGTCGCGGGCTGTGTTGCGCCGGGTGGCGTATCCGGCGTCGGCCAGGCCGAGCGCCGCGCGGAATCCCTCTCGCAGGCCGGGCAGTATAGTGATGCGGCCGGCGTCTACATCGGCCTGGCGGCGAACGCCAGCGGCGCGGAGCGCGATCGGCTGACGCTCCTTGCTGTCGAGCAATGGCTGTTTGCCGGCGATGGCCGCCGGGCGCGCAACGCGCTCAGCCAGGTCCCGACGCCCGTTGCCGGCGAGCTCCTGTGGCTGTGGAGCGCCGACGCCGCGGCCCTGTCACTGTGGGAAGGCCGCCCCGACCGGGCGCTGGCATTGCTCGAACCGCTGTCGCGGCAGGCCTTGCCCGCCAGCCACCGTGCTCGCGTCGAGGCGCTGCGCGCCGACGCCTGGTTCCAGAAAGGTGAGCCGCTGCGCGCCGTCGACCTGTATGTACAGCGAGAGAACTGGCTGGACAGCCCGCGCGCAATCGAGGCAGGCAGGAACAGGCTGTGGGCGGGATTGCAGGTCGTCGATGTCGACGCCTTGCGGCAGGCAGCGACCGTCACCTATGACCCGATCGCGCGTGGCTGGCTGTCGCTCGCAATCCTCGCCAATACGACCGGCCAGCAGGGGATAGGCTGGGGCAACGGCATTGTCCGCTGGCAGGAGACCTATGCCGGGCATCCGGCGACCAGCGTCCTGAGCGATCTGACCTTGCCGGAGGACAGCCTGCTGAATTATCCGCGGCAGGTTGCGCTGCTGCTGCCCCTGTCAGGTAACGGCGAAGCAGCGGGAAACGCGATCAAGAATGGCTTTCTCGGCTCCTATTTTTCCGCGGTCGGCGGCGTCGACCATCAGCAGCAGGTGCGTATATATGACGTCGCCGACGGCGGCGCCAGCGCCGCTTACCAGCAAGCGGTGTTCGACGGTGCGGAATTCGTCGTCGGCCCACTGCTGCGGCGCAACGTCGCCGAACTGGCCGGTGAACTGCTCTTGCCGGTCCCGGTGCTGAGCCTCAACTACCTGCCGAACAATGTGCCCGCGCCACCGGGCTTCTACCAGTTCGCCCTGGCCCCGGAAGACGAGGCAGCCGCGGCCGCGCAGCGCGCGATCGGCGACGAGGGCCTGACGGCCGTCGCGCTCGTTCCCGCCAATGACTGGGGCCGTCGCGTGCTGGGAAGCTTTGCGACGGAGCTCGAAGGACTCGGTGGCACCTTGCTCGACGTGCAGAACTACGAGCCGAGTGCGCAGGACTTCTCCTTCGAGATCGAAAACCTGATGGGACTCAGCCAGAGCGTGCAGCGTTATCAGCGTCTGCGCGCCAATATCGGCGGCCCGCTGCAGTTCGATCCGCGACGCCGGCAGGACATCGACTTCGTTTTCCTGGGCGCCGATTCGCGCGCCGGCCGCCTGCTCAAGTCCCAGCTCAAGTTCCACTATTCGGGTGATCTGCCCGTTTATTCGACTTCCTTTATCTACTCCATGGATGGACGATCGGACGCAGATCTCGACGACGTCAGGTTTGCCGATGCGCCATGGGTCATCTCGCCGCCAGCCTGGATCGCCGACTACCCCACGCTGTACGGGCAATACTGGCCGTCCGAGCGGCGCCTGGCGCGGCTGCATGCCATGGGTTACGACGCGTATCACCTGGTCGGCGCCCTGTTCAATGCGCGGGAGACCGGCATCGAGGAAATCGCCGGCGCGACGGGCAGCTTGTTCATGACGGCGGACGGCCGCATTCACCGCAAGCTGGCGTGGGCGCGGTTCGAGCAGGGGCAGCCGGTGCCGTTACCGGCAATCAACGAATTTCAGGAATTGCTGGACGATCCCGAAGCAATTGAGGAAACAAATTTCGAATGGCCGGAGCCGTCACCCGACGACTAGAGCACGCCTCGGCAAGCGCGCCGAACAACGCGCGCTTGCCTACCTGCAACGCCGCGGCCTGCGGCTGGTCACGCGCAATTTCCGGTGTCGCCGCGGCGAGATTGACCTGATCATGCGCGACAACGATTGCCTCGTTTTTGTCGAGGTGCGCTTCCGGACCTCGACAGCATTCACGCCGCCGGCACTGACTGTGGACGCATACAAGCAGGCGAGGATCGAAAAAACTGCGCAGTCATACCTCGCGGCACACCCGCGACACGCCGATCACCCGGCACGATTCGACGTGATTGCGATCGAGAGCGCCGACGGCGCGGCCGGCACGATACAATGGATACGCGATGCGTTTCGCTGCTGAGGTCCCGACGGACGATTAATCGACGGATACTATGCCTATGGATGCCGAGTCACGAGTGACGGCGCACTTCGCCGAAAGCCTGGAGGTCAAGGAAGCGTCGGCGGCCGCCCTGACCGAACAGATCGCCGAAGCAGGACTCCTGATGGGGCGCTGCCTGCAGAACGACGGCAAGGTGCTGAGCTGCGGGAACGGCGGCTCGGCCGGCGACGCGCAGCATTTCTCATCGGAACTCCTGAACCGCTTCGAGCGGGAAAGGCCGGGTTTGCCCGGCATCGCGCTGACGACCGACTCCTCGACGCTGACGTCGATCGCAAACGACTATGCGTATGAGGATATTTTCGCGAAGCAGGTCCGCGCGCTGGGGCGCGAAGGCGACATCCTGCTGGCCATCTCGACGTCCGGGAACTCGGCGAACGTCAATCGCGCCATCGAGGCCGCCCATGAACGACAGATGCAGATCGTTGCCTTGAGCGGCAAGGATGGCGGACCGATGGCGGGCTTGCTCGCCGCGGGAGATATCGAAATCCGTGTGCCCGCCGAGCGCACCGCGCGAATCCAGGAAGTACACCTGGTCGCGATCCATTGTCTCTGCGATCTGATCGACGAATACCTGTTCGGCAGCTAGGGCGGCGACTTGCCGCGCTCCGTGCGTCGGCTCTGTTCTGGTCGCTTCGATGCAGGGCTTGATCGTCGCATACGCCGCCTGGCGTGAATGGTTTATGCTTTACCGCAAGCGGCCCGGTGGCAAGCAGCCACCGCGGCAGGCACAGCAAAGGATGAATCGATGGCGATCTACAAGCTGACCTATTTCGACTTCGACGGCGGGCGTGGCGAACCCGTGCGGATTGCCCTGCATGCTGCCGGCATAGATTTCGAGGACGAGCGCTGGACGTTTCCGGAGTTCCAGGAAAAACGCGGCGGCACCCGCTTCAACGCTGTGCCGGTGCTGGAGATCGATGGCGTCGCCATTACCCAGTCGAACGCGATGTGTCGTTATATCGGCGGACTGGCAGGTCTGTACCCGAAGGACCCGATGCAGGCGCTGTATTGCGACGAAGCGATGGACGCGTGCGAGGACCTGACACACATCATCGTCCGCACCTTCGGTCTCGAAGGTGAAAAGCTCGAGAAAGCCCGCGCGAAACTGGTCGACGGCTGGCTGACGACATTTCTGCGCGGACTCGGAGAACTGCTCGAGCGCGGCGGCGGTGAATACTTTGCCGACGGACGCCTGACTGTCGCCGACCTCAAGGTCTTCCCGATGACTCGCTGGTTGTCATCGGGCGCGCTTGACCACGTGCCGACGGATATCGTCGACAGCGTCGCGCCGAATCTCGTGGCGCATTGTGCGCGCATAGAGGCTGAACCGGTCGTCGCTGCTTACTACCAATCGAGGACGCAGTAACGGACTATCGTTCCTCGACGCGGCGATCGGAATTCACGATCACGCGGTGCATGCGCCGATAGGCAGGCAGGTAGTCCGCCACCGCGAAGTGCTGAGTGCTGCGGTTGTCCCACATGGCCACAGAATTGTCCTGCCAGCGGAACCGGACCTGGAAACCCGGGTTATCGATGTGGGCGAACAGGTATTGCAGCAGACGATCGCTCTCACTCTTCAACATGCCGACGATGTGCTGCGTGAACGACCGGTTGACGAACAGCAGCCGCCGTCCGGTAACGGGATGCTCCGGTGCGACCGGGTGGACGGCGGATCCGCCCTTCGCCAGTCCGTCGACCAGCGCGGCGACGTCCTGCGCCGCGCCGAGAAAGTCATTGCGAAACGCGCCCATATCGTGCACGGCGGAGAGCCGCGTAGCCAGCTGCTGCAGTTCCGGCGGCAGCGCGTCGAAGGCGGCGTGCATGCTCGACCAGAGCGTATCGCCGCCGACTGCCGGCACCTGTTTTGCATACAGTATGGAAAGAAACGGCGGCGCTTGCTGAAAAGTCAGGTCGGTGTGCCAGTCGTCGGTATCGGGCGGCCGGTCGCCGTCGTTCTCGAGCAGCACGACCTGGTCGTAACCAGCCACGTGCGGGTATACAGGGTGTGGTTCGGCCAGGGCGCCGAACGTGCCGGCCAAGCGGAGCTGCGACTCGGGCGTAAACGCCTGGTCGCGGAAGAACAGGACCTGGTGTTCGATGACGGCCTCGTATATCGCGTCAAGAACACCCCCATCGAGATTGCCTGCCAGCTGAACGTCGTGCACCAGAGCGCCGATTGTCGCGGTCAGGGGTTCGATTTTCAGTGGAGCGCGCATCGTCACAACCGGATGCGCAACAATTACTTGACGACTTTCAGGTGCGAGCGATCGCTCCTGGCCTTGTCCTTTTCAGGATCGTCGGGCGGTTCCGGTCGTTCGTCCGATCCGTGGGAGAAGATCATTCCCTGCCCCGTTTCCTTGGCGTATATGCCCATCACGGAGGCGACCGGCACCCAGACATCGAAAGGCACGCCGGAAAACCTGGCCCTGAAGCTGACGCCGGCATTGGTCAGTTTCAAATTGTGGGCCGCAGAATGACTTATGTTAAGGATTATCTTGCCGTCCTTGATGTGCTGGGTCGGCACCGTGACCCCGTCGACGCTCGCATCGACCACGATATGCGGCGTATGGCCGTTGTCGCCCATCCACTCGTGCATCGCACGGATAAGGTAGGGACGTTTGGATTTGCTGAGGTCGTTCATAACAGCAGGCAGGATAGCAAAATGGGTCGGTTTTTTGCGTGGCGACCCTTTTTCTGCGCCCTGGGCCCGGCTGCGGGCTATAAGCGCATCTCTTGTTCCAGTTCCGTCAGGCTGCCCTGGAAGGACCGCCGTTCGAAGACCCGCTTCATGTAACCCTCGATCGGCGCAGCCTGCGAGCCGAGCTCGATACCGTAAACAGGCAAGCGCCACAGAATCGGCGCGATACTGCAATCGACCAGGGAAAACTCGTCACTCAGGAAGTACTGTTTTGCCGCGAACAATTCGACGCTGGCCAGGATGCTTTCACGCAGCATCTTTTTCGATTTGGTCGCCAGCTTGCGGTCACCGTCCATGTCGAACTGCTCCGCCAGCTGGTACCAGTCCGTTTCGATCCGGAACAGCGCCAGCCGGAATTGAGCGCGGGTCACGGGGTCCACGGGCATCAGCGGCGGGTGGGGAAAGCGCTCATCCAGGTATTCGATGATCACCCTGGAGTCATAGAGAACCAGGTCGCGATCGACCAGCGTGGGTACCGTGTGATACGGATTGAGGTCCATCAGGTCCTCGGGGAGGTCCGGGCCGTCGACGCTGACGATCTCGATATTGATGTTTTTCTCGGCCAGCACCAGCCGTGTTCGATGGCTGTGGATGCAGGTCGGCTTCGAGAAAAGCGTCATCACAGACCGGCGATTGGCGATTACTGCCATGTTGATGTCCCCCTGGGAAAGCAGTTTTTCAGTTTCTTGTTTTAAGTCTCTGGCGGATCGGGCGCTCCGTCGCTCAGGTCACGTCCTTCCAGATCTGTTTCTTCAGCATCGATGCGATAATCCAGAAGAAAGTCAGGAAGATCAGCACCCACACGCCGAGTACGCGACGTGTCGAGCGGATCGGTTCACTGATGTACTCCATGAAATTCGCAGTATCGCGGACGAATTTGTCGAACTCGTCGGCCGGCATCGACCCGGTAGTAGTCTGCTCGAATCGGTCGAAAAGCGGGTTTCCGTTCTCGTCTGTGGTGAATACCGCCGTCTGGAAACCCTGCAGCTCCCACAGGACGTGCGGCATGCTCGTTCCCGCGAGGACCCGATTATCAACGCCCGTCGGACTGTCGGGATCCAGGTAGAAGCCCTTCAGGAAGTTGTAGATGTAATCCGTGCCTCGTGCCCGAGCCATCAAAGACAAATCCGGCGGCGGCTGGCCGAACCAGCGAGCGGCGTCCGCCTGCGGCATGTTCGCCTCGATGGTCTCGAAGGTCTTCTCGGCATTGAACATCAGGTTCTCGACCAGCTGCTGTTCACTGAGGTTCAGCCCCCGCCCCAGCGTGTTGTAACGGACATATTTCGCCGAATGGCAGCCCGCGCAATAGTTCATGAAATTACGCGCGCCGCGTTGCAGCGATTCGATGTTGTCCGGATCGTTGTTCGCTGGTTCGAGTTCGACTTCAGTCGCCGCGTATACGCCAACCGTCAGCAGCAACGCGGCCAGCGCCGAGAAGAGTCTTATCGAATTACCCATGATAGACCACCCTCTCCGGAACAGGCTTCGTCTTGTCGATCGTCGTGTAGTACGGCATGAAGATGAAGAATGAGAAATACAGGATCGAGAAGATTCGCGCCATCATGACGTAAACGCCTTCTGCAGGCTGCAGACCGAGCCAGCCCAGCATGATGAAACTGACGACGAAGATGCTCAACGCGCTCTTGTAAATCCAGCCGCGATAGCGGATCGACTTCACCCGCGCGCGGTCCAGCCACGGCAGGAAGACCGGCAACACCACCGCGATGGCGAACAGGATGAATCCCCAGAACTTGTCCGGCACCGCTCGCAAAATCGCGTAATACGGCGTGTAGTACCAGACCGGCGCAATGTGTTCGGGCGTAGCCATCGTGTTCGCCGGTTCGAAATTGGCGTGCTCGAGGAAGTAGCCGCCCATGTCCGGCGCGAAGAACACGACCGCGGAGAAGATCATCAGGAATACGATGATGCCGACCAGGTCCTTGGTCGTGTGATACGGGTGGAAGGCGATGCCATCGAGCGGCACGCCGTCCGGCCCCTTGTTTTCCTTGATCTCGATGCCATCCGGGTTGTTCGAGCCGACGTGATGCAGCGCCACGATATGCAGGAAGACCAGCACGATGAGACACAACGGCAGCAGTACGACGTGGAACGCGAAGAAACGGTTGAGCGTGATATCCGAAATCGCATAATCGCCGCGGATCCATTCGACCAGCGCGTCACCGACGAACGGGATCGCGCCGAACAGAGATATGATCACCTGCGCGCCCCAGTAGGACATCTGTCCCCAGGGCAGCAGGTAGCCGGCGAAGCCTTCGGCCATCAGGACGAAAAAGATCAGCATGCCGATCAGCCAGATCAGCTCGCGCGGCTTCTTGTAGGAGCCGTAGAGCATCGCCCGGAACATGTGCAGGTAGACGACGATGAAGAAGAACGATGCGCCGGTCGAATGCATGTAGCGGATCAGCCAGCCCCACTCGACGTCGCGCATGATGTATTCGACCGAGGCGAACGCATCCGTCGCCGACGGCTTGTAATTCATGGTCAGGAATATGCCGGTCAGAATCTGGATGACCAGCACGACCATCGCGAGCACGCCGAAGATGTACCACCAGTTGAAATTCTTCGACGCGTAGTACTCTGTAACGTGGTACTTCATCGTTTCCGTCCACGGGAAACGATCGTCAACCCACTTCATGAAGGCGCCGGTGCGCGTGCCGACTTCGGATTCGATACGCGCCATTATGCTACCCCTGCTTCCGCGCCGATCATGATGACGTCCTCGCGGATGAATCGGTAGGGCGGCACCCGCAGATTGGTCGGCGCCGGTACACCTTTATATACGCGGCCGGACAGGTCGAAGCGGGAACCGTGGCAGGGACAGAAGAAACCGCCGTGCCAGTCATTGGCGGGCCCGACCTGGAACTCGGCGAGAGGCGCGCAGCCGAGGTGCGTGCAGCTGCCCTCGACCACGAGGAATTCCGGCTTGATGGAGCGGTATTCATTGACGGCGAACTCGGGCTGCTGTTCGGGGTTCGCGGAATCCGGATCGTCGAGATAGTCGGTCACCTGCGAAAGCCTGGACAGCATTTCCTCGTCGCGCCGCAGAACGAATACGAGGCGACCGCGCCACATGACGCGAATCATCTCTCCCGGCTCCATGGAACCGACGGCCACCTCCACCGGCGCGCCGAGCGCCTGCGCGCGGGCGCTGGGTTTCAGCGACGCGAGAAAAGGAATCGAAGCAGCCACGACACCGGCACCGCCAGTGACCAGTGTGGCAACGGTCAGGAAATGACGCCTGTTGCGATCGATCTGATCAACGTCATCAGTCATGTAGCACTCCTATACGCCCATCGCCCGCCACTACGTGTTTACCGCCGGAAAAAGCCGAATGAATCTCAAAATCTGGGTGGAGAGCGGTTGCCGGTTTCAACGCGTGATTTCCGTTTCAGCCGCCGTTTTGATTAACTCAAACTCTTCCTGCAACGATTTGACACGACTCTCAAGCGGACGGTTTATCGCATTGTTCGAAAACTGGTAGATTTGCTTCCAGCCCCGTTCAACCGACAGGAATGCGGTGATTACAGGACTGGGTGCGGAATCAGTCGCGCATTATACACAGGGCCATTGAAAATTGGCTAGATTTCAAGGCGCAATGCGCGCCCGAATCGTTGCGATTACTTACTCGCCAAGGGCGGTCTAGCAGACGTGTCAAAAATCAAACCTGTGTTGATCTTCCTGCTCCAGTCGGTGATCGTCGGGCTGGCTGCCGCGTTCGTGGTGGTCCTGATCCGACCCCAGCTGTTGCCGGCCATCAGCATCGGCAGCCAGGGCGCCGGCGGGCAACCGACCAGTTACGCGGACGCGGTCGATATCGCCGCCCCGTCAGTGGCCAATGTCTATACCCGGCGGCTCGTCTCGGACGTCAGCGGCGCGGACACAGGCGGCCGCTTTCGCGTCAATACCGGTGTGGGCTCCGCCGTCATCATTGACGCCGAGGGATACCTGGTCACCAACTACCACGTAGTCGCGCTGGCGAGCGACATCCGCCTGCAACTGGCCGACGGGCGGATCGCCAATCCAGAAGTCATCGGGGTCGACGAGGAGACCGACCTCGCCCTTCTCAAGGTCGATCTCGGCCCATTGCCGGCGATTCCGCTCGGCCGTTCCGACCAGATTCGCATCGGCGACGTCGTCCTCGCTATTGGCAATCCCTACGGCCTGTCGAAGTCCGTGACCCAGGGCATCGTGAGTGCGACCGGCCGGGTCACGCAGACGGTGGCGACGTTCGAGAACTTCATCCAGACGGATGCCGCCATCAACGAGGGCAACTCCGGCGGGGCGCTGATCAATACAGCGGGTCAGCTGGTCGGCATCAATACCGCCGTGCTGTCCCAGGACGCCAGCACGGAGGGCATCGGCTTCGCTATCCCGGTCGACCTGGTGCGCGGCGTGGTCGAGGAAATCAAGCAGAACGGGCGTGTGATCCGCGGCTACGTCGGCATCGTGCCCGAAGAACTGAGCCGGGTCGAAGCCACCTCGTTGGGCATCAATCCGAATATCGGCATCGTGCTGACCGGCGTTACGGCGGGCAGTCCCGCGGAAGCCGTCGGACTGCGCCGCGGCGATGTCATCCTGTCCATCAATGGCGAGCAGATCCGCTCCCGTCAGCAGGCGCTGCTGATCGTCGCCCGCCTGAACCCGGGCGACCTGATCGAACTGGAAGGGATGCGTGACGGCCAGCGCTTCCGAACGTCGGTTACCGCCATCGAAAGGCGGCCCCGGGAGCTGCGATTGCCGGGGCAATAACGGCCGTCAGGCCGCGATCCGCCGGATGTCGGCGCCCAGCTGGCGCAGTTTTTCCTCGATCCGCTCGTAGCCCCGGTCGACGTGATAGACACGGTCGATCAGCGATTCGCCCTCGGCCGCAAGACCGGCAAGCACGAGTCCGGCCGATGCCCTGAGGTCAGTCGCCATGACCGGCGCTGCCATCAGACGGTCCACGCCACGGCAGACCGCGGTGTGCCCTTCGAGATGGATATCCGCGCCCATCCGCTGCAGCTCGAGCACGTGCTGGAAGCGGTTCTCGAAGATCGTCTCGGTGATGGTGCCGACGCCGTCCGCGATTGCATTCAGCGCACAGAACTGCGCCTGCATGTCCGTCGGGAATCCGGGATACGGTGAGGTACGTATGTCGACACCGCGCGGGCGCCTGCCCTGCATGTCGATTTCTATCGAGTCGCTGCCGACGTCGAGATGGGCGCCGCTTTCCTGCAATTTGCCGATTATGGCTTCGAGGTGTCCGGCAGCGACTTTGTTGAGGCGGATCTTGCCGCCGGTCATTGCCGCAGCAACGAGATAGGTACCCGCCTCGATGCGATCCGGAATCACCGTGTGGTCTGCGCCGCGCAGGCTGGGAACCCCCTCGACCCGGATGGTACTGGTTCCGGCGCCGCTGATGCGGGCGCCCATCGCATTCAGGAAATCCGCGAGATCGATGACCTCCGGTTCGCGGGCGGCATTCTCCAGCAGGGTTTCGCCCTCGGCGAGCGCTGCCGCCATCATCAGGTTCTCGGTGCCCGTAACCGTCACGGTATCGAACACGATATGGGCGCCGCGCAAGCGTTTCGCCCGCGCGCGGATATAGCCGTTTTCGACGACGACCTTCGCGCCCATCGCCTGCAGCCCGTGAACGTGCAGGTTGACCGGCCGGGCGCCGATGGCGCAGCCGCCGGGAAGGGATACTTCGGCCTCCCCGAAGCGCGCCACGAGCGGTCCGAGCACGAGGATCGAAGCCCGCATCGTCTTGACCAGTTCGTACGGGGCGCGCCGTTCGGTGACGGCCGACGCGTCGACCTCCACGTCGAGCTTTTCGTCGAAGGTCGCCCTGACGCCCATGCTCTGCAGCAGGGTTATCGTGGTCGCCACGTCCTTCAGCTGCGGCACGTTGCGAATGGTGACGGGCTCGGTCGCCAGCAAGGTGCCGGCAAGTATCGGCAGCGCGGCGTTTTTAGCGCCAGACACGTCGACCCTGCCGGACAGCCGCCCGCCACCTTTTATAAGCAGCTTGTCCAAGGATCAGTCCCCGTCGGGGGCCTGGAGCGCCGCCCATTCCGCCGGCGTATGGGCGCGAATCGACATCGCGTGTATCTCGTTGCCCATCAGGCTGCCGAGGCACTGATAGACGAGCTGGTGCCGCGCGATCGGCCGTTTACCCTCGAAAGCCGCCGATACGACGAGCGCCGCGTAATGGGTATTGTCCTCGCTGTATACCTCGACAACGGCCCCCTCGAGCCCATTTTCGATGAGGGTCTTGATTTCTTGAGGTTCCATCTCTAAAAAGTGCTGCCTTTTGTACGAAAACGGCGCGCAGTGTAACAAAACGTGCGGCGATGCCGTTGTGTATCATGCAGTGTAGCTATAACAATCATATACGGCCGAGATCGGGTTGCTGCGTCGGATGATGGTTCTGGGACTTAAGGGGCGAAGACGGCGAAACCCGGCCTAAGCGGTCATATCTTTACTCTCTATGCTTGACAATATTGCGAATGTTGTCGTCGGTCTCACCCTGCTGATCTGGGGAGCCGACAGGTTTGTCCACGGCGCCGCCGCCCTGGCCAGGAACCTGGGCGTGGCGCCGTTGATGATTGGCCTGACAATTGTCGCCTTCGCGACCTCCGCCCCCGAGATCCTGGTATCGATCGTTGCCGCGCTGCGCGGAGAGCCTGACCTCGCCGTCGGCAACGCGATCGGGTCCAACATCGCCAATATCGGCCTGGTGCTCGGGATGGTCGCACTGATTCGACCGATCGAGCTCAAGTCGGCCACGCTGCGACGGGAGATGCCCGCGCTGCTGGCCGTGTCCCTGCTGACGGTTGCCCTGTTCCTCGATTCGGCACTGGCCCGAATCGACGGCTTCGTGCTGCTGACAGGTCTCGTCATCGTCATTATCTGGCTCGTGCGCCTGGGCCTGCGGTCCTCGGCCACTGACCCGCTGCAGGCCGATTTCGAGGCCGAGATCCCGAAAGACATGAAGACCTGGGTCGCGCTGACCTGGCTCATCATCGGATTTGGGGCGCTCCTGTTCGGCGCCGAGCTGCTGGTTGAGGGCGCCATAGCCATCGCACGCCTGATCGGCGTGTCAGAGGTGGTTATCGGGGTCACGCTCGTGGCGCTCGCGACCAGCCTGCCCGAACTGGCGGTGTCTGCGGTCGGCGCGATCAGGGGCGAATACGGGCTGGCCATCGGCAATATCGTCGGTTCCAATATCTTCAATCTGCTCGCCGTTGTCGGCGTCGCCGCGGCGATTCAGCCCGCGGTATTGCCGCCGACGGTGCTGTCGCTGCACATCTTCGTCATGGTCGCGTTCACGCTGGTGTTGTTCGCGATGACCTACGAATATGACGGCCGCGGCGTGATCAGCCGTTTCGAGGGCCTGATGCTGGTCGCGGCCTACCTGGCATTCACCGCCTATGTTGTCGTGCAAAACGTTAGAATTGTCCTCTGACAGCGACCCCGGCCGGAGGCCCAAGCCTTGACAAACCCTTCTACCAGCGCGCTCGTCGCGCTCGCTGCGCGGGTGCTCGACATCGAGTCGCGCGCCATTACCGACCTGGTGCCGCGCCTCGACGAGAATTTCGCCGCAGCCTGCCAGCTTTGCCTGGCCACCGAGGGACGCGTGGTCGTCACCGGCATGGGCAAATCGGGCCATATCGGCGGCAAGATCGCGGCGACCCTGGCAAGCACCGGTACGCCATCGTTCTTCATGCATCCCGCCGAGGCCAGTCACGGCGACCTCGGCATGATCACGGCGCAGGACACGCTGCTGGCGGTGTCTTATTCGGGGGAGACCGACGAGGTGGTCACGATTCTGCCGCTGGTCAAGCGCATGGGCGCGAGGCTGATCTCGATGACGGGGAAGCCGGGCTCGACGCTGGCGACGGCGGCCGACGTGCACCTCGATGTCAGCATCAGGGAAGAGGCCTGTCCGCTCAATCTCGCGCCGACGGCCAGCACGACGGCGACGCTGGCGATGGGCGACGCGCTGGCCGTCGCCCTGCTGGAGAGCCGGGGGTTTACCGCCGAAGACTTTGCGCTCTCACATCCGAGCGGCAGCCTGGGCAAGAAACTGTTGCTGCGCGTTGCGGACGTCATGCACAAAGGAGACGACGTCCCCGCGGTGGGTCCGGGCGTCAAGGTCACCGACGGCCTGCTGGAAATGTCGCAGAAAGGCCTCGGCATGACCGCGATCGTCGACGAGGACAGGCGGATCAGGGGCGTGTTCACGGACGGCGATCTTCGCCGGGCGCTTGATAGCGAAATCGACGTCCGCAAGACCCGCATGGAAACGGTCATGCACGAGGGCTGTATTACGGTGGGACCTGACATGATGGCCGCGGAGGCCGTGCATGTTCTCGAGGAAAACAAGATCACCTCCCTGCTGGTCGCCGACGGCGACGGCCGGCTGGTGGGCGCACTCAATATTCACGACCTGTTTCGCGCAGGCGTCATGTAACGGAATTCCTTATGAGCAGCGATCCGACCGGCGTTCGTTTCCCAGGCAAACTGAAACTGGTCGCCTTCGATGTCGACGGTGTTTTCACTGACGGTCGTTTTTACCTGTCTGACGACGGCGTGGAGAGCAAGGCGTTCTGTACGCAGGACGGCTACGGCATCCGCCAGCTGCTGGATGCGGGTATCGAGGTCGCCGTCATCAGCGGCCGGAAATCCGTCGCTGTCGAGCGGCGGATGGCGGAGCTCGGCGTCAAGTACGTAGAGCAGGGCGCCCGCGACAAGGTCGCCGCATTTGACATGATCGTGGCGGAACTCGGCATCGAAGCCGCAGAGACCGCCTATGTCGGCGACGATATCCCCGATCTCGAGTTGCTCCGCCGAGCCGGGTTTGCCGTCGCGGTGGCGAATGCGGTCCCGGCAGTGAAAGCGGCGGCAAACGCGGTCACGACGGCGAGCGGTGGCAGCGGCGCCGTCCGCGAAGTCTGTGAGCAGGTGCTCGCGGCCGTCGGAGCCCGGGCTTGAGCATACGGTCCGTCGCAACCATTGTCATGTTGACGGCTGCCGCGCTCGGCAGCTGGTACCTGTCGCGCATGTACGCGGACGTGGAGGTGATCCAGACAGTCAGCGATACGGGCTCTGACGGTTTCTACCTGCGGACGGCCCGAATTCTCGGCACCGATGTATCGGGACAACTGCTTTACGAGATCGAGGCGGAATTCGCGGAGCAGCAGGAAAACAAGGACATCGAACTCCAGAACGTGCGCATACGCTACTCGACCGGCGCCGAGGTACCCTGGACGATCAATGCCGACCTCGCGACCATCAGCGAAGACCAGCAGCTGCTCCGCTTGAGTGGCCACGTCACCGCATTCAGTAACGAGGGGTTCGGCGGACAGGTCACGGAAATTCGCGCGCCGGTGCTCGATATCGATCCGCAAACCTACCGTGCGGAAACCGACGGCCGCGTTCAGTTGCGGATTGGATCACGGAGTCTGACAGGCACCGGCATGCTAGCATTGCTGCAGGAAAACCGACTCGAGCTCAGATCGAACGTCAGCGGAAAGTTCATACCTTAGGCATGCAGTCAAAACGATTCATCCTTCGCCTCGGCCGTACAGCAAGTATCGTTGCAACTGGCGTGCTGTTTGCAGGCCCGGCCCTTGCGCAAACCGACGACCTCAGGCTCCCGGTCTCTCTCGATGCCGATTCGACGGCCTACGACGGCAAGAGTTCGATGGTCATGTTCCGCGGTCTTCGCCTGACACAGGGCCGGCTCGGCATCTCCGCCGACGAAGGCTTCGCCAGCAAGATGGACTTCGAGGACAGCACCTGGCACTTCGAAGGCAATGTCGTCATCGACGTCGAAAACGGACGCATCGAGAGCGACGTTGCGGACATGGAATTCAGCGCCTACCAACTCAAGACGGCGACGATCGTCGGCTCGCCGGCGACTTTCGAAATGCAGCGTCCGGGGAGCGAAGACAGGACTTACGCCGAGGCAGGCAAACTCGTCTATGACTTCGACGCCGGCGTCGTCGAATTCTCCGAAGATGCGACGATTACGGAAGGTGGCAACCAGATATCGTCGAGTTATCTCGTCTACAACATTCGCGAGCAGCGGATCAATGCATCGTCGGCGGGTGAAGGCGATCCGAAGGTCCGCATCATCTATACGCCCGGACCGCTCGAGGAACTGGCAGAGGACGTCGTCGAGGAGGAGGAGCAGGCGGAGGAAGAATCCGCGCCGGACGAACCGCCCCAAGAGGGCGGCGGATGAGCATTCTGAGCGTTCAGGATATTTCCAAACGCTATAAATTCCGTGAAGTCGTCAAAGGGATATCGCTGGAGATTACCAGCGGCGAAGTCGTCGGTCTGCTGGGGCCGAATGGCGCCGGCAAGACGACGGCGTTCTACATGATCGTCGGGCTGGTGCCCTGTGACCGGGGCCGCATACTGCTCGACGGGCTGGACCTGACCGCACAGCCCATGCACAAACGCGCCGGTCTCGGCCTCGGCTACCTGCCACAGGAAGCCTCCATTTTTCGCAAACTGACGGTCGAGCAGAACATCCTCGCCATCCTCGAAAACCGTGACGATCTCGACCGTGCAGGACGCGAGCAGCAGCTGGATCAACTGCTGGACGAGTTGCACGTCGGGCACGTGCGAACGAGTCTCGGCATCAGTCTCTCCGGCGGCGAACGGCGGCGCGTGGAAATCGCGAGGGCCCTGGCCGCCAATCCGCAGTTCGTCCTCCTGGACGAACCTTTTGCCGGCGTGGACCCGATCTCCGTATTGGATATTCAGAGAATAATCAGGCACTTATGTGATCGAGACATCGGCGTGCTGATCACTGACCATAATGTGCGGGAAACCCTCGGAATCTGCTCCCGAGCCTATATACTGAGCGATGGCAGCCTTATCGCTGCGGGCTCTCCGGAAGAGATCCTGGAGAATCAGCACGTTCGCGAAGTGTATCTCGGACAGGAGTTCAAACTCTGAGCGAGAATGCGACGTGCAGGCATTAGATTCGGTTGCAAGGACGAAACCGGGTGCGCAAGATCCGTAAGACATGACCTCCAAGCCATGCTGAAGCCCACTCTCCAACTCAAGGTCGGCCAGACGCTGACAATGACGCCGCAATTGCAGCAGGCCATAAGGCTGTTGCAGCTGCCGGTGCTCGATCTCTCGGCGCAGATCCAGGATGCGCTCGAGGAAAACGTGATGCTGGAGATGGAGGACCTGCCCGACGTGCCGAAGACCAGCGCCGAGTCGACGGCCGAGATCGAAATGATCAAGGCGGAAGACAGCTGGCAGACCCGATCGATGGAGCGAATCCAGGACAGCGGCTGGAACGGCGAAGGCAGGCCGAGCAATGACTTTGCCGACCAGAGCGGACAGACGCTGCGCGAGCACCTGCTCTGGCAGCTCGAGATGGAAGATTTCAGCCCGCGCGAGGCGGTGATCGGAGAAGCGATCGTCGATGCGATCAATGACGACGGCTACCTCACCGTCGACCTCGAGGAGATCCGCGACTTTATCGACGTCGACGCCGGCGTCAGTGACGAGGAGATCGAGAAAACGCTGACCAAGGTGCAGCGGCTGGACCCGGTCGGCGTCGGCGCAAGATCGCTGTCGGAATGCATCATATTGCAGCTTAGGCAACTCGAATCTTCCACCCCGGGCGTCGAAATCGCGATTCGCATGGCCGACGATCACCTCGCGCTGATCGCCAGCCAGGATCATGGCGAAATAAGACGCACATTGCGGACGTCCGAGGAAGATTTCCAGGAAGCGCTTGCCCTTGTGAAAAGCTGCAACCCGAAGCCGGGGCTGGTCGTCAGCCCGGCGCCGGCTGAATACGTCATTCCCGACGTCTTCGTACGCAAGATCGATGGCCGCTGGCAGGTAGAAATCAGCGCTTCCGGCATTCCGCGACTATCGGTCAACCAGCAGTATGCCAGGCTGCTGCGGGGCAAGGGGGACCATGCTGCGCTGCGGACGCAGCTACAGGAGGCGCGCTGGCTGGTCAGGAGTCTCGAGATCCGCAACGAGACCCTGCTCAAGGTCGCGACCTGCATCGTCTCCCGGCAGCGGGAGTTTCTCGAGCATGGCGACGAAGCAATGAAGCCGCTAGTATTGAGAGACGTCGCGGAATCGATCGGCATGCACGAATCGACCATCTCCCGGGTTACCACAAACAAATACATGCATACGCCGCGTGGTGTATTCGAATTCAAGTATTTCTTCTCCAGTCATCTGTCGACGGTCGACGGAGAGGATCAGTCATCGACCTCGGTCCGCGCCAAGATCCGCAAGATGNNGAGCGACAACAAGATCTCCAGACTCCTGGAGGACGAGGGCATCAATGTTGCGCGCAGGACCGTGGCCAAGTACCGCGAGGCCATGAATATCCCCTCGTCCAGCGAGCGCAGGGTGAGGAAACCCAAATAGGTATTTGATCGGATTGGCTGAAGACTCGAAATAGCTAGACTCTGAATGACAAGGGACACAGGGAATTCCGGTCCGCATGAGAGAGGATCGGGAACGCCCGGAAAGATAACAATCGCAGGAGAATGCCATGCAGTTAGATATCACCGGACACCATGTCGAAATCACCGAGCCGCTGCGCGACTATGTGACCTCGAAACTCGACAAGATCGAGCGACATTTTGACCTGGTTTCGGATGTGCATTGTATTTTGACCGTCGAAAAACTACGCCACAAAGCTGAGGCGACGGTCAGCGTAAATGGCGCTAAACTCTACGCCGACGCTACTGAAGAAGACATGTACGCGGCCATCGACGGCCTCGCGGACAAACTGGAACGGCGGGTAAGAAAATACAAAGAAAAACTCGTCGACCATCACGCAAGGGACTCCGTAAAAAGACGATACGACTGACAATCATCGATGGCGGGCGCCGGCGATCCGGTCGGCGTCTGTCGACTCCTCATTAACTTCTCACCGTATGGACCTAGAGCGCCTTATCAAGTCGGACAGCGTGCTGTGCAACGTTTCGGCACGCAGCAAGAAGCACTGTCTCGAGATACTGAGTGAACTGCTGACACGTTCCAACCCCGACATAGCCAGCGAAGAAGTTTTCACGAAGCTTATCGAGCGCGAGCGGCTCGGCTGCACCAGCCTGGACAGGGGCGTGGCGTTTCCACACTGCCGCATCAATGGACTGCGATCCAGCGTCGGCGCGCTGATGCGGCTCGCCGAACCGGTCGAGTTCGATTCGCCCGACGGGCAGCCGGTCGACCTCGTGTTCGGCCTGATGGTCCCCGAGGACCTGGATGCGAGCGACCTGTCAGATATCGACGCCCTGTCAGGACTGCTGCACGACAGGAGCCTGACATCCCGACTGCGCGCGGCGACCAAGAGCAGCGAACTATGGCAGGCGCTGATCGTCGGGCATGTCGATCCCCTGCCCGACCTGAAGAGCGCCCGGCAAGGGTAAAGGGCCCGGTCGTGGCCGACGAAAACCGCCTCATCATCATCAGCGGACTGTCCGGGTCGGGCAAGACGATTGCGCTGCATGCGCTCGAGGACCTGGGCTACTACTGCATCGACAACATGCCGGCCGGCCTGCTGCGTTCCCTGCTCGACGAACTCAAGCGGCCGGATGACAACGCGGCGACGCGCATCGCGGTGGGCGTCGACGCGAGGAATCGGCGGGAAGACCTCGAGGCGCTCCCGGCGCTGATCGACGGTATCGAGGAAACCGGCATCCCCACCGACCTGCTCTTTTTGCAGGCGGAGGACGATGTGCTGCTGAAGCGCTACTCCGAGACTCGCAGGCGCCATCCGCTGGCCAACGTTTCCTCGGAACTGCGGGCGGCGATCGAGCACGAACGCGAACTGCTCGGACCGGTCATCAACGCAGCCGACCTCGTCATCGATTCGTCCCGCACCAGCGTCTATGAACTGGCCGACATCATCCAGGACCGAGTCGATCGTCGAAAAACCAATGAGCTCTCCATCCTGCTCGAGTCATTCGGATTCAAACACGGCATACCGGCGGACGCAGATTTCGTTTTCGACCTGCGTTGCCTGCCGAACCCATACTGGAATGCCGAATTGCGCAGTCTGAACGGCCTCGACCCGGTCGTCGCCGACTTTCTCGACGGCGAGCCCGCCTTCGTGCAGATGTACGAAGACATACTGGCTTTCCTGGATCGCTGGATTCCCGAATATCTCAGCGTCAATCGCAGTTACCTCACCGTCGCGCTGGGTTGCACCGGAGGCCAGCACCGTTCGGTGCGCATGGCCGAAAAACTGGCCGCGGCGCTTGCCGGCAAACATGATCCGGTGCACAAGCGCCATAACGAGCTCGCGGCACACGGCTACCAGTCCCGCTGAAGCGGCGGCGCGGGTGTGAATACCGCTTAAGGACCGCTACACTTCGCCTCGTCCCACGTCCGGACGAGGCAGGACCGATGGAAGCGAGAGAGCACACCCAGGCGAATCTCTCACTGCTGCGCGAAAGGCTCGGCGGCGGCCGCGTACGTTCTGCGCAGATGCTGATCGGCAGCCTGCATCCCGCGGAAATCGCCCGGCTCCTGGAATCGCTGCCGCAACCGGAGCGCGCGCTGATCTGGGAAATGGTGGACCCGGATATCGGCGGCGAAGTGCTCGTCGAACTGGCCGACGAAGTTCGTGACGGCCTTATCGAGGGCATGCGGGCCGAGGAGATCGTTGCCGCGCTCGACGGCATGGAGGTCGATGACCTTGCCGACGTCGTCGCCGACCTGCCGGAGGCGCTGACCCGCGAAGTGCTGCGCTCGCTCGACCAGCAGGAACGCGATCGCCTGCACGCCGTGCTCTCCTACGACGAGGAAAGCGCCGGCGGCCTGATGAACGTGGACGTGATCACGGTGCGCCCCGACGTGACGCTCGAGGTGGTGTTGCGTTACCTGCGGGCGCGCGGCGAAATTCCCGACGGCACGGACAGCATCTACGTCGTCAATCGCAATAACGAATACTTCGGCTCGCTGTTCCTGTCGCGACTGCTTACGCTCGATCCCAACGAAACGGTCGCCGAGGTCATGTCCACCGAGGCCCACCCGATTCCGGCACATACGCCCTCGGAGGAGGTCGTCTGGGAATTCGAGAATCGCGACCTGTTGTCGGCGCCGGTCGTCGACGACAACAATCGGCTTGTCGGACGTATCACGATCGACGACATCGTCGACGAGATTCGCGACGAGGCCGAGCACGCGCTGATGGGTGCGGCGGGTCTCGACGAGGAAGACGATATGTTCGCGCCGGTCGTCAAGAGCGCGCAGCGCCGGGCGCTTTGGCTCGGCATCAACCTCGCCACCGCGTTCCTGGCGGCGTCGGTAGTGGACCTGTTCCAGACGACGCTCGACAAAATCGTGCTTCTGGCCGTGCTGATGCCGGTCGTGCCGAGCATGGGCGGCGTGGCGGGCAGCCAGGCGCTGGTCGTCATTACCCGCGCCATGGCGCTCGGCCAGATCGACCGAAACAATGCGCCGGGCATCCTGCGCAAGGAGCTGCTGGTCGGGATATTGAACGGGCTTGCCTGGTCCGTGGTTGTCGCCCTGTTTACCTACCTGTGGTTCGGGGACTGGCGGATAGGGGGCGTCATCGCCGGCGCGATGGTCATCAACATGGCGGTCGCCGCACTGGCCGGATTCGGTGTGCCGCTGACGCTGAAACGCATGAAGATCGACCCGGCGCTCGCCGGCGGCGTCGTGCTGACGACGATCACCGACGTGATCGGCTACATGAGTTTCCTGGGATTGGGCGCATTGTTTCTTTTATAGGCGGCGCTAAAGATCAATCCGCGACGATCGGGAACGCAGTTACAGATGTCGCGGGCGGATTGGGTGCGATATCCCTGCCCTGGAAGGGCTAACGCAGAACACCCCTCCTCTGCCACTTCGCGCCGGCGCCCTGCGTCGGCTGGACGATGGCTTCGCCGCCGAACTCGGATACCGGCACGCCGCGGCGCGGGTCGTCCGGATCGGCGCCGACGACCTCGACCCGACCGAGACCATGGCGGTCGGTGGTGATCGCATTGCCACCGGGCTGCCCCTCTTCGAGGTACCAGCGCAAGGCGTCGATCGGGTGGACGAAATTCTCCGGCGCCACCTTGAGCGTCGCCGGCGATCGTCCCGGGTCGAAGATATTGTCCGTATTCAGCGGTGTGTGGATGCTGAAGGTCGCCGCGTCGCCGCGCATGTCGAGCTGGCGATTGCCGAAGCTGTCGGTCGGCCCGTCGGTCTCCCTCGGCGCCGCAAGAAAGCGGACGTCCATGGCGCCGGATGTGCGACAGACCTCGTCGATCGGGTTGCCATGGGGATAACAGGAGGCGAGCGTATAGACCTTGCTGCGGTCCAGGGCGGCTACATCCGTGCCATTGATGACGGCGACGCGTTCGATGCGGCGGCCGCCGTCAAGTGTTTGCGCCGCGAACTCCTCGTTTAGCTGCACATCGAATTGCAGGTTCCGCGAATACCCCAGGAACCAGCCGCCGCGCTGCCGGTAGGGATTCGGATCGAAGACGTTGGCAAGGATGTCCTCCCAGTGATCGATGAGCCGCCCGCCGCTGAAGCGGGCGAGCGCCACGGCGGAACCGACCGGGTAATAGCTGTAAAGGTCACCGATCGTGATGTCGCCGCTGAATCCGTCGTCCGACCCCAGGATGGTCACGTCGAAGCGAAAGCCGTTGGTCGTGGACAGGGAGTTGCCGTCATCGAGGCCCGGATCGACGAACTGGGCGAGCTCGAGGAATGCGTCGACGTTGGCGTTGTTGACGACGGCCTCGAGCGCGCTGAAACGCTCGATGGTCGGGTCCGTGTGGCCAACGACCTTGTCCAGCGGTTCGCAGAGCGTATGGCCCTTGCCAAAATCGAACGCGTTGGGACCGAACGTGTGGCACTCGAAGTCAGGCCCGGAAACGAACGTCCTGCGTGCCTCGTCCACAAGCGCCTTGATGGCCGGATCTTCTGCGACGTCATTGCCGGCTTCGAGGAGGACCCAGTCCCACGCAGTGATTTTCCTGCTCACATCGTCGACGGTGAGATCGAGCCTGCCGAGATATTCGTCCTCACCGGACTCGACAACGATGCTGACATCGCCGTTGTCGCGTTCGATCACGATGGCGTCCGGCGTGCGCTCATGCGAGTGGGCGCTCAGCAGGACGTCGATGCCGGGGAATTCACGGACGAGCTGCAGGTTCTTCGGCAGGCCCAGCTCGGACATGACCACGACGATATCCGCGCCAGCGGCTCTGGCGCCAACGATGTCGCCCGGCAACTCATTGAATCCCATTGTGAAGCGCAGGCCGACATTGAAGGCCAGCGCCTGGTGCGGCACGGAGTCGCTGGTAATGCCCAGCAGGGCGACCTTGATGCCGCCGACGTCCCTGATCACGTAGGGCGCGTGGAGCCGTCCCTCCTGCGTTCGCGTGACCTCGGTAAAGTCGTAAAGGTTGTTGGCAACGGTCGGGAAGTTGGCCTTGGTGACATGGCACTGCTCGTACGGGACCGGCCCGCCGGGCTGCGCGCAATTCTGTTGCTCGTAGCCCGGGCGGCCATCCAGCCAGGCGATTGTCGTTCGATTGTTCGCCGACAGCCGGGTCGCGGTATCTGCCGTAAATCGCTGACGATAGACGCGCGGACCCCAGCCGAAATCCCAGTTGCCCGGCACGAAGACGTCGATATCGAGCGCGTTCAGCATCGGCATCATCGCGTCGCCGAGCGTGAACAGCATCTCCGCGCTGCCGTGGGTGGTGTCGCCGACAAGCAATAACAGGCTGTCGGGATTGTCTGCCCTGACCTCGTTGATCAGCGTGGCCAGCCTCGCCATGCCGCCGCTGTCCGGATCCCTGGTCCCGTCGACGAATATGGCGGCATGCGGTGCGAGCTTGCCGTGCACATCCGACAGCTGCATCAGGGTAATGCTGTTCTCGGCAGCGCCGACGGTGACCGCGCCGAAAAGAATCGCGGTACAGAGCGCTATGTTTGTTGCTCTCATGCTCTACCCAGGACGAACTCCCCGCGTGACATGCTAGCAGAGCGCCGGGATCGCGGCTGCCCCGGGCTTCTTCCGCCTGACACGCTCGAGACTGTCGTCAATCTTCTATGGACTCCGCACGAACGCGGTCCAGCAGTTCGAGGAAGTCTTCGGAATGGCTCTGGCCACCCAGCGATTGTCGCCACACAGGGAACATTGGCAGCCTGACCATCATCGGCACGGTCCTGAAACGGGCCTGCCATTCCTGTTCACCGAGATGGCCCAGCTGGAACTGATGGTAACGGGTCTCGGATTCGATCATGAAGATGTTGAAAATGATCGTCGCGCGGCGGGTCTCTGCGCCCGGTTCCGGCATCTCGCCGCCGAGAATCTTGTCCCAGAGCGCCGCGTGCTCGACGAGAATCTGGGCGAACGCCATATCCGACTGCATCACCGCCTGAACGGTCGTCGACCGAATCGCGCGCGTATTCTGGCGAATCTGCAGCGTCAGGAATATCAGCGTGATCAGCACCAGGGTAACGCCGATGATCTCGGCGATGTTCGCAATTTGTTCAAGCACGTCAAAACGCCCCGTATTTGTGTTCGCTGACCGCGTCAGCGGTTTTTCTTTTCCTGGCCGTGCCGAGCCGTAAGTGACAATAGCAGAAACCGGAGATTATGGCGGAACCGCCCGTTACGGGCATCAGTCTTCGTAATAGCTCAGGTCCTTCTTCACCCAGGACGGCGCAAACAGGCGCGGCACGGGCCTGCCGCAGACGAAGTCCATCAACTGATCCTTCACGTTCATCGCATCGTGATAGCCGAGCTCGATCAGCTCCCGGGTGTAGCCGCGCTCGAACAGCAGGAAGCTGAGCAGCCTGTCCTCGCTTTTTGCGCGGCCGCGAAGACCGCGCAATAACAGTCGAACCGGCCTCGGCATCTGGTCCAGATGGCGGTGCGCGACCTCGCGCAGATCCTTGCTGGGCAGGACGACCATCGTATCGATCGGCCGCATGTTGGCCGTCGACCCGGTCCGGTGTTTCGCCGGGACCGAATCGATGACCTGGTTGATGCGCGTCATGCGTTCGAGGTCGGAATACAGACCGTCCATGAACAAGGTGTCGAGCATATAACCGGCAATCTGCGCAAAGCTCGGGTATGCCTGCGGATGGCCGGGTTCGGGCGCCGGTAAGGCCGCCTCGTTGCGAACGCCGATAACGAGAATCCTGTCAGCGCCGAGATGGATGGCAGGGCTGAGCGGCGTCGCCTGGCGCATGGCGCCATCGCCGAAATATTCGGTTCCGATCAGCACCGGCGGAAAGATCATCGGCACGGCGATGCTGGCCATCAGGTGATCGAGATTCAGCGTCTGCCGGGTGCCGGTGCGGCGCGTCCGTGACCACGGCGGTACGCCGTCGGCGGCCTGGAAGAAGGTCGTCGAGCGAGCCGACGCATAGCCGGCCGCGGTCACCGCAACGCCGTGCAGGTAACCATCGTCGATCGCTTTTTCGATGCGCGGGAAGCGGATGTTGCGACTGAGCAAGGAGCGCAGCGGAGCATTGTCCAGCAGGGACCTCGGGGTGCCGACCAACATGCCGCCGAGCACGATGGCTGCAAACCAGTGCAGGCTGCTCTTCAGCATCGTCAGGCTGTCGGTCCTGTATACCTGTTCACAGTGGAAATGCGACCAGACGCGGTCGAGTTCCGCGACCGCCACGCGAAAGCGGCGCGCCTTGCTGGCGAGCACGATCGAGTTGATCGCCCCTGCCGACGTGCCGCTGATGACCGGGAACGGGTTCACGCAGCCATGCGGCGCCATGTCGGCAATCGCCTTCAGGACACCGACCTGGAAGGCCCCGCGCGCCCCGCCGCCCGGCAAAACGAGCGCCGATTTGACATTATCCGCGTGAATTTTCATAGCTTTGGCGTATTATAGGTCGCCCTCAACGAACGCCAATTGTGCAGGGCACAATCGTATCGGTCACGGGCTTGTCGAGGCCAGGCATATGAACAGGATCACATCTGCAGCAGCAATCCTTCTCCTGCTGTTCACCGGCGCCGCCGCTTCCGGCCAGCAACCCGCAGTGGGCGAGGCTGCTCCGGACTTCGAACTGAAGGACCAGGACGGCGAACTTCACTCGATCGAGGACTATCGCGGCAAATGGGTCGCGCTTTACTTCTATCCGAAGGACGACACGCCCGGTTGTACAACCGAAGCCTGTGAATTTCGCGACGACATTTTCAAGTACCGCGCGGCGGGCTGCCAGGTGCTCGGCGTCAGCCTCGATGACCAGGCTTCACACAAGGAATTCGCGGAGAAGTACAGTCTGCCCTTCCCGTTGCTGGCAGATACAGAGGGTGAAACGGCGGATTCCTACGGCGTAAAATCCAGGTTCCTGGGCGTCACCGTTGCCAAACGGCAGACCTTCCTGATCGATCCCGATGGAAATATTGCGAAACATTACGAGGACGTCGATCCTGATACGCATTCGCAGCAAGTGCTCGCCGACCTCGCGAGGTTGCAAAGCGGCAACTGATCCGCCGCAGGATTAATGTAAGGCCTTGATGCCGGCGTCGATCCCGGCGATCGTCAGCGGGAACATCCTGTCTTCCATGAGTTCGCGCGTCAGCTTGACCGACGGCGTGTACTCCCAGCGTTGCACGGGTTCGGGATTCAGCCAGATCGCCTTGGGATAGGCATTCAGCAATCGCTTGATCCAGACGGCGCCGGGCTCTTCGTTCCAGTGCTCCACGCTGCCGCCTGCATAGACGATCTCGTAGGGGCTCATCGTCGCGTCGCCGACGAAGATCAGCTTGTAGTCGGGCCCGTACTTGTGGGTGATGTCGGTCGTCGGTATACGTTCCGCATGCCGGCGACGGTTGTCCTTCCACAGGCTCTCGTAGATGAAATTGTGGAAGTAGAAATATTCGAGATGTTTGAACTCGGTCCGGGTGGCTGAAAACAGCTCTTCACAGATGCGCACGTGATCGTCCATCGACCCGCCGATGTCGAGGCACAAAAGAACCTTTATCGCGTTGTGTCGCTCCGGGACCATTCGGATATCGAGCAGCCCGGCGTTACGCGCAGTCTTGTCGATCGTATCTTCGAGGTCCAGCTGATCGGCCGCGCCCTCACGCGCAAACTTGCGCAGCTTGCGGAGCGCGATCTTGATGTTGCGAGTGCCGAGTTCGACCGAGTCATCGAGATTGCGATACTCGCGGCGGTCCCAGACCTTGGTCGCCCGGCGGTGGCGGGAACCCTGCTGGCCGATACGCACGCCCTCGGGATTGAATCCATAGGCGCCGAAAGGCGAGGTGCCGGCGGTGCCGATCCAGCGATTGCCGCCTTCATGCCGGTCGTCCTGCTCCTCCAGCCGCTCTCGCAAAGCCTCCATCAGCGCCTCGAAGCCACCCATGGCCTCGATCTGCGCCATCTCTTCCGCGCTCAGGTGCAGCTCTGCCTGCTTGCGCAGCCAGTCTTCGGGCAATTCGGCAACCAGCCCCTGGAACGCTTCCTCGATACCCCGAAAATGGGCCGCAAAAACCCGGTCGAAGCGATCGAACTGGGACTCGTCTTTGACCAGGCAGGAGCGCGCGAGGTAATAGAAGTCGTCGACGCTTTGCCCCGCCACACCGCGTTTCATCGCTTCCAGCAATGTCAGCAGCTCGGTGATGGACGGCTTCATGCCGCCCGCCTTAAGCATGAAGAAGAAATCGATCAGCATGACAGCTTACTGCGACTTACTGCGGGTTGTTGCGGCGGTCCAGGAAAACCAGCTGCTCGAACAGATGCACGTCCTGTTCGTTCTTGAGCAGCGCGCCATACAGCGGCGGAATCGCCTTGCGTGAATCCTCGGCGCGCAAGGCCTCCGGCGGGATGTCCTCGGCGACGAGCAGCTTGATCCAGTCGAGCAGCTCCGATGTGGACGGCTTCTTCTTCAAGCCACGGACGTCGCGCACCTTGTAGAACGCCTCCAGGGCTTCCTTCAGCAGGTTCTTCTTGAGGCCGGGAAAATGCACATCGACGATCCGGCCCATCGTCTCCTTGTCCGGAAACTTGATGTAGTGGAAGAAACAGCGACGCAGAAACGCGTCGGGCAATTCTTTTTCGTTGTTGCTCGTGATGACGACGATCGGCCGGTGCTTCGCCGAGACGAGCTCTTTCGTCTCGTAGACATAGAACTCCATGCGGTCGAGTTCCTGCAGCAGATCGTTCGGGAACTCGATGTCGGCCTTGTCGATCTCGTCGATGAGCAGCACCGGCTGCACGTCCGCGGAGAAAGCCTCCCAGATCTTGCCTTTGACGATGTAGTTTGCAATGTCGTGCACCCTGTCGTCGCCGAGCTGCGAATCGCGCAGCCGGGCGACGGCATCGTAGTCGTAAAGACCCTGCTGCGCCTTCGTCGTCGACTTGATATGCCATTCGTAGAGCGGCCGATCGAGCGCGGCGGCAACCTCCATCGCCAGCTGCGTCTTGCCGGTTCCCGGCTCCCCTTTGATCAGGATCGGTCGTTGCAGGGTGACAGCGGCATTGACGGCCATCATCAGGTCGTCGGTCGCAATGTAGTTGCTGGTGCCCGTGAATTTCTGATCAGTCATGCAAACAAAGTATCGTCGCTGGGACCTGCCCGCACAAGCCGGCCCGCATTATGTTGTCAGCCCGCGGGTTTCAGGATCAGGGTGTGCGCCGCCGGGCCGGGCTGGAACGCCGACGGCCGGCCGTGCACCCAGTCTTTATGGCCGAGCCGGTAGAAATCCGAGAGCGGGTGACCGCTCTGGCCGGCCGGCATGTGCAGGATGCCGTTCTCTTCGTCGCCCGGCGTCACTGCGAAGCGTTCCGAGGCCCCGAAGGTGGGCCCCTGCGCGCGCGGCAGATTGGAATCGCCGGGCAGCGGTTCCGCGGGCATGTCGAGCCACTCCGCGAGCATCGGTACAGCCTGGCTCAGCGGATGCCGGATGGCGGCGGTGTTGCGTTCGCCCCAGGTGCGGTGCTCGAGCCCGTTCTCGTAGTTCTCCTGGTAAAACTCGATATTCGCGTCGACCGCCTCGACCAGCAGCGCGTCCCAGCTCGAATAGTCTTCGGTCAGCAGGTGTGGCGGCCGATCGTTGACCAGCTCCCACAAGGCGCCTTCGAACTGGTTGCTCATGCGCAGTTCGATGTCATCGCCGAATTTCTCGTAGACCGGCTGCATCAGCATGGCGAACACGCGATTGCGGACTTCGACCCGGAATCCTCGAACGAGCCGGTAACCGACCGACTCCGTCGACGCCCGTGGAATCCAGCCTGCCGCCAGCTCGCGATAGGCCGCGCGGCCCTTGTCGTCGGTATCCGCGAGCGTGGCCAGGAGCAGGTCCCGCCAGCGGGACAGGAACACCGCCCGGTCGTCAAGCTGGACCGCAAGCATGTCCGCAGGCGTAAAGGAGTCGATCGCAAACAGGCCGTCCCTGATCTGCTGGGCGCGCGCGCCGAGGTCGTAGCCGCCATCGCCGATGATGTCGAGCGCCGCGCCATCGGCGACCCGCGCGTTGGCGGTCCAGATACGACCGGACTCGGGATTAACCACGCGCGGATAGTCTGCTGGCGACACCCAGCCGCGCCAGCCGCCGGATTCGCTCCAGTCGGCGGGCAACATCGGGTCATAGCCTTCGCGCACCGGTATGCGTCCCGCGATCGTCCAGCCTATATTGCCGTCGCCGTCGCCGACGACGAAATTTTGCGGCGGCATCTCGATCGTATTGGCGATACCCAGCGCCTGCTCTACGCTTGTCGCCGTTTCGAGCCTGAGATGATCGAGCGTGACGTCCGCCGTGACATGGCCGATCCAGCTGACCGCAAACGTTCGCTCGGGATCCGGATCGTCCTCGAGCACGGGACCCCAGATCGTCTCGCGGACGCGCAGTGTTTCGGGCTCGCCGCCTTTGACAGCGATGCGTTCTTCGTAAATGTCGAATTCGCGGCTGCCCTGCGGCGTGCGGTAAGTGTTCCCGGCGTCTCCCGGAACCACGATCACCGCGTCCGACCAGTCGCCGTAGCTGTTCGTATTGCCCCAGGCAACATGACCGTTGCTGCCCGCCACGAGTATCGGCGCCCCCGGCAGAACCACGCCCGACAGGTCGATCCGCGCGGCGTCGGTCGTGCGCATGCGCATGCGGTAAAACACGTTGGGCGTCGTGATGCCGAGGTGCATATCGTTGGCGACAATCGCGCCGCCGCTTTCGGTCAGGTCGCCTGCGACGGCCCAGTTATTGCTGCCGGGCAGCAGCTGCCGGGTATCTTCGTCGGCAGGTACGCGGGCCACCGTCACGCTCCTGCCGTTCAGGTCGTAAACTTCGGCGCCCGGATAGGGAATCGTTGGTCGCGCGGCACCCATCATCGGCGCATCCCACTCCGTCCCCTGCTGATAGAGCCAGGCATAGACTGCGGGCGGCAACACCTGCTGCGCCAGCCCGCGGCGGACGTCGCGGATCGCTGTCTCGTCATTGAGTTGCAGGTACATCGTGAAAACGGCGAGCAGCGAGTCTGCCTCGACCCACGGCTCGGGGTCGGTTCCGGTCAGGAAATACTCGAAAGGTTTGGCGCCAAGGCTGTCCAGCCCGGCATTTACGCCATCGGCGTACGCGGAGATGACGGCCCGCTGTTCGGCGGGCAGATTCGCGACGATCGCCTCTGCGCGGGCGCGGAAGCGGTGGAATCGGTGCCGGCGATCCGCGGGCAGCGCAACGCTGCCGAACAATTCGGCCAGTTCGCCCGCGGCATTGCGCCTTGTCAGGTCCATCTGGAAGAAGCGGTCCTGGCCGTGCACGTAGCCGGTGGCGAAGGCCAGGTCGATGCGATTCGACGCCGTGACCACCGGTATGCCAGCTGCGTCGCGCTCGATCGTCACAGTCGAGCGCAGGCCTTCGATCTCCAGTTCAGCATCGATGACGGGCAGGCTCATCGACAACACGGAATAAGCGGCAATCGCCGCAATAACGCTCAATGCAGTCGCCGCGATAAGGAATCGAATAACGAGTCTTTTCATACCAGGTAGTTCTGACTGCCGATCAGCGCGAGGTGTTTACCTCGAGGATCTGCATCGAGTTGGTGCTGCCGGATACACCCTCCAGGTCGCCCTTGGTGAAGATCACCCGGTCGCCTTCCGCCACCAGGTCGTGGGCCAGGAGCGTCTGGAAAATATCCCGGAACAGCAGCTTTTGCTCGGTCTTCTGAATCTTGAATGTTACCGGATATACGCCGCGGTACAACGTGACGCGACGGCTGGTCTCGGCGTGTGGTGTAAACGCATAGATGGGGATATCGGAGCGGATCCGTGACATCCACAACGTCGTCGAACCTGATTCGGTCAACGCAATGATCGCCCTGACATCAAGGTGATTGGCGGTATACATGACCGCCATCGCGATAGCCTCGTCCACCTCGCGGAAGCGATCATCCAGGCGATGCGATGTGCGGCCGCGCTGCAGCACATGCTTTTCCGCGCCGACGCAGACTTCGCTCATGGCTTTGATGACCTCGACAGGGTATTTGCCCACCGCGGTCTCGGCCGACAGCATGACCGCGTCCGTACCGTCCATCACGGCGTTGGCAACATCGGAGACTTCGGCCCGGGTCGGGATCGGGCTCAGGATCATCGACTCCATCATTTGCGTTGCGGTAATAACGACCTTGTTCTTGTAGCGGGTCCGCCTGATGATCTGCTTCTGTTTGCCGGTGAGCTCCGGATAACCCATTTCGACGCCGAGATCGCCGCGCGCAACCATGATGGCGTCAGCTGCATCGGTGATCTCGTCGATCTGGTCCAGCGCTTCGACGCGCTCGATCTTGGCGATGACGCGCCCCTTTCCGCCGGCTTCCTCGAACAGGCGCCGGGCCTCGCGAACGTCGTCGGCGTTGCGGACGAAAGAGATGGCGATGTAGTCCATGCCCATTTCGGCGGCAAAGCGGATATCCGAGCGGTCCTTGTCCGTCAATGCGGGCGCGGAGAGGCCGCCGCCCTGCCGGTTGATGCCCTTGAAATCGGAGAGCACGCCGCCGACGACGACCGTGGTATGCACACGGGTGCCGTCGATCCTGTCGACCTCGAGGGTGATCTGACCGTCGTTCAGGAGCAGGATGTCACCGCGCGACAGGTCCTCGTGCAGGCGCTCATAGGCAACGCCGACGCCCTTTTTCGTGCCCTCCTCGTCGCCGAGCATCGCATCGAGGAAGAACGAATGTCCCTTCTTGAGCGTCGCGCTGCTCTTTTTGAAGCGACGCACGCGAATTTTCGGTCCCTGCAGATCGCCGATGATGCCGACCACCCTGCCGCACTTCGCGGAAACGTCGCGCAAGCCTTGCAGCCGGGCTCTCTGCTCGTCCTGGTCGCCATGCGAAAAATTCAGCCTGGCGACATCGAGGCCGGCATCGATCATGTCGCGGAGTACGGCGGGATCGTCGGTGGACGGTCCGAGCGTGGCGACGATTTTGGTGCGGCGCTTCATGGGCGCGATTATTGCACACGAACTCACGAGGCGCGGCTTCTTTCACGAATGTCACGAAGTCTCAAAAACGCTATGCTAGCCAGACGAACTGCGACCCGATAGTAACGGAACCCGAATGATTGATCGCCGCCGATTCCTGCAGGCTCTCGCCATCGCCGCCACCACGCCGGCCGGCGTTATCGCCGCCTCGACCAAAACCGATCCACGCGGATTCGGTCCGCTGGTGGCGGATCCCGACGGCCTCCTCGACCTGCCGGAGGGCTTCCGCTATTCGATCATCGCCCGCCACGGCGAAGAGATGGACGACGGCTTGCTGGTTCCCGGTTTGCCCGACGGCATGGCCGCGTTCGACGGCGGCGGCGGCACGGTCAAGATCGTCTGCAATCATGAACTGTGGGCGTCACGACAATCGCTCAGTGCATTTGGCGAGGATAGCGAACGGCTGGCGAACGTCGATCCGGACAAGATTTATGACCGCGGCAACGGAACGACGCCCTGTGCCGGCGGCACGACCACCATCCACTACGATCCGGCGACCGGAGAACGGCTCGGCATTCACATGAGCCTCGCCGGCACCGAGATCAACTGTGCGGGCGGAGCGACGCCGTGGCGCAGCTGGCTGACCTGCGAAGAGACATTCTCGGCGCCGGGTACCGGATTCGAGCGCGGCCGCGTGGTGCATCGCGAGAAGAATCACGGCTACGTATTCGAAGTGCCGGTTGACCTCGACGGGCTCGCGGACCCCGTGCCGCTGACCGCGCTGGGTCGTTTCGAGCACGAGGCCGCCGCTGTCGATCCGCGCAGCGGCATCGTCTACCTGACCGAGGATCGTCATCGCAGCCTGTTCTACCGCTTCATCCCCGACGTGCCCGGCAAGCTGCGTGAAGGCGGCCGCCTGCAGGGCCTGAAAGTCGCAGGCTCGGCAGGCTTCGACACGCGCAACTGGAACGTGCCGGTTCTCGAGCCGGGACGATGGCTCGAGGTCGAATGGGTGGATCTCGAGGACCCGGACGGGCCAAGTAACGATCTGCGCCTGCGCGGCCGCGAGAAAGGCGCCGCCATGTTCGCCCGCGGCGAAGGGCTGTGCCGCTCGGGAACAGACTTCGCGTTCACCGCGACGATCGGCGGCCGGCAGCGGCTCGGCCAGGTATTCGTCTACCGCCCGAGTCCGTTCGAGGGCACCGCCGGCGAACGCGAAAAACCGGGACGCCTCAGCCTGATTGCCGAATCAGCGGCAAATAGCGTTCTGCGTAACGCAGACAACCTGACGCTCGGTCCCTGGGGCGACCTGGTCGTCTGCGAGGATACGGCCGGCTATTGCGGGATGGTCTGCATCCGCCCCGACGGCACGCAGTACAGGATCGCCGGCAATGCCTGGGAAGGTGCTGAACTCGCGGGTGTCTGTTTCTCGCCGGACGGCTCGATACTGTTCGTTAACGTGCAACAGGCCAACGTCACGCTGGCGATCACCGGTCCCTGGTCGAATCAGGCCTGAGCTTTCGCTCGTTCCTCGAGCACCGCGACTGCCGGTAGTTTCCTGCCTTCGACAAATTCGAGGAAGGCGCCCCCACCGGTCGATATATAAGAGATGTCGCCGGCAACGCCGTACTTGTCAATCGCGGCGAGCGTATCGCCGCCGCCGGCCACGGAGAATGCGTCGCTTGCGGCGATCGCTGCGGAGAGCGCGCGTGTCCCGTCGCCGAACTGGTCGAACTCGAAAACACCGACCGGGCCGTTCCAGATAATCGTTCCCGCGCTGGCCAGCAAGGCTGCAAACCGTTCAGCCGTCTTCGGCCCGATGTCGAGGATCAGTTCGTCGTCGCCGACTTCGGTGACGTCCTTGCTGGTCGCGGTCGCATCCGCGGAGAACTCATTGGCGACGACCACGTCGACCGGCACGGGGATCTCGGCGCGGTCCTCGCCATTTGCCGCCAGTGCGCGCGCCGTGTCCAGCATGTCGGGTTCATGCAGCGACTTGCCGACCGCATGACCCGCCGCGGCGATGAATGTATTTGCGATACCGCCACCGACGATCAGCTGGTCGACGATGCCGGCGAGCGCCTCGAGGACGGTCAATTTTGTCGACACCTTCGAACCACCCACGATCGCGACCAGCGGTCGGGCCGGATTGTCGAGCGCCTTGGCCAGCGCCTCCAGTTCGCGGGCGAGCAAAGGACCGGCGCAGGCGACCGGCGCATGCTGCGCAACGCCACAGGTGCTGGCCTGCGCACGGTGCGCGGTCCCGAACGCATCCATCACGAACACGTCGCACAATGCGGCCATCTTCCGCGCCAGTTCATCGTCGCAGGCCTTCTCACCCACGAGAAAACGCACGTTCTCGAGCAACACGACCTTGCCCGGCTCGACGCTTACGCCGTCGATCCAGTCGGTAATCAGCGGGACATCGGCGCCAAGCAGTTCGCCGAGGCGCTCGGCAACGGGTTCCAGCGAAAAGCGGGCTTCCGGCGCACCTTCGGTGGGTCGACCGAGGTGTGACATCAGCATGACGGCGGCGCCTGCGTCCAGCGCCGCCCGGATCGTCGGCAGCGCGGCGCGGATCCGCGCGTCGCTGGTCACCCGGCCATCTGCGACGGGCACGTTCAGATCCTCGCGGATCAGGACGCGTTTGCCGGCGAGATCGACCTCGCCCATGTTGATGACGGTCACGAGTTTCCGGGTCGGGCGTTACTTGGCGCTCATCAGCGCAACGGTCGTGTCGAGCATGCGGTTCGAGAAGCCCCACTCATTGTCGTACCAGGAGATGACTTTGACGCAGGTTCCGTCGATGACTTTGGTCAGGCCGGCGTCGTAGGTCGACGAAGCCGGATTGTGATTGAAGTCGATCGAGACCAGCGGCTCGTCGTTGTAGTCGAGAATTCCCTTGAGCGACCCCTCGCTTGCGGCGCGGATCACGTCGTGCACCTCGTCAACCGAGGTTTCACGACTGGCGACGAAAGTCAGGTCGACGGCCGAGACGTTGATCGTCGGCACGCGCATCGAGAAGCCGTCGAGCTTGCCGTTCAGTTCGGGCAGCACCAGGCCGACCGCCTTGGCCGCCCCGGTGCTCGTCGGGATCTGCGACATGGTGGCCGAACGCGCGCGGCGCAGGTCCTTGTGAAACACGTCGGTCAGCACCTGGTCATTCGTGTAGGCATGGATCGTCGTCATGATGCCGTGCTTCACGCCGATCGCTTCGTGCAGCGGCTTGACCAGCGGCGCCAGGCAGTTCGTCGTGCAAGACGCATTCGAGATCACCTGGTCGTCGGCAGTCAGGGTGTCGTGATTGACGCCGTAGACGATGGTCTTCTCGACGCCTTCGCCGCCCGGCGCGGAGATGATGACCTTTTTCGCACCGCCCTCGATGTGTTTGCCGGCGGTCTCGCGGGTGCGGAACAGTCCCGTCGATTCGTAGACGACGTCGACGCCGAGTTCGCCCCACGGCAGCTTGGCAGGGTCGCGCTCGGCGAAGACCTTTACGCGATCGCCGTTGACGATGATGTCGCCGCCATCGACCTCGACCGTGCCCGGAAACTTGCCGTGCGCGGTGTCGTATCGGGTCAGGTGAGCATTGGTATTCGCGTCGCCGAGATCGTTCAATGCGACAACGTCGAACTCACCGGCGCGACCCGACTCGTGAATTGCGCGAAGAATGTTTCGCCCGATGCGGCCATATCCATTGATGCCGACCTTGATAGCCATGCTTCTCTCCTGGTAGTTCCTACTGCGCCAGCAGTTCGCCGGCAACCTTGATGACGTTTTCCTGAGAAAATCCGAAGTGACGGAACAGCTCTTCCGCCGGCGCGGATGCGCCGAAAGTCTGCATGCCGATAACGCGGCCCGACGCGCCGACATAGCGCCACCAGCAGTCCGGGACGCCGGCCTCGATCGCCAGCCGCGCCACTACCGACGACGGCAGCACCGATTCACGATAGTCGTCCGGCTGCGCGTCGAACAGATGGGTGCAGGGCATCGATACGACCCGGACCTTGCGGCCGCCGGCAGACATCGCCTCGGCGGCGCCGAGCGCGAGCGACACTTCCGAACCGGTCGCGATGATGATCAGCTCAGGCGTACCGTCGCAGTCGCGAAGCACGTAGCCGCCGCGGCGGATGCCCTCGACCTGGTCGCCGGTTCGGGCCTGGTGTGGCAAACCCTGGCGCGTCAGCACGAGGCTGGTCGGTCCGCTGCGGTTTTCGATGGCATCGCGCCAGGCCACCGCCGTTTCGACCGCGTCGCAGGGACGCCAAACGCGCATGTTCGGCATGATCCGCAGGCTCTGCACCTGCTCCACCGGCTGATGCGTCGGCCCGTCTTCACCCAGGCCGATGGAATCGTGGGTGAACACGAAAACGTTCTGCACGTCCATGAGCGCCGCCATGCGCAGCGCATTGCGGGCATAGTCTGAAAACACGAGGAAGGTACCGGAGTAGGGCAATATCCCGCCGTGCAGGCCGAGGCCGTTGCAGATGGCCGCCATGCCGAATTCGCGGACGCCGAAATAGATGTAGTTGCCTGACGCATCGCCGCCGGCGATGACTTTCGAGCCGCTGTGCTTGGTCAGGTTCGAGCCTGTCAGGTCGGCGGACCCGCCCGCCATCTCCGGTAGCGCGGGCGCGAACGCGTTGAGCGCGACGAGAGACGCCTTGCGAGTCGCCATGTCCGCACCGGCGTCATTGATCTCCGCAATCGCCCTGTCCGCGAATGACGCCCAGTCCGCCGGCAACTCGCCCCGCATCCGGCGATTGAATTCGGCGGCGAGATCGGGGTGCGCCTGCTGGTAAGCCGACCAGGTTTCCTGCCATGCGGCCTCCGCGCCGGCGCCGGCATCAAGCGCATTCCAGGCAGCGGCGACGTCGGCCGGAATTTCGAACGGCGGGTACTCCCAGCCGATCGTCTTGCGAACCTCGGCAATCTCCTCGTCGCCGAGCGGGGCGCCGTGGGTGCTGGCGGTGCCCTGCTTGTTCGGTGCGCCATAGCCGATGACCGTCTTGCAGCAGATCATCGTCGGCCGCTCGGTATCGGCGATGGCCGCTTCGATTGCGGCAGCAACCGCCGCGCTGTCGTGACCGTCGACGTTGTCGATCACCTGCCAGCCATAGGCCTCGAAACGCATGGCCGTGTCGTCCGTGAACCAGCCATCCGTCTCGCCATCGATCGAAATGCCGTTGTCGTCGTAAAGGCAGATGAGCTTGCCCAGCTTGAGCGTGCCTGCCAGCGAGCAGGCCTCGTGGGAAATGCCTTCCATGAGACAGCCGTCGCCGGCGAACACCCAGGTCCGGTGGTCGACGATGTCGAGACCGTCCCGGTTGAAAGTGGCGGCCAGCATCTTCTCGGCGAGCGCCATGCCGACGGCGTTGGTGATGCCCTGCCCCAGCGGCCCGGTGGTCGTCTCGATGCCGAGCCCCGGCTCCCGCTCGGGGTGGCCCGCCGTGTGCCGGCCGAACTGGCGGAAATTGCGGATCTCGTCCATCGTCAGCGGATAGCCGGTCAGGTGCAGCAGGCTGTAAAGCAGCATCGAGCCATGGCCGTTCGACAGCACGAAGCGATCGCGATCCACCCACTCGGGATTCGCCGGATTGTGCTTCAGGTAGTCGTTCCACAGGACTTCCGCAATATCCGCCATGCCCATCGGCATGCCCGGATGGCCGGAGTTGGCGGCCTGGACGGCGTCCATACTGAGTGCGCGTACGGCATTGGCTAGGGTTCTGCGGTCTGGCAGACCGGCGGTGGTCGAGCGGCTGGATTGTAGTGACATGGGCAGGCTGGTGACCTTTTCGGCCTTTTATTTGCTGTTTAGGATCGGGGCGCCAGGAGCAGGCGGGTCCCGCCGACGCCGCGCATTTTCGCTGTTTGTGACAAACGTCGCAAGCCGGCGCGTGAATTGACTCTCTGAAACAAATTGATGCGATTGCCGCGTGGTATCGGCGCTCGCCGGTAATGTACAATTGCCGGTTCGCATTCCCGAAAAAGCAATTGATTTCATGAGTGATTCGTATTTATTCACCTCGGAGTCCGTCTCCGAGGGACATCCTGACAAGATTTGCGACCAGGTCTCGGACGCCGTGCTCGACGCCATCATCGCCGAGGACACCGCCGCCCGGGTGGCCTGCGAGACGCTCGTCAAGACCGGCATGGTGCTGGTTGCCGGCGAGGTGACGACGAGCGCCACGGTGGACATCGAGGCGATCGCCCGGCGCACGGTCTGCGATATCGGCTATACCAGCTCCGAGATGGGCTTCGACGGCAACTCCTGCGCCGTGCTCAATGCGCTCGGCAAGCAGTCGTCGGACATTGCGCAGGGCGTCGATCGCGGGGATCCGGAGTCACAGGGCGCGGGCGACCAGGGCCTGATGTTCGGTTATGCGACCAACGAAACCGATGTGCTGATGCCGGCCCCGATCACTTACTCACACATGCTTGTCCGTCGCCAGGCGGAGGTGCGCAAGAACGGCACCCTGCCGTGGCTGCGCCCCGACGCGAAGAGCCAGGTGACCTTCAAGTACGAGAACAACAAGCCGGTCGGCATCGACGCCGTCGTGCTGTCTTCGCAGCACCACGGCGACGTGAAGATGGCAGACCTCCGCGAGGGCGTCATGGAGGAAATCATCAAGCCCGTCCTGCCGGCCGAGTGGATCGACGGCGACACCAAGTATCACATCAACCCGACCGGGCGTTTCGAGATCGGCGGACCGATGGGCGATTGCGGCCTGACCGGTCGGAAGATCATCGTCGACACCTACGGCGGCGCTGCGCGCCACGGCGGCGGCGCGTTCTCGGGCAAGGACCCGTCCAAGGTCGACCGCTCCGCTGCCTATGCCTGTCGCTATGTTGCCAAGAATATCGTCGCCGCGGGCCTGGCGGAGCGTTGCGAAATACAGGTTTCCTACGCAATCGGCGTTGCCGAACCGACCTCGATCAGCGTGGCGACCTTCGGCACCGGTAAAGTCAGCGAGGAGGAACTGACGGTGCTCGTCCGGGAGAATTTCGACCTGAGGCCATACGGCATCCTGAAGATGCTCGACCTGTTGCGCCCGATTTACCAACCGACCGCGGCTTACGGCGCGTTCGGCCGTGAAGACATTGACCTGAGCTGGGAACGCACCGACAAGGCAGACATCCTGCGCGGCGCCGTCGCAGCCTGAGTTTGAGGAGAGATCGATGAGCGGCGAAGCCGTTGCACTGGAAACACAGGACTACAAAGTCAAGGACATCTCGCTGGCCGAATGGGGCCGCAAGGAGATCTCCATCGCCGAAACGGAAATGCCGGGGCTGATGGCCCTGCGCGACGAATACGGCGACTCGAAGCCCCTCGCAGGCGTTCGCCTGGCCGGCTGCCTGCACATGACCATCCAGACGGCTGTCCTGATCGAAACGCTGGCCGAACTCGGCGCGGACATCCGCTGGTCCTCCTGCAATATCTTCTCGACCCAGGACCACGCCGCGGCCGCGATCGCCGCCGCGGGCATCCCGGTCTTTGCCTGGAAGGGCGAGACCGAGGACGAGTACTGGTGGTGCGTCGAACAGACGATCAACGGCCCGGACGGCTGGACGCCGAACATGATTCTCGACGACGGCGGCGACCTGACGCTGGTCATGCACGAGAAATATCCGGAGCTCATGCAAAAAGTCAAAGGCCTTTCCGAGGAGACGACCACCGGCGTGAAGCGTCTTTACGACATGCAGAAAGACGGCTCGCTGGCCTGCCCCGCTTTCAACGTTAACGATTCAGTCACCAAGTCCAAGTTTGACAACCTCTATGGTTGCCGCGAATCGCTGGTCGACGGCATCAAGCGGGCGACCGACGTGATGATCGCCGGCAAGATTGCCGTCGTCTGCGGATTCGGCGACGTCGGCAAGGGCTCGGCGCAGTCGCTGCGCGGCCTGGGCGCCACCGTCTGGGTCACCGAGATCGATCCGATCTATGCCTTGCAGGCGGCGATGGAGGGCTATCGCGTCGTCGACTTCGACGAAGTGTGTGACCAGGCGGACATCGTGGTCACCGCGACGGGCAACTACCACGTGGTGACCGGCCCGCAGATGGAGCGCATGAAAGACCAGGCGATCCTCTGCAACATCGGCCACTTCGACAATGAAATCGACGTCGCTTACCTGCAGAAGTACGAGTGGGAAAACATCAAGCCGCAGGTCGACCACGTGATCTTCCCGGACGGCAAGCGCATCATCCTGCTGGCCGAAGGCCGGCTCGTGAACCTCGGCTGCGCCACGGGTCACCCGAGTTTCGTCATGTCGAACTCGTTCACCAACCAGGTGCTCGCGCAGATCGAGCTCTGGCAGAACGGCGACAAGTACGAGAACGAGGTCTACGTGCTGCCGAAGCACCTCGACGAGAAAGTCGCGCGGCTGCATCTCGACCGCATCGGCGCCCGTCTTACCGAACTGAGCGATGAGCAGGCGGAGTACATCGGGGTCGCAAAGGAAGGCCCCTACAAACCCGACTACTATCGGTACTGACGGCCCGCGTCGCCGATGCCGCAAGACGCCGTCCGGGTTCTGCAGGTCACGGACCCGCACCTGTTTGCGGATGCGGATGGCAGTCTGCGCGGCACCGTGACGTCCGCAACGCTGACCAGGGTTGTCGATCACATCATCGACGCCGGGTGGCCAGCCGATTTCGTGGCCTCGACAGGGGACCTCATCCAGGATGACAGCGCGGGCGCCTACGAGCGCTTCAAGGCGATCATGGGGCGGCTGAATCTGCCCGTACATTGCGTCCCCGGCAATCACGACATCCGGGCATTGATGCAGGCCGCGCTGGCTGATGATGCCTGGCACTACTGTGAGACATTCGAAATTGGCGAGTGGCTGGTGGTCGGCATCGACAGTTGCGAAGAAGGCGACGCTGGCGGCCGGGTCAGCCTCGAAGAACTCGCCCGCTTGCGGGCCGAACTCGAGACGTCTTCGGCGGCGCATGCCGTGGTCTTCCTGCACCATCCGCCGTTGCCGATGGGCAGCAAGTGGCTGGATAGCGTCGGTCTCCGCAATGCCGGCGAATTCCTTGACCTCGTATCGTCCACCGGGACCGTGCGGGCGGCGTTTTTCGGGCACGTCNNTTCGGGCACGTCCACCAGGCGTTCGACGAGATGCACGAGTCAGTGCGCGTCATCGGCACACCCTCGTCCTGTGCGCAGTTCAAGCCGTTCGAGGACGAATTCGCGCTCGACGACAAGCCGCCCGCCTACCGCCGCATCATCCTGAACAGCGACGGCTCGATCGAGACGGAACTCATCTGGCTGGAGGCAGACGAATGACAGAGATGCTGAATCGACACTGGATCATCGCCGGCCTTGCTTTACTGGTCTCGTCCGATGCGCTCGGCGCCGGCGTCCCGCTGCCGCTGTGGCAGGTCGACGGTCAGCAGAACCGGGTCTACCTGCTCGGCTCAATTCACCTGCTGCGCGAGCAGGACTACCCGATACCGCCGGCGCTCTATGAGGCCTACGAGGACGCGGACACGCTGATCATGGAACTCGACATGGACGACATGGATCCTGTCGAGGGCCAGATACTGACCAACGAACTCGGCCTGATCCGCGACGACCGGACGCTCAGCGACCTGATGGGATCCGAACTCTACCGGGAGGCCGAGGTGCTGGCCGCGGCGGCGCAGATCCCGATCGCCCTGCTGGCGAAGTCCGAACCGTGGTACGCCGCAATGAATGTCGAAATCATGTTGCTGATGCGCATGGGCTTCAAACCGCAGTACGGCATCGAAACGCATTTCATGAAGCTGGCGCTGGACGACAACAAGGAGATCCTGGGGTTCGAAACGATGCGGCAGCAGCTCGAACTGCTCGACGGGCTGTCGCCGCAAGCGCAGCGCAACATGCTGATGCAGGCGCTTGCCGAGGGCATCGAACTCGACGAGATGATGGATACGATGATCGAGGCCTGGCGCACGGGTGACGTGACTTTCATGGAGGACAACCTGCTGGCCGACATGGAAGATTACCCGGAGATGCACCGGGTGATCGTCGTCGACCGCAATATCGACTGGACGAACCAGATCGAAGACCTGCTAGACGACGAACTGGACTACCTGGTCATCGTCGGCACCCTGCACCTGGTCGGCCCGGAAGGCGTACCGCGGCTGCTCGAATCACGCGGGTACGGCGTCGAACAAGCTCGCCAGCCAGGCAACTAGAATGGCGGATTCATGCAGCACCGCCTGAAATCGTTTCAGGTCAGATCTCGACCATCTGGAAATCCTCCTTCCCCGCCCCGCAATCGGGACAGCGCCAGGAGAGCGGCACGTCGTCCCAGCGAGTGCGGGGCGGAATGCCGGCGTCGACATCGCCCTCCTCCTCGCTGTATACGTATCCACAGATGAGGCACATGTAGGTCTTCATAGGCTGCCAGTTTGCCTCAGGCTGATTGCCCGTACTAGCCGGTTAGCTGTCGAATCGGTAGCATTCCCAGCTCGCCAGCGGAGCCAGCATGAATCACTTTGCAGAAGCCAGACAGTACATCGCGGGCGGCGTGAATTCGCCGGTTCGCGCATTTGCCGGCGTGGGCGGCGAACCGGTCTTCATCCGCAGCGCGAAAGGCGCCTGGCTAAAGACCGAGGACGGCCGCAGGCTGATTGACTACGTGGGCTCATGGGGCCCGATGATCCTGGGTCACGGGCATCCCGCGGTGGTCGAAGCCGTCAGGACCGCCGCAGCCGAGGGCATGAGTTTCGGTGCGCCGTCGGTCATCGAGACGCGCCTCGCAAAGAAGACCTGCGAGCTGATGCCGTCGATCGAGCGCATCCGCATGGTGAGCTCCGGCACCGAAGCGACGATGAGCGCAATCCGGCTCGCGCGCGGCTTTACCGGCCGCGACAAGATCATCAAGTTCGAAGGCTGTTACCACGGCCATGCCGATTCGCTGCTGATCAAGGCCGGCTCGGGCGCACTGACGCTCGGCGTGCCGAGCTCGCCGGGCGTGCCGGCAGGCCTGGCCGAACACACGGTCACGCTCGAGTTCAACGACAGCGACGGCGTGCAGGCAGCGTTCGGGGAACTCGGTGGCGAGATCGCCTGCGTGATCGTCGAGCCGGTCGCGGGCAACATGAACATGGTGCCGCCGGTCGACGGCTTCCTCGAAACGCTGCGCGCCTGTTGTTCCGAGGCCGGCGCCGTATTGATTTTCGACGAGGTCATGACCGGTTTCCGGGTCGCACTCGGTGGCGCGCAGTCGGTCTATGGCGTTACGCCCGATCTGACGACGATCGGCAAAGTCGTCGGCGGCGGCCTGCCCGCGGCAGCCTTCGGCGGTCGCGCGGACATCATGGCCAGCCTTGCGCCCGATGGACCGGTGTACCAGGCAGGCACCTTGTCCGGTAATCCGCTGGCAATGGCCGCCGGGCTGGCGACGCTCGAGGAAATCAGCAAGCCGGGCTTCTTCGATGCGCTGTCTGAGCGCACCCGAGAGTTGCTCGACGGCTTTTTGGCGATTAGCGAAGAGAACGGTGTCCCGCTGGCAACCGAATCGATGGGCGGCATGTTCGGCTTCGTTTTCACGGAGGATGCGCCGGTCCGCCGCTTCAGCCAGGTCGCGGCCGCCGACATCGAGCGCTTCAAGGCCTTCTTCCACGGCATGCTCGATGAGGGCGTCTACCTCGCGCCGTCGGCGTTCGAGGCCGGCTTTGTCTCCGCCGCCCACAGCGGCGCTGAGATTGATCAGACCCTGGATGCAGCCAAAAGAGTACTTGGCAGTATTCGCAAGTCCTGACGATTTGCGACTGGGCACCGAGGGGTCCTGCAGGGAAGTAAAGCGCAGCGGGCAAACACTCGCGAGCCCAATCCTCCCCGGGTGCTCGACGGTACGATCCCGGGTGGTCAGGATTGACCTTTAGTGCGATCAAAATTGAATGGTCATGCCGCTTAGCTGGCGCCGGGAGGCTCAGAGTCTGACCGTCTCCAGCACCGCCTTCATCGATTCCATCCGCCGGATCGGATCGTCGATCTCGAGGCAGGATTGTTTCTGCTGCGGGCTGATCGGCAGAATCTCGGCAAATCGGTAGCTGACCCAGCCCGCATCGTCATAGCGTTTGTCGAGGTGCTCATAGAGGCGCCCGAGGTCGTCGATGACGCCGTGCAGGATGTCCGCCAGCGGCTTGTATTCATCCGGCAGCCGGCATTCAGGCGGCTCGGGCAGAACTTCGACTTCGCCGACAAGGAGCCCGTCGGCCTCGCGATGCGAGGACATGCGTCGAAAACGCTCCGTGCCGGTCGCGGTGACGCCGAGCAGGCCGTCGCTGCCCTGGTACCAGTCGATGATGTGCGCGAGGGTGCCGACATCGTAGGTTTGCGCCGGGCCGGTCTCGCTGCCTTCGCGGATCAGTAACACGCCAAAGGGCGACTCCGCTTTCATGCAGCGACTGATCATGTCGAGATAGCGTCGCTCGAATATCCGCAGCGGCAGAGGGCCGCCCGGGTAGAGCACCGTACGCAATGGAAACAGCGGGACGTCCATCCCTTCAGTATAGAAGTCAGGTGATGTTATGGCGTGCGCCGGTTCTGCAGGGCCATCGTCAGTTTCTGGCGCGCAGCGCCGAACCCGCCGTTGCTCATGAAGACGATCCGGTCGCCGGTCTTTACCTGTTGCTCCATTGCGGCGACGAGCGCGTCGTAGTCGCCGAACACCCGGTGGCGCTCCCCCAGTGGCGCAAGACTGGACTCGAAGGATTCGTCGACGCCTGCAGGGCGAAAGACGAACACGAGATCGGCGCCGGCGAGCGATTGCGCTAATGAGTCGGCGTGCACGCCCATCTTCATCGTGTTTGACCGTGGCTCGAGCGCAACCACCAGTCGATCGGAGGGGAAGCGGTTTTTCATGCTTGCAATCGAGCGCGCGATCGCCGTCGGATGATGTGCGAAGTCGTCATAGAGCGCGATGTCGGCAACCGTTGCCGTGCGTTCCATGCGTCGCTTTACACCTTCGAAGCGGGACAGTGCGTCGACCGCTTTATCGAGCGGGACGCCGGCCGAGCGCGCCGCGGCAATGGCGCCAACCGCGTTCTCGAGGTTATGAGCGCCGCCAAGCTTCCAGAGGCCCTCGGCAGTCGCGCCGGCGTGCGAAACCGATAGATGTCGTTCGCCCTTGTCCACAAATCGCCCGCTCCAGTCGGCGTCGCCGTCGATCGAGAAGCGTTCCACCGGTGTCCAGCACCCCTGCTCGATGATCGTCGCGACATTCCCGTCGTCTCCATTGATGACGACGCGACCATTCGACGGCAGCGTCCGCATCAGCTGGTGGAATTGCCACAGGATGTCGTCGAGGTCGGCATAGATGTCTGCGTGATCGAACTCGAGGTTATTGATGATCAGCGTCTGCGGCCGGTAGTGCACGAACTTGGCGCGTTTGTCGAAAAATGCGGTGTCGTACTCGTCCGCTTCGACGACGAAATACTCCGAGTCGCCAAACCTGGCTGACTCCCCGAAATTCACGGGCACCCCGCCGATCAGGAAGCCCGGCGAGAGACCTGCATCCTCGAGAATCCACGCCAGCATGCTGGCGGTGGTTGTCTTGCCGTGTGTCCCGGACACGGCCATTACGTGGCGCTTGTGCAGCACGTGCTCGGACAGCCATTGCGGCCCCGAGCAGTAGGGCACCCTGCGGTCCAGCATGGCCTCGACGACCGGGTTGCCGCGCGTCATCGCGTTGCCGACGACAACGTAGTCCGGCGAGACAGCGAGTTGTCCGGGCTCGTAACCCTCGATGATGTCGATACCGAGGCTCGCGAGCTGCGTGCTCATGGGCGGATAAACGTTGGCGTCGCTGCCGGTCACTTTGTGGCCGGCCGCTTTGGCGAGCGCCGCAATGCCGCCCATGAAGGTTCCGCAGATTCCGAGGATATGTATGTGCATGTTCAGTAGAAGCTACGCGAGCGGCGCATTCGTCAGTGCATCGTAGGCAAAGCGTTGCAGCAGGTAAACGACGAGCGCGATCGCAATGCCGACATACCAGTGCCTGTCAATGGCCCGCGCGATGATATGGCCTTTTACGGGGACAGACCAGATCAGCACGAACCACGCAAGCAGCGCGGCGTTGGTGTTACCGATCAGCGGCGCCAGCACGACGAACGTCAAGACCATCGCGATTGTCAGGATCGACCCGCAGGCCATCACGCAGGCGATCGTCGGCACCAGGCGATGCGGGTAGCCGGTGGCCAGCAACACCATCCAGTAAAGGATGTAGCCCGCAAAGCTGACAGAGATCGAGGCCAGGACGTCACTGCTGCCCCCCGATTCCACCAGGGCTTCGGACGAGGCCATCGCCACGGTAAAAAGCCCGAGCGCAACCAGCAGCACGAGCACCGAGTCGGGTACGTGCTCGGGACCCTTGCGCAGTCGAATGATGTCCAGAAATGTCCTGAGAAGAAGTTGCAACGTTCTGTCACAATAAAGGCATGCCCGTGCGCCATCATCTCATGTCGATCCCCGCATTCGTAGACTCCCCTATATCCCCCGATGCCTGACTATCAGCTGGTCGACCTGACCGTGGACGACGGCCCGATCCGGGCTGTGGGCGCCGAACCGCTCATCGGCGTCGACACGGAGTTCATGCGCGAGAGAACGTTCTTCGCCGAACTCTGCCTGCTGCAGATAGCGACGCGCGACCGTATATTCTGCGCCGACCCGATCGGTGCGGACGGAGACGGCGCGCCTGCCGACGATCTCTGGCAAGCGATCATGCACGCCGAGTGGGTGCTGCATTCGGGACGCCAGGACTTCGAGGTGATCTACCAGGCCGCGGGGCGGCTGCCGGACAGCGTATTCGATACCCAGGTCGCGGCGGCACTGCTCGGCTTCCAGCCGCAGATAGGTTATGCCGGGCTGGTGAAGGAATTATTCGATATCGAGCTCGCAAAATCGCATACACGGGCGGACTGGTCGAAGCGACCGATCGCCGACGCGCTGCTGAATTACGCCGCCGAGGACGTCCAGTTCCTGCTCCCCGCACGCGATGCGTTGCTCGAGCGACTCGAACAGGCCGGCAGGCTCGACTGGGCGCTGCAGGATTCGCAGGACCTGCTCGACGTGGCGCTTTACCAGACGAATCCCGGCGCGGCGATTCAGAGGCTGAAGGGTGCGCGAAACCTGCGCGGCCGTGCCCGCGCGGCAGCAGCGGCGCTGGCCGCGTGGCGGGAGCAGCAGGCCATCAGCAGCAACCGGCCTCGGCAATGGATTCTTCGCGACCCGGTGCTGGTCGATCTCGCCATGCGCGCTCCCGACTCGAAGTCCGCGCTCGCGCGCATCGATGGCCTGCCGGAGAAGGTGATTCGCAGAGCTGGCGACGAGCTGCTCGGCATCATCCGCCATGCGACGGACGACGCCAGCGGATACCAGCCGCCGGCCCGCCCCGACGAGTCGCAGAAAGTCGCTCTGCAGAAGATGCAGCAATACGTCGCAGTCGTCGCCGACGACATCGGCATCGCGTCAGAATTGATTGCGCCGAAAAAAGAACTGTCGGCAGCCATGCTCGGCCAGCGCCAGTTGCGGGTATTTACCGGCTGGCGCGGTGATCTCGTCGGCGAAGAATTGCTCGGCCTATTGGAGCACTGAGCAAAATCGCTCGTAAACCTCGTCAATCCCGCCATCGGCGTCGACGGTCCTCAGCTCGTCACGCGCGCGATAGAACTCGATCAGCGGCTCTGTTTGCCTGCGGTATACGTCGAGCCGGTTGCCGATCGTCTCTTCGTTGTCGTCCTCTCGCTGGATCAGTTCGCCGCCGGCCTCTGTACATGCATCGAGTTCTTCCTGCGGAGAGAAGTAGATGTTCAGCAGCTTGCCTGTCTTCGAGCAGGTGCGGCGGCCGGTCAGGCGTTTCATGAGGACATCGAAATCGACGTCCATGAGCACGGCGGCATCGAGCGGCGTACCCAGCTGGTCGAGCAGCACATGCAGGTCGTTGGCCTGTTTCTCCGTCCGTGGAAAGCCGTCGAGGATGAAGCCGTCCCGGGCATCGGGTTCTGTCAGCCGTTCGCTGATAATGCCGAGCATGATGTCGTCCGAGACCAGGTTGCCAGCGTCCATGATCACCTTCGCCTGCTGACCCAGGCGACTACCGGATTGCACGGCCGCACGCAGCATGTCGCCCGTCGAAATCTGCGGAATGTTCCTGTCCGCCATGAGCTTCTTGGCCTGGGTGCCCTTGCCGGATCCCGGCGCGCCCAGCAAAACGATTCGCATCTTTTCGTCTCGACCAACGTGAGGACTGTCAGGGGCGGCATACGCTAGAGCAAAAGGTCAGGCGGGTCAACGCGGGCGGGCGATGAACCGCGTTGCCGATTCCGTTATGCTTCGCAGCGATTCCGACTAACCCGAGGACACCACTTCCATGGCCAAGCAGAATGCTTTCTACGCCCAGTCCGGCGGCGTCACCGCCGTCATCAATGCCACGGCCTGCGGCGTCATCGAGACCGCCCGCAAGCACCGCGGCAAGATCGCCAACGTCTATGCGGGCCGCAACGGCATCATCGGCGCCCTGGTGGAAGACATGATCGATACCAATCGGGAGTCCGCGAAAACGATCGCTGCGCTCCGGCACACGCCCGGAGGCGCCTTCGGCTCCGCCCGTTACAAGCTGAAAGGCATCGAGGAAAACCGGGCCGAGTACGAGCGATTGATCGAGGTATTCAGGGCCCACAACATCGGCTACTTCTTCTACAACGGCGGCAACGACTCCATGGACACTGCGCACAAGGTGTCGCTGATCTCAAAACGTATGGGCTTCCCGGTCCAGTGCCTCGGCATCCCGAAGACCGTCGACAACGATCTGCCGATTACGGACAACTGCCCGGGCTTCGGCTCGGTCGCCAAGTACGTGGCGGTCTCCACCAGGGAAGCGGCCCTCGACGTGCTCTCTATGGCCGAAACGTCGACCAAAGTTTTCGTGCTCGAGGTGATGGGCCGGCACGCGGGCTGGATCGCCGCGGCGGGCGGACTCGCCGGCTCGGGCGCGGCGGGCGAAGCGCCGCATATCATCCTGTTTCCCGAGATCCCGTTCAAGAAACGCGCATTCCTCAAACGGGTTCGCGAGTGCGTCCGCGACTACGGCTATTGTGTCATCGTCGTCAGTGAGGGCGCGGCCTACCCGAACGGCAAGTTCCTGGCGGAAGCCGGCACCAAGGACGCATTCGGTCATGCGCAGCTTGGCGGCGTCGCGCCGGTTGTCGCCCAGATGGTGCGCGACAACCTCGGCTTCAAGTATCACTACGCGGTGGCTGACTACCTGCAGCGCTCCGCCAGGCATATCGCCTCCGCGACCGACGTCAAGCAGGCCTATGCCGTCGGCGAGGCAGCCGTGAAGATGGCAGTTCGCGGCGCAACGGCGGTGATGCCGGTCATCAAGCGGGTGTCGGACAAGCCGTATCGCTGGAAGATCGACCAGGCCCCGCTCTCGCGGATCGCCAACAAGGAAAAGATGGTGCCCAGGCGGTACATTTCGAAGGACGGTTTTTCCATAACGGCGGCCGGCCGACGGTACCTCGAACCGCTGATCCGGGGCGAAGATTATCCTCCGTATATCAATGGCTTGCCGGACTACGTCACACTACGAAACGTGCCTGTGTCGAAGAAGCTCAACACGAAATTTGTGGTATGATGCGCGGCCTCCGGCGGGAGGGGGTTGGCAGAGTCTGCCCCGGGAGCCCCGCCGGCATGCCGGAAGTCCGCGTCAGCTGACGCGACGGCCGGCGAAAACTCTCGCAAACAAGAAAGACCGACCGTAAGACATCACACACTGGATTTAGCATTACCCCGGCGAACCGATCGTCCGGGTTTTTTATGATTGGGAGACAATCTGATGAGTAACGAACTCGCACTGTGGCTGGCGGTGGGCGCCGGCGCGCTGGCAGTGCTTTACGGCCTCGTATCCACCCGGTGGATCCTGAAACAGTCTGCGGGCAACGCGCGCATGCAGGAAATTGCCCAGGCGATCCAGGAAGGCGCGGCCGCCTACATGAACCGCCAGTACACGACGATCGGCATGGTTGGCGTCGTATTGTTCTTCGTGCTCGGCATCGCGCTCGACTGGGCGACCGCGATCGGTTTCGCGATCGGCGCAGTGTTCTCGGCCCTCGCCGGATACATCGGCATGTTCGTATCCGTCCGTGCCAACGTCCGCACCGCCGAAGCGGCGCAGCAAGGCGTCAACCCGGCGCTGAACGTCGCATTCCGCGGCGGCGCGATCACCGGCCTGCTCGTCGTCGGTCTCGGCCTGCTCGGCGTCGCCGGCTACTACGTGATCCTGGAAGGCATGGGCATGTCGGTCGACGACACGATCCACGCGCTCGTAGGCCTGGCTTTCGGCGGTTCGCTGATCTCCATCTTCGCGCGACTCGGCGGCGGCATCTTCACCAAGGGCGCTGACGTCGGCGCCGACCTGGTCGGCAAGGTGGAAGCCGGCATCCCCGAGGACGATCCCCGCAATCCGGGCGTCATCGCCGACAACGTCGGCGACAACGTCGGCGACTGTGCCGGCATGGCCGCCGACCTGTTCGAGACCTATGCGGTCACGATTATCGCCACGATGCTGCTCGGCTCGCTGGTCGCTTCGTCGTTCGGAATGGCCGCGGTTATCTATCCGCTGGTGCTCGGCGCGGTGTCGATCGTCGCCTCGATCATCGGCACATTCTTCGTCAAGACCTCGGACGGCGGCAAGATCATGGGCGCGCTGTATAAAGGGGTCATCGTCGCCGGCGTCATCGCGGCGATCGCGTTCTACCCGATCACGAACATGATGATGGCGGAGAGCGGCAACGCATCCGGCATCTTCTATTCAGCGCTGATCGGTCTCGCCCTGACCGCCGCCATGGTCGTTATTACCGAGTATTACACCGGCACCGACTTCAAGCCGGTGAAGACCATTGCGGAAGCGTCGACGACGGGTGACGCCACGAACATCATTGCCGGCCTGGGCGTATCGATGAAGTCCACGGCGTGGCCGGTCATCGCGGTCTGCGCCAGCATCTGGGGCACGTTCCAGCTCGCACCGGAAGGCGACACGTTGGCCGGCCTCTACAACATTGCTATCGCGGCCACGACGATGCTGTCGATGACGGGCGTAATCGTTGCACTCGACGCATTCGGCCCGATCACCGACAACGCCGGCGGCATCGCCGAGATGGCGGAGCTTCCGCCCGAGGTTCGCAATATCACGGACCAGCTCGACGCGGTCGGCAACACGACCAAGGCGGTCACCAAGGGGTATGCCATTGGTTCTGCCGGCCTCGCTGCACTGGTGCTGTTCGCGGACTACACGAACGCGCTGGCTGGCGAGGGCATCAACGTCACCTTTGACCTGTCCGACTACCGGGTGATCATCGGCCTGTTCATCGGCGGCCTGGTGCCGTTCCTGTTCGGCTCGATGGCGATGGAGGCAGTCGGCCGGGCTGCCGGCTCGGTCGTCAATGAAGTCCGCCGCCAGTTCAAGGAGATCGAGGGCATCATGGAAGGCACCGGCAAGCCGGACTATGGCCGCGCCGTTGACCTGCTGACTCGTGCGGCGATCAAGGAGATGGTTATTCCGTCGCTGCTGCCGATCGGCGTACCGCTGGTCGTCGGCCTGGCGCTCGGCCCGGTTGCACTGGGCGGACTCCTGCTCGGCACGATCGTCACCGGCCTGTTCGTCGCCATCTCGATGACCGCCGGCGGCGGCGCCTGGGACAACGCCAAGAAGTACATCGAAGACGGCAACTTCGGCGGCAAGGGCTCGGACGCGCACAAAGCCGCGGTCACCGGCGATACCGTTGGCGATCCGTACAAGGACACGGCCGGCCCGGCGATCAACCCCTTGATCAAGATCATCAACATCGTGGCACTGCTGATGGTGCCGCTCCTCGGCTAAGCTTGAGCCGCAGGAACAAGCAAGCCGCCGGGCACGCCAGCCCGGCGGCTTTTTTCGTGGTCGGTCACCGCGTCCGGTACTCGGCCAGGCGCCGGATGAGGGCCCAGCGCTCGCGGCTGCGGCCGGCATCGGGATCAGGCGCGACAGCCAGCTCTGCGACGCGCCGGACGTAGTCCTCGGGAAAGCCGTGGTAGCGGCAGCCGAGCAGGACGATCTCGCGATACCAGTCGAACGCCAGGATCGACGCGTCGATATGTGACGATTGGGCGAGGTAGGTTGCGCAACGACCGAAACCCGGCACGTCGACGAACGCATTGGCATAGCCAAGCCCCACGCCCTCGATCGCGTCCAGTACCGCTTTGTCGGCGGCGGACATTTCGTAGACAACGACATGCGCGCCCGGACCGGGCCTCGAGATGTTGCACTTGGCGGAAGTATCCATGCTGCGCTTGTGAAAGTGGAGGTCGTAATCAGCCAGGATCGCGGTGCCGAGCAGGCGCGCCGACGGCGCCCGCTCCAGGAGGCGCAGCGGGTGCAGGTTGGAACCGTAGGCGGCGTAGCGGACGTTGATAATCGAAGCCCTGACGAATCAGGGGTTCAGGATACGATAGGAACCCGTGGTCGCGGTACCCAGGGCAGCCGGCGCCTCGACAAAATGTCCCTGCACGAAATCGATGCCTGCGTTTCGCAGCCAGTCGAAGTCGCGCTGCTCCTCGACCTGCTCGGCAACTACCCTGAATTTCATCGTCCGGGCGAGCTTGATCATCGCCGTGACCATCTCCTGGTTGACCTGGTCGGAGTCGAGGTTGCGCGTATAGGTACCGTCGATCTTCAGGTAGTCGATGGGCAGGTGTTTCAGACTCGAGAAGGCGCCGAGTCCGCTGCCGAAGTCATCGAGCGCGAACTCGCAGCCGATGCCATGCAATACCTCGATGAAGCGCTGCGCATACTGGATATTCGTCGAGATCGCGCTTTCCGTCACTTCGAAACAGATGCTCTGTGGCGCCACGCCACTGTGGTCGAGCGCTTCGACGACGAAGCTCAGGAAACTTTCGTCGCTCAGGGTCTGCCCGGAAATATTGATCGCGCAGCTGCGCTGGGTGGCAAGCCTGATCTCGCCGGCGTTGATCGCGGCAAGCGTTGCATTGACGACCCAGCGATCGATCTGCGGCATCAGCTGGTAACGCTCGGCCGAACGCAGAAAGTCGGCGGAGTTGCCACGGCGCCCCCGCTCGTCAGGCATTCTGATCAACACCTCCACTGCCGGACCGGACACGTCGCCGCTGGTCGTGGCAATGATCGGCTGCATGGCGAGCTCGAATTTGTCCTCTTTCAGCGCCGTCTGCAATTGACGCAACCACTGGATGTCGCCGCGCTCGCGCGCAACGGCCTCGTCCCTGGCGGAGTAAACGTGAACCTGTCCCCTGCCCCGTTGCTTTGCGACGTAGCAGGCCGAGTCTGCGGCGGCCATGATGTCCTGTAACGATCCGCTCGCGTGACTGACCTCGACCAGCCCGATGGAAATGCCGATATTGAAAATCCTGTCCTGCCAGACGAAGCGGTAATCGGCGACCGCATGGCAGATATCGGAGGCGATCTGGTGCGCCTTGTCGATCGGGCAACCGATCAGCAGCGTGCCGAATTCGTCGCCGCCGAGGCGGGCGACATAGTCCGAGTCGCGCACCTGGTCCTTGATCAGGCTGGCGACCTCGCGCAGCATGTTGTCGCCCGCAATGTGACCGCAACTGTCATTCACCGCCTTGAACCGATCGAGATCCATGTAGGCCAGGATGTGCACCGCCTCTTCCGCGTGCGCCGTATCCATCGCCTCCTCGAGCCGCCGCTCGAACTCCCGGCGATTGATCAACCCGGTCAGCGCGTCGTGCGCAGCCTGGTAGCTCATCTGCCGCGTGAGGCCACGAATTTCGGTGACGTCGTGGATGACCACGACCGTGCCGGAGACGCTGTTCCCGGGACCCTTGATCGGTGATGCCGTTACCTCCACGGAGTGCTCGTGCTTGCCGTCGCGACTGACCAGCAAGGCGCGCCGGCCCATGTTGACGCGCCGACGAATCGACAGGCAGCGCTCTACCGGATCACCGAGCGCCCGACGATCGGCTTCGTCGATCAGTGAAAACAACTCGCCTGTCTTGTGCCCGGCAGCGTCATCCCGGTTGGCGCCGGTCATCGATTCGGCGGCATGATTCATGTAATCGATGCGACCTTCGTTATCGGTGGTAATAACGCCTTCCGAAATCGACTCCAGCGTGAATTGCGCCTGGCGCTTGCTGCGGCTCAGCGAGACCTCGAGATTCTTGCGATAGCTGACGTCCCGGGCGATGGTCAGGACCGCCTTGCTCCCGCGGTACTCGATCACCGAGCTCTGCGCCTCGACCCACATGCCCGCATCGTCGCCGCTGATCAGCTGGATCTCGAGGCGCTCCGGCGCGCTTTCTCCCTGCAGGCGCTTGGCGATCGTTTTCCTGAACAATGCCCGGTAGGCGGGCTTGACGAGGTCCGCAGCGTCGCGCCCGACCAGCTGCTCGGGCTCC